>Ga0255047_10000030_pt1 | contig 92600 bp, 67 predicted proteins | sample JV7_2_1_MG_FD_183640 | JGI IMG/M metagenome (GOLD analysis project Ga0255047, IMG submission 183640) | Seawater microbial communities from Jervis Inlet, British Columbia, Canada - JV7_2_1 | ecosystem: Environmental > Aquatic > Marine > Inlet | place: Canada: British Columbia | collected 2016-10-06
GGCAGGTAGATCACCACGCGGTCGCCCTTGGCGACTCCCTGCATTTGCAACATTCCGGCGCAGAGCGCGACCTCGTCTCGCAATTCGCTATAGCTGAATGTTTTTTTCTGATCGGCAACCGGGGAATCGTAAATCAGCGCCGCCTGATCACCGCGTCCGTTCTCAACATGGTGGTCGAGCGCCATATAGCAGGTGTTCATTTCGCCATCGGCGAACCAGCGATGTATACCGTGCTCGTCGGTACTGAGAATAGTCTGCGGCTCCTTGAACCAGGGCACCAGCTTGGACTTTTCGGCCCAGAAAGACTCTGGATCTTCGATCGACGCCTGGTATTCCTGTTGGTAAGACATTCGCTATCCCCGGGTTAATTTAATAATGTCGTTCTGGCTGCTTATTATTTGCCGACCAGATCATAAGGTAAATTCGATCATTTCGCGATCCATTATGCAGAATTTTCTGCTTCAATGGCGAAACATTGATTCATAATTTCGATGAATCGCTGCGACGGTGCCGAGAGGAATTTGCCGTTACGGGTGACAATGCCATAACTGCGTTTAGGAAAATACCTGCCTATCGGAATTACGTTCAAACTGGTTCGATCGTCTTCGGTAATGCAAACGTCGGTTACAATCGAAATACCCTGCCCCAGGCTCACATAACGCTTGATTACTTCCCAACCTCCCGCCTCGAGAGTGACCTCGAAATTTACGTTATGCTGGGCAAATACCATTTTTACAATGTGCCAGGTGCTGAGATGCCTGGGCGGCAGGATCAATCCATATTGCCCGATATCCATGATCGTAATCTTGTCCAATTTCGATAGTGGGTGATCGAGCGGAGTAATCACCACTGGATTGTAGGTTACGATCGGTTCGTATATCAGATCGTCGGGTACCTCGAGCATCGAGCCGACCGCAAAATCAACCTTATCGTTACGCAGCAATTCCATGCCATCACGCCCGGTTTCGTTCGACAGGCGCAACTTTATCGCGGGATACTGTTCGGTAAATAGCCTTACTGGTTTCGGCAGAATATAGAGTATTGTCGATTCACCTGCGGCGATGTTCAAATCGCCCGATGTCAGATTGCCGCAGTGAGCATCGAAGGTTTCCTTCAAGCGCTCTATACCCTGTACGTGAGGCAGGCATAGGTCGTAGAGAATACTGCCCTCGGTAGTGAGGGTGAGTTTTGGGCCACAACGCTCGAATAATCGGGTTTCCATTTCTTCTTCGAGCGCCTGTATTTGCAGGGAGATAGTGGGCTGGCTGGCAAACAGGGATGTGGCGGCTTTGGTCATACTACCGAGTTTTGCAGTCTGGCAGAACGCGCGCAATTTTTTTAAATGATTTTGCTTGTAGTAGGTATTCGCCATATTGGTGCCTCCCGATGCCGAATGGTATTGGTTTATCCAATGTTTGATTTTATAATAATCCAATATTTTAATTATCGAATGCCTGAATCCAGTCTGTCAATAGCGGTAGGTCGTTTGCATGGTTTGCGATGTCGACAATTTGCAACAGCCAGGGCCCATGGTCGGGCAGATTAGCACTATCCCGACTGATTCGAATCGGTACCGCCTGCTCGCTTGTAGGTGGCTGAATAGTTCGAGCGGACTATTGGTTTTTCCGATAACCTGAATTGAATAAATTGATTTTTTAAATAGTCATTTTAGGCATATAGTCTGATGCTAGCGGCCTGTGACCGGCAAAAACGGGTTTATTTAAACGCATTTCAATATTAGAGAGAAATATACAATGACGAGAGAAGAGCAGGTCGTTGCGCTGGAGAAAGACTGGCAGGAGAATGCACGTTGGGCAAGTGTTAAGCGAGGCTATGACGCTACCGATGTGGTGCGTTTGCGCGGCTCGATACAACCTGAGAATACCCTGGCTCGAATAGGGGCTGAAAAGCTTTGGGCCCTGGTCAATGGTGGCGCCAAAAAAGGTTATGTTAACAGCCTCGGCGCACTCACCGGTGGCCAGGCCATGCAACAGGCGAAAGCCGGTATCGAGGCCATTTACCTATCGGGGTGGCAGGTGGCTGCAGATGGCAATACCTCTGAAACCATGTACCCGGATCAGTCACTCTACGCCTACGACTCGGTTCCAGCGATGGTGCGTCGCATTAATAATGCGTTTCGCCGCGCGGATGAAATTCAGTGGGCCCGCGGGATCAATCCGGGCGATGATAATTACACCGATTATTTCATTCCCATAGTGGCTGATGCCGAGGCCGGATTCGGTGGCGTACTAAACGCTTACGAGTTAATGAAGAATTTGATCGCCAATGGCGCCGGCGGGGTTCATTTTGAAGATCAGCTGGCCGCGGTGAAAAAATGTGGTCACATGGGTGGCAAGGTTTTGATACCAACCCAGGAGGCCGAGCAGAAACTGGTAGCCGCACGACTCGCAGCCGATGTCATGGGGGTTCCTACCGTGATCCTGGCCCGTACCGATTCGGAAGCCGCCAACCTAATTACCTCTGACGTCGACCCACGCGATAAACCGTTCCTAACCGGTGAGCGTACTTCGGAAGGCTTTTACAATGTCAAAAATGGCCTTGAGCAGGCTATCGCTCGTGGCATCGCTTACGCCCCTTACGCTGATATGGTGTGGTGCGAAACTGGCACGCCTGATCTCGGATTTGCACGCGAATGGGCCGAGGCGGTGCAGGCAGAAAACCCCGGTCAGTTATTGGCATACAACTGCTCACCATCGTTCAACTGGAAGAAAAACCTCGACGATAAAACGATTGCCGAATTCCAGGACAAGTTAAGTGATATGGGGTACAAGTACCAGTTCATTACGCTGGCCGGAATTCACGGGATGTGGTACCAGATGTACGACCTGTCCTACGCCTACGCCAGGGGTGAGGGCATGAAACACTATGTCAATAAAGTGCAGGAACCTGAATTTACAGCCGGCGGCAGAGGCTACACCTTTGTTTCGCACCAGCAGGAGGTCGGTGCCGGGTATTTCGATGATGTGACTACCACGATCCAGGGTGGCTCCTCTTCGGTGACCGCGATGGCGGGTTCGACCGAAGAAGACCAGTTTTAAATAGTGTTTCTTAGCAGTTATTGATCTGTTCGATCGAAGCGGATGCGTTGCGGGTAGGGAAATACGTCTTCGTAGATACCGGCTCTGATATTATCCTGTTTCTTAATCCAGAAATCAGCGTCGAGCAGGTCCTGGTGATATTTAAGGAAGGCCTGGCGCGTTCGTTCTTCGGCAAATAGAAAAGTGGCAAACTCTTCGGGAAATATATCCCTGGGTCCGATGCTGAACCAGGGTTCTGATGCGAGTTCATCTTCGGGGTATCGCGGCGGAGGAATTTTTCTGAAGTTACATTCGGTCAGGTAGCAAATTTCGTCATAATCGTAAAACACCACGCGTCCCTGTCCCTGGCCGGTTAAACCGAAATTTTTCAACAGTAAATCTCCGGGAAAAATATTCGCCGCCGCCAGTTCTTTAATCGCTTGACCATAGCTTCGCATCAGGCGCTCCAGGGTTTGATCGTCGGCCCGAACCACGGCGATATTCAACGGCGTCATGCGACGCTCGATATAAAGATGTTGGATGACAATGTGCTCACCTTCCACGGCGATACTTTTTTCGCAGGTAGCGTGTAATTCCTCGAGCAGGTCTTCGGAAAAGCGTTTCCGTGGCAATGCAACGTGGGAATATTCAAGCGTGTCCGACATGCGTCCAACCCGATCGTGCTGCTTTACCAGTTGATAGGTTTTTTGCACCTGCTGCCGCGTTACCTTTTTCGGCGGTGGGAACCAATCTCGAATTACCTTGAAAACATAGGGGTAAGAAGGCAGCGTGAATACAGCCATGACCATGCCCTTGATCCCCGGCGCTATGATCAGTTCGTCTTCGGAATGCTTGAGGTGATGCAAAAAATCGCGATAAAAGTCGGTTTTCCCCTGTTTGTGCAGCCCAATTGCCGAGTACAAATCCTCCTTGCTACGCGCTGGCATCAACCTGCGTAGGAAAGATACGATCGACGAAGGTACCGGGTGGTCGACCATGAAGTAGACGTAGGAGAATTCGAACAGGCGCGAGAGACCCATGGTGCCAATGATTATTGTATCTGCGTAAATCGAGCCTTTTTCATTATTCAGGATCGGTATTGCAAATGGGATCTGTCGATCGGCATTGATACTCTTTCCGACTATATAAGCCGCCTTGTTGCGATAGAACACGGTGCTGATGACCTGAAACTGGAAATTCAGATGTGCCCGCCGTGGGCGTGGAAAGGTCTGTTGAATCAATGACTGGGTGATATTCCTGACATCGCGGTCAAGGTTTTCAAAATCGAGGTTAAAACCAGCGTCGATCATGACCTGCCTGATCGATGCACGAAAACCACGTCGTGCCGGGTAGTAGACGTGGTAGGAGGGTTTGTCCGACTCTATAAACTCGGTCGATACAACACTGCGTACAAAAATATAATCGTTATCAAAATATTTGCGATGGAAGCGTGAGCAGAAAACTGAATTGTAAAAAGTTTCTGCCAGCTCCGGCTGGTTATGGTTCTGAATTAATTGAATATATTCACGCTTGACATCGAACCAGAGCGCACCGCTGAAATCATCCAGTTCGAAGCGCTTGTCCAGATCCTTGATCGCGTCTTTTACACGGATATCGTAAAATTTTATGCGTTCCCGTGAGGCCTCACGTTCACCTTCCCAGTCGGCATTTTCAAAGCGCGTGCGTGCACCCTGGGTAATTTTGCTAAAGAATGAAAAATGGCGATCAAAACCGATGAGGATGGTTTCAGCGATATTTTTCGAGAGATTATGGCTTACCGTGTCAGTCATCTTAACCCACCCACATGGGCAGCCCGGAATAGTGCAATATTCGAGGTACCCATAGGTGTGCTAACTGGTTTCCTTACGCGACGGTATATCGAGTCGCTGGCGTTTTTCCCATAGATTCTTGCGGCTAATGCCAAGCATTTTGGCCAGTTCGGTTTCATTGAACCTGGACTGAAACTTTTTCACGAAGCTGACAAAGTATTCATCCAGCGACAGTTGTTGTTCGAGTTCAGAAACGGGGCGTTGGTAGTTGGCATCGGCAATGCTCAGAGCCAGATCCTCGGCCTCGATACGGAGACCGTTGCAAAGGATGACGGCTCTTTCAATCACGTTTTCAAGCTCTCGTACATTACCGGGCCAGGAGTAGTTCAGCAGTTCTGCATAAGCCATATTGTCTAACACGATAGAATTGCGGTGAATCCGTTGCGACATCTTGGTCAATAGCGCATCGGCCAGCAATTTTAAATCGCCGCCTCGTTCTCGTAATGGTGGCAGGTCTAATTTGAATACATCGAGACGGTAATACAAATCTTCACGAAATTGCATATCCTCGACCATTTGTTGCAGATTCCTGTTCGTTGCCACCAGAATTCGAACGTCAACCTTGATAGCCTGATTTGAGCCAATCCTGCGAAATTCGCCATCTTCGAGCACACTCAATAAACCAGCCTGTGCCACTGGAGATAGTTCTCCGATTTCGTCAAGAAACAAAGTGCCGCCATTCGCTGCTTCGACCAGGCCTTTTTTCATTTGCAGCGCACCGCTAAAGGCACCAATTTCGTGTCCAAATAATTCAGATTCGATCTGATTATCGGCAAATGCCGCACAGTTGACACTGATCAGGGTCTGATCCTTGCGTTTACTGCGGGCATGAATGACACGCGCCACCAGTTCTTTTCCAGTGCCGGTCTCACCGAGAATGAGTACTGTGGTATCGGTGGGGGCAACTAGCCGGGTACGATCAATTACCTCTAACATGGTCTCACAGGATCCAATCATGCTCTTCACTGGATAATCGCGGGCCACTTCCTGCTGTAAGATAACGTTTTGCTTTTCGGTGATCGCATTATCGAGTATGCGCTTTACCGTCATTATCATTTCATCATGATTAAAGGGTTTTGAAATATAGTCGATCGCACCGAGTTTCATCGCATCGACAGCTGATTGTACGGTGGAATAACTGGTCATGATTAATACCGGCACGGGTGCTGCACGGGTAATTAGCGAAGTCCCCGGTTCACCGGGTAGACGTAAGTCTGAAATGATCAGATCGTAGCGGTTGATCGAATGCTCTTCCGCCTCGGGTACTGAGCTTACACCAGTGACGCGGTAGCCTTGCCGGTCGAGCAAACACACCAGGCTTTCAAGGATGATTGGTTCGTCTTCAACGACCAGGATATGACTCATGCGTCTAACCCGTTAGATAAGGGCAATGAAATTTCAAACAGACAACCGTCGCCATGCTGACTCGAAACCGCAATTGTGCCACCGTGCTCCTGGATGATGTTGTAGGTCAGAGACAGGCCCAGGCCAGTGCCCTCGCCAATATTTTTGGTGGTAAAGAACGGCTCAAATATTTTCGGCAAATGTTCTTCTTTGATACCCTCGCCGAAATCCTTGACGGTGATATATATGTTTTCCCCATTGGTTCGTGTATCGATTTTGATCGACTGCTGCTGACCCGACGCATCGGCTGCGTTGCTAAGCAAATTGACAAATACCTGGACCAGTTTTTGCGAGTATCCCTGCACCATGATTGCCTGGTTGCAATTATTTTCATATTGCAGATTTTTATCGACAACTCTTAGTGATACCAGATTGATTGCTTCATCAACCGTACTGTAAATACTGAGTAGTTCGGTCGGTTGATCGAGTGGCGCGCCTGTATGACCGAAATTAACCAGCGAACCGACGATATTGCTGATCCTGTCAGTTTGCGTCAGAATTTGCTTCAGTCCGGTTTTTAACGCGGAATTGTTCTCTGAATTGTTTTGCATGTCCTGGGCCAGACAGGCAATGCCGGTGACCGGGTTACCAATTTCATGGGCAACGCCGGTCGCGAGCTGGCCAATAGAGGCCAGTCGTTCGCTATGCACCAGCTTTTCCTCCAGGGAGTAGCGATCACTATGGTCTTCGATCAGGATAGCGATACCGCGATTGACCTCCTGTTCGTGACTAACCTCTGCTTTGAACAGGTTCAATATACGCAGGTTATTCTGGAATTTAATCTTCAGTTTGTTGATCTGGTATTCCCTGCTTTCTATGAATGACGCAAGCAGATGCCGCCAGGGTTCGTCCAGATCGTCTATTGCTTCACCGATTACAGATTCCTGGTGGATTCCGGACAACCTGGTCATCGCCTTGTTCCAGCTCGTAATACGCTGATTCTTGTTGATTGAAACAGCACCCAGCGGCAGATCCTGTAGTACCTGAAAATGAAAGCGGCGTAAGGCGTCAAGTTCACTGGCGACGCCCTTGAGTTGAGAGCGGGATTCTTCCTGCCTGTCTTCGACAAACTGAATCGTATCCGCGAGCGCCGATTTGGTCGCGCGGTCTATCTGCAGATGCTCATTGACTATCATGCGTGATAGCACGGGGCCCACCAGCCCGGAGAGATTGCGATCAATCTGCGCCCGCAGCATCGGCAAGGTGTTGCTATCAATTGACGCCTCAGTGAGTCCGAGGTCGACGAGTGCCCGACTGACTTCACCATGTGCAATATCATCGCCGATAATTCTGGATAGCTGGTGTTCGAATTCATAGATCGAGCTCACTTGTACCTCGCCCTGGGGAATTAGAAAACCTTCCCGAAAACAGGCGTCGGCGACCTCGCGTTCGTCGTCCGACTGGGGTTTTTTAAGAGAAAACAGAATAAATGCAAGGCTGTTCCATAGCAGAGACCATAAGGCACTATCGGAGGTGCTCATGGCAAGATCAGGAATATTGAAAAATGGTGTGGTGATGATGCCGGCACGCTCAAATAAAGGCATCAGCAGGGTAATCGCCCAGATTGATCCGCCGGTCACTAAACCGGCAATAAAACCAGCTCGACTCGCGCGCTTCCAGTATAACAGGCCGACAATGCCGGGCAGACACTGGGCAACTGCAACAAATGAAATGAGACCCAGTCCTGCTAGTCCCTGGTTTTGCTGCTGTATCAGGTAAAAACCATAACCCGCGGCGATAATCAGGATAATGACAAGGCGGCGACCCCAAATCAGCCATTGGTACATATTACTACCACCCGACAGTCTGGGTGAAAAACTGGCGGGTAGTACCAGGTGATTCATACACATCGATGCGAGTGCCAGCGTTGTGACGATAATCATTGCGCTGGCGGCCGACAGGCCACCGATAAATGTCAATATTGGTAGTATCGAGGATCCGCTCTCAAGCGTAATGCCGAGCACATAGAAATCCGCTGGAATCGATAGATTCAGACTCTCGCCAGCCCACAGAATCGGGGGGATTGAAATATTCAGCAATAGTAAGAACAGCGGAAAGGCCCAGCTCGCCGTATCGAAACTCTTTTTATCGATGTTTTCCACGAAAATCATGTGGAACTGGCGTGGTAACAGAAAAGCGGCGGCGAAAGATAATAGCATCAGCGTGGCCCAGGGGCCTTCGCTAACTGGGCGAAACAGGGCCGAATTAACCTCGGGGTTATTCAGTAGATATTGGTTGAGTTCGGAAAAACCACCAAATATGCCAAATATCGCAAACAGCCCGACAATTAGCAGGGCGATCAATTTTACCAGCGATTCGAAAGCAATGGCGACCACCAGCCCATGGTGTTTTTCGCGCAACGAAATATGACGGGCACCAAAAAGTATCGAAAACCAGGCCACCGTGATACAAAAGCCCGGTGCGATAATGCCGTGCTGTGAGCCATCGGTCAATATTTGCATAGTGTTGGTAACAGCCTGTATCTGCAGTGACATGTAAGGCAAGGTCCCAGCCAGCATGAACAGTGTGACCAGGATTCCGGCTAATTGGCTGTGGTAACGAAAAGCGAACAGATCGGCCAGAGATGCGAGTCGATAGGTTTCAGTCAGTTTTAATATCGGTCGCAGTAGAATTGGCGATGCCAGAAATGCGAGTGTGGTTCCGAGATAAATGGTAAGAAAATTAAACCCTTCCCTTTGCGCGAATCCGACACTGCCATAGAAGCTCCAGGACGTTGCATAAACCCCGAGCGAAAGTGTATAAACTATCGGATGGCGTACCACCGATTCGGGTATCCATCCACGATCAGTTGCGTTAGCTATGACAAACAGCAATCCCAGGTAAAGCACGCCGACTACGAATAGCTGCCACAGTTCAAATTGCATCGTGGCGTTCCCTGGAAACTGTCAATCTATCGATCATCACCCATCGCAACTAGTTTAGTTTTTTCTGCAATAGGTAGCTCAGCAGGATGACGCCAAGCCAGACCAGGTACGGGGTAAACCAGGCATTGTCCTCTGCGGTCCATAAATGCAATAGCGGCGGGAATAACATTAGCAGGGCGATCAACACCACGATAATGGTAATTTCGGTCGGTCGTTTTTCCGGTATGAGTTCAGCCATTAATTGTTACCATTGGTTACCTACTTGAGAGTGAAAATGTTACTGAAAGTTACGATTTCGTCAATGTTAATATCATTTTTCCTGCCCGTGGGCTAATTAACGAGGGAATGCCGCCAAGATAGTCTTGTTCGTGACCAGCCCGAAATGTTAAATTGTCGACATGATCGGACCGCAAAACAATATCCGGCGAATCGAGACCCTAATAATTCCTAATCCAAACTCGAGGAAGACTCATGTCAGATTCTAAAAACTACCCGGCACCTGCCGAGTTTAGCGCTCAGGCAAATATCAACGCTAAAGAATATGCTGAAATGTACCAGCAATCGATCGATGACCCTGAAGGATTCTGGTCGGAGCAGGCGGAAAACTACATTTCCTGGTTTAAGCCCTGGGACGCGGTTAGTAACTGGAGCTTCAGCGACGATGTCCATATCGAGTGGTTTGAAGGTGGGGAACTCAATGTCTCCTACAATTGTCTGGACCGGCATCTGGAACAGCGTGCTGATCAGGTCGCCATCGTCTGGGAAGGTGATGACCCTAACGAGGATCGTAAGATTACTTATGCGGAATTGCACCGTGAAGTGTGTAAATTCTCGAATGTTCTGAAAAGCCGTGGTGTTAAAAAAGGCGACTGTATTTCTATCTACATGCCGATGGTGCCTGAAGCCGCAGTAGCAATGCTTGCCTGTACACGTATCGGGGCGATTCATTCAGTGGTTTTCGGTGGTTTCTCGGCCGATGCATTACGGGATCGAATTCTGGACTCGGATTGCCAGGTGGTGATTACCGCCGACCAGTCAGTCCGAGGCGGCAGCAAGGTTCCGCTGAAAGTAAATGCGGACCAGGCAGCGAGCGAGTGCCCTAACGTGAAAACCATGGTGGTGATCAAGCGTGGTGGCGATCCGGTCGACTGGCAGGAGGGTCGGGACATCTGGTATCACGAGGCCATGGCCGAGGCTTTACCCGACTGCGAAGCAGAATCAATGGGCGCCGAAGACCCGCTGTTTATACTGTATACCTCGGGGTCTACGGGCAAGCCCAAGGGTGTGCTGCACTCGACTGCAGGTTATTTGTTACAGGCGGCAATGACGCACAAACTGGTGTTTGACTATAAGGATGGTGAAACCTATTGGTGTACCGCGGATGTAGGCTGGGTCACCGGCCATACCTATATTGTCTATGGCCCGCTAGCCAACGGCGCGACTACAGTGATGTTTGAAGGTATTCCAACCTATCCCGATGTCTCACGCTTCTGGCAGGTTTGTGACAAGCATAATATATCGATATTTTATACCGCGCCGACCGCGATCCGGGCCTTGATGGGAGCCGGTGATGATCCGGTTAAAAAGACCTCACGCTCATCGCTGCGCTTACTCGGTACTGTCGGCGAGCCAATCAATCCGGAAGCCTGGTTGTGGTATCACAATGTCGTTGGCGATGGCCGTTGCCCAATCGTCGATACCTGGTGGCAAACTGAAACCGGTGCGCACCTGATCACCCCACTACCTGGAGTAACAGAAACCAAGCCGGGTTCTGCAACCCATCCCTTTTTTGGTGTGCAACCGGTAATACTCGACGATGAAGGCACCGAAATAGAAGGATGCCCTGCGTCGGGTAACCTTGCTATGAAAGCGCCCTGGCCGTCGATGATGCGTACCTTGTATGGTGATCATAAGCGTTTTTACGAGACTTATTTTGCGATGTTCAAGGGCTACTATTTTACCGGTGATGGCGCACGACGAGACGAGGATGGCTATTACTGGATAACCGGGCGGGTAGACGATGTATTGAACGTATCCGGCCACCGGCTCGGTACTGCTGAAATCGAATCTGCGCTGGTGAAGCACGCGAAGGTATCGGAATCTGCGGTGGTGGGTTTTCCCCATGAAATTACCGGTCAGGGCATCTATGCCTATGTAACATTGATGGTGGGTGAGCAGGGCGATGACGAGCTAAAAGCCGAACTGGTCGGTCTGGTACGAAAAGAAATCGGCCCGATTGCCAAAGTCCATATCATCCAGTGGTCTCCCGGGTTGCCAAAAACGCGATCTGGTAAGATTATGCGTCGAATTTTACGCAAAGTGGCTGCCAATGAAATTAATGACCTGGGCGATACTTCCACCCTGGCGGACCCGACTGTGGTCGAAAATCTGATCGAGAATCGGCAGAACCTTTAACAGAACTGTGAAGAACCCCCGAGTCAACCAGGGGTTCTCAGGCAGATTCCTTTTCAGGTTAATAGATCAGTGCCTTTCCCGCATAACCTGAATTCAAATACGCGTTATTCGAACCTGCCCGACAGTTTTTATCGCCGGGTCAAACCACAACCGCTGAATAATCCGTACCTGGTCAGCTTTAGTTCGGCAATGGCAGAGTTACTCGACATCGACGAGGAAAAATTAAAAACCACCGAGTTTATCGAGATATTTTCCGGGAACCGCCTGATAAATGGCAGTGACCCGATTGCGATGATTTATTCGGGGCATCAGTTTGGGCAATACGTGCCACAGCTGGGTGATGGCAGGGCCCTGATACTGGGTGAGATTGATGGCAAGGACGGAAATACCTGGGAGATTCAACTCAAGGGTGCGGGACTGACACCATTCTCTCGCATGGGCGACGGCCGAGCGGTACTGCGCTCGACAATCAGGGAGTATCTGTGTAGCGAGGCGATGGCGGGTCTGGGCGTTCCAACCACACGCGCCCTGTGTATCACTGCGAGTAATGACGAGGTCTATCGCGAAAAAATTGAATCGGCGGCTGTACTGACCCGGGTGGCAACCAGTCATGTGAGATTTGGAAACTTCGAAGTTTTTTATTATCGCCAGCAGTACGATGACCTGAAAGTCCTCGCCGATTACGTCATCGAACAGTTTTACCCGGAAAGCCTCGAAGCGCAGAACCCTTATCTCGATTTACTCGAACAGGTAATCGACCGCACGGCCCGATTAATCTCGCAATGGCAACTGGTCGGCTTCACGCACGGGGTGATGAACTCGGACAATATGTCGATACTAGGTCTCAGTATCGACTATGGCCCCTATGGTTTTCTCGATACCTACACCTCTGGATTTGTCTGTAATCATACGGATCACCAGGGACGATATGCCTACGATCAACAACCCCGGGTTGGTCTGTTTAACCTGAGTTGCCTGGCGCAGGCAATGCTACCGTTAATTGACGATGCAAATGGCGAAGCCGCAGCTGAAAAAGCAAAGGATAAACTGGCTGCCTACCAGGCCCTGTATAACCGCTATTATGAAGATGGCATGTTGAAAAAACTGGGGCTCAGGGAAGGCAGGAAGGAGGACGAAAAGCTAATCACGGACTTGCTCAACGCCATGGAGGGGCAGGTCGACTTTACCAATTTTTTCCGCGCCCTGTGTAGTTTCGACCAGGCAGGGGATAATCATATTCTAAGAGATACCTTCATCGAGAGGATACGATTCGACCAGTGGGCAGATAATTACAGCCAACGCCTGAAATCAGAGTCCTGCGACCAGATCGACCGCCAGGCAGCCATGCGCTTGGTCAACCCCAAGTATGTGTTGCGCAATTACCTGGTACAAACCTCGATTGTCAAAGCGGAAAACGGGGATTACAGCGAGGTAGATAACTTGTTAAGGCTTCTGACAAGACCATTTGACGAGCAACCCGAAATGGAAACCTATGCGCAGGATCCACCCGACTGGGCTAAAACACTAGAGCTAAGCTGTTCTTCCTGAAATATATTCCTGCTGCTCCGATTACCGTCACGCTGGCCCGGGCCGGAATCCATAGCAAGGCATTGACTGCCCAGTTCGTATGCCTCTTTATGAATAGATGCCGGGTCAAGCCCGGCATGACGAATACGGAAGGATCCCGACGCACCGGCTATTCCGGCCTCCGAGTCGGAATCTGTCAGGACTGAATCCGGACCGCCGCTTGCTCGGGAATGAAGGCACCGGCTTGAATTCCCATAAGTTTATTATTGCAAGTTCTCACTATTTTCTCTACACTGGCTGAGAAGATAATGAGAAGAAGAGACGGCTATGCTCACGTCACAGGAAAACAATGCTTTAAAATTTATACGTCAGTACCTGGCGCAATACGGCTACGCACCCAAATTCAAGGAAATTGGACTGGCAATCGGTGTTAATTCTCAGGGAACGGTACATCGTTATGTCCAGGCGCTGGAAGATAAGGGATATATCGAGCGCGCCAAGGGCAATGCCCGGGGCATGAACCTGGTCGAGCTGCCATTGGTGAGTGCACCGACCATTCCACTGGCGGGCAGGATAGCAGCCGGTTTACCCATTGAAGCAGTGGAAGACCAACAAGAACTCAATCTGGCTGAGATGTTTATGGGCCCGGAGCTGTTTGCGTTGCGCGTCAGCGGCGATTCGATGATGGATGCCGGTATTCTGGATAATGACTACGTCATTATTAGAAAACAACCGGTTGCTCGTGACGGCGATATTGTAGTCGCCATGATTGACAGGGTAGAGGCCACATTGAAACGCTTCAAACGCAAGAGTGAGCGGGAAGTAGCGCTAATCCCGGAAAATGCCGATATGGAAACTATGGTTTATGCAGCAGAAAGGGTCAATATTCACGGGGTACTGGTTGGTCAAATGCGCAGCTACTGACAGGCGTTATTGGCAGCAATGACTGATAAGCAGTAGAGTTAATTAGCCACTATTTTTCTCAGACGCAATCGTCGAATCGAATACTTTCGATTGTCCAGTCTTGTTCAGAGGCAGTGAGTAGCATGTATGACGCCCCGCCGTTTGTGCGAGTAATCCCGGCAGCACCCGGATTGGCTACCCAGGGTGTTGAGCTGTCGTCGAAAACCTGCTGATGGGTATGGCCATAAATTACCAGTTTAACATCAGGGTGGGCATTGCGAAGGGATTGATGATCGGGTGTATTAAAACCGTGCCGATGGCCATGTTCTATTGCGAGACTGCCTCCGGGTAGCTCGAGTTGGGCAATTTCGGGTATCGATTCGAAATCTTTCGATTGCTCGACAGGCCAGCGTATAGCATGATCATTGTTACCAGCCACGGCTATTACACGGCCAGTTTTCGGCTGCATGGATGATAAAACACCCGCGCTACCAATATCACCCGCATGAACTGCAATGTCAGCATGGCAGATTACTGCAGCGATCCGTGGATCCAAAACCGCGTGCGTATCCGAGATTATAGCGACCGTGGTTGGTCGGGATGAGGAATGATCTGTCGTGGTTTTAGGCATGGTCAGATGCTCAGAATAAATAAATCCGCAACGAATTCAATTTGTTTTATCTTGTGACGGTATAAATTAGGTTTATTCTGCAGCCGATCTGCCTGATCTAAGACGATGTGACTGAATTTTTCGCAGCATATCTCCGATTATTTTTGGATTGCCCGAGATCACCTGACCAAGTTCGAGAAAATTTTCGTTGCCCTCATAGTCCGTGGTGATACCACCCGCTTCTCGGACGATGAGTGCACCTGCGGCTATATCCCAGGGGTTGAGTCCCGATTCCCAGAATCCATCGAGCCTGCCTGCTGCGACATATGCCAGGTCAAGGGCGGCCGATCCGGCGCGGCGTATGTCGCATGCGGTTGTGAAGAATTCGCTGAAAATGTTCAGGAATTCATCAAGTTGATTGTGATGTTTAAATGGAAAGCCGGTACCGAGCAATGCGCCCTGGGTTGATCTGATTCGTGTCACGCGAATTCTTTTATTGTTTAAAGTGGCGCCATCGCCCCGGCTGGCGCTAAACAATTCCTGTTTGATCGGATCGTAAATCACACCATGCTCAAGACGCCCTTTGTGTTGGCAGGCAATCGAAACCGAGAAATGGGGAAAGCTGTGCAAGTAATTGGTTGTGCCATCGAGCGGATCGATTATCCATCGAAAGTCATCGCTACCCTCGATTTCGCCCGACTCTTCAGCCAGAATACCGTGGTTCGGAAACGAGCTCAGCAATGTCTCAATTACCTTTTCCTCAGCCTGTCGATCCACTTCGCTGACATAATCATTTTGGCCTTTCTGTTCTATTTTCAGGTCTGGCAGTTTATTCATTTTGCGGACAATATGATCCCCTGCACTTCGCGCGGCTCGAATTGCAATATTCAACATGGGCTGCATTGTGTTACTGTCCAGTGGGGGTGATGTAGTGGCGCGCAGTCTAGCAAAGCGCCTGATAATAAACCAGAAGTAGTGGTGTTGGACTTGCACGGCAGATGGTTTTCTACCTCTTGTCTGCAAATCGAGATGAAATCCTGAACGAAGGTTAAATCGATTCATAATGAGCCTGGAGAATATTAATATTGTTATGGTCGGGACAACCCATCCCGGAAATATCGGTGCTGCTGCGCGGGCTATGCACAATATGTGTATCCCTAACCTGGTTTTGGTAAACCCGCAGTGCCCGATTGGCGAGATTGCCTACGCCAGGGCATCCGGGGCGCATGTTATTCTGGATAAACGGCGTCAGGTCGGGAGCCTTCAGGAAGCCGTGCAAGATTGCATACTGGTGGTTGCCACCAGCGCACGCGAGCGATCGCTACCCTGGCCGGAATTGACTCCGGGGTCGATGGCACAAAAGATTGCCGATTTGAACGACCAGTCCAGGGTCGCGCTGGTATTTGGCCGGGAACACTCGGGACTAACCAACGCAGAACTTCAGGTCTGTCACTACACGGTCAATATCCCGACCAACCCTGATTTCAGCTCGCTCAATGTCGCCTCGGCGATCCAGGTGCTGTGTTATGAAATTTTCAAAACAGTCAAACATCAGCCTGAAGTCCGGCAGGCTGATATTCAGGAAGCCGCCGCTACCAGCCAGCAACTGGAAGGGTTTTTTCGGCATCTAGAACAGGTCATGATAACCACCCAGTTTCTTGATCTGGAAAATCCGGGTTTACTGATGCAAAGACTGCGTCGGCTCTATCATCGCTTCGAAATGAGCAACAACGAGGTCGATATATTGCGCGGTATCCTCAGTTCGGTTGAAAAGTATAAAAAGCAGGACCCCTCATCTCCGGGTGATTCTGAAGATTCCCGCTAGCCAGTTACAAAACCTTACAAATAGTTACCCACCTGAAAAGCTTGCACGGGAAACTAGCTGTAATCTTGTCGTTGTTATTAACTGAACTTCTGGACTAGAAAATGAAAAAATCGACAAAAATTATCGCAGTAACTGTTTTAGCACTGGGTGTTACCTCGGGTGTTTTGGCTTATGGTGCACACAGTGCCTGGAAGATGGGCCCCGAGGAAAAAGCTGAATATCTAACCGAAAAGATAACCGAAAACCTGGAGCTCGATGTGATTCAGCAACAAAATCTGAAGGCGTTATCGGTAACCCTGCTTGAAATAATGCAGGATGTCCGATCAAATCGAAACGAACACTGGGAGATGGTTCAACAATTATTGTCCGAACCGACGATGGACCAGGTAAAGGTTTTGCAAATGGTTCAACAGAAAACTCAAGTGATCAATGACAGGGCACCGCAGCTTATCGCCTCATTCGCCGGATTTCTGGATTCGCTCGATAGCGAGCAAAAAAAGGAATTGCGTGAACACATGGGTGAGCACGTGAGTCGGCATCGGGAGCACCATTAATTTCGACCATCAACTGGCCCGACGAAAGCAACTTCAACTATCTGAAGTTGCTTTTTATTATTTCTATCCGTGTTAACGTTTGTCGCCGACCAGGTAGGTAACATGAGAAAACTTTTGCTAATAGACGATGACGAAAAACTTGCGGAACCGCTCCGGGTTTATCTTGCTAAATTTGAATTTTCTGTATCGGCTGAAACACATCCTCTAACCGCAATTGATAGATTACAGCAGGAGCAGTTTGAACTTGTTGTGCTCGATATTATGCTGCCCGGGATCGATGGATTTGAAACCTGTCGCCGCATTCGACAGTTTAGTGATATTCCCATCATCATGTTGACGGCCAGGGGTGACGTCATGGACCGGGTTGTCGGGCTTGAACTCGGGGCCGACGATTATTTGCCCAAACCTTTCGAACCCCGCGAACTGGTGGCTCGAATACAGAATATTTTAAAGCGATCCAAACAAACCAGAATTCGCGAGCAATTTAAAATTGGTGATCTGCGGATCGATCTGGGCAAGAAACTGGTGCAGATAAACGACCAGGTTGTTGATATTACCTCGACTGAATTCGGTCTACTCGATTTATTGATAAAGAATCAAGAAAAGGTATTTAGCCGAGACGAGATAATGCGCGTATTAAACGGTATCGATGCAGATATCTATAGTCGAGCTATCGATGTCCTGGTGAGTCGGTTACGGCATAAACTACAACGCCCCGACTTGATCAGAACAGTACGCGGTAGCGGATATCAGTTTGTTCTTCGATAATGCTAAATAATCTACGACAATATCTTCGAATCAAGCGTCAGAGCCTGGTTTTCCGGTTATTGTTTTATTTTGTTTTATCGATGTTAATTGTTGCTTTGATTCTCAGCGTCAATTTTACGAGTCGTGTTAAACCCCACTTTAAGAACGATTTGCTGCCTAACCTGGCGCGTTATATAGAGTATGTTGTAGACGACATCGGTTCACCGCCGGATTTGGGCAGGGCCAGATCTCTCGCCTTCGAATTACCCTTCGAGATACGTATTGAAGGGCCAGATACGAATTGGTCATCCCAGTCCAGCGTCCAGTCGATCGACCGTTTTGAACTTGAGCAGGCGCCGCGTCCCTACCAGAAATATTATATTGGTCATGAGCACGGTGAGTTTGTTTTGTTGGTCGAAAAACAGACTTTTCGTTATCTTTTTGTGGTGGATAGCAGCTTCAGGGCTGGGTCAAGAAAACGCCACTGGATCCTGTTTTTTTCGCTGGGTGCAACACTGTTCATTCTGTATCTCTTTATTCGTCGAATGTTTCGACCTATTTCGACGATTGCCCAGAAGGTTAACAACATTGGTTCTGGTGAACTGGATATCCCCATCGAAGTTCGTGGTGAGGATGAGCTGGCGCAACTAGCACAGGGCATCAACCATATGAGTTCTGAAATAAAGTCTATGCTGGAAGGCAAGGCCGGTTTACTACTCGCTATTAGCCACGAATTACGATCTCCAATGACACGGATGCGGGTTAACCTGGAATTACTTGATAAAAGCGAAACCAGAGATAATTTAATTGAGGATGTCGGCGAAATGGAGCATCTGGTCGCCAATATTCTGGAATCAGAAAGGTTGAATACCAGCCATGCACCGCTTAACAGGTCAGAACTGAACCTGACGGAGACCATAAAAGCAGTTATCAATGAAAATTTTTCCGGAGAAAATATTACTCAGGACCTGTCTCCTGTCATCGCATCACTCGACGACATCAGGATACGATTGTTAATCAAGAACCTGCTCGATAATGCCTGTCGTCATTCGACAGGGAGTGATATTCCAGTCAGTGTAAAACTCGAGCAACAGGCAGAAATTTTATTTATACAAATTTCTGATCATGGGCCGGGTTTTAGTGAAACCGAAATAGGGCACCTCACCGAACCATTTTACCGCACAGATGCTGCGCGCCAGCGTCATACTGGTGGCTATGGACTTGGTCTTTATTTATGCAAATTGATTGTAGAAGCGCACTCGGGGCAGATAAATTTCCACTCCAATTCAGGTGAGGGAACCGTGGTGACGGTCCAGTTACCTGTGGATTGAATTTTCAGTCAGCATTAATCCAGTGTAATAGTTGACCATTTTAGTCAGGATTGTATACTCTGGTTAATTATCACCACTTTTCATCACTAATGCGTTTATCCACCAAAAGTAGATATGCAGTAACTTCCCTGATCGATATGGTCATGCACTCTGACATGGGGCCTGTCTCGCTTGCCGATATATCGATTCGTCAGGGTATCTCGTTGTCCTATCTGGAGCAGCTGTTTGCGAAAATGAGACGCAATAAACTGGTGGTCAGTACCCGTGGTCCGGGTGGCGGGTATAGCCTGGAAAATTCTCCCGCATCGGTTTGTATCGCTGATATCATTAAGGCAGTAGACGAAGAGATGAATGTCATAAATAAGAATGTTATGGATGGTTCAACCAATTTCGAACCCTGTTTGACAGAAAAGTTGTGGGAAGAATTGAGTGAACAGATTCATGATTACCTGACTACTATCTCGCTCGCTGACATGATTCAGGACGAAGAGGTCGTGGAACTTTCCCGAAGCCATGATTTGCGTCAGACCCCGGGGAGCTAGCGATAGCTAAGAGATTGCTCATGCAAACTTATTTTGATCATAACGCCACTTCACCCATACACCCAGAGGTGCTAGAGGCGATATTACCCTTCCTCAACAATGCGGTTGGCAATGCCTCGAGTCTGCACCGAACGGGCAGGGCGGCTCGATCGGCGATCGAGACAGCCAGGGGTCGGGTAGCCGAGCTGGTTAACTGTTCGCCAGAGTCAGTAATTTTTACTTCGGGTGGTTCGGAGGCAAATAACCTGTTGCTCAAAGGGTTCCTCGATTTAGCAGATGCACGCCCTATTATTAGTAGTGAAATCGAGCATCCCAGCGTACTACAACCCCTGTTACAGCTGGAGCAGTCTGGGCATCAGGTGATTCGCCTCAGATCGGATCCCTCGGGCAGGGTTGATCTAAAAGCAGCGCAGCCAATCTTTGAGAAAAATGACCCGCAGATACTCTCTGTCCTGCTGGCCAATAATGAAACCGGTGTATTGCAACCGGTTCAGCAACTAGCGCAGCTAGTTGATCCTGATCGCTGCCTGGTACATACCGACGCAACCCAGGTTGCGGGTAAGTTACCTCTCGATATGAAGCAGTTAGGGGTGGATGCCCTGACACTGTCAGCGCATAAAATGCAGGGCCCCCAGGGAATCGGGGCCTTGATTGTCAATCGTAAACCGAGGCAGGTATTAATCAGCGGTGGTGAACAGGAAAAAAATCGACGTGCTGGCACTGAAAATGTAGCGATGATCGTCGGTTTGGGTAAGGCAGCCCAGGTTTCAACACTTGAAATACAGCAAAAGAGTCATTATTTGTTACAACTGAGAGAACTATTTGAATCCATGCTGGAAACGATTCCAGGAGTGGTAATATTCGGGCGGAATTCAAAGCGTCTGCCAAATACCACTTATTTTTCCCTGCCTTACTATCACGGGGAAACCCTGTTAATGGAACTCGATCGTTCAGGGTTTGCATTAGCCAGTGGTTCGGCCTGCCGTAGCCAGGTCAACAAGGCGAGCCACGTATTGACGGCAATGGGAGTCGATGAAGGATTGGCACTGAATGCTGTCCGTGCCAGCTTTGGGATGAGTAACACCCTGCAGGAAGTCGATGCGCTGGTAGCAAAGTTGCGGGATTTGATTGACAAACTGCCGGCCGTCATTCGCCAGGCAGCGGTGTAAAGAGGTTTAGGTATGGCAATTCAATTGACAGACGTGGCGGCAAACCGGGTGCTGGGGTTTCTCGAGGGTCGCGGTAAAGGTATTGGCCTGAGACTCGGGGTTAAGACTACTGGTTGTTCGGGTATGGCCTACGTCATCGAATTTGTTGATGATATACACGATGACGATTCGGTTTTTGAATCAAATGGTGTGAAGATAGTGGTTGATGCCAAGAGCCTGATATTTATCGATGGCACCGAAGTCGACTTTGCCAAGGAAGGGCTCAATGAAGGTTTTCAGTTTAAAAACCCGAACGCAAAAGATGAGTGTGGGTGTGGAGAGAGCTTTACTGTTTGATCGTCATCGCAAAGAGCATGCATTAAAAGATGATCTGACAAGAGTAGCTAAGTGTTTCCAAAGAATTCGGCCATGCAAACACTTGATTTAAAGCAAAGCTATTTTGAACTGTTCGGGCTGGATCTCGCATTCGATATTGATCGCACGTATTTAAACTCAGCACAGCAACGCTTGCAGGCCGTTTATCACCCGGATCGATTTGTTGGTGCCAGCGAACGGGAAAAACGACTCTCTGTGCAACATGCATCCTGGATAAACGAGGCTTTTGAGACATTATCCAAACCGGTCAAGCGTGCCCGCTATATGCTCGAGTTGAAGGGGCTGAAGCTAAACGACGAATCCGAGACCACATCGGATACGGCCTTTTTAATGGAACAAATTGCGATTCGCGAAGAGATCGAGGAATGTCGCTCCAATGCTGACCCACTGGGTTGCTGCAATCTTATTATCGAAAAACTTCGATCTAAAGCCGATCAGTTCGAAACTGAGTTCGTTACCAATTTTAGCCGGGGGCAACTTGACGATGCGCGAATCAGCAGCCGAAAGATGCAGTTTATACAACGCATCATGGAGCAGTTGATGGATTTACAGATCGAGTTAGAAGAGTAGTGCTCTTCCAATGTGACAATGGCGGATTCAGAGCAACCCAGATGATCCAAGACAAGGCGCAGTCCGAGGTGAATGGCATGTCCTTTACAAGGACAGCAACGCCGAATTGGGTCATCTGGGTAGCTCCCTGCGGGCGAGACGTGAAGCAGTCGCTCGCTGCGTTATACCTCTTGACAAGGACAGGGCCATTGCCTGCGATGTATGCCTTGCGATCAACCGCTTCACGTCTCGCTGAACTCGTCATTGTCACATTGGAAGAGCACTAAAGTGGCATTGTTACAGATATCCGAACCCGGGCAATCAACCGCTCCCCACCAGCATCGCTATTCCGCGGGTATAGATCTTGGTACGACCAATTCACTGGTAGCCACTGTACGCAGCGGTCAGGCGGAAGTCCTGGCCGACATCAATGGTGAATCATTACTCCCCTCTATCGTACATTATGGTACCGATCAGACACTGGTTGGTCAGGCAGCCCAAAAATTGCAATCAATCGATCCTCTAAACAGTATTTCATCTGTAAAGCGGTTGATGGGTCGCGGCATCGAGGATGTTAAGCAGCTGGGGGATGTAATGCCTTATACCTTTATTAGCGACGAGACATCGAGTGTTCCGAGAATTGAGACTGCCGCGGGTGATGTTAGCGCGATTGAAGTGTCGGCCGAGATTTTGAAAACCCTGGCCTTGCAAGTCGAGCAGTCGCTGGGCGATCAATTGGCAGGTGTGGTCATCACAGTGCCAGCTTATTTCGACGATGCCCAGCGACAGGCCACCCGCGATGCTGCAAGACTCGCGAATTTGAATGTATTCCGTTTACTCAACGAACCAACAGCCGCAGCAGTCGCGTATGGCCTGGATCAAAAACACGACGGGATTATTGCGGTCTACGATCTGGGTGGTGGTACCTTCGATATTTCTATTTTGCGCATGAACAAGGGTGTATTTGAGGTTTTGGCCACTGGTGGTGATTCCTCGCTGGGTGGCGACGATATGGATCATGCAATTGGTGAGTGGATCCTGGCGCAGGCAAATTTTGAATCGATCGATGCTCAGTTGTCACGCCAGGTTTTAACTGCGGCACGGGCTGCCAAGGAAAAGTTGACTAAACAGGATATAGCACAAATTACTATTCAAAGTGGCGCGCAACATTGGCAGGGTAGAATCGATCGTGCCCAGTTCGATGCTTTAATTCAGCCATTGGTAAAAAACACACTGATGCCCTGTCGAAGAGTATTGCGCGATGCCAACATCTTGAAAAATGATATCAGTGAAGTTGTCATGGTTGGCGGATCGACCCGGGTAGCGCTGGTAAATCAGATGGTAGCGGAGTTTTTTGAGCGTGATCTTATGTCGGATCTCGACCCCGACCGGGTAGTGGCGATCGGAGCCGCAATTCAGGCCGATGTGCTGGCCGGTAACAAACCTGACAGTGAGATGTTATTGCTGGACGTACTACCACTGTCTTTAGGTATCGAAACCATGGGAGGACTGAGCGAAAAAATAATCTCTCGCAATACGCCCATCCCGGTAACCCGGGCCCAGGAATTTACTACCTACAAAGATGGGCAGACATCGATGTCAATCCACGTCGTGCAGGGCGAAAGGGAACTGATATCTGACTGCCGATCGCTAGCCAGATTCGAGCTACGTGGATTCCCACCGATGACAGCTGGTGCCGCACGTATCAGGGTTAGCTATCAGGTGGACGCTGATGGACTCATGTCGGTCAGGGCAGAGGAAAGTAAAAGTGGCGTCGCTGCTGACATTGTGGTTAAGCCATCCTATGGATTAACTGATAGTGAAATCGAGACAATGTTAAGAGATTCAATGGATTACGCACGCGATGATATGTCAGCACGGATGCTCAGGGAACAACAGGTGGAGGCAAAAAGGGTCATAGAGGCGATTGACTCCGCTCTTGCAAGCGATGGCGATAGTTTGCTCAGCAAAGCTGAAATCAGGAAGATCAAACAGGCCAGAGACAACCTGCAAAATGAAATTCAATCCGCCTGTGCCGATAAATTGAAAAAATCAATCAGGACATTGGAAAAAACAAGTGAAACCTACGTTGCCAGACGCATGAATAGCGGTGTTAAACAGGCGCTTGCAGGTAAGAAAATAAATCGAGTATAGATATAAAATGCCAGAAATAATTATTCTACCGCATGAAGAGATTTGTCCTGAAGGAGCCGTGATCAGAGCCGATCCGGGTACCAGCCTGTGTAATGCCATGCTGGAAAACGGTATAGAAATTGAGCATGCCTGTGAAAAATCATGCGCCTGTACTACCTGCCATGTTTATATTCGCGAGGGCTTCGACTCGCTTGAAGAGTCAAGCGAACAGGAGGACGATTATCTGGACAAGGCCTGGGGACTGGACATGGAATCTAGATTAAGTTGCCAGGCATTGGTCGGTGAGGAGTCATTGGTCATCGAAATTCCGAAATACACGATCAACATGGTGTCTGAAAATCACTAACTAAATAAATGTTACGATAATGAGGAGGACCCGAGCATGAGTTTAAAATGGACCGATACACTGGAAATAGCAATCGAGTTATTCGAAACGCACACCGATGTTGATCCACGGTATATTCGCTTTACCGATTTACACGCCTGGATTTGTGCGCTGGAAGATTTCGACGACGACTCGGAAAGATCGAATGAAAAAATTCTCGAAGCCGTGCAAATGGCCTGGATTGAGGAGATGGATTAAGCGGCACTGCGGCTCGCAGGTAACCCCTGTAAAACCTCCCTGCAGGCAACATCGGAAATTCTGAATATTAAGGTTTGAAAAACCGAAAAAATCCGAATATCAAAAATTGTAAATCGAACTAAATCAATAACTTCAATAGCTTATTTAAGGTTATTTGACCGGACTTTGTGCAAATTCCTAAAAAAATTTCATTTTTTTCAATTTTAAAATATAGAATTATAATTGTTTATATTCAATAACTTGCAGTTATTTCTTAATGTAAAATCTTATAAGTAAAGTGTGATGTGGCTCACACTAAGCTTGCATTCAAATATCTATCCGTTAAATTAGGTCCCAGACTTAAAGTAAAATCTCAACATTAGGGGCTGAAAAAGAACCAAATAATCACCGAATCGACCAAAAAATGCAGCAGTAATATTGCGATAAAAGTTCAGACAGAAGAGCTGAAATCAAAAACAAAAAGATAGTCGGAGAGAGAAGTATGAGTAACGTAGCAGCTATAACAAATTTTCCCAGGGAAAATCTCAAAGCCCATCCACAGTCTCAATTAAGAACACATTATGACGAAAAAAATAAAATAGGATGGTTTCTAATGAGGGCTGCTCCGACGCCGTGTTTTACCCTCAGGTTATTGAGCGAGATAAATGCTTATCTGGATGGTGTCAAATTTGACATGCAAAAGACTAATGGTAGTAAGTATAACTATCTCGTAGTCGGGTCAGACGTTGAAGGTATATTCAATCTTGGTGGGGACCTGGAATTATTTAGTCAATATATTGACGATAGAGATCGTGAAAGTCTGCTTTCTTATGCATTAAAATGTATCGATATACTGTATCGCAATATTTATCATTTCAATCTTGATTTAACCACGATTTCCCTGGTACAGGGAGATGCTTTGGGCGGTGGTTTCGAAGCAGCGTTATCGAGCAACATAATAATTGCTGAACGTGGTGTAAAAATTGGATTCCCAGAGGTTCTCTTCAACCTGTTTCCTGGCATGGGCGCTTACTCATTATTGTCCCGGAAAATAGGCTTTGCCGCCGCCGAGAAAATGATATTAAGCGGGGAGATATTTTCATCCGAACAGCTACACGATATGGGGGTAATAGATATCCTTGCCAAAAAAGGCGAGGGTGAGGTTGCTGTGTATCGATATATCAAGGCAGCTAATAGAGCCGAGAACACCTATAAGTCAATGCGAAAAATAAAAGATATTTGCAATCCGGTGAGTTATCAGGAATTGACTGAAATAGCTACGTTATGGGCCGATGCTGCACTAAAATTATCTCCCAGGGACTTACGAATGATGCATCGCCTGATACGTCGCCAGAATACCAAGGCGACTAGAAGTCAAAAATCCTGGTAACGAAGAATACTCTACCGCTATCTACCCGGAATTTGCCTTTGATCTGGTGATACGGCTTTATTAAGTGCCGACACGGTATTGTAAAAGAAGTCTTCAAGCTTCTCGGATAGCGCATTAATCTCGGCTGATCCAATATCGTAAGGTTTTAATGCCTCGCATTGTAGGCATATTTCAACAAGTTTACCCGCCCCAAGTTCAGTAGCAGAACCCTTCAACGAGTGCAGTCTTTCGCGATATTCAAGATAGTCATCCTGCATGGCGCTATTGATACCGGCTATGTGCTTTTCTCCATCTTTAATAAAGTTGCTTACCAGTGAATGAATAAACGAAGGGTCATTACCGAGCATGGCTAATTGGTGAATAACATTTTCGTCATACCAGGGGGATTGAGAAGAAATATTGCCAGATTTTACACTTAAAGGGCGTCGGTTTTCTGGATCGAGTTTTACCGTATCCAAATTTCGTGATAACGAAGCGATTTTTTCCAGTAGTCCTCTTGCTTCGATCGGCTTTGTTAAAAAAGCATTAACTCCCGCCCTGAGCGACGCTTCTTTTGCCTCGGGAGTGGCATCGGCAGTTAACATAATTACGGGTAGTGATGCGCTAGTGTCCATAAACCGAAGTGATTTAACAACCTCGGTACCGGAAATTTCCGGCATATTCATATCCAGAATTAGCATGTCAATATTATTATGGTCGTCGCCAAGAATATCTAATGCTTTCTCGCCTGTATCAGTGACCTGGACCTTGTGACCGGCGTGTCGAAGAATTCCTTCAATTACCTGCTGATTCACTAAATTGTCCTCGGCAACAAGAATATTTAGTATTTTCGAGCCTGTCTGATTAGCATAATACTCGGCTAAAGAGATGATATTATTGTCATTGATATTGACACTTTGAGCGGCATGCAAAACATTGAATAGTAGGCGTTTATCTTTCGGGTTTTTCAAAGTCGAAATATAGTAATGACTGGATTTATTAGCATTGATCATTGTTTCCGATGAATTAACCAATACCAGGGATGTATTACCTAGCAGGCCCTTAGATTTTATATTCTGGGCAAACTGAACCGCATTAATATCGGTTAAACTGCCCTGATCTACAATAACCGTTTCATAAAGATGATCCTGCTTTTTTGCAAGCACGAGTTGTGATATAGCTCGATCCGAGGTTCTTACCCAGTCGAAATCGATTGACCAGGATTTTAATGTTGGCCTGATAATTGATGCAGTTTCTTCTCTCGATAATAGTAAAATATGATTGTTTGAAATTGATGTGTAATCGCTGTCTGTAGTGATAAATGGTAATTCAAACCAAAACCTGGAACCCTCATTAAGCTTGCTTTCGACCCCAATTTCACCACCCATCAATTCAACCAGTTCCTTAGATATAGTGGTGCCAAGTCCTGTACCATTGATTGAGCGATTATTACTGTTTCCCACCTGGGTAAAATCGTGAAATATTTTGTCCAGGAATTTTTCGGCAATACCAATACCGGTGTCGGTAATTTCGAATAGAATTTTAGGATTTTTTTCTGTGCCACCTGACGGCCTAACATTTAAATTAACGTGACCTTTTTCGGTGAATTTTATGGCATTGTTGATCAGGTTGATTAATACCTGTCGAATGTGTTGATTATCTCCCTTCAATGCAAATGGGGTTTCAGGATCGATATTACAGGTTAATGATAGGCCCTTCGCTTCTCCCGTTGGGGTAAGCATATAGATAACGGAATTTATAACTGCGTGAAGATCAATGTCCTTAGATTCGATATTTATTTTGCCGGCTTCTATTTTTGCGATATCAAGAACATTCTCGATAAGCTCAAGCAGGGTGTTGGCAGAACTATGTAAGGTCCCTACCAGTTCGCGCTGCTCATAACTAAGATTAGTTTCTCTTAGTAAATCGCCCATACCGATGACCCCGTTTAACGGTGTTCGGAGTTCATGGGACATGTTGGCTAAAAATCTGCTTTTAGCCTCGTTTGCCTGCTTCGCCATGTCAATTGCGGCATGAAGTTTTTTTAACAGGAACGCAGAATATAAAGGTAGCAGGCCGAGCATCATCAGCAAGCTGACAGCAAATGATTTGTTCTCAAGCCAATAGCTGCCGAAAAAAGCGGCGATTGAGAAACCAACGATAGCAATACCCTGCGAAATATATAAATATCCGGTTCCAAATCGAAATCCATTACCCAGTATTACCCACAGGTAAAGTACAAAAAGAGGCACGCTGTCACCGCCTGAGTGATACATGACAATTGAAAGCGATATCATGTCAAGAGCGGCACCACAGACTCTTCTAACTGGTGAAGCGACTGGCCTGGTAACTATTGCCAGAAAAATCAAAAGGGCGGAAGTGTAGTAGGCAATTGTGATTAAACTTGGGAATGAGGCGAGGGAGTCCAAAATAGTTTCATTTCCGGCCCAGGGGAAACAAAAGTACAGAACAAGCAGAATACCGATAGCGAGTCTAAGCTTAGCCTGTTCGGGTTCAGAATCGCCGGTCTTCGATAACCTTTGATTCAACCTCGTATACCAGTTAGATTTTTTATTTGCTGAATTCATTTTCGATCAGGTATAAACGATAGTTACTTACTGTCGCTAAAATTTGCGAATATACTTTCGATGGTTTCGATGCGTTCGAAAAAGGCCTCGACGCAGATTGGGTCGAACTGTGTGCCAGCTTGTTTCTCGAGGTAATCCTGGGCATCGGATTCAGACCAGGGTTCTTTATAAGGCCGTTGGGAAACCAGTGCATCATAAACGTCAGCAACCGCTACAATACGGGCAACCAGCGGTATATCTGTGCCTGCAATGCCATGGGGATATCCTGCCCCGTCAAATTTTTCGTGGTGATTGAGTGCGATGATTGAACCGGTTTGGATGTAGCGAGACTGGCTATTCGTCAATATGGCATGGCCTATCGTCGTATGCTGTTGCATGGTGAGCCACTCCTGTTGTGCGAACTTACCCGGTTTGAGTAGCACATCGTCATGAATACCAATTTTGCCGATATCGTGCATGGGTGCGGCGTACTCTATCTCGTCACATTCCTTATTACTCAAACCGAGTGCCTCGGCTATCTGGCGCGAATACTTCGCCATTCGAACTACATGGTTGCCGGTTTCCTCGTCCCGGTACTCGCCGGCTTTCGCCAGCCGTAACAAAGTTTCCTTTTCTCGCGATACAACCTGCTGTGTCGCAACCTCGACCTGGCGCGCCAGCCAGTCGGCACGGTCCTGAATGATTGACTGCTGTTCATGCAGCTTTAATAGATTGTGACAACTGGTCCGACATTCGATCTGATCGATGGGGCGTGTCAAGAATGCGGTAGCGCCAGCTTCAAGTGCATCGTAGCGAACAGACTTCTCGCTGACGACTGTAATCACCACAATAGGGATGTCCTGCATACCCGGTCTTTCGCGAATTTTCTTAATAAACTCAATACCGTTCATCTCGGGCATTCGGTAATCGGTAATAATTAAATCCGGATGATTATCATCTAGCCAATTGAGGGCTTTTTGCGGATTGTCAAAAGCTTCGACACCAATATCGTCTTCGACCTGTTGAATGATCTTGGATAATATAGTTCGACCGGTGGACTCGTCGTCAACAATCAGGACTTTTCGTTTACGGCGTAATACGCTGAGGCGGTGGGCGTTTTCGTATGGCTCGATGTCAGAGCTGCTCTTAATATCGGCGGTGTTATCTTTATTCGAAATCAATTAAAACCTCACATTGACTCTATTAAAGTTAAGGCGGTCTATTTTAAGTAGATACAAGTTAATGAATAGTTAAAATCAACTAAACATTGAACTGTGTCACGGAATTTAACATCCTTATAACGAAATTGTCAATAAAATCAAGTTTTTGAGCAGTTTTTATCAGATTAAAGGTTAAATAATTGTTTTAAGTCTTTGTAATAAGTTTACTATTTGTAGTGATATTGGCAAACATAGTGTCGTTAAGTTTTGCCATAGCTGGCAGTTTATATAAAAGAAAAACGTGATTAAGGACTAGTATGTAGTTGGGGTATAATCATTTAGTGATAAATGAGTATGCCGGAATTAAAATATTTCATGCCTAACAGATATTCGATCACTACCTTTATTGTGCTTTTTCTACTGAAAGTCGAAGTCGTTATTCCCGGTGATATTATTTTTGAAAAAGAAAAACTCATGTTGGGTGGAGAAGAATATCTACTTGAAATTGCCAGATCTAGCTACCAACGTAATCATGGCCTGATGTTTCGGGATCAACTGAGTCATCGGCGCGGTATGCTTTTTATATATCCTCGACCTGGCCATCATCGTATCTGGATGAAAAATACTAGAATCGCGTTAACCGTAATCTGGGTCGATGAAAACAGCGAAATTATCGGTATCAAGAATCTGCTTCCCTGTGCCAACGACCCCTGCCCAAGTTATGGAGTTTCTAAACCATCTAAATATATTCTCGAATTGAACGACGGGGACCATCACCTGAAACCAGGCGTCAGGATAAATGGCTTGATTCAGCTTGAGCAATATTAATTTTCTAGATCCAGGCACAACGGATCCGTATGCAAGACCGTTATAAAGGTTAACATTATTGGGGTTGATCTGGATCAATAAGACAACGCGGACATTTTGAGCCTTCTCCCCTCATATTTCAAGGGTAGTCCAGTTAAATCGGTTTTCCCGGTTGTACCTGGGCCGGATTATTAAACAGGGCCGGTTGTAACCGGATGATCTATTTTTGCAACAGGGCCGCTTGATTCGCCTGCCCAGGGAGTCTTATCAGCATCTCCCAGGCTTTCTGCATTTCGGTACTCGGCTCCGGGCAAAGCGATCGCATAAAATAGTCGGGGATAATATCGGGGTTTAACACCTGCTCAGGATGACCCTTCGGAAACCTGGCGCTATGATCAAAAAATAACACACCGCGAACGGGTACATTGGGGATGATGTTCTTAATCGCGGTGACCTGGTTTTCAAGTTCAAACAGCGGGTTGACAAACTTGAAGCTTTTTTGCCCGATCACCTGTGTCCATTCGGGTATGCTGTCAGCACAATATATATTTCCAGAATAGGGCTTAAACGCGATCAAAAGGATTGAGTCGTGGAGCTTAACCAGTCGATCGATTTTAAAGTGACCATCGAGCTCATCGAAACAGATGAAATTTTTTATTTGCCTGATACCAATTTTATTCAGACAACGTTGGGTATTCCATTCGAACCAGTGATGACGAAGTTTGCGCCAGTTAAGAATCAGTATCATAATAATAACCAGTACTGTTAAGACAGCCGGTAGAGCAAATTTACTCGTCCATACCTGGTCTATGTAGTATTCAATATTCATGGAGCGGGATAATATAGATTCGATTTTAAATTGCCACGCAAATAAGTCATTATTAAGATACTAGTTCAAATTTGTAATAATAAACCGATCGACAGGTCATCTGCCGGCATCGCTGCAATTTGTTAGGCACTTCGCAGCACACTGAAGAGGAGCTCTGAATAACATGCCGATTCCCAATTCACGACCATCCCTGATGGTGAAGCAGCTTTTCGACCGGGAGAGCTGTACCTATAGTTATTTGCTGGTAGATGCGGAATCTCAGGAAGGGGCGATCATCGATCCGGTACGAGAAATGTTTGATCGAGATATCGGTATTATTAATGAGTTGGGCATTGAGCTGCTCTACTCGATTGAAACTCACGCTCATGCCGATCATGTCACGTCGGCCGGAAAGATTCGCCAATCCACCGGTGCCAGGATAGTGTTTGGCGAGGCCTCCGGAATCCAGGCCATCGATGTATCGATAAAAGACGGAGAAGAACTCAAGCTTGGCAAGTATAATTTAAAAGCCATTGCGACGCCGGGGCATACCGCAGGCTGTACCAGTTACCTGGTCGACGGTATGGTGTTCACCGGTGATACCCTTTTAATTAGAGGCTGTGGCAGAACTGATTTCCAGGGTGGCGACCCCGCTGTTTTATACGACAGCATCACAGAACGGTTATTTCCTCTTGGCGATGAGGTGCGAGTCTGTCCCGCGCATGATTACAGCGGCAGGATATCTTCTACGATAGGAGAAGAAAAACGCTGGAATTCGCGCCTCGGGGGTAATCGTTCCAGACAGGAATTTGTCGACCTGATGAATAATTTGAATCTGGACCTGCCGAAAAAAATTAACGAAGCAGTACCTGCCAATATGAGTGTTGGAACCAACTTCGATCCGAATCGTTATTTGCTCAGTGAATTTGATATGAACAACTTGCACGAGGTGTGGCAATCATTACCGGAGCATTGTCTGATTGTTGATAATCGAACTCCGGAAGAGTATGCAAAGGCGCATGTTCCGGGTAGTCGTAATATCCCGTTTGGCACTGAAAACGAGCAAATTGACCTGTTAAATAAATACCAGCAGGTTTATGTTTATTGTCGGTCTGGGCGCCGCGCCCAGACTGCGTTTACCAGCCTGAGTATGCAGGGGCTGGATCACCTGGTTTGTATAAGCCACAGTGGCATGCCGAACTGGATCGATGCGGGTTATCCCGTGGAATCATGAAATAAATATATTAAATAATTTGACCTCGATTTATTATTATCAATTCCTGGTAGTTAAGATGGATTCTATAGGTATTGCTGGTTTGGCAAGAAATAATATTGCGGTCGACCTGTTTGTACCAGGCAGCATTTGAATACTCCTGGCAAGCCAATAAAAGCGATATGACAGTAGAAGCTAGATACTTGCTTGCCAACCAACGAGTAAAGACCCCCTCCGCGCATCGTAATGCCTTCAGACTGCGCTTTGCTGACACTCATATTTATTACTCCAATACTTGCCGATTCAACCCGGTAGCTTCAGGACTGGGCAGGTCTTCTAATTATTTTTACTAGTCAAAGAAACGATAATACAAGCCTTGCCATTTTGCCGGAACCACCGCCTTCGCCCAGACTTTCGCGTACTAAGCGTAGATCGCTCTTGATTTGTTTTCGGTAATCATTGTCATCAATAGTTTTGATCATTTCTCGGCTGACATTTTCGACTGTTGCATCGTTTTGCAGAAATTCCTGGACCACGGATTTGCTGGCCACGATATTCACCAGTCCTATATGTGGGATCGTAATTAGACGGCTGATTACCGCGTACGAAAACCCCGACATTTTATAGACGACACACATCGGCACGCCGAGTAATGCTATTTCGAGCGTTACAGTGCCGGAGCAGGAAATAATGCTGTCACAACAGCTGATCAAGTCGTAAATATTTTCCCGGGTAACCATGATATCAAGCTGTGACTGATCGCATTGCCTTTTAATTTCATCGAGGTCCAGTGCCGCGGCGACAGGTAAAACAAAATGCAGTTGCGGTTTTGTCACTGCCATATGCTTTGCTGTTGCCAGCATCAATGGCAGGAGTCGGTCAATTTCGCTTTTACGGCTGCCGGGAAACAGGCCAATCACTGTCGTGTCCTGATCTAAGCCCAGTTGCTGCCGGACCTGGTCTGGTGAGCGGGTTCTGATGACTTTGTCAACCAGTGGATGTCCGACAAAACTGACCGGAATATTAGCGCGTTCGTAGTAAGCTTTTTCAAATTTGAATATTACCGCCATGTGATCGATCAGGCGCCCAATTTTATGGATTCGCCTGGGTCGCCAGGCCCACACCTGTGGGCTGATATAAAACAGAACCTTGATACCAAGACCGCGGGCATGGCGCGCCATTTTCAGATTAAATTCAGGATAATCGACCAACACCAGCAGATCGGGGCGTGTTTCGTCCAGCTGTTTTTTAACACAAGCCATAGCACGTTTGATATCACCCCAGTGTCTTAACACCTCGACCAGTCCCATCACGGCGATAACCGATGAATCGAAAAACACCTCGACACCGGCTTTTTTCATTTCGCCAGTACCCATGCCGCTGATATAAATATCTGGGTTTGATCGCTTGATATGGTCAACGAATTCAGCCGCATGCGCATCTCCGGAAGCCTCGCCGGCCAGTATCATAATATGTGGACTAGGCACGGGCACTCAATATTGCCCCACAGACGGTCTGAACTTGCTGTTCGGTCATCTCGGGGAATATCGGAAACGATAGACAACGTTGAGAAATAACATCGGTAACCGGCAGTGCCGTAGTTTGGTTATCGGCAAATGCCTTTTGCCGGTGCAATGGAATTGGGTAACAGACCGCACAGGCAACTTGTTGGGAGAGTACCGAGTCTCGCAGTTGATCACGATTGTCGGTTAATAGAGTGTATTGATGGAACACATGATCTCGGTCGTCAGGAATCGCTGGAAGTTCCAGTTCTGTATCGGCAAGTAGTTTATTGTAAGTTTGCGCCACTCGTAACCGATTTTGATTGAATTTATCTATATGTTTCAGTTTGATACGCAGAATTACCGCCTGCAATTCATCCAGCCTGCTGTTGTAACCGATCACTTCGTGATGGTATTGGCGGCTATTACCGTGATTTCGATAAACTCGAATTTTTTGAGCAATTTCATCATCATTGGTGGATATCAGTCCCCCATCGCCATAACAACCAAGATTCTTGCTTGGGTAAAAACTAAACGCCCCCGCCTGACCAATGGTGCCGGTCATTAGTCCACGGTATCCACTGCCGAATGATTGCGCGCAGTCTTCTATGATCAGCAAGTCATGCCGCTCCGCAATAGCCTGTAATTCATCCATGTCTGCAGCCCGCCCAAACAGATGTACTGGCAGGATTGCCCGGGTCCTGTCGGTAACGGCGGCGTTCACTTTCTGTGGATCGATATTCAAAGTATCGGCCTGAATATCGACGAATACCGGCCTTGCGCCGACATATCGAATGGCTTCGCCCGTGGCGACAAAGGTGAATGCTGTGGTAATAATTTCATCACCGGGTTTAATTCCTGTGGAAAGCAGGGCCAGGTGTAACGCATCGGTGCCAGACGCGCATCCAAGCGCGTGCTTGACTTCGAGGTAGTCGGCCGCTTCCTGCTCGAAGGCGAGGACGTTTGGGCCGAGAATAAAACATGACTCGGACAGGGCTTGCAATATTGCCGGGTCAATTTCAGATTTCAGTTTTTCGTATTGACCCTTCAGGTCAACCATGGGTATGTTCATAGTGCAGACATGATTTGAGATGTTATTTCAATCACGGTTTTCAGCGCTCGTTTGCCATCTTCACCGCTAACTTTTGGGCGTCTTCCAGCCTTGATGGCAGCAATAAAATCCAGTATTTCGAGGTTCAACGCGTCATTGTCGTTAAAGATACGTTTTTCATGGGCGATTTCGTTAAATCCGGCCTCATTATCGGTATTCTCTAGACGATATATAGACAAAATATTATGCAAGAGATCGGCTGAAATGTACGTGTCTTTTTGAAATATGCGGAGTTTTTGCTCATATTTCTGGCTGATTCGACTCGCAGTAATATTGGCAACACAATGGTTGTCGAATTCAATACGGGCATTTGCTATATCGATCCCATCTGACAACACTGAAAGACCATTGGCGGAAATATGCTTGATAGGACTGTCAATCAAATCCAGGATGATGTCGATATCATGGATCATTAAATCAAAAATTACGTTAACATCGGATGCTCTCGAGGTAAAATGTGCAATACGCGTGGATTCAATAAACTGCGGTGCCTGTAGCATTTCGTTTATATCCATCATCACACTGTTAAATCTTACTATATGCCCGACCTGCAGCACGAGGCGATTTTGTTGCGCGATTTCGATCAATGTAGATGCATCCTCAATAGTCTCAGTGATCGGTTTTTCTATCAGACAATGAATTCCTGCTTCCAGAATATCGCGCGCAATTTTATAATGCAGGCTGGTTGGGACCGTGAGACTGATCGCGTCGACCAGAGAAAGAATGTTATGGTAGTTGCTATATGCACGGACCCCGTGTTTTCGAGCGATTTGCTTTGCGTTTTCCAGATCGGTGTCGACGATTGCCAGCAATTCGCAATCTGGTGATGCAGCATATTTGTCAGCATGCCATTTTCCTTGATGGCCAACACCGATAACAGCTACTTTTAGTGCCTGAGTCATAGTGAAATTAACAATTTTTATGCTGCACATTATATATCGATGATATGATAGATGCGAAGCTAGTTGCTGGCGTTGATGAGGCGGGAAGAGGGCCACTTGCCGGTTCGGTAATTGCCGCCGCGGTGATACTGGATCAGCCTCATACAATTACCGGTCTTACAGACTCCAAAAAGCTGTCCGCCGTAAAACGAGGCGCAATCGAAGAGCAGATTAAGCAAAATTCTATTGCCTGGGCGATCGGTGAAGCCAGTTGTGCGGAAATTGATGAAATTAATATATTGCAGGCAAGTCTGCTGGCGATGAAAAGAGCTATTCTACAATTGAACCCGGTGCCAGTGCAGGCGTTGATTGACGGTAATCGGGTACCCGATATTCCTGGCCTGGCAATGCAGGCTATCGTTAAGGGCGACCTTTACGAACCCTGCATATCAGCCGCATCAATACTCGCCAAAGAATATCGAGATCGCCTAATGGTAAAACTTGATCGGCAATATCCGCAGTACCGGTTTGCCCAGCACAAAGGCTACGCGACTCGCTTACATCGTTCATTATTAAAAAAATACGGGGCCTCACCTGTGCATCGCACCAGCTTTAAGCCGGTTCGAGAAGTGACATAAATGGCAAACCAGTTTGTCCATTTACACCTGCACTCCGAGTACTCGTTAGTTGATAGCACTCTAAGACTCAAACCCCTGATAGCCGAAACCAGAAACCGGGGCATGGGCGCGCTTGCGCTTACTGACCAGTCGAACCTGTTTGCGGTGGTTAAAATGTTCAAGGCCGCGACCAGCAGCGGTTTAAAGCCGATTTTTGGCGCTGAAGTCTGGATACATCATCCCGAACGTAGGGATTCGCTCAGTCGTCTGGTATTACTTTGTCAGAATGATATCGGATACCTGAACCTGAAACGCCTGGTGTCACGCTCATATCTGGAGGGTCAGCTGGCAGACCGGCCGACTATTCATATCGAATGGTTGAAACAGGCTTCCGAAGGGCTCATTGCTCTCTCGGCCTGTCTCGATGGTGATATTGGCCTGGCTCTGAAAATGCAGAATCGAGACCTGGCAAGTGACACTTTAAAGCAATGGAAGGGCATTTTCGGAGATCGGTTTTTTCTCGAATTACAACGTACCGGACGCCCCTATGAAGAAGAATATATTCATCTGGCAATCGAATATTCGACGCAGTACCAGGTCCCGGTAGTTGCAACTAACGATGTTCGTTTCATCGATGCCAGCGATTTCGAAGCGCATGAAGTTCGGGTATGTGTCTGTACCGGATTCACCTTGCAAGATGAGAGGCGTCCGAAAAACTATACGCCGCAACAGTATTTGCGAAGCAGCGATGAAATGATCGAACTTTTCAGTGATATCCCCGAGGCGATTGAAAATACGATTAATATCGCCAAAGCCTGCAATGTCAGGCTGCAGTTAGATGAAAATTATCTACCCGAATATCCGGTACCGGAAGACCATACTACCGATAGCTATTTTCGCCATGTCTCAGAGCAGGGACTGGAAAAACGCCTCGCTTTTTTACAGGATCAGTGTACGGAGGGCGAGTCGATCGAGCGCGAGATTTATTTAAGCAGGCTTAAGCTCGAACTCGATGTTATAACCCAGATGGGATTTCCCGGTTATTTTTTAATCGTCATGGACTTCATCGACTGGGCTAAAAAACACGATATTCCGGTGGGTCCTGGGCGCGGTTCCGGTGCGGGTTCCCTGGTGGCCTACGCGCTCAATATTACCGATCTGGATCCACTCGAGTACGATCTACTTTTTGAAAGGTTCTTGAACCCGGAACGCGTCTCGATGCCCGATTTTGATATTGATTTCTGTATGGACAGGCGCGACGAGGTGATCGACTACGTCGCCGACCACTATGGTCGCCAACAGGTTTCACAAATTATTACCTATGGCACGATGGCTGCGAAGGCAGTTATTCGAGACGTAGGACGGGTAATGTCTCATCCCTACGGTTTTGTTGACCGAATCGCTAAACTGGTTCCGTTCGAGATCGGAATGACACTGGAAAAAGCCCTCGACCAGGAAGACATGCTGCGCGAACTCTATGAGCAGGATGAAGAAGTGACGATGCTAATTGACATGGCTTTGTCACTCGAAGGCTTGACTCGTAACGTCGGTAAACATGCAGGTGGCGTGGTGATTTCACCAAGTGATCTAACCGATTTTACGCCGATATACTGCGAACAGGGCGGCTCGGGTCTGGTGTCCCAGTTTGATAAGGATGATGTCGAAGCAATCGGGTTGGTAAAATTTGATTTTCTTGGATTACGAACACTGACTATCATCGACTGGGCGGTTAAATCGATCAATGCGCGTCGACCATCGCAAACACTCGAGATCGAGCGAATTCCCCTGAACAACGCAGCAACCTTTAAACTGTTACGGTCTTATCAGACCACGGCGGTATTCCAGCTCGAATCACGGGGCATGAAAGACCTGATTCGACGCCTGGGACCGGATACTTTCGAGGAAATAATCGCGTTAGTGGCATTGTTCAGACCTGGTCCGTTGCAGTCTGGAATGGTCGATGATTTTATCAATCGCAAGCACGGTCGATCCGTAGTTGAATATCCACATCCGGCCCTGGAAGCAATTTTGAAACCTACCTACGGTGTCATCCTGTATCAGGAGCAGGTCATGCAGATTGCTCAGGTGTTGGCCGGCTACACACTCGGTGGCGCAGACATGCTGCGCCGTGCGATGGGTAAGAAAAAGCCGGAGGAAATGGAGAAGCAACGGGCTGTCTTTACCGAAGGCGCGATAGCCAACGATGTCGATAAAGCTAAGGCTACCTATATTTTCGATTTGATGGAAAAATTCGCGGGCTATGGTTTCAACAAGTCCCATTCTGCCGGCTACGCGCTGATATCCTATCAAACCGCGTGGCTGAAAACGCATTATCCAGCGGAGTTTATGGCCGCAGTACTATCCGCTGACCTCGATAATACAGACAAAATAGTGACCCTGATCGACGAATGTCGAAACATGCAACTCAACATACTACCCCCTGATATCAACCACTCCGATTACCGCTTTACACCGGGTGATGACGGCGTCGTGTTCTATGGACTGGGGGCTATAAAAGGCGTTGGGCAGGCAGCGATTGAAACCATCATCGACAGTAGAAAAGATCAGGCATATCAGTCGCTTGATGATTTCTGTGAGCGAGTGGACTCTTCACGCTCAAACCGAAAGATTATCGAGGCTTTAGTCAAGGCTGGCGCGATGGATTGTTTCTCGGACAATCGCGCCGCACTGATGAATCATCTGGATTATGCCCTGCACTCGGCAGAACAGCAGCAGAATAACCTCGACGCCGGCATGACCGATATGTTTGACTCGATCGCGCCCGACGAACCGGTCAAACTATTACCGGAATACCAGGCCTGGAATGAAAAAAACCGGCTGGTACAGGAAAAAGAGGCGCTCGGATTATTCCTCACCGGTCATCCCCTGTTATTGGTTGAAAGGGAGGTTCAACAAATATCACCCAATAACCTCGCCCATTGGCTGGATAAACTGGATACGGGGGTGGCGCCCACGAAAAACTATCGGCAAAAGGAGCAGCAGACGAGAATATGTGGATTGGTGGTCGATATTCGCATCAAAAACGGGGTTCATGGTCGCGAGGCTTTCGTCACACTCGACGATCGAAGCGCCAGAATTGAAGTGCGCGTGGCTCCCAAAATGCTTCAGGAAATTGAAGATATTGTACAGATAGACCTGATCTGGGTAGTCGATGGCGGCATCGCTTATGACGATTTTAACAACGGCATCAAAATAAGGGCAGCCAATGTACAACTGTTGGAAAACTATCGATTCGCGCATGCCAGGGCACTACACATCAACCTGAATGGAAGTGCCAGGACTGAAGTCGAGACATTAATCACCGATCTCGACAGCTACCGCTCACATAATGCGATGCCGGTAGTATTTCATCTTCAACACGAGGATTACCTGTACGAACTTAAAACCAATGGCCAGTGGTCGGTGACACCTTCGGAGCAGTGCCTGTTATCGCTGGAAAAGTATCTGGGCAAGAACGACTACTATCTCGAATATCAGTAGGGTGCGTCAATTTGGCATGGCTCTGTATAAAATGGCCGCGTTAAGTCAAATTTTCATATCGGCTAATAATGATCTGAATAATTTGACTGGCCTCGGCTTCATCTATACCCAATCCAAATTTCGCTATGTCTTGCCTATAATCAAAGGTGATAGTGCCGCCCGACAACCCCCAAAACTCCATGCCACCACCCATTTCAAGCGATGTCGGAGAAAGGTCGCTAACGCGTAATTTACCAATATTACTGGTCTGGTAGATTCTTGACCTGGAGAACAAGCCATATTCTCTGGAACGCTTCAGTTCACTGTCACCTATCCTGATAATTTCACGCCCCTTGTTATTCCACAACCATACCAGTATTGCCAGCATTCCGCCCAGGGTCCAGCCGACTGTAAAAAATACTATATATGCGTCCGGGGTTTGACCATCGTTGCTTATAAGTCTGTTAATGATTACTGCCTCACCGTATGCCCAGGCCAGTAACCAGAGCGCCAGGAAGCCATTGACAAACAGGCTCCGCTTCGCAGGGATAATTATCTCTATCCCTTCAGAATATGTATTGACTATCGAGCGGCCTGTGTTCAGGATTACTATCCTCTCAAAAGCTAAGAATCCTGTACCATTGTGCCATAAAGCCTACCGATTTTATTCACAATCGAATAAGCCTGTCCCGGCTCCGGGGGACTAGAGGAGCTCGTCTGCAATAACCTCAGCGATGCGGTGAGTCCATCGCAGGGGTATGAGTTTGTCCAACTCACGCGAGGTAGCAAAATCTGGAATAAAAACCCGATCCACTAGTTTTTGTACGGTTTCAGGGTGTGAGGTGCCAAAATTAATTTCCTGATTGATATGTAAGCTGATCTTATCAAAATTAGCCGACCCCAGGCAGGCCCAGCCATCGTACACTGCCGCCTTGAGGTGTGTCATACCCGGGTAGGAATATACACGTATGCCGTTCTTCAGCATCGAATTGATGGTCGATTCATTGCTGAGTTTCATTGCGGCGTTATCATTACCGTCGGAAACTATCACACGTACGTCAACACCGCGGCGACGGGCTTTAGCCAGCTCAAAAAGGATAATGTCGTCTGAGAAGTAGGCGTTTTGTATGTAAATACGGTTTTGCGCCCGTCTGATGGCTGCAATTTGCGTACGATGTATTTCTGAATTATGGATGGATGTCGTCAATACCCTGACTGGATATCCATATTCACCAGATTCGTGTTTGTATCCGCGAATTGCTCGGGTCATCAAACCAAAATCACCCAGGACACCTGACTTGAGCCAGGTTTTATCAAATTCATACTGGAGTTGGTTGACCACCGGTCCGGAGACTTCCATCATCATATCGTGCCATTCGTATCGGTATTCGCGGCCGATGTTCATACCACCGACAAACGCGAGATTATCATCAATGATAGTGGTTTTAACATGGTCACCTGTGAACCACGGATTGCTTTGCACACGTACCCGAACCTTCGAGTCATGCTTCAAATAGTCGGTGATTGACGATGGCAAATTGACGTCGGTCGGCATCGATTGGGAGTCAGTGTGGGTTGCAACAAGATCACCCAGGCCGTCTATCAGTACCTTGACGTCTACCTGCTTCGATTTGTTTTTAAGGATATTGGCGATTTCGAGACCAACATCATCATTGTCAAAAATGTAAGTACGAATATCGATCGTATCTTCAGCCTTGTTAAAGGCTTCTTCCAATCGGGAAAAATACTCATCTCCATCGATCAGAAACTCAATTTCCCCGCGGCTAGATTTAATACCGGTGATTTCGTCAAGTTCTTGCTCCCAGGCTTCGAGACTCATCGCTGGCGCATTTGTGACTGGCGGGATCGGCTTGAGTTCGAGCGTTGGAAATTGTACCTGGTTGATTGCAGAGCGATGTATTAGGCCTCCAACAGATTTTATCGCTAGTCCATAGTAAGCTTTTGCAAATGAAAAAGGTCGAATGATCGGATCGATCAATGTCGTCTCCGCGAGTACAGTTGCGCCCTGGGCCAGGAATGCACCTGATCGCGAGGCTCTTAAGATCTTATCCGAATATATTGGTTCTTCGTGCTGAGCCTGATTCGATGAATCGAACTGCATCTCTGGTTGAACCTGAGTCTCGATCAGGGAGATGGGGCCTACCTCAGGTTTTAGTGTGCCACAGGCGACGAGAGTGAAGGACAGAAGCGGTACCAGCAGCAGGACTCTGGGGAGCCCTGCGGGGTAAGAGATTTGATTTGGCCAGGGGAGGGTTGCCCGTAACTGGTGAAATATTTTCCTGCACCGTGCCCTGATTCGATTAATAACTGGGTAAAGAAACGCAAATGGTAAAACAACTGGCGATCCTATTGAAAATAGCCTTCCTTTTTGATCCTTCATAACCACCTCTATTTGTCCGTAATAAAGTTTGCTTAGAGATACTGCTGCCTGCCTGTGTGCGATAGGCTTGACAACAAGAGTGGTCAAGCTTTAGCTAACTTGCAACAAGTTATTGAAAAGTATCAGGATGTTAACCTGCTAGGATCGTATTTTAATACCCGAGCGTCGGTTGTAAGCTCAAACCTACACAGATTAGCGGCCTGATCTATATCGTCTTAAATAATGATTTGGCATAGTGAGTTCTAATAAATATGGAAATCGGTGATTTAAATATGAATAACAAAATGACATTACATTGTTTGATACTTGCAGGTCTTCTTTTCGGATTTACAGGTATCACAAAGGCTAGCGAATCTGATCCATGGACCTACGCCCATATCCCACTGGCAGACTCCGCTACGCTGATCAGCGATAGACTTGGAAGCCTGATTCAAACGGTTATTGATAAAACCAATTCCAGGTATTCGAAAGGCACGATACCTGACGATACCGAATTGGAATTCAGATTTTTCACCGATTTTCGATCAAGTCATATTCGTGACGTGGCATGGGGAATTTTTGAAAGGTGCATCGGTACTAATAGCTGTACAGGGTGGCCCCAGTTCGAACGCATCCAGATGTACCCCGAAGAGAGCGTCTATCATGCTGGTCAGTGGCGTTATATACCTTCCCGGTTTCATCTCGCATCAATTATCAAGGTATGTGGCGTACGCATGGGCGCCGACAAGATTACCCATTTATTCGACGATGGTTTTCATTACTTCAATGCGATCCGCAGCAAGCGTAAAGATTTCGACCTGGAAGATATAAAAACATTGTCCCTGGCTTTCGAACGAACCTACATGGGAACCAGGCTGACAGGTATCGTCAGTTATGCAGACATCGAAGCGAATATGGCTGGTGTCCAGTTTTATAGTGACTTTTTTGGTGGACCAACCCCGATGATAAGGCGTAATGCAGACGGCTTACTGACCCTGTCGAGAAAACCCGAAATTTGCGACTATGTCTCGGAGGACTTCGATGAGCGAAAATTGCCAAATGACTTCACCTATAGCCTGATCAATACAACCAAAGCTCGTAAACGTTCGCTGGATTTGATTAGTATTATCGAACAACGAGAAATTCAGTCTGAAGCGCTGGCCCTGAATCTAGATCCGCGAGAGCTAGCCATACAAACCGAAGCAATTCTGGCAAGGCGAATACCAATGACCCGGTGGCAAAAGGATTTTCCAAAGCTACGTTTAGTTGGTCACGCGACCGGATACATGACTCAATTCATGTTTGATTCGGATTTTCGTCGGGCTTCAATTCTTTTTGGCTTTAATCCGCTCAAGCCAGGGAAATTGCAAGACCGAAAGCCAACTGTCATACAGCGAGTCGAAACAAGACCGCACGCATCTTTAGTGCTGGAAATTTGAGTGACATCCCGAATTTCTTACCAAATAGATATAATTTTCCAATGTTGTTTCCGCTGTTAAGTAGGACACGTCCTACATTGTTGTAGGATTTGTCCTACATAAATCACGAGTGGACTCATGATAAGATGTAGTGGGAGAGTCTCACAAATAACCAGTCACGAAAACGAATTAGTGTTCATCGCTAATCAATTTTCGATGGAGGGAAATAATGAAAAATAGATTCCGAATAGCGCACACACCGAAGCTCACCGATCAAATCGACGTCGATACCTGGCATAAACTGGAAAATTATTTAAGTAAACATGGAGATGCCATCTTTCTTGATCTGGTAATACGTTGCAGCACACATAATCACCCCTCGGGTGGTGAAGGATTTATAAAGTACTGCATCAGGAAAGGCTGGTTAGTAAAACTCGAACTGAAAAAGAACACCTATACGCCCTGGGTCGCTATGGAGGGAAACCAGGCGGCTGGAAAATATTGAACTAATTTATTTTTATCGATAAAAAAGCCCTAACTATCAATTAGTTAAGGCTATTTAGTGGTGGAGACGGCGGGAATCGAACCCGCGTCCGCAAGCCCTCTGCCATTGGATCTACATGTTTATTCCGACTTTGTGTTTAACTGACTGCTACCCGCCGGACAGGGAAAACAGACAGCGATTTCGGTACTTGTTTAGTGCTTCAACCCCGAACGAGTATCCATCACGATTCTATGAGAGCGATGCCTGAAATCTGGACGCATAGACACGGCTCCAGTCAGACAGCACCCTACCGGGTATTAAGCGGCGAGTGCGTAGTTGTCGTCGTTGGCAACTATAAGGTTGCAGAAAATTTAACGAGATTTTCTACATTCTCGACATGCACCTCAGGTTTCGCGACCCACGTCGAAGCCAGGTCGTCCCCAGTGAGGCAATTATAGCTTATATCGTCGGGATTGTGTTGGAGCCATTGTGGTTTTCCGTTACTATTTGCGCTCTTTTCCCACAGCCCGACCCGATTGCCGTCCAATATGCTTTGTATTCCCGGTAGCCCTGCCTTATCCCAATTCAGACTTAATAAACTACAACAGCAATTCAATGACCGGGGCCTGGGTCTCATCCGAGTAAGTAGCCATTATATCCACCTGGTAGAGACAACTGGAAATGGCCTCTCCGAGAGTGACCATCATATCCTGGAAAATCTACTGAGATACGGTCCTTCGGTGGATGATGTTGAAACTGGCGGTGTGGATTTGTTTGTTGTACCACGACCCGGGACCATTTCTCCCTGGTCGAGCAAGGCGACCGATATAGCGCACAATTGCGGGTTGTCGACTATTAAACGCATCGAGCGGGGTATCCATTACAGGCTGCAACTGGCTGATCCGGAGCAACCCCAGGAAGATATTATAGCCTTGCTGCATGATCGTATGACCGAGCAGGTATTCGCGTCGTTGCGGGATTGTGAAGCATTATTTATCGAGCAGGATCCGCGCCCCTTATGCGAAATCGATTTAGTGTCTGGCGGGGCAAAAGCGCTGCAGCGGGCAAATACTGATCTGGGACTTGCGCTGTCCGACGATGAAATCGGGTATCTACTCGATGCCTATTCAAATTTAAAACGCAATCCAACCGATGTCGAACTGATGATGTTTGCCCAGGCTAACTCGGAGCACTGCAGGCACAAGATATTTAACGCCAGCTGGACTCTGGATGGAGACGCGCAGGATCTTTCATTATTCCAGATGATCAAAAACACCTACGCAGTGAATCGTAATGGCATCCTGTCCGCCTATCACGATAACTCGGCGGTGATTCGGGGATTCGACGCACAAAAGTTTGCGCCTTCGCCCGATTCAGCCGAGTACTGCTATCAGGATATGCGACTCGATATTCTGATGAAAGTAGAGACACATAACCACCCTACCGCAATTTCGCCGTTCCCGGGCGCTGCTACCGGTTCAGGTGGCGAGATTCGGGATGAAGGTGCAACCGGTACCGGTTCGAAACCAAAGAGTGGTTTGTGCGGGTTTTCAGTATCGGATTTAAAAATACCCGGATTTTTACAACCCTGGGAAGAAGAGAATGGAAAGCCGGACCGAATCGCCTCCGCGCTCGATATCATGGTTGAAGGTCCGATCGGTGCCGCGTCTTTCAATAATGAATTTGGGCGCCCCAATACCTGTGGTTATTTTAGAACCTATGAGCAAACGGTTAAATCAACTGGTGGTGATGAAATCCGGGGCTATCACAAGCCGATCATGCTTGCCGGCGGGGTAGGCTCGATTCAGCCTGAACATATCGACAAGCAGGATATTCCGCCAGGCGCCAATATTATAGTGCTGGGTGGCCCATCGATGTTAATTGGCCTGGGGGGTAGTGCGGCCTCGTCGATGGCGAGTGGCACTAGTAGTGAAAATCTGGATTTTGCCTCGGTCCAACGTGGAAACCCGGAAATGGAACGTCGCGTGCAGGAAGTCATTGACCGTTGTTTCGCACAGGGGGATAACAGTCCGATTTTATCGATTCACGATGTCGGTGCCGGTGGTTTATCAAACGCCTTACCCGAGCTAATCAACGATGCCGGACGGGGTGCAGAGCTCAATTTGCGTGCTGCGCCGAACGACGAACCGGGCATGTCACCGATGGAACTCTGGTGTAACGAGAGCCAGGAACGTTACGTGCTTGCGGTGGCCGATGAGCGACTGGATGATTTCAAATCGCTTTGCAAACGTGAAAGGTGTATTTACGCGGTCCTTGGCAAAGCGACGGCAGAGCGTGTCCTGCGTGTGGAAGATACTCATTTTGGCAATTTTCCTGTCGATATGCCGCTTGAAATACTACTTGGAAAAGCACCGAAAATGCATCGTCAGGGAGATCATGTTGGGGTTTCTCAGCCACGATTCAATACCGGTGGCATCGACATTATCGAAGCCGTTTACCGGGTTTTGAAACTACCGGCGGTAGCGGACAAGACTTTCCTGATCAGTATTGGTGACCGTTCGGTTGGCGGGCTGGTAGCGCGTGATCAAATGGTGGGTCCCTGGCAGGTTCCGGTAGCCGATGCCTCGGTCACCCTGACGGATTATCAGGGCTACAGTGGCGAGATCATGAGTATTGGTGAAAAAACACCGCTTGCTATTCTCGATGCGCCCGCATCGGGTCGAATGGCTATCGGCGAGGCTCTGACCAATATGGCCTCGGCTTATGTAGGTGACCTGTCGCGTACCGTTTTATCGGCTAACTGGATGGCGGCTGCCGGACACGAGGGCGAAGATGCACGTCTGTACGATACCGTGAAAAGCGTGGGCATGGAATTATGCCCGCAGCTTGGCATTACTATTCCAGTGGGTAAGGATTCATTATCGATGAAAACCGCCTGGCAGGATGAGGGCGGGGTCAGGTCGGTCACCGCTCCGCTATCGTTGATTATTTCAGCTTTTGCGCCGGTGCTGGATGTGCGTAAAACAGTAACGCCCGAGATTAAGGCCTGCGAAACCGGGTCGCATATACTGCTGCTTGACCTGGGGCAGGGCAAAAATCGCCTGGGCGCCTCGGCACTCGCGCAGGTTTACTCACAAACCGGCGACAAGGGTCCTGATCTCGACGATGCCGATACATTCAAATCTTTTTTCCTCGCGATTCAGATCCTGATAGCGGAAGATCTTCTCCTGGCCTACCACGATCGCTCCGACGGTGGCCTGGTAGCATGCCTGTGTGAAATGGCGTTTGCCGGGCGTAGCGGTTTGAGCTGCGATGTAACGAATCTGGGTGAAGAAGCCCTGTCGATAATGTTCGCTGAGGAACTGGGTGCGGTTATTCAGGTATCGCAGGCTAGCCTGTCGCTGGTACATCAAGTGCTGGACGCTAATGGCCTTGGTAAAAATTGTCACGAGATAGGAAAGCCCAATGATTCAGAGTCGTTAATTATCGACTATGTTGGTAACACGATACTCGATGAGTCGATTGTAACACTACGTCGTGCCTGGTCGGAAACCACCTACCAGATGCAAAAACTGCGCGACAATCCCGAGTGCGCACAGCAGGAATACGATCTAATACTGAATAACGAAAAACCGCCCCTGTTCTCGAAATTGAGTTTCGATGCGGAACTGGATATCGCCGCGCCCTTTATCGGAGGCAAGCGGCCACGTATAGCGGTACTGCGCGAAGAGGGCGTCAATGGCCAGGTTGAAATGGCGGCCGCGTTTGAGCGGGCCGGGTTTACGCCTGTCGATGTGCATATGAGCGATATCCACGCAGCCCGGGTGAGCCTGGATAATTTTCAGGGGATAGCTGCCTGCGGCGGTTTTTCCTACGGTGACGTGCTGGGTGCCGGAGAGGGTTGGGCCAAGTCTATTATCTACAGTGCACGTGCTTACGATGAGTTTTCCTCGTTTTTCAATCGTTCCGACAGCTTCGGTCTGGGGATTTGCAATGGTTGCCAGATGATGTCGAACCTGTACACGCTGATACCCGGAGCGCTGAACTGGCCCCGATTCGTACGCAATCAGTCCGAGCAATTCGAAGCCAGGGTAGCAATGGTCGAGGTACTGGAGTCAGCTTCGTTATTTCTCGACGGTATGCAGGGATCGATGATGCCGATTGTCGTCTCTCACGGTGAAGGGATGCTGGAACAGCGGCCCGATGATAGCCAGATGCTACTCGCAAAAGGCAACGCCTGCCTGCGATATGTTGACCAATATGGCCAGGCTAGCGAATACTACCCGATCAACCCAAATGGTTCGGCACTCGGTCTGAATGGATTTACCAGTGATGATGGTCGCTTTACGATCATGATGCCGCATCCCGAACGAATTTTCCGAAGCATACAAAATTCGTGGCAGTCTCCCGACTGGGGCGAGTACAGTCCCTGGATGCGTATCTTCAGAAACGCGAGGAAATGGTTAGGCTGATAGTCTGTCGGACTGGTATAGCCAAAAATTATTATCACTGAAGATTACAGATTCGGGATACTTTCAGTAGTTTCAATCCGTATAATTGCCGTTTTCAGATCCGGAAGTAATAGTCAAATCAACCTGGGGTGAAATTTTGCTAATCCTGGATATAGATATCTATGCCTTTACCGACCCTTATTCCATAATGAACTAAAATATCTGGATCCGGTCTAGTCAACGAATTTAAACGGGTGAGTCGCAGTGATTAAAATTAGTAAGCAATCAGATATTCCCAGTTCGGAAATTACCCCCGAATCAGTATACCTCAGGCGCCGAGAAATTATGAAATCAGCGGGCCTGTTAGGCACTACCTTACTGTTTAATCCGTGGCCGAAAGCTGGAGCCTCGATAAAGATCGGTGATTATCAAAAAAAGGTGATTACACTCGACGAAGAGCTGACACCAGAATTCCATGTCACCAGTTACAATAATTTTTACGAGTTTGGCACCGGTAAGGAAGACCCGAAGGAGAACGCGACTAAATTCAACACCGACGACTGGAAAATTACAGTCGGCGGCCAATGCGAAAAACCCGGTATCTACTCGCTTGAGGACCTGATTAAACCTTTCGACGTCGAGGAGAGGATATATCGCCTACGTTGCGTCGAAACCTGGTCGATGGTAATACCCTGGCTGGGTATACCACTCGCCTCGATAATCAAATCACTGCAACCGACTTCAAAGGCGAAATACGTTGCGTTCAAAACGCTGCACGACCCGAAACAAATGCCGGGACAAAACCGCAGTGTTCTGGAGTGGCCCTACCGTGAAGGCCTGCGCATTGACGAGGCAGTCAATCCCTTGACGCTGTTTGCGATCGGTATGTATGGCAAGACCATGCCGAACCAGAATGGAGCGCCGATACGGCTGGTGGTCCCCTGGAAATACGGTTTCAAGAGTATCAAGTCTATTGTCAGTATTGATTTTGTCGAGCAGCAACCGCAAACCAGCTGGAATATGTTTTCTGATCACGAGTATGGTTTTTATTCCAATGTTAATCCGAACAAGAAGCATCCACGGTGGTCGCAGAAAAAGGAACATCGCATTACCGGTTCCCTCCTTGACAGACTCAATAAATTCGACACGCAAATGTTTAACGGCTATGGAGAAGAGGTTGCGCATCTATACAATGGTATGGATTTGATGACTAATTTTTAATATGCCGATACAGGATTTGTTGAAGTCAAAATTCGCAAAGCCGCTGGTATTTATACTGTGCCTGCTGCCTATGGCGAGCATAGTCTGGCGGATTTTCTATGGCGATCTGGGTTCCGATCCGATCGAAACCATTACCTTCGCGACCGGTGACTGGACACTGCGATTTTTACTGATCACGCTGGCGGTGACACCATTCCGACAGTGGTTTGGGTTATCGGCACTGATTCGTTTTCGGCGAATGCTTGGGCTTTACGTGTTTTTCTACGCTTGCTGCCATTTCCTGGTCTGGTTTATCATCGATCATGCTTTGAGTTTTAGCGACATGGTCGAGGACATCATCGACCGACCCTATATCACCTTTGGCTTCAGTGCCCTGATGTTATTGATTCCGCTGGCGATAACCTCCAATAATGCGATGGTACGAAAACTCGGAAAACACTGGAAAAACCTGCATCGGCTGGTTTACGTTATTATCATACTGGGTGTGCTTCACTACCTGTGGCTGACCAAGGCCGATTATCTCGAACCCGGGATTTACGCCCTTATTGCAGGGATACTACTTTTTCAGCGCCTGAATATTAAAAAATGGCAGGTATTCAAATTTATGGCCCGGTCGGACAATCCTGCGCGTTAAATAGATTTTACAATCATACTTATCATATAAAACAATAGCTTACGAGTCTAAATTAATCTGTAATCTAATATAGCCACACAGCATTAGCGCATGACAAACGGGTTCGCCATCGGCTCAGAGGATGTGTTGATCCATACCGTTTTTGTGCGTGTGTAATCGTTAATCGCGTCGACACCACTTTCACGCCCGGGACCACTTTGCCTGAATCCGCCAAAGGGGGCGATTGGCGAAACCACTCGATAAGTATTCACCCATACAATACCTGAATTAATGGCATCGGAAACACGCAATGCCCGTGCGACGTTGTCGGTGAATATCCCTGCCGCCAGTCCGAAGTGTGAATCGTTGGCGAGTGCTATGGCTTCTTCCTCGGTGTCGAAACTCAATGCCGACAGGACCGGACCAAACATTTCCTCGCGTGCACTGCGGATCTGTTGGTTCGGGCAATCGAGAATTGTCGGTGTAAAATACCAACCGTCACCAAGCCCCTCGGGTGGCTTGCCACCGTGGAGCAGGGTGGCACCCTGGCTAAGCGAGTCTTTGATCGACTCGCTGATATGATCGAGTTGCGCCCTGGTCGCGAGCGGGCCGACCTGGGTGTCTTCTTTCAGAGGATCACCGATTTGAATTCTGCTTGCGCGCTCCACCAGTTGCACGAGGAAGTTTTCACGGATACTGGACTGGATAAAGACCCGCGATCCGGCCACGCAACTCTGCCCGGTAGCACCGAAATTTCCTGCGATTACACCGTTCAACGCACTTTCGATATCGGCATCTTCAAATACTATGATTGGAGACTTGCCGCCTAGCTCCAGGGACAGCACAGCAAAATTCTCAGCGGTATTGCGAACAATATGGCGAGCAGTATCAGGGCCACCGGTGAATGCAACTCGTGCGACATCGGGGTGACTGGTGAGCAATCGACCACAGGGCTCGCCCATGCCGGTGATGACGTTGACAACACCGGGCGGAAACCCGGCCTGTTCGACCAGCCTGGCAAATTCGAACATCGGCGCTGGTGCCTGTTCTGAGGCCTTTAACACGACCGAGTTACCTGCGGCCAGGGCCGGACCGAGTTTGGTCGCGGTTAAAAACATTTGCGCATTCCAGGGCACCACGGCGGCAACAACACCAATAGGCACGCGCTGCGTAAAAACGTGCATATCAGGCTTGTCGATGGGCAAAGTGGCACCCTGAATTTTATCGGCGAGTCCGGCAAAGTAGTAATAGTAGTCGGCTACATAGCCGGTCTGCGCGCGTGTTTCCCTGGCCAGTTTGCCGCTATCCGTGGTTTCAATATCGCCGAGACGCGAGGCATTTTCACCAATCAGGTCACCGAGCTTACGCAGCAGCTTGCCCCGTTGAGTGGCGTTCATCTGGCGCCATGCACCCTGTTTGAGGGCACGATCCGCAGCCGCGACAGCACGGTTCACTTCTGCCTTGCCGGCAACGGCCGCGGTTGCCCAGATTTTTCCGGTGGCGGGGTTGATTGACTCCAGGATTGTGCCGTCTTCGGCGTCGCACCATTCCCCGTCGATATACATTTGATAGTGTTCCATGGTGAATCCCTCTGAGCCTGGATTAATCCAGCAGGCTCGACCAATAGGCAGCAAACTGGTACGCGATACGTCCCGATCGCGAGCCCCGCGATGTCGCGAATCGAATGGCCTCGACTCGCGTCTCCTGGTCCAAACTCAATTGACGCGATTTCAGAGTCTGTTCGACAACAGCAAGGTATTGATCCTGGGTAAACGGGTGGAAGGATAACCACAACCCGAAGCGGTCCGACATCGATATTTTTTCCTCGATACTGTCACCTGGATGCAACTGGTCATCAACCATCGTACTGTCGAGATTATCTTGCATGGTTTCCGGCATCAGGTGACGGCGGTTGGAGGTGGCGTATATCAATACATTATGCGGCTGGGGCTGTAACGAGCCTTCGAGGCAAGCCTTGAGTGATTTGTAGGAATCATCGTTTGCTTCGAACGACAGGTCATCGAGATAAATGATGAACTTTCTCGGGTCGCTACCGAGGCTTTTGATGATCTCGAACAACTGCCCAGTGGCAGATTTTGGTATTTCGACAATGCACAACTTCTTTTTCGAAAACCGGGTCAACTGAGATTTGATCAATGACGATTTACCCGTACCTCTCGCCCCCCATAACAGCGCATTGTTGGCAGGATTGTCCCCTAAAAATTGGGCCGTGTTACGCGAAAGCAAATTCTTCTGGCGCTCGATATGCAATAGCTCGGCCATGTCTACCCTGTCAAAATCAGGGATTCCCTCGAAGCGATTTTCGCTCCATCGATAAGCCCGATAAGAATCATCGGTCTCATTACTCTGACGAGACGGGACCAGCCACTCAATGCGATCGAGTAATTCATTTAAACGATTAAACAACTTGTCGAAATCAGGCGTCGCTTTCACGGTCAGGCCTTCAGTTTTTTATATTTTATACGGTGCGGCTGATCGGCGTCATTCCCCAGTCGCTGCTTGTGGTGGGCTTCGTATTCCGAATAATTGCCTTCGTAACTGTACACCTGGCTTTCGCCCTCAAAGGCAACCATATGCGTAGCGATACGATCGAGGAACCAACGATCGTGCGATATGACAACCACGCATCCGGGGAAATTCAGTATTGCCTCCTCCAGGGCGCGCAGGGTTTCGACGTCAAGGTCGTTAGTTGGTTCATCCAGCAGAAGCAGGTTACCACCACTTTTTAGTAGTTTAGCCAAATGCAAGCGGTTACGCTCGCCACCGGATAGATCCTTTACTAGTTTTTGTTGGGCGGATCCCCGAAAATTAAAACGTGATACATAAGCGCGGGAAGGAATTTGATAACTACCAACAACGATATTATCGAGGCCATCCGATAATTCCTGCCATACCGTGTTGCTGCCCTCGAGATCGTCACGTGATTGATCAACATAAGCAATACTTACTGTTTCACCAATATTAATCGAGCCCTCGTCGAGGGATTCAAGGCCCATCATTATTTTAAATAATGTTGTTTTACCGGCACCGTTTGCCCCTATGATACCGACAATGCCTCCGCGCGGCAGTTTGAACTCAAGGTTCTGGAATAACAGTTTGTCGCCGTATGATTTTTTAGCGCCATCTATTTCAATCACCACGTCGCCAAGTCTTGGTCCCGGTGGTATATACAATTCCTGGGTTTCGCTGCGTTTTTGAAATTTCTGTGACGATATCTCCTCGAATCGCTTGAGCCTGGCCTTACTTTTTGACTGGCGTCCCTTCGGATTGGATCGAACCCATTCGAGTTCTGCTTTGATCGATTTCTGCCGTGCTTTTTCCGAACGCTCCTCGGTTTCGAGGCGTTGTTGCTTCTGCTCCAGCCAGGAAGAGTAATTGCCCTGCCAGGGTATGCCGTGCCCCCGGTCAAGTTCGAGAATCCAGCCTGCCACGTTGTCGAGAAAATACCGATCGTGGGTAACGGCGACAACGGTTCCCGCGAAGTCCTTTAAAAACCTCTCAAGCCAGGCGACCGATTCTGCATCGAGGTGATTGGTTGGCTCATCCAGAATCAACATGTCGGGATTGGATAACAATAACCTGCACAGGGCGACACGACGTTTCTCGCCACCGGATAAATTTTCCACCGTGGCATCCCAGGGTGGAAGGCGTAATGCGTCAGCAGCAACCTCCAGTTTACGATCCAGTTCCCAGGCACCGGCATTGTCAATCTTTTCCTGAAGTTCTGCCTGCACGGCGAGCAGATCGTTCATTTCGTCGTCTGACATCGGCTCACCGAACTTCAGACTGACTGCATTGAACTCGTCGAGTAAAGACCTGGTTTCCACGACTCCCAGTTCTACATTGGCGCGAACGTCCTTGCTGTTATCGAGCTCGGGTTCCTGCGCCAGGAAACCAATTTTGATACCGGCCTGGGGACGGGCTTCACCATTGAAGTCCTTATCGACACCGGCCATTATTCTTAGCAGTGTCGATTTACCAGCGCCGTTATAACCCAGTACCCCAATTTTTGCACCCGGGAAAAAATTGAGAGAAATGTTTTTCAGTATTTCAGTTCGTGGTGGCACAACTTTACCAACACCGCTCATGGTAAAAACGTATTGGGCCATTAATTAAAATTCCTGTGAGGGGAATGACATTTTAAAATGTGGCCCGAACAATAAATAAGGACGGCCATAAAAACTGGCAGATTATGTCCATCTCGCTGAATGATTTTGGGTATCAGCCTGTATTTTTTTGCGACTGGGCCGGGTAATTTTGAATCAGTCATGGGCACACTGTGAATTACTTTTAAAATTGCCTATAGATTATGTTTAAACTTGCGCTATTATGTTCATAAAGATCAAATAAAACAATTCACTAGCGGAATTTCCAGAAATGAGCATGAAGAAAATGCAGCAAGAGAGTTACCTGTTCGGTAACAATGCTGTTTTCATCGAGGAGCTGTACAGTAAATACCTGCAAAATGAAAACGATGTCGATGAAAATTGGCGTGACTGGTTTTATGAATTAAAAAACGGGGGCCTGACCCCCGATCAGGATCATCTCGCGATACAGGCGCAAATGAAAAGCGCGGTGATGAACAAGAAATCCTCCAGCCTGACAGTCAATACTGCCCAGCACGCACACCAGATAAAACAGGTCGCAGTTCTCCAGCTGATCAATGCCTATCGGTTCAAGGGGCATCAAAAAGCCGATCTCGATCCGCTTAAATTGCAAAGTAATGAAATTATTAGAGACCTGACGCTGGAAGGGCATGACCTGAGCGAGGCAGATCTCGATACCGTATTCAATACCGGATCGATGTTTGGCGTTGACGATGTTTCACTGAGAGTAATTATCGATCGACTGGAAAAAACCTATTGCGGCACGCTGGCATCAGAATACATGTATATCGAAAACCTGGCGCAAAAAAGATGGGTCCAGGAACAGCTTGAAACTACCCTGTCGACTCCCGATTTCAAGGAAGGGCGCAAAAACCGGGTCCTGGACCGGATTATTGCTGCTGAAAATCTTGAAAAATACCTGCACACCCGGTACATCGGGCAAAAACGCTTTTCGCTGGAAGGTGGCGAATCTCTGATCCCGTTACTCGACCGCGTAATCCAGGAAGCCGGTGCCACGGGTACTCACGAAGTGGTGATCGGCATGGCTCATCGGGGGCGCCTGAATGTATTGACCAATATATTCGGTAAAATGCCGGCGGACCTGTTCGACGAATTCGAAGGTAAAATCGAATGGGATCAACGCTCAAACTATGACGTCAAGTATCACCAGGGTTTTTCCTCCGATATTTATACCGATTCAGGCCCAATGCACCTGGCGCTTGCATTTAATCCTTCACATCTGGAAATTGTTGATCCCGTGGTCGAGGGCTCGGTTCGTGCCAGGCAAAAGCGATTCGAGGATCGCACCACCAACGACGTGTTACCCGTTTTAATCCATGGTGACGCGGCATTCGCCGGTCAGGGCGTGGTGATGGAAACCTTTAGCATGTGTGATACCCGTGGATACAAAACCGGTGGCACGATTCACGTTATCGTCAATAACCAGATCGGCTTTACCACCAGTAATCCTCGCGATGTGCGATCTACGCTGTATTGTACCGAGATCGCACGCATGGTTCAGGCACCAATATTTCATGTTAATGGCGACGACCCCGAAGCTGTTGTTTTCATCGCAGAGCTTGCAGTTAAATATCGCGAGACTTTCCGCCAGGACGTGGTTATCGATATGATCTGTTATCGACGCTACGGGCACAACGAAGCCGATGAGCCGTCGGTAACCCAGCCAATGATGTACGAGGCAATCCGTAATCACCCCCGCCTGGTTGACCTGCATTCACAAAGATTAATCGACCAGGGGTTCACCACGCGCGAAACTGTGGATCAGATGATTAGCGATTACCGCAAAGCGGTAGAGCAAGGTGGTGGTGTTGCGCTGAACGTGATTTCAGGACTTGAACCTTTATCTGCCAGGGACTGGGCAGGTCTCGGAAGTGGCGATCTTAACCTGACCGATAATACCCGGGTTAACGCCGATACTGTGCAACGCCTTGGCAAGAAACTAATGGCCTTGCCAGAGGGTTATCAGTTGCACCATCGGGTCAAGAAAATTATGGATAATCGGCAAAAAATGCTCGATGGAGAAATTTTTTGCGACTGGGGTTTTGCCGAAACGATGTCTTATGCCTGTTTACTAGAGGAAAATTATTCAGTCCGACTGTCGGGTCAGGACTGTGAACGTGGTACTTTTTTTCATCGTCATGCCGCCTTACATCACCAGAGTACAGGTGAGGTATACAAGCCCTTAAAGCACCTGAAAGAAGATCAGCCCCGATTCGAGGTGATTAACTCCTTCCTGTCAGAAGAGGCAGTGCTCGGTTTCGAATACGGATATTCGTCTACCGATCCTAATACGCTGGTGATTTGGGAAGCGCAATTCGGAGATTTTGCCAACGGCGCGCAGGTGGTCATCGACCAGTTTATCAGTTCGGGTGAGATTAAATGGGGAAGACTGAGTAATCTGGTCATGTTGTTACCGCACGGCTATGAAGGCCAGGGACCCGAGCATTCCTCGGCAAGGCTCGAGCGCTACCTGCAACTGTGTGCTCAGCATAACATGCGCGTAGTGTTACCGACCCTGCCTTCGCAAATATTTCACCTGCTAAGATCTCAAATGACCTGTGGCTTTAGAAAACCGCTAATAATCATGAGCCCCAAGAGCCTGTTACGCCACGAAGCGGCGGTGTCGCCGATAAGCTCGTTCAGCGATGGAGATTTTCAAAAAATAATTCCGGAAACAGATGAACTGGATAATGCTAAAGTGAAGCGTCTGATCCTGTGTTGCGGCAAAATTTATTATAAACTGCACGAAGTTCGCCAGCAGAAATACGATAACAGTACTGCGATAGTCCGGGTTGAGCAGCTCTATCCTTTTCCCAGAGTTGATTTGCAGAAAATACACGACCAGTATCCGGGCCTTGAGCAGGTGGTCTGGTGTCAGGATGAGCCGCGTAACCAGGGCCCCTGGCGTGAATTCAAGAGTAGATTGAATGAGACTTTTGCCCCGCTGTCATTTCAATATGCCGGGCGGCAGTCATCGGCTTCTTCGGCGGCGGGATATATGGCGCTGCATTTAGATCAGGAAGCCAGACTGGTGAAAGATGCGTTCGAATTAGTAGATTCATTCACACTGGAATGAAGAAAAAGAATAAAACAAAGATAATAGTAATAATCAAAATTGGAGTACAGGCATGTTGGTTGAATTAAAAGTACCGGCTCTACCCGAATCGGTCACCGAGGGAACCCTGGGTGAATGGCATAAAAAAGTAGGTGATGGTGTTGCGGTAGACGAGAATGTAGTCGATCTCGAAACCGACAAGGTCGTGCTCGAAATTGTTGCTACCAAGGCTGGAGTGATCGAGTCTATGGCGTTTGAAACTGGTGATACGGTAAAAAACGATGATGTGCTAGGAGTGATTAACACCGAGGTGCCAGCTTCGGGTGCATCGGAAGAGGCTGAACCGACCGTATTAAAAGATACTCCAGGCTCCCAGAAAGCAAGCCCCGCAGTTCGAAAATTAATTAGTGAGAACGACCTTTCTATCGATGACATAAAAGCCACGGGTAAAAAAGGACAGGTCCTGAAGGAGGATGTACTGCAGCATTTGAAGCAGAGGGCCGCAGTGCCGGAGCCCGCTACACAGGCAAAATCAACAAGTGCTCCGCCAAGTGCGTTACCTGTTGCCGAAACAACCACCGGGGCTCGTAATGATCGACGTGTTCCGATGAGTCGATTGCGCGCCCGGATCGCCGAGAGATTGAAACAGGCACAAAACACGGCTGCCTTGTTGACAACTTTTAATGAAGTTAATTTGAAACCCCTGATGGATGCCCGTGCGAAGTACAAGGAGGCTTTCGAGAAAACTCACGGTGTGAAGTTAGGTATGATGTCTTTTTTTACCAGGGCCTCGGTCGAAGCTCTTAAGCGCTTTCCAGCAGTGAATGCGTCTATCGATGGGGATGATATCGTTTACCATGATTATTTTGATATCGGTATCGCGGTGAGTTCCGAGCGTGGTCTCGTGGTTCCAATACTTCGTGATGTAGATCAGCTTAGCTATGCCGATATAGAAAAAGGCATTCGATCCATGGGTGAGCGGGCACAAAGCGGTAAGTTAGGAATGGACGAGCTGACCGGAGGGACCTTCAGTATCACCAATGGTGGGGTTTTCGGATCGATGTTATCGACACCGATTTTAAATCCACCGCAAAGTGCCATTATGGGAATGCATTCAATTCAGCAACGTGCCGTTGTAATCGATGGAGATATCGTAGCGCGCCCGATGATGTATCTGGCGTTGACTTACGACCACCGAATTGTCGATGGCAAGGACGCAGTTCAGTTCCTCGTGGCAATTAAAAATATACTGGAAGACCCCACCCGACTTTTACTCGGTATTTAATACCAGCTGAGCTACTGCTCACTGGATTTAGTCAGGATCAGGGTTGGATATGAGGTTCCCTAGGTTTTGGGTGATTTGACGGTGCTGAAACTACTGGTCGATGCCAGTGAACCGGATTTGACCGGTTTTATTAACCCCGATTTGATTTCACTGTTTAATGTCTCTCCATCAATTTCCCTGACTCGATTACCGTTGCCATCGACAAATATATAGAGACTGCTGTCTGATGATCGCCAGGTAAGCTTGGCCATAATTCTCTCACTTCCCTGTTTCATCTCTGCCCAGTCACCCTTCATTATATTATCGGCCTCGGTAACACCGGATTGATCGTTTTTCTGTCCCGGGACTACTGATTTTAGTGCCTGCATCATTTCACTCGATAACTGATAGACACCAGTTTGCATGCTCTCCGCGAATTCTTCGATATCGTTGATTATCACATCTTTGGATTCCGTGATGTTGGTATCGTCCGAATCATCGATATGCAAATCTTTGGCATCGGGTTTACCGGCAGCGGCTTTTTGGCGGGAAAGTTGTGTGGCCTTTTCTGCGGAGGTTCTTTTGTTAATAAGCTTGATTTTCCGCTTGCTTTGATTAACTACCTCTTCATGTTCAAGTCTTAAATACTCTGCCAGAGATTTTTGCAGGCTGTTTGAAAGCTTCAGGGAACGCATTCCTCTCACTAACGAATTAGAGATGTGTGACTGGGTTGCAACCAGTTTTTGCAATTCTTCTATAGTCGTTTTCGGAATCAGCGCCCAAACCTGGTTCCTGACCATTCTAAGTGTTTTTCCCCAGATTGGAGACTTAGTGCCATCGGCTAATGCAATTTGAAATAGCAGAGGAGACCATACCTTTTCAAACAGGATAAATGGTTTTTTTAAAGCAAGCAGGGGAATGGTGATTTCATCTACTTTTGATTGAACCAGGCGTTTTATTTTAGCGGTCTGACTGGTTCTTAATTTCAGTTCGGTTTCACGTTTCTGTTTTTTCAGATTTTCCTGTTGCTTAATCTTTTTCTGGAGTCTTTCTACTTCCATTAGTTTCAGGCGCTTTTCTTCTTCACTCTTCTTCATCTTTTGTTCTGCCCCATTCTTTTCCTTTTGCCTATTGTCCTTTATTTGTTTTTGCAAATCACCTTTATTAGTTTGGTAATTTTCGAGTAATTCCGCATAACTTTTGGAAGTAATGGCCGGGCAATTGATCAACTGATCTATGCCGTTCTTGAGTGATAGTTTACCGGTTTGTTCGGCACGCCCCGATTCGACCAGTTCAACTTCTGTTTTAACAACGGTATCCAGAAGCAGATGGGCCGGGTTGCCCGAACGACTGAGAAAACCATGGTCGTTTATGGCCGACATCAAAACAAAAGTCTGCAGCCTCGAGAGCTGCGTTTTGATTTCATTGGGTAATTTCTTGTTGCTAAATACGAAATCGAAAAGAAAAGCTACATGATCTACTTCTTTATCTATTTCGTTTATTTTTAAGGCAGCCAGCTTTTTCTTTAGATCGGTAAATATACTATTACATTGCGATGACGCAAGTTGAGTGTTGTTCTTATATTCGTGCAGAAGCTTTAAAAATTCGTGGCTGCGGGCGATAGCAATCGATGCCGGTGGATTGATGCTGCTCAGGTTTTTCGAGCTTTCGCTTCTGGCTTTAAATTCCCTGGGAACCGGATTCTTGCTGGATTCTGTTTCCCCGCCGGCACCTGGAGATGATCCCGAATCAAGCGTGACTCCCTGTTTGGCGAGTAGTTCATCGATATTTTGATATCGAACAGAAAGCCTGGATAACATTTTACTCGCAAAAAATCGGTACAAAGCGGCTTCGTACTTGGTATCCAGGGACAGATTATCGATAGAATTTCGAAAAGAGAAACAGAGGTTCTTTACACTGACCGGATTTTCTCTTTCTTCGACCCCTGATCGATTGATACAAATTTGAAGTTTATGGAACAGGGACTCATTTATCTCTTCGTATTCGTCACCATATTGTTTGATAATGGATTCCAGTTCCGGGTTTTGCTCGGGTCCTTCGCGCGCAATACTATCGGTTCCTCGCCAGCCCAATGCCATCTCCCTGTGCGAGCGTGTTCTACGCATGTTTTTAAAATCGTTTAAATTTTTTCGTAGTTGGAAAGCGAAGGACGACTTGATGCTGCCTTTTTTGTCGTCAATCTGTTTGACAAGATGTTCTGATTCCTGGGCAGTGAGTAACCAGTCGTCGATATTTTTAATACCATCGAGCATAGTATCCAGCATGCTCTGAATTTCCTCGGTCCAGTAGCTTTTAATTTTCTCGTATAAATCGTCTCGCGATTTAGGCGAAGATATGTCTGGATTGCTGTTGTCTTGCTTGCTCATTCGATTGGTCTGGGCGAATCCCTCTGTGATACTTAATTGTAACTGTATAAGCCTCGTTTTTATGCGACCTAAGTCATAAAAACGGATGGTTTGATCTATTTTCTGTAGAAGATGTTATATTTCGTTCCAGGCCAAGTGAGCTCTCACTTTCAACTAGCGACATATGTTTTCTATGGCATTAATTAGAAATTTCTGGACGGTTTTCCTACCAGTCTTAATATTGGTATTTTCGACTGCATTATCAGCTGAACTGGATCCCGATATTAGCCAGCAGGTGGAAGAATCTGATTCAGCTTTGACAAAAATAGAAAAGTCTATTTCGAACATTAGTTTGTTTACCCTGGAGTATCTAGAAGAACTGGAACAATTTGGGATAAAAATTAAATCCCAGACTGGCCAGTGCATTACGATTAATCAGGACAGTATAGTAAAAATTGACGGAGAAATTGAACTACTGGGCGGTATAACGGAACAGGAAAACGAGGATGTAACCCAAAAGCGAAATAGCCTGGAAAGCGTAAAGCAGGAACACGAAGCTCAACTGGCCAGTTGCCATCTATTGATATTGCGCAGCAACGAACTGATCGAGACATTTCAGCAAAAACAGGCCTCGGTAATCGCTTCGCAGTTGCTCAGTCGCAATAACACCCTGCTTGCAAATATTAGAGCAAATATCGAAAACCCCAAAGAGGGATTCGGTTCCCTGATCGACTTCGTGATTTCCGGTGCAGGACTCGACATCGTCTATCAAAATCGTTACCTGTTGTCACTTTTCATCGTGATATCAGTCATCGGCACAATATTGTTCCGAAAACTGGTCAGAAAATTGCTGGCTAGCCAGGATTTTAAATCACCTCGTAGCTTTAGCCGGGAGCTGCAAACTTCGATTTTATCCTGCACGGCGCAATACATCCTGGCGTTGCTATTGACCTCGTCTTTCGCTGGGTACTTTATTTACTTCGGGATGTCCCTGGATCAATTTCCGTTCATCGCTCTGGCAACAATTGGCCTGTTCCTTTACGTGTTGCTCACCTTGATATTAAGAGTGGCTCTGAATCCGTTGGAACCGGCGAAGCCGCTCACTAATCTACCCCGCGATGTTGCGCAGACACTGGCAAAAAGGCTGCGTCTTCTGGCCAAGCTGTTGTTTGTAGGCTTCCTGATATTTTCTGCTTCAAATTTACATGACTTTCCGTCCTCGGTTACCGGAACTTTACGTAATATCTACATCACGTTGATCATTCTAAATCTTTGCTGGGCTTTCTGGTTACTGGGCTATATCCGCGGTCTTGCTAACACACATCTATTGCGATCGGTCATCGTAGTTACCTTATTGGCCAGCCTGTTTGCCGACTGGGCTGGCTATAACAATCTTGCCAATTTTATCGTCATCGGGATTTCGGCTTCGATTACTGCATGGATTCTTACGCATTTTATGGTCACCTTGTGGACCGAATTTTTTAATAGCCTGGACGATGGGGATTTTGCCTGGCAGCGCTACCTGCGACAAAAGATAGGTGTACAACCGGGCGAATATTTGCCTGGTTCACTCTGGTTCAGGTTTGTCTTTGCGATCGTTGTCTGGTCGATCTTTATTATAGCGATCCTGAAAATCTGGGGAATGTCTGATAGCAGCCTGCGGTTAATTTATGACTACGTGATTGAAGGTTTCGATATTGGAACTGTTCGCATAGTGCCTTCGAAGCTGGTTACTTCGTTGTTGGTACTCGCAGTGTTACTGTCATTAGTAGGCTGGATAAAACGTCGACTGCAGCAAAACTGGCTCAGTCGTTCCCGCCTGGATCGCGGCAGTAAAGAATCGATGGTTTCCCTGACCGGTTATGTCGGCGTAATGATCGTCTTCCTGGTGAGCTTGTCGGTAGCGGGCCTGGAACTGGCGAATCTGGCATTAATTGCGGGTGCTTTGTCGGTCGGAATTGGTTTTGGATTACAAAATGTAGTGAATAATTTCGTCTCCGGTATCGTGCTGCTTTTCGAACGTCCGATCAAGACGGGTGACTGGATAATTGTTGGCGGCAGTGAGGGATATGTTAAGAAAATACAGTTGCGCTCGACAGTGATACAAACCTTTGATCGCGCCGATATCATTGTTCCTAACTCTGAAATTATCGCGAGCCAGGTGACTAACTGGATGCTGAATGATTCCGTCGGTCGTATCAAGGTACCGGTCAAAGTTGCCTATGGAACGGATCCCCGTCTGGTGGAGGAGATATTGCTGAAAATTGCCAATGCACATTCGATGGTGGTTACCCGTAGCCCGACCGTAGAATCACCCTCGGTGTTATTCAGGGAATTCGGCGATAGTGCCCTGGTTTTTGAACTGAGATGTTTTATCACCGATATCGATTACTACAAACAGGTCGTCAGTGAATTTAATTATTGCATTGTCACGGATTTCAAAGAAGCCGGTATTGAAATTCCATTCCCGCAGACCGACCTGCATTTGAAATCCAGCGAAATCTCCGAATTTAAACGAAACAAGTAAATTGCAGTTGAAATTATTTATCACCGGTCACAAGGGTTTCGAGACCCTTTTATACCACGAGATACGCCAGATACTGCAACATCGGGACGCACGAATAACCAGGCGCTATGGCGGAGTCGAAATACTGGGAAGTATAGAAAACGCCTATCGCTTGTGTCTCCATTCCCGGCTAGCCAACCGTGTTTTTTGTGAACTCAAGCAGTTTAAAGCTGAAAATGAAGATCAATTATATACGGCTGTGTCTGAACTCGACTGGGGTGAACACCTGAGTCCTCAACATAGTTTTGCGGTATCGGCCAGCTTGTCAGCTTCTAAAATGGATCATAGCCATTACACTTCGTTAAAGGTCAAGGATGCGATTGTCGATCAGTTTCGTCAGCGCCTCGATAGTCGACCTTCTATAGAGAAGCAGCAACCAGATATTCATATCCACATCAACATACACAAAAATCAGGCGAGTTTGAGCCTGGACCTGTCGGGCGAAAGTCTGCACAGACGGGGATATCGTAGCGAACATACCGGTGCACCCCTGAAGGAACATCTCGCTGCATCGATTCTTGCGCAGGCTGGCTGGACGCTTGAAAAAGCGAAGACCCATCGGTTGATTGATCCGATGTGCGGTTCGGGCACCTTTGCAATAGAAGCAGCGATGATTGCCGCCAAGATCGCTCCAGGATATCGTCGCAGCTATTTCGGTTTTTCCGGGTGGCTCCAGCATGATGCCGATTTATGGCGGTCGATCCTCGCCGAGGCCGAAAGCGAGATCGATAGTTCGATACAAACGACTATTATTGCGAGTGATTTTGACGCCAGGGCTATAGATATAGCGCGGGCAAACGCTGTACGTGCCGGTGTCGAAATCCTGATTAACTTTTCGCAACAGGACATTGTCGATCTGAAGCCAGAATCTCCCGGGCAAGCTTCTATCATTGTGTGTAATCCACCCTACGGGGAGCGCCTCGAGAGCGAGCAGGGGCTTGCCGCCTTATATGGTGATATGGGAACCGGTTTACGCCGAACAGGTCCCGCGAGTCTCCATATTATTTCTGCTAAACCCGATTTGTTTCACCGCCTGGGATTGAAGCGGACTTCAACAAAAGCGGTGAAAAATGGTCCAATCGATTGCCAACTGGCCAGTTTTGAAATTGTAGGCCGGATACCGGATCGGGAACCGATAACATCTGTCTCTAGCGGGTCGATTATAAGCGATGATGCGCGTGACGCAGTAACGCCGTTGCTCAATCGTCTGCAAAAAAATGCCAGGCATTTACAGCGCTGGGCTAAAAGGGCCGGGGTCAGCTGCTATCGACTTTACGATGCCGACCTGCCCGAATTTTCATTCGCCCTCGACGTCTATCAAAGCGAAATATCAAGCTCGGCACACTGGTACCATCTGCAGGAATACCAGGCACCAAAATATATAGACGCGGATAAGGTCGAAGCTCGCATCGAATTGGCAAAACAGGCGGTAAAACAAACCTTTGATATTGACGATACCCTGCTATTTTGCAAGACAAGGCAACGTCAGCGCGGTAACCGACAATACCGGAAACACGATAGCAGGGGCGAGTTGTTTCAGGTGCGTGAAGGCAAGGCGTCTCTGTTGGTGAATTTAAGCGATTATCTCGATTCCGGATTATTTCTCGACAATCGTATGATTCGGCAGCGTGTTTTTGAGCGCGCTAACAAAAAGACACTGCTCAATTTATTTTGCTATACCGGATCGGTCGGCCTGCAAGCGGCGCTAGGGGGTGCCAGTTTCGTTTTAAATGTCGATTTGTCTCCGACCTATCTAAATTGGGCAAGAGAAAATCATGCCATTAACCGGCTTGACGATGAATCCTGTTACCAGTTTTTGCGTGCTGATGTGGTCGAACTGCTCGAAAGCCCATCGCGTTTCGGCATCGACAGGCTTTTCGATTTAATTTTTCTTGACCCGCCATCGTTTTCGAATTCCAAAAAAATGCGACAGACACTCGATATACAACGGGACCACGTAAACCTGGTTGAAAAGTCGATGCAGCTATTAAATAAGGATGGTCTGCTATTATTCTCTACCAATCGAAAGGGATTGAAACTGGCCGACTCGCTGTCAACTCGATTCCAGGTTAATGATATTTCCAAACAGACGATACCCGAGGATTTTAAACGCAAACCCGGGGTTCATCGCTGTTGGGAATTTCGACACATTATAGGCAAATGAATAGTCGACCTGATACCGACGATTTCCTGAAGCTATTCGTCAATGATATTCCGTTGATGGATGTACGCGCACCGGTCGAGTATGACAAGGGTGCTTTTCCCAATACTTCAAATATTCCTTTGCTCGACGATTATCAACGTGAGCAAATAGGTATCCGATATAAAGACGCGGGGGAAGAAGAGGCCATTAAGCTGGGATTAAAATTTGCGACAGCGGAAATTCGAGCCCAAAGACTAGAATCCTGGTTGGAATTTTGTCGTGAAAACCCTCAGGGGTACCTTTATTGTTTTCGCGGTGGCCTGCGTTCACGTACCACACAGAGCTGGATTCGTGAGCAGGGTGTCGAGTACCCGCTGATCAACGGCGGCTACAAGGCGATGCGGCGATTTTTGATCGACGAACTGGAAACCAGTATAGGAGCTGTATCGCTAGTCATTGTCAGTGGGCTTACCGGTACCGGCAAGACACGAGTATTGAGACAGATTGCTCATCATATTGATTTCGAGGGAATCGCCAATCACCGGGGATCAGCCTTTGGGGGTGACGCCAGTGATAGACAACCAGGCGTGATCGATTGGGAAAACCAGGTTTCGATCGAATTTCTAAAGCACCGCTGTAGAAGTCCGGGTAAACCGGTATTTATCGAAGACGAGAGTCGTCGCATCGGACGAATTAGTATGCCTGATAAGCTCTATGAAAAAATGCAGGAAGCACCCAGGGCAATTTTAACGGTTGATATGGAAGCCCGAATTCAGTTGATCGGTGAAGATTATATTTTACACGCCTGGCCGCATTACCAGGCCTTGTATGCCGGTCGAGCCGAAGCGGAATTTAGCCGTTTCGTTCTGGATAACCTGGCCCGTATTCAGAGGCGACTGGGGGGAGAGCGTTATACTCTTGTCAAACGGAGTTTTGAGGCAGCGTTGATCGAATTTTTTGCAAACCAGAGCATTGTTGGGTTTAACGAAGGTATAGAAATACTTTTGACCGATTACTACGATCCCATGTATCGCTATCAGCTAGCCAGTAAATCAGCACCGATACTGTTTCAGGGCCCTGCGATCGAATATCTGGAGTGGGCCAGGGAATATCTGCAGGATTGATGAGTGGCGACGCTGAAAATTTTCGATTTTATTGACTGCGTATCTTAATTAGATGCATTGATGTCTGAAGTCTGATAAAACAGCACCGGTCGGCTGATAGATCGGTGCGCTATCGAAAGCTGAACTGATTCACTGTGTTCTAGTCAGATGCGACAGATTTTGTTTCAAAAACATACGAGTTGAGTGATGAAAAAAGCTGGCCTGGTCGGAATTATTGTCACCATAGTGGTCATATTCTTTGCATTTGATCTGGGGCAGTACCTGACGATAGAGTATATTAAGGATCAGCGACATCAGATTGAGGCCCTGTACGCCGACAATAAATTTCTAACCCTGTTTTCGTTTTTTCTGCTCTACATTGTAGTGACTGGTGCTTCGCTACCGGGTGCCACGGTATTAACGCTGGCGGCCGGGGCGGCATTTGGGTTGATCACCGCCCTGATACTCGTGTCTTTCGCTAGTACCATTGGCGCCTCCGTGGCTTTCGTCATTTCCCGTTATTTATTTCGCGAAACCGTAGAAGCTCGTTTTGGCAGTTCGCTCAGCGCAATTAATGCTGGAATCGAAAGAGACGGTGCGTTTTACCTGTTTGCACTCAGGCTGGTACCGGCATTTCCATTTTTCGTGATTAACCTGGTCATGGCTTTAACGCCAATCAGGTTAAAAACATTCTACTGGGTCAGCCAGCTCGGTATGTTTGCAGGCACTATCGTGTACGTCAATGCCGGTACACAGTTAGCCCAGATCAACTCGGCTGCGGAAATACTGAGTGCTGAACTGATCATTTCCTTTGTACTGTTAGCGATGTTGCCATTTGCTGGTAAATTCATTGTCAGCCAGTTGAAAAATCGCAAGGCTTTAGCCGGTTTTGTTAAACCATCAAAATTTGATACTAATCTCGTGGTTATCGGTAGCGGTTCAGCGGGACTTGTCAGCGCCTATATCGCAGCAGCGGTGAAGGCAAAAGTCACGCTCATCGAAAAACACAAAATGGGGGGTGACTGTTTGCACACCGGTTGTGTTCCCTCAAAGGCAATCATTCGCTCGGCAAAATTCATCTCCCATATTGGGCGTAGCCAGGAATTTGGCATTAGTAAAGCAGAAGCTGATTTTAATTTTGGCGAGATAATGCAACGCGTACAACGGGTAATCGAAAAGATTGAACCACATGATTCGGTGGAGCGTTACACAGGGCTCGGGGTCAATGTGATCAAGGGAGAGGCGAGGGTAGTTTCGCCCTGGTCGGTCGAGGTAAACGGGCAGACCATCAATGCCAAAAACATTATCATTGCCACCGGCGCCCAACCCTTCGTGCCGCCAATCGAAGGCATAGACTTGGTCGATTATTATACTTCAGAAAATCTTTGGGAAATGCGCGAAAAACCACGCAAACTGGTAGTTCTAGGCGGTGGCCCGATAGGTTCTGAGTTGACCCAGGCCTTTGCCCGACTGGGATCCTCGGTGACCCAGGTAGAAATGTTACCTCGAATTCTGCTGCGTGAAGATCCGGAAATATCGGAGATGCTGAAGACCAGGTTTGAACAGGAAGGTATTGAGGTACTGGTCAATCACAGGGCAAAACAGGTGAAGCAAAAAGAGGGTAAGGATTACCTGGTGGTTGAGAAAGAAGGACAGGATATAGAGCTTGAATTTGATGCGATGATCGTCGCCGTGGGTCGAGCTGCTTGTAGCGGTGGATTTGGCCTCGAAGCACTCGGCGTGCGGCTAAATCCTAATGAAACGATTGAGGTGAACGAGTTTCTACAGACAAACATTCCTACAATTTATGCCTGTGGCGATGTCGCCGGCCCCTATCAATTTACCCATGTAGCCGCGCATCAGGCCTGGTATGCGTCGGTCAATTCGCTGTTTGGTGGTTTCAAACGTTTTAAAGCAGATTACTCGGTGATTCCCTGGGCCACATTCACCGAGCCAGAAGTGGCGCGCGTGGGTCTTAACGAAATCGAGGCAGGCGAACAAAATATTGCCCACGAAGTCACCGTATATGGTATTGACGACCTTGATCGCGCTATTGCGGACAGTGAGGACCATGGATTTGTGAAAGTACTCACCGAGCCCGGCAAGGACAGGATTCTAGGCGTTACCATAGTCGGCGAACACGCAGGTGACCTGATTGCGGAATACGTGTTAGCTATGAAGCACGGCCTGGGACTGAATAAAATTCTGGCAACAATTCATATTTACCCGACACTGGCGGAAGCCAACAAGTATGTTGCCGGCAACTGGAAGCGGGCGCATGCACCGCAAGAACTACTGGCCTGGATAGCTAAATTTCACGCCTGGCGGCGGGGCTAATACGGCACAATTGTTATTGTTTAAAACCCTGGAGACGCTGGCATTTATACCTATTTGGCGAAAACAGAATTAAACTGCTGGCCGGTTTTTACAAAGGTAGTGCACTTGCTCAGCCACTTGAGTTTTTTCGCGCCGGCATAGGTGCAGGTGCTGCGAATTCCACCGAGTAAATTCTGGATCGTAAGCTCAATTTTACCGCGATAAGGGACCAGAATATCCCGGCCTTCAGACGATCGGTATTCTTTTAAGCCACCAAAATGTTTTTTGTTCGCTGCCAGTGAACTCATGCCATAGAACTGAACGAATTTTTGTTCTTCTATGACATCTTCCCAGTCATTGGTTGTTTTAGTCACCTCTCCGGTTTTAAAATATTTGGTAATCACTTCCCCTCCGCCCTCGTCGTGACCAGCTAACATGCCACCGAGCATGACGTAATCGGCACCCGCTGCAAATGCTTTGGCCAGATCGCCAGGACAGGTGCAACCACCATCAGCAATAATATGGCCTCCCAGACCGTGTGCAGAATCAGCGCATTCGATAACCGCCGACAACTGCGGGAATCCAACACCAGTCTGTAACCGTGTAGTACAGACGCTACCGGGACCGATACCGACCTTGACGATGTCAGCGCCGCTGAGAATTAATTCTTCGGTCATTTCACCGGTCACGACATTTCCAGCGATAATAACGATGGCAGGAAAGGCGTCTCTTAGCTGCTTGATAAAAGCTGAAAAACGCTCTGAATAACCATTCGCAACGTCGACACAGACATATTTTAATTGCTTATCGGCGACTTTATAGACCGCACCAAACTTGTCGAAGTCGTGCCCGGTAATACCCATTGAATAGGCGACGTTTTCGGTACGCCTGGTATCGCCCTGAGTGAAAAATTTAGTCAGCTCATCAGCCCCATAATTTTTCACCAGGCAGGTAAACAGATCCAGGCTCGCTAGCCTGTCAGCCATGTCGAAAGTGCCGACACCGTCCATATTGGAGGCCATAATCGGAATACCCTGATAATGATGACCGGATTTATCCGATTCGTAGTTGCGAAAGCTGAAGTTTCGGCTTAGATCGACATCTTTTCGGCTTCCCAGGGTGCTTCGCTTGGGCCTGATTAGTACGTCTTTATAATCGAGCTTGCTATCGTCTTCTATTCTCATGGCTCTTTTTTAAATATCAAATCACAAAAGCAGCCGGACATTATCACGAAATTGTTGGTTGGCATAGTGATCCGTTGGGCTGTTTCCGGGATGTGGTTCAAATTAATAATCAGCGATCAAAAACAGGGCAACAATAAGTGAGTAAAGAAGCAGTCTAATTTTCGGCAGTACTGTAGTTTGGTTGACTTGATTCATCGTTTTACGAGGCGTATGCTGATTCCAGGTGTGGGTGAATATTATCTTGATGTTCAGGTATTGATCGCATGCTCCAGCCTCGACGCGCTCAGTCTTGAATAGATCGAAGGTTTTCGAGCGTAACACCTGGGTTTTCTGGTAACACTAGCCAAATTAAAACGACATTCATCCTTCCTGATACCGGGATGGTTAGCTGGCAGGCTCTTTCCTGATTCTATTGGAACCCATTTACCTGAAGCTGATCAAACATTAAACACACTGTTGGGTCAGAGGTAGTGAAATGAAAAGACATTTTTATATTAGTGACGATCTGGATGATCTGGATCGAATAGAAGTGGAGTTGGAGGCTAGTGGTGTACATAAACCGCAGATCCATGTTTTCAGCAAAGATGATACCGGTGTCGCTTCACATGACCACCTGCATAACATGGAGTCTGTGTTCAAGAATGATGTGGTTCATGGCACGATAAGCGGAGCCTGGATCGGTTTGGCAATTGCCGCGCTGGTGTTAATTATAACTTCGTTCAATGGCTGGGCCGACAGCTATACCTGGATGCCATTTATTTTTCTATCTATTGTCCTGCTGGGATTTGGTGCCTGGGTAGGTGGCCTATATGGAATACAGGAACCACATAAGGACTTCAGGCGTTTTGAAACCCAGCTTAGACAGGGTAAACATGTATTTATTGTCGATGTTGATCCCGACCAGGAGGCGAGTCTTGACAGGGTGGTTGAAAAGCATCCAGGATTGCAACTGGCGGGAACAGGCAAGGCCACACCCCGCTGGGTAGTCATGGGGCAGCATAATATTAAGAGGTTTACCTCCGATACCTTTCCTTAGCCGCCAAAGGGCGACCGGGACTGTATCAACCGATCAGGTGAGAGCCCGCTCAAGGTCGGCAAATGTATTGGCTCGTGGTGACATTTCAATTTTGATGCCCAGTCGGTTTTCAATTTGAGTCGATGAAAACAGTCCTGTTATGGCATGGGAACCATCGGGCTGATCTTCGCAGACTAATATATGCTGACGTCCACTCGATTTCATGGTTTCAACTATATCGCCCACGCTTGCCGTAAATATATCGGTGAGTTGCAATGCTTCCAGGCGACTGAGAGGTGTCATGATGTCCCGCGCCAGGATTTCTTCGCGTTTACCGCCGTTTTCCCGAATATATTGAAGCGGTTTCTCGCCAAAAATATCATTGTAGGTTACCAGGCCGAGCAGCACCTCATCCTGTTCTGCGACAAATAGCAGGCGTACCCCACAGGCGATCATTTTAGCATTGATCTCCTCGATGTTTGCATGACCCGTAGTCGAAAACGGCTTGATATGATTGAAGTTCGTCATCATCGAAAATGCAGCATCATCAAGTGAAATTTTTATCGACTTACCACGTTTGTTTTGTGTAATCAGGGTTCCGGAAGCTAATAGATTGTTTGGCAGGTTGTGATATTCGTGTTTCATGCGTACCCCCTCATGATATAGACCGGGCGCTATTTGGATTCTGCACTAGGCTCCTCGGCTGTGTCAGGAATCTGTCGCCCGGTAGTAATCATTATAACGCATATCATAGATTGCCGTGAAATCTCCCCGATTGGTTATTTTATCCTTTTAATTCAGGAGGGTACCAGGCTATGCTGGTCTAACTGATCCGGCACACATCAGTCAGGCCAGATCCCGACCCAACCGGTATTTTAGTCGAGTATGGAGTAAACGGATGGTCTAACGGGTCCGCAGGCAAACGCCATCGTCAGCAAAAAAGAAAGCTATCTCCGCTTTCGCGGTTTCGGCTCCATCAGAACCGTGGACTGCATTTTCATCGAGGGTTTGGGCGAAATCGGCGCGAATTGTTCCTGGTGCAGCATCAGCCGGATTAGTCGCTCCCATGACTTCGCGGTTTTTTGCGATCGCATCTTCACCCTCTAGTACCTGCACAATCACCGGACCCGAGGTCATAAATGCAATAAGATCGTTAAAAAATGGACGCTCTTTATGAATCGCGTAGAACTCTCCGGCTTTCTCCGCGGTCAGATGTTCCATGCGGGCTGCGACGATGCGTAGTCCGGCTTTTTCAAATCGATCATATATTTCGCCGATTACATTTTTAGCGACAGCATCGGGTTTAATGATTGAAATCGTGCGTTCTATAGCCATTACTCAGTTTCTCCAGTGGTGCAGGTAAAATCGCTGCGAATGATAGCGGAATTGTGTAATACAGCAAACCTAATTCGTGATTCAGGATTGTTTCTTGAATGACTTTCGGGGTGATGGTTTTTAATAAAAAACTGGTAATTATCACTCACCTGATTGCACGATTCAGGTAAACTTTAGCGCGACACGTTTTAGCCTGAAGAAAATGAAAACCGACCAGAACCGCCGTAAATTCCTGAGTGAGTATCAGCCCCCCGAGTTCACCATCAATACTACCAGGCTTGCCTTTGAGATTAATGAAAATCAGACACGGGTCAGTAGCAGGCTTCAAATATCAAGACAGACCGACGATTTGGATGCGGCATTACAACTGGATGGTATCGGTCTTAAATTGCTTGATATCAGTATAGACGGTAGGCCTTTGCTTTCTGAGCAATACCGGCTAAGCGAGCAGCAGTTGACTATATTTGACGTACCTGATGAATTCGAACTCTGTTGCGAGGTTGAAATTTATCCTGCAGAGAATACCCGGTTGGAGGGCCTCTACCTGTCGTCCGGGAATTTTTGTACCCAGTGCGAGGCGGAGGGTTTTCGCCATATTACCTATTACATCGACCGACCCGATGTTATGTCTGTTTTCGAGACTAAAATCAGCGCCCCGAAAGATGGATTTCCGGTCATGCTTTCAAATGGAAACAGGATCAACTCGGGTGAATCAGGCAATAGACATTGGGCCGAATGGTTTGACCCCTATCCGAAACCGAGTTATCTATTTGCACTCGTGGCTGGCGATTTGGCCCAGATCGACGGTACATTTGTCACTGCATCGGGTAAAACGGTGGCCTTACAGTTTTTCACCGAGCATCATAATCGGCAAAAATGCGCACACGCCATGCAGTCGTTGCAAAAAGCGATGAAATGGGACGAGGATACTTTCGGACTCGAATATGACCTGGATTTATACATGGTTGTCGCGGTAGACGATTTCAACATGGGCGCGATGGAAAACAAGGGATTGAATGTCTTCAATACCAAATATGTACTGGCAAATCCTCAAACCGCAACCGACAACGATTATCTCGCAATCGAAGGTGTGATTGGGCATGAGTATTTTCATAACTGGACCGGAAACCGGGTCACCTGCCGTGACTGGTTTCAATTAAGCCTAAAGGAAGGATTGACTGTCTTCAGGGATCAGGAATTCAGCTCGGATATGGGCTCACGTTCGATACAACGTATCAATGATGTACGTGTATTGCGCAACCAGCAGTTCCCGGAAGATGCGGGCCCGATGTCGCATCCGGTGCGCCCAGCTTCTTACCAGGAGATTAATAATTTCTACACGGCCACGATCTATAACAAGGGCGCCGAAGTCATTCGTATGATCCATACCCTGTTGGGAAAGGATAGTTTTAGGCAAGGCATGGACCTCTATTTTCAGCGGCACGATGGTCAGGCTGTGACCACCGATGACTTCAGGCAGACGATGCAAGATGCATCGGGAATCGACCTGGACCGTTTTCAGCGCTGGTATCAGCAATCAGGAACACCCGGGGTCGAGATCTACCGGCATTTCGACAGCGCTGAAAAAACGCTGCACCTGGAAATCAAGCAGGACCCCGGTTCCACGCTGGCAGAATCTAACCAGCCATTTCACATGCCGATGAGGCTTTCCCTGTTCGATCAACAGGGGGAGGCAATTGATCTCGATGGTCAGGGCATGTTCGAGCAGATCGTCGATATCAAAGAACTAAATCACAGCCTCAGGTTTGAAGGCTTAGACCAGAAGCCACTGGTTTCAGCTTTCCGAGGATTTTCAGCGCCAGTCATCCTGAATACTGACTTATGCGATCAGGAACTGGCGACCCTGATGTCCTGCGATACCGATCCTTTTAATCGTTGGGATTCGGGACAGCAATACGCCACGCGTGTCATGCTCGACATGATTGAATCAGCAGATGAGGATTTACCATCGCCGCCGCAGGAATTACTTGAGGCTTTTCGAGTAATACTCGGCGATAACACCATGGATAACGCCTTAGTAGCCGAGATGATGATACTACCCAGCGAAAAATTTCTCGGCGAAATGCTGGATAGCGTTGATGTACACAGGATACGCCTGGTTCGCGAGAGCGTCAGGACTTCGATTGCAGCGGCGACTGAAGACCTGTTACTCAAGCGTTATGAGGCTTGCAGGGAGCAGGGCGAGTATCGAATTACGCCTGAGGATACCGGCAAACGTAGTCTGAAAAATATATGCCTGGCCTTCCTGCTGATGCTCGATAAGAGCAAGTATTTCGATCTGTGTCTTCAACAGTTTGATTCTGCCGGCAACATGACCGATCAAATCGGCTGCCTGTTACCGATCGTACATTATCAAAATCCGGTGCGAGACGAAATTGTGCGGCGCTACTATGAACAATGGCAAGATACCGCACTGGTGGTTGATAAATGGTTCAGTGCCCAGGCCTCTTCTTACGCTGAGAATTCGCTGATACATATCAAAACCCTGTTTGACCATGCGGCCTACTCGATTCAGAACCCGAATCGTGCAAGGTCATTGCTGGGTCCACTGATCGCCAACTCGAGTGCATTCCACGAGTCCAGCGGTGCCGGTTACGAATTTGTCGCAGCTAAAATTATCGAAATTGATGCAATCAATCCCCAGGTGGCAGCGAGAATGGCGAATGCATTTCTGCATTGGAGAAAGTTATTACCCGCACAGGCGCAGTTGATGAAGCAGCAGATCGAAATTATCGTCTCTACACCAAACCTGTCTAATGACCTGAATGAACTGATGACCATGAGTTTATCCGCCGATTAACGATCATGGTGGTAAAAGTTGATCTTATCGTCCCCGGATTATTTGATTTACCCGTGGATGAGCTGGACCCACGTTTCCTGATACTCGAATTACCTGCGCTGAATCAGGTTCTTCGCTTTGCCCGGCCCTGCCAGAACCATGCATTTGACCTGGAATCGATGTTGATTCAGTCGATGGGCTGGACCGGGTTGCAAACTCTACCGTTTGCCCAGGCCTACGCTACGCAGGAGGAGCAAACTAGCGATAAATACCTACTCTTCAGGCCGATCCACTTAAGGGCCGATATGCACAGTGCGATTGTCCTACCTATCGATTCTAATCGAGTTAATGATCATGATATAGAGATTATAATCAAAGACTTGAAAGAACTATTTACAGTTGATTGTGAGGTTTCTAAAGTACAGGAAAGGCTCTGGCTGATGCGTTTGAATCAATGTATACCTGCACAGCATTATCCACATTACCTGTCGGTGATAGGCAGAAAGAGTGACCCCTTTGTACAGCAATCTAAACAGTATTTACCCTGGTACAAGTTGATCAACGAGATGCAAATGTTTATGCATCAACACGAAATTAATCGCAATCGAATTGAATCAGGCCTGCTGCCCGTCAATAGCCTGTGGTTTTGGGGGGTCGGAAATTTATCAAAATTGGCCGCTAGAAATATCAACTGGTATTGTGATGACCCGTTATTGAAGCAATTTGCCGCTGTCGCGAATATTAATTGTGCAACACTGGATGACTTTAGAACTTTGGACATCGACTGTGACAGCGTTGTCATTGACCTGTCACTGCTCGAGGCACTGAAGTCTCCCCACGAATCTAAATTGCAGGAATTGTTAAGCAATATAGAAGAGAGCCTGTTTAAACCAGTATTGAAGCAGGTCAGGGGGCGCCAATGCGTACTAAGGCTTAGAAGTGGCTCTCAATTCGACCTGAAGATGACGGCTTACTCGACATTTCAATGGTGGAAAAAGTCTAAATCCCTTGTTGAGTTAGCGGGAATCTTGCAAAGTGGCTGACGCCAGGCAAAGACGATTTATTACCCGCTCAGTGCCAGAGCACAGCCTGGATTCTGATATGGATCCAGTATTCCAGCGCATATTTGCGTCGCGTGGTGTTATTTCAGCCAGTGAAACCAGCTATTCGCTCAGCGATATGCTTGCACTAGACGAGATTAAAAACCTGAATAGCGCAGCCGATCTACTCGTAGTACTGTTTAAGCAGGGTGGTAAAATTTTAATCTTCGGTGACTATGATGCCGATGGCGCCACCAGCACTGCTTTATGTGCCCGCGCTCTGTCTTCAATGGGTCACAACGAAGTCGGTTATCTGATGCCCGACCGTTTTATCGACGGTTATGGCCTGTCTTTGTCGGTTGCGCATCGAATTGCACAAGAAAACCCGGATTGTGTGATAACAGTCGATAATGGTATCGCCAGTATCGATGGCATTGCCCTTCTGCGAGACAGGGGTGTCGATGTCATAGTCACCGATCATCACCTGCCAGCGAGCGAGCTGCCCGATGCTACGGTAATCGTCAATCAAAATGCCTGGCCCGAAGCAGAGCAGGGTAGAAATCTGGCCGGTGTTGGCGTTGCCTTTTACTTAATGCTGGCTGTACGCAAGAGTCTCAGGGAATCTGGATGGTTTAACGACGATCGACCGGAACCAAATCTGGCCAATTGCCTTGATCTTGTTGCTTTGGGTACCCTGGCCGATCTGGTGCCGCTTGACTACAATAATCGTATCCTGATCAATGAAGGTTTAAAGCGTATCAGGGCCGGGTCCTGTTGCTGCGGTATTAAAGCCCTGGTCGAAGTATCAAATAAGAGCCTGCATGACCTGACCAGCACCGATATCGGATATGCTATCGCGCCAAAAATTAATGCCGCCGGGCGACTCGATGACATGACCATCGGGGTCAAGTGCCTGTTGACTGAAGACCCGAATAACGCGTCAAAATTGGCTGGCGAATTACACGGCATCAATAATCAGCGCAAACAGATTCAGCAACAGATGTCAGACGCGGCGATGCTGGAAGTGAACAAGCTAGCCCCTCCTGTGATTGAATCTGAATCCGCTATCGTGCTTTATCAGCAGGATTGGCATGAGGGTGTGGTAGGAATTGTCGCAGCAAAAATTCGGCAGGAATATGATCGGCCGAGTATCGTTTTCGCGCTGTCAGAAGACGGCTACTTGAAAGGCTCGGGTAGATCAATTCCCGGTATTCACCTGCGAGATATGCTCGACAGTGTCAATAAACGACAACCGGGACTGATTTTAAGGTTCGGAGGTCACGCGATGGCGGCGGGGCTCAGTATCGAAGCATCCCGGCTTGAGCAATTTTCAGCAATTTTCAAGCAGGTGGTCTCCGACCTGGCAGACCCTGGATGTTTTAATCTTGAAGTTGAATGTGATGGTTCGCTTGAACAGCAAAATTTTGATCTACAGTTTGCCGAGCAGCTGGAAAATCTGAGTCCCTGGGGCCAGCGATTTCCGGCGCCGAGTTTTATTGGAGAGTTCGAGGTAATCGATAGTCGTGTACTTTCTGACAAACATTTGAAATTGCGTCTAAAATTACCAAAGGCGCACGATTCCAGCTTTCAGGTTCTGGAGGCGATTGCATTTTTTCAACCCGACGAAGTACTCAATTCAACTCATCAAACAATACGGGTTCACTACGAATTAAACATCAATATTTTTCGCCAGCAGAAGTCATTGCAATTACTGATTCATGATATTCTGTGACCATTGGCGGTACATAGACGATTAATTTTCAGGATCGACCAGTTTGAACAATTTAGCAGTATCACCAATTCACTCATTCTCGACCGTAGAAGCGGTTATCGAGGAGCTAAAACCGGGGTATCCAGTCTATTGTCTTCGTCCTGCGGAAATCCAGCGTCAGGCGCAGTATTTTCTCGAAAATTTTCCCGGGCGAGTTCTATATGCAGTGAAGTGTAATCCCCACCTGGCGGTACTACGAATATTATTTGATGCTGGTATTCGGCATTTCGATACCGCTTCGCTGACTGAAATTGCCGATGTTCGAGAACATTTCCCGCAGGCGGATTGCTATTTTATGCACCCGGTGAAGGCGCGTAGTTCTATACAGACGGCACATAGTGTTTATAGCGTAGACCACTATGTGATAGACCATGTTAAGGAACTGGAAAAAATAATCGAAACCACCGGAAGCGGCGATGGTCGAGTGATACTGGTCAGGATCGTCACGCCGGTACACGATGCCCAGTACCAGCTATCGGATAAATTTGGTATAGCCGCAGATCAGGCCCCGGAATTATTACAGCAGGTCCATGCAGCTGATTTCCAGACCGGCGTGGCCTTTCACGTCGGATCACAATGCCGAAATCCAGTCGCCTTTGCCGACGGCGTCAGAACCGCACTCGAAGTAATTCAAGAAGCCGATGTCCCGGTGCATTATCTGGACGTAGGGGGTGGCTTTCCCGCTTTATATGAGAATGACCACCCACCACCACTAGAGGATTATTTCAGTGTTATTCATGAAGCGTTTGATCAGAATATATTACGCCGTGATTGTGTGTTGATGTGTGAACCCGGTCGTGCAATGGTCGCGAGTGGATGTTCGCTACTGGTTCAAATTCAACTACGCAAGGGAAACAAGCTATATATCAATGATGGCATTTATCAAAGCCTGTCTGAAACGCTACTGGGAAAAGTTAGTTTCCCAGCCAGATTGATCAATCCGGGGCGAAATCTATCAACCTCATTCCAGGACTTTAGGATACTGGGTCCAACCTGTGACACGGTAGATATTTTACCCAGGCCTTTCAACTTGCCAGACGATGCCGAAGAGGGTGACTGGATCGAGATTGGGCAGACTGGTGCTTATACCAATGCTGCAGCCACCCGATTCAACGGCTTTTATCCGGAGACCTTCGTCTCGGTGGACGCACCACCACTACTACCTTCCACCTGAAACTGACCGGCTCTGCGGGGGTTGTGTGAATTTCGGGAGTTGGTTAACTGGCCAATCTATTGATCGGCAATAGCCTTCTCGATGTTTTCGAGTAAGGTTTGGTCTAGCTTCGGTATCTTGACCAGGTCTTCCTTATCGTCGCTCAGCGATTTGATTTTCTTGTTCTGTCCTTTGGCAATCGCGTGCAACTCTTTAAGCTGAGCAATCAGCGGGGCACTTTGCGCGATCAGGGATTGACTGTTTTCGAGTTCACCTTCCAGCTTTGTTTTATCCCTGCGTGATGCCTGCAACTTTGACTCGGTTTGAGTGCGCAGTTTGGATTCATCAATTTTCTGCTTTTTCAATGTCTTAAGTTTCTTGATAACATTTTCCGGAGTATCGGCCAGAGCCTTTGATATTGCCTTCAATTTATTTTGTTTGTCGGTAACATCGGCGCGGGCTTTTTTCAACGCTTCCGTGTTTTCGGCCCGACCTGCAACCAGTTTCGATTCGGCTGCCTGGCGCGCTGCCTCAGCACCGGCAATCTGCTTCAACGCATCATTCAATGCCTGTTCGCTACTGGCGACCTGCGCTCTCATCCCGGTTATTTCTTTGTTGGTCTGTTCTCGAGTATTGATGACAGTGATATCGGCATTTTTAGCCTGCGCGATGGCCTTGTTCATGGCGGTTTTAAGTTCATCGGTGCTGCATTCTGAGTCGAGACCCAGCGCATCGGCTGCTGCGCCCATTAAAATCTGTTTGCTGATAGCAAGGTCTTTCCACACTTGCAATTGAATATCATTATCTGTCTGACTCACTCAGGTACCTCGGTAAATTAAAATGTTGGTAGTGTAAAATTTTGGCGGCACACCTTACCATATTAATTTCATAAATACTCTAGCTCTTGCTAAAAATTACAGGCGAAAGTTGTATACCGATCAGGTAGAATCGCATTTTTTTATGCGGCGGCGAAACTATTGGAAACAAATTCAATTACCCAGCAAATCGACGATCTGGAATCACGCATTGATTTACTCCGGGGGTATCTTTGACTACCACCAGAAAAAGGAAAAGCTGGAAGAAGTATTGCTCGAACTCGAAAATCCGGATATCTGGAATGAACCCGAAAAAGCCCAGCAGCTAGGTAAGGAAAAAGCAATCCTGGAAACCGTGGTCATGGGCCTGGATCAAAGCAGTGGCGCGATTCGGGAGGCAGCCGAATTGCTCGAACTGGCAATTTCAGAAGAGGATATATCGACCGCAGAAGAAATTAGCCGTGATTTGGGTGACATTGAAACTACTATCGCCGAGCTTGAATTCAGACGTATGTTCTCCGGTGAAATGGATGAATGTAACGCATTTCTGGATATACAGTCCGGCTCAGGTGGGACCGAAGCACAGGACTGGGCCAACATGATGTTACGCATGTACTTGCGCTGGGGAGAATCGAAACATTTCAAGACCGAACTTATCGAAGTCTCGGCGGGTGACGTGGCGGGCATCAAGAGTGCCTCGGTTCGTTTCGAGGGGGCTTATGCCTACGGCTGGTTGCGCACCGAAACCGGGGTGCACCGTCTGGTGCGTAAATCACCCTTCGATTCAGGCAGTCGCCGTCATACCTCGTTTGCGTCGGCCTTTGTTTCTCCCGAAGTGGACGACGATATCGACATAGAAATCGATCCTTCAGATTTACGCATTGACGTCTATCGTGCCAGTGGTGCCGGTGGACAGCATGTCAACCGCACTGAATCGGCGGTTCGAATCACACATTTACCCACCAATGTGGTGGTGCAGTGCCAGAACGACCGTTCGCAGCACAAAAACAAGGCGACGGCAATGAAACAGCTTAAGGCCAGATTGTACGAACTCGAAGTACAGGCGCGTAACGCAAAGGCGCAAAATGTCGAGGATGCCAAGGCCGATATTGGCTGGGGCAGCCAGATACGATCTTATGTACTGGATCAATCGCGTATTAAGGATTTACGTACCGGGGTTGAAACCGGTAATACCCAGGCAGTGCTGGATGGCGCCCTGGACCAGTTTATTGAAGCGAGCCTGAAAAGCGGGCAGTAGGTATAGGTAAAATAAGATGAAACAGGAATCAGATGGCGATGACCGTCCCGAACTGACAGCGGAGGACGAGAATCGCTACATAGCGCAGCGTCGGGACAAGCTATCCTTGCTGAGGGAGCAGGGGCAGGCCTATCCCAATCATTTCAGGCGGGCGGATTTTGCCCGGAAATTACATGAACAATACGACGACCTGTCACGCGAGGCGCTCGAACAGGACTCGATCGAAATCAGCCTGGCCGGGCGCATGATGTTCAAGCGTGTGATGGGCAAGGCGAGCTTCGCTCAACTCCAGGACATGAGCGGCACGATTCAAATTTTCGTACAACGCGATGCCATAGGCGAAGCCGGCTACGAATCCTTCAAGCATAGCGATATCGGTGATATTTATGGCGTTAGCGGGGTTTTGTTTCAGACTAAAACTGGTGAGTTGACGATAAAAGTCAAAACCCTGGAATTGTTAACCAAGTCGTTACGCCCACTGCCGGAGAAGTTCCATGGTCTCACCGACCAGGAGCAGAAATATCGTCAGCGTTATATCGATTTGATGATGAACGAGGAATCGCGGCGGGTATTCAGAATCCGGAGTGAAACCATAAACTTTATCCGGCGCTATTTAACCGAAGCGGGATTCATGGAAGTGGAAACGCCGATGATGCATGTGATTCCAGGTGGTGCAATTGCCAGGCCGTTCATCACTCATCACAATACACTCGATATGGAACTTTATCTTCGCGTTGCGCCGGAGCTTTACCTGAAACGACTTGTCGTTGGGGGCATCGAACAGGTCTTTGAAATTAACAGGAATTTTCGAAATGAGGGAATGTCTACGCGCCACAACCCCGAATTTACCATGCTCGAGTTTTACCAGGCTTATTCCGATTACATTCAAGTGATGGATTTGACCGAAGATATGCTGCGCCAGCTGGTTAAATCTGTCGTTGGTGATCCGATCCTGCAATACCAGGGTGAGAGTGTTGACATGCAGCAGCCGTTTCAACGAATGACCATAATCGAGTCAATATTAAAATTTAACCCACAGATCGATGCCATCAGTCTTGACCAGCTCGACTATTGCCGCGAAGTCGCTAAAAAACAGGGCATAGCAATTGAATCGAGTTGGGGAACCGGAAAGTTGCAGATGGAAATTTTCGAGAAAACTGTTGAGCATCAGTTAATACAACCGACCTTTATTACCGAGTATCCGACCGAAGTTTCACCCCTGTCGAGACGTAACGATAATAATCCGTTAATCACCGATCGTTTCGAGCTTTTTATCGGGGGACGTGAACTGGCGAATGGATTTTCCGAGCTCAATGATCCTGAAGATCAGGCCGAGCGATTTCGAAAGCAGGTTGAAGAGAAAGACTCAGGCGATGATGAAGCCATGCACTACGATGCGGACTATATCCGTGCACTGGAATACGGGCTACCACCTACGGCCGGTGAGGGTCTCGGCATCGATCGGCTAGTCATGCTATTGACCGATTCGACCAGTATCCGCGATGTTATTTTGTTTCCACAGATGCGACCCGAATAACCCGAGGGGTTCGTTCAGGTTAGCGGGCGTTCATAACCTCAACGGGAAGCGTCAGTGATATCCCTGATCAACACCAATCGCTTAGTTCACCGGCTTGGCGGTCGATAGACCAAGATTCTCCCAATTTTGCATGCCACCGCGATACCACTTCAATTTGTGCGCTGGGTAACCGAATTTGAGCAGGTTTTTAATGTTATTAGGGGTTTGTCCACACCACATTCCATTACAAAACATAATCAGGGTTTTTGCCTGACTGTAGTCCCATAGCCCTTCCAGGTTTGTGGCATTTAGCTGTCCTTCCAAAATTTCACCAATTGATATAGAGTCGGCTCCCTGCTCCGGGTTAAGGCTCTTCCAGGGAATATTGATAGCACCCGGAATGGTCCCTTTTGCAACCCAGTCAGTGGTACGGGAATCGATCACCAGGATAGACTCATCACCTTCACTAATCAGCTTCAAATAATTGAGAACCTCCAACTCAGCGATAGTCTCGACACCCGGGGCCAGGACAGAGGGTTGTATGCAAAATGGTGGGCACTTGCGTGAAGTTTTCGCAAATGCCGGATTAACCGTGTTCTTTTGATTCTGGTTGCGCATGATTTTGACATTCTTGTCACCATGTATCACGGTGACGCTTTCAAGTGTCGGCGTGATATTGACGACCGCGGCGAGTAACAGGGTACTGAATGTCAGTGCCAAAATGGCGATTCCAGCCATCACTATATTAGTCAGTTTCATTGCTTGTCTTCCTCTGGTCGGTTTAACGCCAGATCGATGGTGTGACCCGGGTTTTTATACTGTTATTATAATCCGAAATCTGATGCTCTATCCACAGTCCAGTTGTTCGTTTTCCTGCTTTAACGGATTGTTACTCTATTCCATGGTTCCTCTGGGCTGGTGCCAGCCGCAGAGTCGAAAAAATGGTCTGTACCGAGATAATTAAATTTCGCTGGTCGACCACAAACCTATACAAATAAATAAAGTTATTTTGGCATGATCAATGTGTTCATATCGATCGAATGCAATACGGTCTGGTTTTCAAAATAAACTCTGAAACTGCCGTAAACCCACTCACTGATCGCTGGTTCACCGACCGGTCCGAGACGTTGATCGGGTTCACCGAAATCGACTAAAACCGAGTCCATACTGAGGCCACGACGCGGCATTGGCTGTGTTTCACCAAAATCGTTATGGCCGGGTATGGTCAAGGTATTGGCGCTAACCGAGGGCGCGATCAGAGCCAAAGCCAGTGCGATAATAAATATTCCGCTACGCATGTTTCTATCTCCTGATGATTTCCATCAAGTTCATCGTTATCAGGGTATCATTTCACCCGCTGTGTTTTGATAATAACTATAGCACGGCTTACGTATCAGGCAAGGAAGGCCGGGTACAGAATAAGTCACTGAAATTATTCAATTGGTGGTGGCCAGTATCTATTCATGGTTTAATCCGCAGCATGAATTTACCGCTGGAACTGTTTATAGGCCTTCGCTACACAAAGGCCAAACGACGCAATCATTTTATCTCCTTTATCTCCCTGATTTCGATGCTGGGGATCGCATTGGGTGTCATGGCCCTGATTGTGGTCCTGTCAGTCATGAATGGATTTGAAAAGGAGCTCAGGGGCAGAATACTGGGCATGGTGTCCCACGTCACCGTGACCAGTTTCGATAATCAGTTGCATGATTGGCAGGAACTCAGGGACAGGCTCATTGCGCACGATAAGGTAACCGGGGCCGCGCCTTACGTCGAGGCTGAGGCAATGTTGTCAAATCGTTCTTCGGTGAGTGGTACGATTGTGCGCGGAATTGATCCGGCATTTGAAACCCAGGTCTCGGAGATTCACCAGCACATGAAATTTGGGCAGCTTTCCGATCTTAAACCAGGTGAATACGGGATCATCCTTGGCACGGGCCTGGCTAGTTCCCTGGATGTAGTGCCAGGCGATCGAATAACCATGATTACACCACAATCCACCGCTTCGCCGGTTGGCTTCCTGCCGAGACTAAGGCGTTTCAAAATAGTAGGTTTGTTTGAAATAGGGGTTTACGAATATGACCGAAGCACCGCTATTATCCATAACGATGATGCCAGCCGCCTGTTTCGCTTAGATGGTGAGGTGAGTGGCTTGAGGTTAAGGCTTAACGATATGGACGAAGCACCCCTGATCCGCAACGAACTACGCGATCTGGCCGGACTTGAATACTGGGTATCAGACTGGACATTGCGACACAGCAATTACTTTAAGGCGGTTCAAACTGAAAAAACAGTGATGTTTATTATCCTGTCGCTGATTATTGCGGTTGCCGCCTTTAACATAGTATCGACCCTGGTAATGGTGGTTACCGACAAACAGGCTGATATCGCGATTTTACGAACCATCGGTGTCTCACCGACTTCAATTATGTGGGTGTTTATGGTCCAGGGCATCGTCATTGGGGCGGTTGGAACCATTCTGGGCCTGGGTAGTGGCGTGCTGGTTGCTTCCTATATAGATGTCATTATCCCGGCCCTTGAGCAATTTTTTCAAACCCAGTTTTTACCCACCGGCGTTTATCCGATTACCGAGTTGCCTTCCGATATGCGCCAGTCCGATGTAATAAAAATATCTTTATTGTCTTTTTGCATATCTGTAGTAGCCACGCTATACCCGGCTTTCAGGGCGGCAAAAACACGACCTGCGGAAGCTTTGAGTTATGAATGAGGCGGCTCAGGTTATGTCCGGCTCGGTTATAGAAGCGACCGGGCTTAAAAAAACCTTTTGCCAGGGTAAGCTGGATGTACCTGTACTCAAGGGCATCGATATCCGTGTCGGTGTTGGAGAGACTCACGCTATAGTGGGTGCATCAGGCGCAGGCAAGAGTACGTTGATGCATCTACTGGGCGGTCTCGATCATGCCAGCGAGGGCGATGTAAAAGTGATGGGGCAGTCCATTATCGGATTATCAGAGAAACATCTGGGCAACCTGCGTAATCAGCATCTTGGTTTCATTTACCAGTTTCACCACCTGCTACCTGAATTCAGCGCGCAGGAAAATATAGCGATGCCACTGCTGGTAAGGCGTCAAAACAAAGAATCGGCCCTCGCGAGCGCGATGGACTGGTTGGAACGTGTCGGACTCGAAAATCGAGCCGATCATAAGCCCGGTGAGCTCTCCGGCGGTGAACGCCAACGCGTCGCCTTAGCCCGCGCATTAGTTACCGTACCCGATTGCCTGCTCGCCGATGAACCTACCGGTAATCTCGATACTAAAACGGCGGGGCAGATGCTCGAATTAATGATTGAATTAAACCAGCAGGTAAAAACCGCGCTGGTAGTCGTCACCCATGATATGAATATCGCGGCAAAAATGGGCCATCAATGGCGTATGCAGGACGGCCGGCTAGACCTCGAAAACGGAGTGTCTGGTTAGATCCGGGGTAGGATCGTATACATCCTCAGTCCGGGTGAATCGTGTCCCCGAATTACCCGGCATGGAATCTGTCTAATACGCCTCAAGTCGTTGTAGATATGTCCGCTGTTGATGTTATGCGTTTATAATGACACACCATCCTGCAAGGTCTAACAATCATCACCTCGTGCCTCGAACCCGATGGCCGTCATTTGAGCTTCAACCCCCAGGCGCCGACACACGCACAACAGCAGGGTCGCGCCGACGGTTTATAAGCAGCGATATTTTGAGAACCAGGAAAGTGTCTAGATAACTCAGGACGTATCATATATAGTAAAAAAAGGAGGTGAATAATATTATTCAGGGAAAGATGATGGTAGGCAAATTAAGAAAACAGGTAATCATTTGTTCTGCCAGTAATCTAGAGCAGATAGTAACCTATTCGGTTTCAGGCAATTGGTTCTCGCGGAAATATGACGTCGTGGAGTGTTCTGCTTTTAACGATGGCGAGGTGACTTGTGAAAAACAATGCATGTCGCTGTTTGGATTTATTGAAGCAATTAGAAGCTGTGCCGTGTATAAAGCAGGGTAGGAGGTATTTGGCCTTGTATCGTTTCAGCGGACTGTTTCATAAAGACCGTGGATTTCCCCCGATTCGGTTTGCCCAATGAATTAAACGACCCAAAGGAGCCCCTGGGTTTATGCTATAGATCCCTTTTTAGGAACAAGCTTCGCAGCGAAAAATATGAGTAATTCCCTGGGCCTGGCATTTTTTTAATTGATATTTGAGCGCCTACGATGCGCAAAAGGTCCGGTGAGTAACAACTTGATCAATTCACTCTGTCTAGAGACCCCAGTTTTTCTGAAGGTCGACTTTAGCTGCGAGCGAATAGTATGGGCACTGTGATTTGATGTTCTGGCAATGCTATCGATACTGTGGCCATTGGCTATACTGATAGCGACCTGTGACTCGGAAGGTGTCAGGCCATAAACACTGACCAGGTTGTCTATTGAAATGGGTTGTTGCAGATTGGGATCGCTAAGAAACACGGCCACCTGCGCGCCTTCGTAGTCGAGGTCCGATGTAATCAGGTTTGCATGAATCGGTGTGATCAGTAGCGGTAATGGCGCCTCTTCATCGGGATGAGTTACGCCGATAGATGTGCTTTGCCTCCACGAATCGTCAGTGTCGATGTCTGCCGTCTCGCGGATCGTCTCACGAAAATTTCTGTCATCGTCGCTGTCATAAAGAAACAGCCCGTCCACCCCAAGGCCCATGGCTGGATGGGCCTCAATAATAGCCCTGGCGGTTGGATTGATATAAACAGCCCGTACATGTCGGTCATACAGGATCAAACCAATAACAAGTCGGTCTAGCCCCCCGAGTAGTGCGTCGCTTCTGAGGCGCAAGCGGGTAAATTCGGAATGAATATCGAGTGCTCGCTTGAGGTGGGGTGCGATCTCGTTCATCACCCGAATTTCACCTTCTCGCCAAACTCCCGATTCCTCATCGCGTAAGACTACAATAGCGGCCTTGCGCGCATCGTCGATCGAGAATTCAATTCTGCCAAGATAATATATTCCTGCCGGTTTCATCCAGCTTTCATATATTTCGGACGCGATATCGGATTGGCTGTCTACTTCTGGACTAAAAAATTGCCAGTGGTACTCATCCTTATCGTCGTCGCTTAAATCCCTGGCAAATAATCTGTCGAGTTTTTCAAATTGCTTGTTGCAATTCTGTCTCGAATGCGTCGGGGAACCAAATTGAGCAAAAGTACTGGCTGTGCCCTTTATTTTGTCAAGGTAATGAAGGTAGACAATTTTAGAGCGGGTGATTTCGGTTATTTTTTCTAATACCCGGTCCCAGTGGTCCGGGTTGATAGTGGCCTGGTAGATATCCGGGATAATTGTTGAAGAGTGCCTTCTGTCCATGCTAGGGGTTACCTTTGAAACTAAATTTACAAAAAAACTGGCTAATCGGTTATTTCACCTTTTGGATTCTTAGCATACATTTTCGAATTGCTTGAAAATTGGTCGAAATGCGAAAATCGCGTTAACCATCGTACCAGATATTAATTTCTAGCCGTATTCCCGCCCCATTTTACCCTTTTCTTAACATTAACTCTGTGAAGCAAAACTATAATTCGATTACCGTCTAACACGCATCACTCAAATGGGGTAAATTTGGCCTTCGCATACCCTAAATGGGTTAGATATCACAACCGTTATCGCAGTATTCAGAAAAGATTTGCCAACCTCATCCAGATTTTTGATCCAACTAGTTCCGAGTGTCTGGTAAAGCCAGAATAGTAAGAGTCAGCCTTTTTATTAAGTAATACGGTACTCGCATCAAGACTTGAAAAAACTTAACTGGTTCACAAAATGGGTAATCTGTAAGCATTATTAAATTTTCATTAGTAACCTTGCCAGCATGCCCGCTCACAGGTTACCTCGTTTGGGCGATGCGCCTTTTTTCTTTGAAGGTAATAATACAGAAAATAACTCCTTAACTTCGGGGGTTTACTGTCCTAATGATGCGGTCCACTTCTGGGTACAGGTGGAAGAAACTCTCTTTAAGTGGGTAAATTTTAGTAAAACTGTATCTTTGGACAGTTAAAACACACTTTTAGGACAGTAGTTAGGAATATTTTAGAGAGGTATTGCTAAATGCTGAGAGAAATAACCCATTAAGAGTCGAAATTTTTGATGAAATACCCAACAAAATAAATTTACTAGGAATTAATTAGAGATCAGAGGCAGCATCATGATTAATGTTAAGGAAACAAAAAATCTCAGGAAACCTATTGTATTCTCGCTACTGGTAGGAGCGATCGCGGCTGGATCAGTAGGCTATCCTTCATCTGTTGAGGCAAAGCAAGAATTCGTCTTAGTGGACGGTGTGACGGTAACTTCTGACGAACCCGAACTGGATCCTCATGAGGCCAATGAAGGCGCTTTTGAAGGTGGCCCGACAGGCACGGTAAGCGACACCCGTATAAATCTGGTTATTTCGGAAGATGAGCAGCGCAGTGGTGGTGGAGGCTTCAATATACCCACCGGCGCGTCACCCAGCCCACTTTTTGGCGTGAAGCCCTGGACCCAAAAGATGTTGCGCTTTGAGGAATTTGGTACTGAACCTCTGCCCGAAGAGGGAACCTATCTCATGGGTGGGTCATTCCCACGCCCGTTTGATGCTCAAAGTGGTCCTGTTGGTGTCGCCCTCGATGCCTTCCTGGGTCAGGATATTTATCCGTACCCCAGAAAAGACGCCAACACAACAGATTTAAATCCCTGGCAAGACGATGTTGAATTATTTATAAACCGGTCTCTGGATACCCCGCCGGCAGAAGGTCGGCCACCTGGAAAGTGGTGGTCGCATCAACGATATAACGAATTTTATCCACAAAAGTATTTTCAATCTGCCCAGGCCGGCGCCAGAGATAATGGTGGCCTGCGTGATGACAGGCAGGGGCATGGTTATGGTTATGATGCAAATGGTGATCCTTTAGATAGTGAATTTGGCCCCGGCGGACTCTACCACAACACGGTTGTTGGTGAAGAATCGCACTGTGAGCCGCCACTAACCGAAGACGACCCCCCCTGTTTCGACGGTACTACCAAAGGTATACCAATCAAATTTCACCCGGGCATGCCAATTCAGCTACCAAATGCAGTATGGACATTCGATGGAACCCTGCCGCCAAAGCTGTTGACTGTGCGTTATGGTGAACCTCTATTATTCCGTCACTACAATGCATTGCCGATCGATCCATCGGAGAACAGGGGTTTCGGCGCTCACACAATTACCACCCACGAACACAACGGGCATAGCCCGGCCGAGAGCGATGGTTATACCAATGCATTTTTCTTCCCCGGGCAATACTACGATTACCGCTGGCCGATACAGCTGGCCGGTTACGATAGTATCAATAAAAAAGCAAAAAATCGGAAAGCGGCTTTTCCCTGTAGCAAAGATGAAACCCTTCTTGTTAAGGGTGTAGAGAAGAGCTGCCTTAATGGGCGAATCCAGATCCCCGGCGACTATCGTGAAACCATGAGCACCCACTGGTTCCACGATCACATGCTCGATTTCACCGCGCAGAATGTCTATAAAGGCAATGCCGCGATGATGAACTATTACAGCGCGATCGACCGCGGTAACGAGGCTGAGGCTTTCGATGATGGCGTGAACCTGCGTTTTCCGAGTGGCACAGCACTCAACTGGGGTAATCGAGATTATGACGTCAACCTGTTGATTGCCGGCAAGGCCTGGGACGAAGATGGCCAGCTGTTTTTTAATGTATTCAATACCGATGGCTTCCTCGGCGATCGCATGCTCGTCAACTGGCTGTTTAAACCGACCTTTGACGTGCGTGCGCGCAAATATCGTTTCCGTCTGTTGAATGGTTCTGTCTCGCGCTACATTAAAGTTGCCCTGGTCACGGCAGATAACAAGCCGGTCCCGTTTCATATGATCGCCAACGACGGCAACATCATGAAACACGCCGTACATTTCCCCAAAGGTATACTGCCGGTACAGTCCATCGCCGAACGTTACGACATCATTGTCGATTTCAGCAAGTATCCTGTTGGCACCAAAATCTTTTTGGTGAATTTGGCGGAGCACAAAAACGGTCGAGGCCCAGAAGATGAGGCCGTTCCCCTGAAGGATGTACTCAATGGTACTTATAAGCCGGTGATTGAAGATGGGGAATGGGAAGATGGTGACCCGGTGGTTGGGAAATTCCTTCGCTTCGACGTGGTTGGGATGGGCGATGCGCCACCCGACCAGAGCATGGACCCGGCTGACTATGAAGTTGGCGGGCTAAAAATGCTCAAGCTACCTAAATTTACCAAAGCCGAGCTTGCCAGTGCGACCCACCGGACCTTTGAATTTGGCCGTTCGAGCGGTACCGATGACAAACCCTGGACGATCAAAACCGATGGCGGCTCGGGATTCAATATGGATCCCCGGCGTCTGACCGCGGCACCTGACAAGAACGGAAAAAAAGATGGCAGTGATGTTGAAATCTGGCACATCAGTACCGGGGGCGGCTGGTCCCACCCCATCCATATCCACTTTGAAGAGGGCCAGATCCTGCGCAAAGACGGTAAGAGGCCCCCGGCCTGGGAGAGGTTTTCCAGAAAGGATGTCTACCGCATCGGCCCCGAAGACGACAGCGCCCGTGAAATGGACATTGCACTACGCTTTAGGGAGTTTGCCGGCACCTACATGGAGCATTGCCATAATACCCAGCATGAAGACACGGCCATGTTGATGCGTTGGGATATTGAGAACAAGAACCAGACCGTACTGTTGCCGACACCGATGCCCACCTGGGACGGTGTTGGCTATGTCGATACCCATGCGCTCGCAACCTTCAGGAGCGGTGATGACGATGACTAATAGACTGAAGATGGTGACTGGTGTGCGCGTAAGCCTACACCAGTTGCTATTTGACAGCCGAAAAAATATCCCAGTATTTTGGGACAGATAGCACTTATATTTAGACTAGTAGTTCTAACAAAATGACCAAAATAAGTATCACTGGAAATTTTTACCTCGCATTGTTAACGACTTTATTGGTCTGCAATCTGGCCCTGGCGCATAAAAAAGAGGCACACGAAAATCAGTCGAGTAGTGCGAAACCAGCAGTAGTAACAACAACTAGTGCAAAACCAGCAGTAACGACAACCGCCGCAGCCGCATCAAAGAAAAAGTCAGTCTGGGGCAGGAATTACTTTCCAAACTCGACGCTGATTACCCAGGATGGTGAAAAAGTCAGGTTTTTTGACGACTTGATAAAGGACAAGGTGGTTGCAATTAATTTCATTTTTACCTCCTGCGTCGATTTGTGCCCGCTGGAAACC
>Ga0255047_10000031_pt1 | contig 91757 bp, 124 predicted proteins | sample JV7_2_1_MG_FD_183640 | JGI IMG/M metagenome (GOLD analysis project Ga0255047, IMG submission 183640) | Seawater microbial communities from Jervis Inlet, British Columbia, Canada - JV7_2_1 | ecosystem: Environmental > Aquatic > Marine > Inlet | place: Canada: British Columbia | collected...
ATCTCTGTCGTCTCATCGTCGATCCCCTTCCATGATGTATTTATCGTAGAGCGGTAGCTCATCATTGAATCTCCCAGTCTACGTCGCTCGCATCAACAGTGAACGTTTCCGGTCGTCCGCTTTTCGTTTCAAAACCGCTCAGCTCAATCACGCACCTGCCGTTTTCTAAGAACTGCTCGCGTGCATCCCAGGGGAAAATGGCAAACACTCCCCCACCGTAGACATGATCGCCCGTGTGTGTTTTGTGATCGTCGTTAGCTAGGGCGTTATAGCGCTCTGTTAACTCCTCTCGCTGAGCAGCAGTGAGTACGTAGTCTCTCTCACGCTCAACAATCTCAAGCTCATCTGCGCATCGACCCACGAGCAGGTGCGTCTCATCCCACGACCAAACGCCAAGTGTACACGCCGGCTCCTCGCCGCCGAATGTCGGGGGGTCGGTGCTCCACTGATCGGGATGCTGAGTGCACATCACAGATGGATGGTCCAAGCGCATCGCGTCCAGAAGCTCGGCCAGCGTGGCGGGTTTTGTGGTTGGCTTGCTCATGTCTTTTGTTCCTTTCCTTTGCTCTGTCGTTTTAGCCTGGCCGCCTTACATCACCACGGCTTGCAAGTCGGTGATCCGGTCCTCGTCAAGCGACTCGTCGTCGAGCTTCACGAACTCGCTCGCGGCTGCGCGCAGCGGGTTGTCGGCCGGGATGTCGCACTCAATGGCCACGGTAAACAACCTGACGTCCGACTTCGCCACCCGCTCGCAGGCCGCTTCAAGCGTGCCCCTCATTCCGTCGAGCCCGTCTGTCAACATGACGAGGTCCGCGCCGTCGTCGCCCCGCGCTGCCATAGCCTCCACCTGCGCAAGACCCTCGTCGAGCGCCTCACCGAGCCGCGTACCGCCCCCGAACCAGTGCTCCATCATAGCGACCTGAGCAGCCGCGTCGCCAGGGTCCAGGCTCCTCACGGTGCGCGTCTTGGAGAAGTGAACGACGGTCACAGCCCGGTCAGCGTCGCCCGCGAAGCGAGCGAGCGCCAGCGCTGCCGCTTTGGACCAGTCGCGGCGCGTGCCGTGCATCGATCCAGACTCGTCGAGGCACAGCACGAGCGGCCCGCGCCCAGCCTCGCCCTCGCCGCGCAGCTTGTACTGTAAGGCGCGGTGACCAGCGAGCGCGCTCGTCAGGAGAATTTCGCTGGGGAGTCCAAGGTGACACAGCTCGGTCGGGAGTAGCCGGCCCAGGTTGGAACCAAGCTCCACGTCGTGGATCTCTTCGGGCGTGCCCTCGACCTTGGTCGCCTTGGCCCCGCGCAGGATAGCGTACATCCGGCCCGCCAGCTCTGCGATCCGAGCCATAGAGCGCACGTCAGACGGCGTGCGGGCGTTTGTGACCCGCGTACACTCCCAGCCTACCGAGTCGTCAGCGCCGAGGCCGTAGGCCACAGCGTCAGCCTTCTCCGCGCGGACCTCGAACGTCTCCCAGGCTTCCCGCGCTTTCATTCGCGCCGTCACCCCGGTGAAGCCCATGAGGGAGTTGTCCCCGTGACACTCTGCGGCGTAAGCCGCAGCGAAGCCGCCGAGCCGCAGCGAAGCGGCGTAGCGCACGGGCGCGGTCTCGTAAGCCGCCTCCGAGTAGGAGTCCTCTGTCAGACCGTCCTCGACGCCCCGACACGCTTGCCACAGCTCGCGCGTGGCGTCCCGATCAGCCTTGGCTCGCTTCGCGAGGTCAGGATTTTGACGACAGCTCTCGCTGAATGATAACGCGATCATGTTTGATCCTTCCAGACGATTTCCACGCCCATGCTCTTATTGAAGCCTGCTCCCAGGTCCTCTTTCGCGGCCTTCATTTCAAGTCCGCGCTTGCGAACCTTGGCTGCGGCTCGCTTGCTCAACTTGCCCGATTTCAGCGCCGCCATAACTTCCTCTTTCGCAGAGTCGATCCGCGAGATCAGATTAGGGAACTCGCTGATGATTTCAGCCTGCGTTTGCGGGCGTTCGTTGTAAGCCGCCATGGCCTCATCGATGGTCTGGAGGACCTTGTGAGCCCCCTGACGCTCCAAAGCGTCGAGGATAGCGACCAATTTCTCGCGGTCCTGGGGAGTGTTCCACAGGCAGAATTTGAGCGCTTGCAGGTCATCCGCAGCCGCCTCGTACTCGTTTGCGAGCCACGCGCTCGCCTTGATAGCTTTCAGCGCCTTGATCGCTCGCCTGTCGCTCGTCACGCACCCCTCAGCTTCCATTTTGTCGATGACGTCGAGGTACAAGTCGAGGACGGCGTCAGGGACGTCCACCCGCTCGACTTCGCTCTTAATTTCGTCCCACTCGTCAATCGTGAGGGTAGCGGGCGGCACAAATCGCTGTTGCGCGTCGTTCTTCGATGCCATGCGCTTGTAGAGCTTGCGCTTGTTTCGCCGGGTCTTAATGTAGCCCGTGATATCGCGAAACAGAAAACGGTCGTAGAGCGCCGCGAGGTTTGTGTCCTGCGGAAACTCGTTTGACGTGGAGATCGCGCAGCGGAGAGGGATCGGTGCCCCTGCATACCTGCGCTCTTGGAGCGGCTGAAGCATCGTGTTGAGCGCTGCCCCGTTGCCCTTCCAAATCTCGTCAAGGTTGGCGAGATGGCAGGCCGCCAGGCGGCCGGTAAGGTTTCGCTCGAATTTTTTCTCGTTCTGAAACTTCGCGAGGTCCATAGGCCCGAAGACCTCATCGACCACCGTGAATTTGTTGAGCTGAAGATCGAAGTAGTCGATCCCCGTGAAGCAGGACGCCAGCGCTTCATTAAGAGCGCTCTTGGCGTTGCCAGGTGGACCCATGACAAAGGCGTGCTCTTGGCAGAGCATGGCGAGGATCACAGGCGTGGAGTCTCGATCCACAAAGTGGGCCTCAAGCGCATCTTTGATTGCGCTGACCTCTTTGTGTCTTGTGTGTGTTGGTTGTTTCATGTTCATCCTATTGCTCAGTCGTTTCAGCCTGATTTTATGCTCTCAAATCGGCGGGTGGACTTGCACCACAGCTCCCCGATTTCACCCGGTCACTCTCGCGCACCTGTGACGTTTTCCCGGTTGCAACCGGGAAACCTCTGCTGACCACTAGTCCGCCAGCGTTTCAGGTTCGCGTGCTATTTTCGGGTTTGATCCCGAGTCGCTTGGAGTTACCGCCGATTTGAAGGCATAAATTCATTCTTACCGATAGCCCCACGCTGTGACAGCACGGGTCACAGCGCGGACCGCATCCTCCTCGCGCAGCTTGCGAGTGACGGGCGGCAGTGCCGCGTGTCGCTCCCGAAGCGTCGTGGAGTGCGTTTTGTATTTGATAACGTAAAGCATTTTCATTGCTTACCCTCCGGATGGCCCAGCGTTTCAGCGTGATTCGCTGTCGGTTGGTCCGTCCTGGGTCCTATTGCCGGGCGGTTTTAGCCTGGTTGGGCTCGATATCTCACACGTGACGATAATTAGAATTATCGTCACGTATGACAATTATCGTCACGTATGAATGATTATCGTCACGCCTGAGAGCGATCCGTGGCCAGGCTAAAACCCTGGAGCAACTGTTTGAACGGCAGTTCGCCGCTCACCTCGCCAGGCTAAAACGGCCAGGCACTGAGACAGGAGCCCAACAATGAAAATCAAAATCGTACGACGTACCGCTGCGCAGCGAGCGCAGTCCAAGGCGCGCAACGCCACCTTGCACTCGCTCGGATGGAACCTATACGTCCGCACTGAGGACGGGCCAGAGTTTCAAGGGTACTACAAAAACTTCGACGACGCGGCGAGCGAACGGCGCACGCTCTGGCGGGCGGGCTTCAAGGCCTTCACCAAGTTGACGGGCGTCGAGCCTGTCGCCCCTGCCAAGCGTGCCTCGCCCATGGACGAGTTCCCGAACTTCGAGTGGGGAGCGGACGACGTGCCGGTGCAGCTCTGAACCCCTAACCTCCCTGATAGGTTGGCCCGCGAGGGCCTGCCGGTTCGATTCCGGCACAGGGACCCGCGCCGCTACGGCGTACCTAACCAACGAAAACGAAAGGGCCAAAATGGCTAAAGCACGAACCCCATACGATCCAGGCGCTGACAAAGTTCTTTTCGAGGCGGGATCCTTCCCCGTGGCCGACAATCAGACGCTAGACGTCGCCGTTCGCAAGTATGGCGAGGGCGCGGCCAAGCTGTCGATCTCCGTCGTCACCACGCTCAAAAGCGGCCAGACCCGCAGTAAGAGCGTGCGCCTCCCGATCACCGAGGAAATTCTCGGAAGCATCGTGCAATCGTGCAAAGCGCTGCGCGCCGAGCTACACGCCCAGCGCGTGCTGGTCGGCTAGCGCTGAACCCCTAGTCCCCCTGATAGGTTGGCCCGCCAGGGCCTGCCGGTTCGACTCCGGCACAGGGATCCGCGCCATTCGGCGTACCTAACCAACGAAAGGTCCGATCATGAAATTGACGAACGAAACGCCGCAGGAAACTGCGGAGCGGCTGAAGCTCCAAGGGGGAAAGCTCCTGGCCAGCCTCACGACCTACAACGTGCGGGGGGTGACCGGCGGACGGCAGACCGCCAGCGCGATCTTCGCCGCCAACGGGGCGCCGGACTGCATCCGCGAGATCACCACTGCGAGCGCCCTGAAAATGGCGTGCCGCAAGGGAAACACGCGAGGGCTCCTTACGCGCGAATTTAAGCACCATCCAAACAGCCCGCTGTCCGTGCAAATTCTCGAACAGCGAGCGGGCCAGGGCGAGTCCGGCGACGATTTCGTATGCGTCGGGCGAGTGCGGATCGGAGCAGGAACCTGCCCCGTCACGGGCCAGCCCATCGACGTGGCGCAAGCTCGGCCGCCAGAAGGCGAGACCGAATGGTCGTCCAGGGGCGGGCGCGAGCGCGCTGAGGAAATCGCTGACGAGGCGACTAGCCTGCTGACCAAGCTCGACGCAACTCAGCTGTCGAAAGCGCTGGCCGATTTTCTGAGAAATCACTGTCACGCAGTGCAAAGCATGGGGCTGGGAAACAACTACTACGTGCCGCCTGCCCGAGACGAGCGGGCTCACTCGCTGCTCAAAGCCATGAGCGAGAAATTCGACTTCTATTACGGGCGAGATCCGAAATCGTCGCTGGGAGCCTCGCACGTAGGGGCCCATATCGCCAAGGCCGCGACGTGTACCGTCGAGGAGCAACTGCGCGAGATGGAGACGAAGGTCGGGCGCGAGCGCGACGCGGCGCTCGCTGCTCAGAAAGACAAAGGCGCGCGGGGTCGCTCGGCAATTATCGGGCGAGCGATGAAGGATCACAAAGAAAACAAGATCCGGCTCGCGTGTTTCGAGTCGATGATCGAGGAGCGCTATCTGAAGGCCATTCGCGAGCGCCACGCGCAACTTGACGAGGCGCTAGCAGTCGTCGCCACGGGTCAGGTGCCCAAGGCGTTGCCGACCCGGAGCGACCTGCTCGAACCCGTCCCCGGAGCCGAGCCCAAGGCCGAGCCCAAGGCCGAGCCCAAGGCCGAGTATCTAAAGGCCGCGCCTTACACCCCGGATCCCGTACAACCGCCGCCCGCTGGCGACGACTGGGACTGGTAGAAATAGAAACCTGGACGAAGAGGAGAGGGTCATGAGCCACATCGAAGTAACGCTTAGCCCGTTCGGGACGCTCCCGTGCGTGACGTTTACAAACGCGCACGGCGACGAGCCCCAACATCACGTCTGGATCTTTCAGACGGTCGCTGAGGCTGACGCCGCTGCTGACAAGCTGCGCTCGGACTCCGCGCGATACAGGCTGGAAAACATCCGCGTGATGGACGGGACGTTCAAAGGGGCCACGTCATGAGCGAAGGGTTTTATGACGCGCTCGTGGCGGAGTTTCCCTGGCTTGCCCAGGCGCTCAAAGAGAGATCAAGCCTGCTCAGGGCTTTCGAGTGGGCGTTCAACCAGGGGCACGCGCGCGGGCGCGAGGACGGTCAAGCAGACCTCGACGCCGCCAAAGCTGCGGGGGGAGGAGGAGAGTGATGGCCACGCGCACCTCACGCAAAGCACGCTCCCTCGCAGGGCGCAAATTGCACCTCGCCACATTCTACAAGTGGGAAGGCTCGCGGGCCTACACGGTTGCTGAGTGCGACCTTCCGAACACCGCTCGCAAGGTAGGCTACAAGTACCTCCCAACCTGCATCCTCTCAATCTACCGCAACGAAGGAAAGTTCTACGCAGTGAACAACGGAGGACGAGGGTGACGGCCGCGCGCACCTCACGCGAGGCTCGCAAGCTGTTCGAGGTAGGGCGCGTGTGCCACTCGGCGCGCTGCCGGCACGCCGTCATCGTGTGCATGAATTGCTGGCGGCGGGGGTGCAGGCATCTCTACAGAGACGGCGGCTACCTCAACCTCGAAACGCTGACCGACGCCGGGGCCGGGGCGACGATGGCGCAACTCCTGCGCGGACATCTGCTGCCGCTAGGCGTGTGCCAGAACTGCCAGGGTCCGATCGCACGAGGGGCGGCGCTGGCCGCGCTCGTGAAACACATCGAGGGTGCGCCAGGGGAGACCACGCCATGAGCAACGAGACCACGGGCGACCCCAACGTCTGGGAGGTCGGTGACCTCGCCTCGTTCCTCTGCGTAGATGGCGCGGAACTTCACGGGAAAGTCACAGCCGTCAGCGAAGACGGCTACCTCACTATCGTCACCGACCACGACGGAGCCTACACCCTCCCCGATAAGAATTGCTGGGACTGCTGGGACTGACGGCGCCCCAACCACCAACCACCAACCACCAACCACCAACCACCACGGAGACCACGACATGAGAAAACTGAAGCACACATTCTGCGACGGGGCATACACCTTGCCCTGGACCGCCGAACCGCTACTCAACCCCGCCGCCGACGGGCGCACGCGCAACGACTGGCGAACTGCGCCGACGTTCGAGCCCGGTACTTACTTCGTGACAACCTACGAGCACGACGAGGTTGGCCCCGACGGTGAAGACTGGTCGTACACTACGTTTGGCGTGCACAAAGGTTCGGGCTCCTCGATCCGTATGGGGGCTGCTAAAGAAGATGGGTTTGCTGAGTTTCTAGACGCGCTGGTTGTCGATGACTCGCTCGCCTCGTTCGTGCGTTACTCTGAAGTCGAACACTACGTGTGTTCGATCGACGTGCTCATGCGGCTCGTCGAGGCTGGGGTGGTCAGCGACGACGCTGTGCGCGTTGCGGTCGCCGCTCAGCGACAAGCCGACCAGTCCGAGGTAAACCTCGAAGCTGCGATGGACCGAGGGGAGAGGCTGGCCCGCGAACTAGAGGAGACGTCATGAGTCGAAATTGGGAGCTACATCTGAGCCCGAGTGCAGAGTTTACGAAGAAGTTCGGCAGGAAAGTAAAGGCGGCAGGGGGCACCTACTCCGCGTGTCGCGGTTACTGCGATAGACGGTACGTCACCGTGCCCTCGACTTGTGTCGAGCTGATTGACGCGCTTCTCGCCGCTTACCCAACAGGACGCACTTGCGCTGTTCTCCGAACCCCCTCGCGCTTTTCGAGGCCCTCTTGGGTCGTCGTTCAGCACGGCCAGACTGCTGCTGAGTTAGAGGCTGGCGTCGAGCGCGCTGCCGAGCGCGCTGTGAAGCGCGGCTACCTCTCGGAAGAGGACGCCATGCGCCTCAAGGAGACCACGTCATGAGCAACAACGAAACCAAAGCATGCGCAGACGCAAAGCGACAGCGAGCGCTCGATCAAGTTCAGGACTTGCTGCGGCTGAGCGACAACGAGGGAGCGACGCCAGCGGAAGCGGCGGCGGCGGCGGGAGCGGCGGCGAAGATCATGGCACGCCACCGCCTGAGCGAAGCGGACGTATGCGACGCTGCTCAAGATAACAATCAGGAGGAAGTAGGGCGTGACGTCGTCTGGGAGGGGGGCCAGCTATCGGGCTGGCGTGCGCTCCTGCTCTCTGGCCTCGCGCACCCGTTCGGGTGTCGGGCGGTCGCGCGACGAGGGAGCCGCGCGAGGCTCACGCTGGTAGGCTCGGAAAACGACAGAGAGCGAGTCGCGTACTTCTACTCACTCTTGACTCGCCAGATAGAGAGAGCCAGCCGGCGCGAGCGCGTGCCAGCCGGAGCGAGCGCGCGATCGTTTCGCGACTCGTTTCGCAAAGGCATGGTCTCAGAGATTTGCAGGCGAGTGAAGGGGTCGTGCAACGCCGCGCGAGCCGAAGCGTCGAGCACTGCGCTCGCGGTGGTAGACTCCAGGGCGGAGCGGGCCATGGCGTACATGCGCGAGACGCTAGGCACGCGGGGCAAGGTCGGAGTGAGCGGAGCCTCCGACGGCGGAGGCCGCGCTGCTGGGATCCGTGCCGGCAGGCGAGCCGCTCTCACTGAAGGGCTCAATGGCAAGGGCGCGGCGGGGAGGATGACGTAATGGTTGCCCGTGCCCTCCTCGCGTGGCTCCTCACCGCAGGCGCGACCAGCAGCGCCGCGTCCGCGATAGACGTGGCCGTCCCCACGCAGTGGCCTGTCGTCTACCGCATGACTCGGATGCCGTGCGCGCCAGACGAAGGCTGCGCCTTCAGATTAGTTCCTGTACCAATCACCAACACAACAGAAGAGAGACCCGCACTATGAAAGACGGAATCACACTGAGCCCCAAGCACGCACTAAACCCCAGCATGCTCATCTGCTTCCTGTGCCAGAAAGATATGGGGGTAGCTCTGTGCGGCAGACTCCCCGGCGACAAGGAGGCCCCGCGCGAGATGTGCCTGCCAGGCTCCGACCCGTGCGACGCCTGCCAGGAGCTAATGAAAGCCGGAGTGATCATGATCTCGGTTGACGAAGAGCGCAGCAAGGACAGCCCGCAAAACCCCTACCGCACGGGCGGATGGGTCGCCGTGCGCGACGAAGCCGTCAAGCGCCTCATCCACCCGCCTGAGATGGTGGAGCGAGTGCTGAGGCAGCGCGTGGCGTTTGTTCCTGACAGCGCCTGGGACAGACTCGGTTTGCCCAGAGTCGCAGAAGGCGCAGAGACGGAGGAGGCAAAGCCGTGATAGATCCCAGCGCCTACCTCATAGACGCGGACATGAGCCGCGCGGACCTCAAGCTCCTGCATCGAGAATGCGCGGACAAGCGCGTGCTTGAGTTCGGCGCAGGCGGGAGCACGTGGTACTTGGCGCAGGTAGCAGCGCGCGTAGACTCATTCGAGACCGACCCCGGCTGGCACGCCACCGTTTCTCGCGGGCTCAGCCGCTACGACCAGTGCCCCGCGTCCGTCAGCCTCATCCCCGAGGACCACGATCCCGCAGAGCTGTCTCTGCCAACCGCAGACGTGGCCTTCGTTGACGGGTTGTCAAAGCACAACCTTCGCGCGCGATGGGTGACGATGCTCGCAACCAGGCGCCTGGTGGCCACCATCCTCCTGCACGACTCAAGGCGCGAGGCACCCACTAACGATCTTGATATATTCCGCTGGCCCCTGTCGGCGTACGTTCGCTCAGCAAACTTCCACGAGGACAACAGCAATATCATTCGCATCGTTCTTCGCGCCGAGCCGGTGACCTACACAAACTGGAACGCCGAGCCTGGGCGCGCGTCAACGGGTGGCGGGCGAGCGCTGTAGACTGACCAGGCAGATTAGGTTGCGTCACCCGCACGCTGATGGTCTGTAGCTATCGAGCCAGATTGTTCTTTTCTGGCCCGTGAGCGCACTCGTCTCCGTGGGATAGTAAGCCACGCCAGTGTTCAGATGTGTGCCATCGGCTACGCGCTGTGCGGCGCATCCGTCGGCATACAAGAAAGCAGATTGACCGGCATCAGCATAATGCCGATCTCCAATCGACCACCACCGGGCCACAAATGGTTCCTCAGAAAGAAGGCCCGACAGGCCATCGCACCCCCTCGTTGGAGTAGTGACAACCGACAAGCTGTCTGAATAGCGATTGCCTCCGGCAGGAGAGATGACCACCAGTCGCGCCCGTCGGCTTGCGTCCTGTAGCGCTTTCGCATCACACGGTCCCGACCACAGCCATCCGATCCACTTCCAGTGGAGCGCCCGAAAGGCGTCCTCCTTTAGCTCCCACACTTGCCAGAATGCTTTTTGGTAATGCGGGGAAGCCATAGGCCAACCATACCACCACCCGTCACATGAGGCGACGCATGCGAGCTATATACTTGGGGACCGCCACAGCTTCAATCTGTCGCACCCGCTCGCGCGTGATCCCCAGAATTTCTCCCACTTGCTTTAGGGTGAGGCCGCCCTCGTCGGCCGCGTCCAGCGTGCAGGAGACGAGCAGGTCTTCGTAGGTCTCTCCCGCAGGACCCCTGCGGTCGGGCAGCACATGAAACCGGCAGCCGGTGTGCGGACAGGGGCGCGGAACGGACGCGCAGTCTCCCCGCGTGATCGGGAGGCCAACCGTGGCAGAGCCGTCATCCAAAGTGACTGACAAAAGCGCCAGCGCTCCTGCGGCAATCATAGAGCATGGCCGCGCCCTTCACCGCTTCTGACAGCTCGTCGCCCTCCGCTTGGCCGATGTAGCGGCAGCGGCCCTCGTCTACCACGGGCGAGTGAATGGTCGCGACGAAGCGCCCACTCATCCAGACCACCACGAGCGTGGCGTCATCACGGCGCAGAGACTCACCCACGGGGGCAAGCGGCGACGCCGGAGCGGGGCTCACCCCTGAGCCTCCCTGACCAGCTCAAGATATCTATCCCAGGGGAAGTCGCCACCAGGATCAACATGCGTGCTCTTGTGGTATGCGTTTGACACGTCCACGTGGCCAACGAAGCCGCGCGCTCCGGCCTTCAGCTCTTCGACGGAGAGTTTTTTGAGAGGCACCTGATAGAACGCGGCGACCTTGGCGACCACGCCCGCAGAAAGCCTGAGCATCTTCTGTGAGTAGTCGTCGTCCCATGCCTCCGCTCCCTGGCTCGCGTACCCCGCGTGCTCGACCTGATAGCCGTCCGAGTTGCAGCCAGGCGCTGCCCAGGCAATAAATTCTGGCTTGCAGGTCTCTATGGCCTCGCCCGCGTCAATGCACAGATGAGCGGACGCAGCAGGCGGCTCGGGGTCTGGCCCCTGGAACCACGACGCCACCGCTGCTGCCGTTCCGTAATTCTCAGGCGCCTCCATCGTGTGGATAACAATCACACGCAAGGCGGCGCGGTTGGACCAAGTATAGTTCGCTGCCGGGACGTACCGCAGACCAAGATCCAGCTCGCCCGTAGGAGCGGGGGGAGCCGGGCCCGGCGGAACGGCGGGGGTCTCCGCATCATCGAGTGCAGCCCTAGTTGCTGGGCCCACGATGCCGTCTACGGTGAGCTTGGCCGCTGCCTGGAACTCGCGCACCCTGCGGTCGGTCAAGCCTCCAAAGTCACCGTCCGCGCCATACGGGCTCAGGTCGTAACCCAAGCTCATGAGATCGCCCTGTAGATCCATCACGTCAGATCCCTTCATCCCTTTCTTGAGCGGATTTCGCCAGGGGTCGGGCTCCGGGTCAGGGTCCGGCTCGGGGGACGGCGACGGGTCCGTTTCCGGGGCGGGATCCACCGGACCGTGGGTGTCGGCTCGGGGATACCGAAAGCCAGGAAGCGCACCCTCGTGACTAACAAGAGGCGCGAGCGCGTCGGACGTAAGCACGTCGGCCAGGTCTTGCTCCTCCCCGTTGAGGTAGCAGACGCGCTTGACCAAGCCATTGAGCAACTGGGAGTAGTCAGTGAACGTGTCCACGTGAGCAGTCGCCAATGGCTGAAGCACCTGGACGCCAGGCAACACGCCAGAGAACCGGGACCCCCCGGACACGTGCCAGCCGTAATTGGCCGCTTTGCCCTCACCTGATCCGAAGATAGCCTTGCACAAGACGAAGAGCTTGCCCGTCGTGCAGAGGAGGCCGCACCGACCAGCGCGCACCTCGTCAATAGAGTAGCTCTCCTCTACGAAGCGGCTCGTGTACGCCATCTCTCCGTCAGGGTTCTGCGTCTGGGGCGAAAGCAGCACTCCCGACCCGCTCTGGACCGCTTGCCAAACAAGGTCAGATATCTTCGCTGTCGAGAGCACGCATCCCAGATGGTCGGCTATGCACGTGGCCGTCAGCGCGTCGCAGGCCACGCGCACCGAGTCACCAGACTCTCCGATCCTGAGAGAATCCATGGCCACGTTCAGGACTAACACGTCCTCGCCAGCCGTTATCTCAAGAGGGGTGAATGTGACGATGGAAAAGCCGTCAACGACCGCCTTGTAGATCGCCTGCTCGCGCTCAGGACCTGGCGTCTCAGGAAGAGTCTGAATCCACTCGCTTGCCTTCATCGCGTTACCCCAAAACGAAATTCAGTCTTCACCCTGGTAGCTTTCAATCTGACCAGCTAGGTCCGAGCGGGTCCATCTTAGGATCCTCGCGCCTGCGGCCTGTTGCTGCACGGCAGCCTGCGCCTCACCGACCGACTTGTAGGTGCCCAGCGTGATGCCTACCGCGCTGCGAGCGACAAAGGCGCTCCCGCCCGTCCTGCCCGTGGCCCCCACAGCGTTGGCGGACGCAAGCGGAGAGCCGGCTATCTTAGTCACGTACCCGACAACTGCCATGTTTCCCTCTTTCCAGACTTAAAAACCACAAAGAAACCTAACGCCATACCCGCCCCAAAAGCAAGCGCGCGATAATCCGTTTCGGCGGTGCTCACGGGTTGAGCTGGCTCCAGACCGGGTCCAGGCAACGGGCCGGGTAACAGCCCGCCGCCAGCGACGCCAAAGCGGATCGCCGCCGCGTTGTTCAAGCCGATCGCTTTGAGAGGGTAATTGACCGTGCAGTTAAACATTCCAGGGACAGCCACGCTTGGCTCGCATACGAAGTTGGGTGCAGGTGCCTCGCGCCTCACGCATCCCTGCACCACGCCGAACATATCCTTCGGACATATCTCTTTTGGGGCCGAGAACGTCTTTCCGCGCCCGCACTTCACGCTCCCCGCGTTGTACGCCACAGCGGCCCTGACGAAGTCCCCTCCGTATCTGTCCATCTGGTACTTGAGGTACTTCGCGGCGAGCGTCACGTTAAGCTCGTTGTCGTAGCGGAGGGCGTCCTCGGTCACCGCCACCCCGCCATTCATGTTCTTTGCCGTACGGAGAGTCACGGCCATGAGGCCCATGCCCTCCCGGTGATGGCACTCCCCGTCGTGGTCGCAGCCAGGACCGCTGCCATTGCATTTAAGACAAAGTCCGGGGCGTCCGCCGCTCTCCATGGCCATTATGGCTGCCAGTTGATGCGGCTTGACGCCTACAGAAGCCGCTACCTCATTGATGAGCGTGCGCCACTGGTAAACTTCGGAAGGCCACTCCGCCTCCGGCACGCCTACGCCATCAAGCTCTATCGTTCCGTCGTCCAGGTGTCGCCACCGGCCGGTGCTGCCAGGACAATCGAAGCCTATCCACGGGCCAGCCATTTAAACCTCGCTCCACACCCTAGCTGCCCAGGCCGCTTGAGCGTACGCGCCGTCGCTGTCGCCCAAGGAAACGACTACCGGCGGCAAAAACGCCGGCTCCTCTGGCTGAGACTGGCAAGCCCACACGAGAAGTACCCCAGCGGGCACCTGGGCTGCGATTCGCCGGGCGGCCACGGGATCGGCCAGGTCCGCTACGACGACCATGCAGGTCGGAGACCATGCGATGTCGCTCCCGAGAGCCCAGTCTCTCAGCCGCTGCGGCTTTTCCGATACGCGCACGGGGGACGATGCGTCCCTAGCTAGCTGAAAGAACGGCGGAAGAAAACCGTCGAGCACGCGCGAACATCCGAGCACGGCTACCGCGCGTTTGAAGGCGGGATCCCTTGGCGTCGAGGGCCGAGCCAGAGCGCGCCCCACGGGGTGCGCAAAGCCATCATAAATCCACTTGCGTTTCGCGGGCTGCACAGGTGCGCGATAGTATCAGATCGGCGCCGGCTAAACCATCTCCTGGGGCGCGCTCGCGCGGAGGCCCTCTAAGAAGGCGCCTGTGACCGCTCCCCAGGAAAAGTTTTCAGAGATGGAGGATGCGTTGTCGAGAGCGAACTCCGACATTGCCTCTCGCCGCTCGTAGGCGCGACCAAGAGCGTCAGACACGTCGTGAGCGAACACGGTAGGTGCCCTCGCGTCAGGCCCGTCGTCAACGTCGGCCATGGGACCGTGCGGGACCACTTCTACCTCACCAGCGGACCGGGCAGGCAAGTGGTCCGCGTGACCAGTACACGCCGTGGCCAGCACCGGCACGCCGCTCGCCCGAGCCTCCAGGGGGATCAAGCCAAACCCTTCCGCTCGGCTCGGCTGGCAGACAAGGTGATGCCGCGCGTAAAACGAGCGCATGGCCTCCTCCGTGTTTCCCACACGTCCGGCCAGGTCAATGGTCTCGCACATGGGTATGTCGCCACCGCACGCCCGATGGATCGCGCCGAGATAATATCCCCTGGGCCCGTCAACGCGAAGCGAGAGCTTGCTGGTCTTAGGAATAAGACCGGCGCGCATGGCCTTAGCCCAGCCCTCGATAAGAGGCAGCGTTCCCTTGCGAGCGAAGTGAGTGGACGCGAGGTGAAGGACGGAGAAATCCCCGGCTGGGACCTCGTCTCCCACGTAGTAGGCATCGCTCACGCCGTGCAGCCATTTCACGCACAGGGACGGTCGGTAGCGCTCCCTGATAACGTCGCAGGACCAATCGGAGGTTCCCACGAACCCGGTGGGGCGCGCTTCGGGGTCCATGGGAAGCTTGGGAAGCCAGGTCGAGTTGGCGGCGATCATGTGGAGCCTGTGCTCGTGAGTGCCTCGGACCATCATCGCATTAGCCGACGCGAGGGGGCCGATGCAGACAGCGACCTGGGAGCCACTGCCCTCTCCCAACTGGTCGCGCCCTTCGTCCACGTCGCCCAGGTCGTAAACCCCAGCCAAAGCGTCGTTCGCTGAGAGCCCTGTTAGGCACCCCTGCGCGACCCGGCACCAAGATCCGGTGCCTTGAAAGAACCCGTAAAGACGTACTTTCATATTCTCCACTTTTCCCTGTCCAGGGGCCTCGCAGACTCAATGGCGCGATTGCCATGAGTGCTCGCGTCCCAGCCCAGGTGCTCAGCAAAATCAAACTGAGCAACGCAGAGACCTTTTTCTGCTAAAGAGCACGACGCGGTATAGTCGTAGCCGAAATCCCAGGCTACGGGTCCGATCCGGTCCCAGTTGTCGAGCCGGAACGTCCAGCCAGCGCCAGGAGCAGAAGCCCGCACAAGCGCCCCTACTCCATCGCCGCCTTCGACCCGTCTTGTAGGTTTGTTCCAGTGCCAGTCTGGCTCCAAAAATCCCGAGCACACCAGGACGTCTTCAGGTGGATCGCTCCAGAAACTTTTGATCTTCTCGCCAGCTCCGGGCCTCCATTTCATATCGTCGTCAGAAAAGACCACCACGTCGTCGTCCCAGACGCCGTCGATGCCGCCCAAGAGATGAGACATGATGCGGTTGCGACCAGCGCCGGGCGTCGTGTTGTCGTTTTCCGCCTTCAGCGCCACAAACTGAAGCGAGAACGCAGAGGCGATCTCGGCCACCACCTGTTCGCTTCCATCTCCAGAACCGTTATCAAATAATGTGATCGAGGCGGACGGAAAGGCGCCGGAGAGGGAAGCCGCGCACTCGCGAAGCATGTCCGCGCGAAACTCAGAAAGCACGCGGTAGGTCAGCACCGCCACGTGGAGCCTCACGCCATCGCCTCGCGTAGATGGTCGCGCATCGTGGCGCCAACGCGCTCAGACCTGAACCGGTCGGGGGGAAGCGGCGCCGGGCCGGGCCCGGCCAAGGACCTCGCGTGGGCCTCGCGGAACCCTCTGGCCGCCGCCTCGACGTCGTAGTCTAAGTAGTGCGCGTCACCCCACTGGTAAAAGTCGTGGCAGGGGACCGATCCGCTCCGAGGAACCACGACGTCGCACGAGTCGTCAGCGTAACTCTGCGGGCCGCCGCTTGGGGTATATAGCATGGGATTGCCTGCCAACTTGGCGTCGAAAGCCGGCATATCGAAGCCCTCGCCGCGAGACAAGCTCACGTAGACGTCTCCGGTGCCGTGTAGCTGGAGAAGGCGAGAAGGGGACAGCAGCCTTTGGACAAAGAAGAGGCTGCGATTGACTGACTCTAAGTTCCAGCCCTTGGACTTGATCCTAGAGTCACCGAGCCACTCGTGGACCGCGTCCTGTGGCGACTGCGGGTAATCTCCAAAATCCGGTGCCGTCGTGCTCGTTTTTATATAGAAATGCGCCTCCCCTGGCTCAAAGGCCAGCATGAATGCTCCAATGGCATTTCGGTGCTCTTTCCGGGGCTCCCATTTCCCTATGTGATAAAACCTGGGAACACCGGGAAAGCGCTTCCTGTCGCGCAGCTTCAATAACGGATCGTTGTCGAAGTAGGGCAGCGGGACGACGCGCGCGATCTGCTCGTTAACTCCGCTGGATACGAGCATCTCGCGGTCGTATTCGTTCGCCACCCAGACTTGACCCAAAGCGTTAAGCGCGCGGGCCGCGTAGGCGCTCACCCGGTCACGCTCAAACACGGTGCTCAAGATCCGATTCTTGTTCACCTTCGCTAAAATCTCAGGCTCCAAAAAAGGATGGGCAATGAGCCTATGGAGGAACGTGTCGTCCAGAACAATCTGGTTGATCTCGAACGAGTAGTTGGTGATGGTGGCCTCCAAAAGGTCTTGGAAGCCCGACCGGATCGCCGCCCGCGCGTCCACATGATCCTTCTTTTCGTTCCATTGCAGCCCAGGATTGACGCTGCGTAGCTGAACGATCTCCCCGGCGTCGCTCAAAGCCCTAGCGCAGCGACGGGAATGCTCTGGGAACCCGCCAAATGGGTCCTCCCAAGGACAGAGGAAGGCGACGCCACGCTCGTATTGGGACGCGCGCCACACCTTCGACGCGACGTCGCCGTCGGTGGGTGATTGGCCCTGATAGTCAAGTATGCTCATCGCGAGGGCCTTAGCGGTCTTGGATAACCCGGTTATTGTCGATGCGCGCTCCCCATCCGCAGTCCACGCACTTAAAGTGCTCGCAATAGGTGATCATACCCGCGCTCCGGTAGCACTCGTCGTCAAACACAAACTGGGGATCGCCCTTTCCAACGACGAGCTGCCAGTCCTTCTGGCTCTGAGGTATGCGGAGCTGACAATCCTGCATGTGCTTCTGTCCCTGGGACATACATCCGGGGCACACAAGCATCATCACCAACGAGGTAGGTGACTTAGGGTCAGCTCCGATAATAATGTCGCTCAGACACTCAAGCCCCGTCTCCATGCCGCCTGGCGTACAAAACTTCAACAAGACGTAGGCGCGAGGGACCTCGGGGTTAGCCGTAAGCTGGCTGGAGAGCAGCTTAGCACCGCCCCGCTCAACCGGGACATTCGCCGCCTTCCGGTGCATATCGAGATCGTCGCGCCGCTTCTCTGCCTCTTGAAAACGGTCCTCGAAGTAGCGCTCGCTCCGCATGGTGGGCGTCCCGCCCTTCACGAACACTTCAGGCCCCTTGCGCTCGGGCGCCTTTTCGGCGGTAGGTTCGGGCGTGACCGGCTTTTCTTTGGCTTCAGAGCTTTCGGACGTCATGCCCGACATTCTGCACATCTGGGTGCCTCGGCACAACCCAAGAAGTAGAATTTTCTACTTCTTGGTGGCCATATCGGGAGCGCAGTCCACGCAGAGGAGCCCTATCTGCTTGGGGTGGTCAACCCAGCCAACCGGCTGACCTGGCCCCACCTTGCGAAGGAACATCTCGGAGGTGCGCTCGGTGGTCGCCTTGCGCTCGCATTTCAGACAAGACCAATGCCACAAAGTGCTCGGGAGCATGTCCCTCACCACGGGCGCGGTGCCCATCCAGCCGAAGCGATGCGCCGGCCTCACGCAGACTCCTGGCGCTCGTCTGCCCAGCGTAGTTTTCGCGCAACCTCTACGGACTTCATATTTGCTCGCCCGTGTTTCCCTTCGGCTAAGATCCTTGGGTCGATCCACACCGCGTCCCCCTCGCTGCTGCCCCGAATATCGCCGTGAACCCAGGGGGTATAGAACGTCGATACATAGCGTCCGTTGCGCCTCTTAAAGCTCAAAAGTACGAGTGGCCCACACGTCAAGCCCGTCTCCTCGGTAAGTTCTCGACGCGCCGCGTCCTTGAAAGCCTCACCGGGCTCAAGCTCTCCACCTGGCAGCCCAAAAGAGTCGCTGCCTGGGCCTCGGGACACGCCAAGCACGCACCCGCGCCACAGGGCAACTACAAACGCTGCTGAGCCCGCCACGATTATCTGCGCGAAGAAGACTTCTTTGACCGTCCTGCGCTCTTTTTGGCCGACGTCTTTTTCGACTTCGGAGCAGGCTCGCTTTTCGGAGCGGGCTCCGTGTCAGGCGCGCTCACGATGAGCGGCTCAGGCGTAGGCTCAGGCTCAGGCTTGGGCTCAGGCTTGGGCTCGGGCTTAGGCTCGGGCTCTTTTGCCTTGGCCGGACCGGCCTTTTTGGCCGCAGCCTTCTGCGCGATGGCGCGATCGAGGTAGGCTTTGCGTACTAATGGGTGCATCTGCTTTCTCCTGTGTTTGTACCGGGCTCTGTCCGTCACGCTTTCTTACTTGGCATCCAGCGTTCTAGCGCATAATCCCCCGCGCGATAAAGACCATATGTTCCAAAAAGAAGGCTCGTCGCGAAAAGCCCCTTTTTCCACTCTGGCATCTTTGAAATCCCAGAAAACGCGCCTTCAGTATCGGAAGCGAGACGATCGATGGCCGACTGCTTCAAAGTCAGCATCCCCATCTTCGACACGTCTGTCCGAACGTACTTCCATGGGGAAGGCTTGGCGTAAAGATTGTAAACGCCGGTAGCCTCGTCGAGCCATACGGACTGGCGCGTTCTCAGCTTTAGGACCCCTTTCGCGAAAGCGTCCGTTAAATCGAACGTCAAACGCCCCTTGGTGCACTTGCCCTCTCGCGCCAGCTTGGGAGTGTCCGCGTAATTGTAGCCCGGTTTGCAGCCATCGTTCCTCTTATGCGAATCGTCCAAGTAGCCGCCGTTTACATAAGAGCCACCCGCGCAGTCCACCTCATCCCGTACGACGTACTTGCTCGCTGCGGCGTACCACGGAGCTGCCGCATAATGATCGCTCGATTTCTGATTCTCCGCCGCCAGGGTGTGCGACAGCGCCTTAATAAACAGCTCGTCTATATTCCCGGCCATCCACTGCTGGAGGACGATGTTGTTCAACAAAGGGACGAGGCACCGGCCGCTATCGGGCGCAACCAAGCTCGCCTCCTGGAAGGGCGGCAAGACCTGATCCATGATCGACTGGATCAATCGCCACATCTTGCGCTGAACAGGAGGCGCGATGCCAGGGATGTTCCTCCCCTTATGATACTTGAGAAACTCAGCGTACTGGGGGCGCGTAAACCCGTACCCCTGCGTCTCTCCTCCGCAGAGCATGACGTAGATGGAGCCCATCACCGGAGGCAGGAAAGGCGCGTAAGACTCGCGCTTAAAGGCATCGTATGCGTTATAAAGAAAGAGATTGGACGGAGCCGGGAACGATTTGCCCGTCTCCAGGTCGAGGGTGTTTTCGAGCCTGTATTCCTGCGACAGGTAGCACACTTTCCGTTTCCAGTTTTCTTGCGCTGCCGTGGCCTTAGCCGCTAGCTTTGCGTACGCCTCCGCCTGGGCGCCCATTACCGTATCGTAAACCCCGACAAGCGCGGCTGCGGCTGTTCCAAGTACCGGGACCGTTGCGAAGGCTTCTTTCGCGATGTTTAGAGCGGCGCTGCCGCCCGCGACGCTAGACAGGTCGATGCCGCCGCTCACGAGAGCTAAACTGGACGCGGCAACCTGGAGTAAGGGCCCCGATCCTATGTTGGCAGGTAGCCCTGCGCTTACGTCTTGGAACTGCGCCTTGATAGCGTCAAATCCCGCAGTGGCCGGGGGAATGACCATCTTAGTCGCCGCTATGTAAGCCGAACTACCCTTCTCTCCGAACTGTCCCAAAAGATTATTCGGTGCCTTTGGGTTAACGCTCACCGCGTCGGTCAAAAACCCGGAGTCAATATCCTTCAGCGAGCCGCGCATACCGGAATACCACAGGCGTTTGTTACGCCCTGCCAGGAAGCCGGGGGGCATGGTGAAGACGCTCATGATCCGCCTCTCTTAACCCACCAAAGAGCGGTCCCGCCGAGCGCGACAGCGCCAAGGGCGACGAGGGCGACCGTCGTTGCGGTCGTGCGCCCTTGAGAGGGCTCAGGGGTGCTCTTTTGTGTCGTGGGGTACGTCTGCGCGGGGGGCTTGGCCGCCACATACCTGGGGCCTGGCGATGCTGCCACAAACTTCATCCCAGAGACAGGCGGAGCGAAAGCCTTGACGAAGGACTTCAGCCACGGGTTTAGCGAAAGGCCAGTTATCTTGGGCTTCGCTCCTGGGGAGGACGCCGTCAGTCGCGGCACCAGTCCCCAATCCACTATGACCTCGGGGCGAGGAAACGCGTAGTTTGCTGCGTCGTTGCCCAACGGAAGGGCCCAGATCGACGCCTTCTGCGCCGCAGTTCCAGCGTCCACGTGCGCGCCGGTTGACCACGTAGAGTAGTTCCTCGTGTTTTCCCCGCACGTACGGCTTTTAGCGCCCTTATGCTTCTTCCACCGCGCTGGGGGAAAGACCTGCCAATACCGGATAGCCGCAGCCTTTAGCGCCTTTAGTTCAGGGCTGTTTCTGACTAAGCCGTCGGGATCCTCGAATTTGTCGTAGGCCCAGTCGTCCGCTCCTCTGCCGCCAGACCCGTTCGTGTCGTCAAGGATAACGTGAAGCACGTAGCGCACGTACGCCTCTTTGTAGTGCTGCCACGAGGAGGCCCCCTTTAACCCTATGTAGACCGACTTATCTAGCGTGCTCGAAGGGCACGCCCCTTCGCCTCCAGGCGACATGCAAATCTTGCCTGTGCAGGCCGGCGCAGCGCCAGCCCACCCCATGCCTGCCGGGTTACCTAAAGGTGAGTAAGACACGCCAGCGCTCTCCTATTTTCCAATTCCGAGCGCGGCTGCTATGCGTTCGCGGTGTTTGATTGCAAGACCGACCCCGACGAGTGCGGCGGCCCCGAGAGGAAAACCCCACCAAGGGATCGTGTCGATAAAGCTACCGTCCTCTCTGCCGCCACCCCCGTTCTCGTTATCGGACTTGGGGATGTAGCGCTTCGCTGGGTCGAACGCCACGAGCTTCATACCTGGCGCCAGACCGAGCCCGTTGACGGCGAGAGTAGCCGGGCCGGCGGCAGACGGAAGCACGCCCCACCAAGGTATTGGCTCCCCGAACTTCTGCCCGTAATAGGGCATGGGGTTCTTGTAGTAGTTCGCCTCGTACATCGATCCGATCGATACCATCTTCCAGCTCTCCTTACGGTTTCAAAAGCCAAATCCCAGCGACGATCACGATGACCGCGCCGACGCTCATTCCGGCTTCTCTCTTTAGGCGGTTTACCCTGACGTCCACCTTCTTGAGCATCTGATCAGCCTCTTGATTGATGATCGGCTTGAGCGCTGGCACCAGCTCTTGGGTAGCGTAATTCGTCACCAGGGGCGCAAGCGTAGACATGGCCGCCTTCGCGATCCCCGGCATCTGCGCTTTGGCAGCGTTTGCCGCCATCGAGGTCGCGTCTGCCATCCACTGCTCCACAGGCACGTTCACCGACGCGGTCTTCTTTATCCCGGCGATGTTCATCTGCACCGAGAAAGTCTTTCCGAGACCACATACCGCGTAGCTCATGCCGCTTTTCCTTCTCGTCGGTCAGCGCAAATCTTCTCGTACGCCTCGTTGATCGCCGTCAAGTCTCGCTGAGCGTCGCGCTTGGCCGCTGCGCCGCGCGCCCTGTCCGGGTGACTCTCGAACGCTCGTTTTTTATACGCAGCGGCAACTTGGTCGGGAGACGCCCCCTCGGCCAATCCGAGAACCTCAAAATACTTGCCCATGTCAACGCGCGGCGCTTCTGCGGCCTCGCCGCGCTTCGGTCCGAATCCAGACCGGGCCTGAGCGTCGCCAACACAGGAAAAACAGACAGCGTCACCGTTTTGGGGATTCAGAAATACGTGATGAGCGCCCACCGTGCGTTTGCAAACGCAGCAGGGGAAACTCAGGGCCTGATGGGCAGCCCTCAACACGTCGAAAATCTGATGCACGTTCTCTTTCTACCACTTAGTTATAGGACGACCATCTCGGCCAGCGGTGGGCCCTGCCATGCCGAGCCCCCACCCTAGGGCCACGAGAGCGACCACGCCAAGACCCATGACAGCCACCGGGTGGAGACCATCTAAGAATCCGGCCTTCTTGAGCGTGAGCGGCCATTTCATAGTGGGAGTTGGAGCAGAAGAGGGTGACTTATTCGCTCCTGCGTAAATCTCAGCCAGCATGGCGGGGGGCGCATCTACGAGCGCAAAGTCTGCCCCAACGGCCGCGAGCTTAGCGGCGCTCTGCGCGTCGCCTGCCCACACGACATACGTCATTCCCGGCTGGCTCTTCAGGACGCGCTGAGAGATAAGAACAGCCGACCCGTTCTTGAGGCCGTCGCTGGCGAAAGCGAACGGCTTGCCGGTTGTCAACCCCACGAGAAACGAGGGCATCCCGATCTGGGCCGTGAGATACTCGTCAGGACTGCCATCTGCCTGATCTAAGCCAGCCTTCACCGTGCTCACGTAAGCAGGCGCAATGACCCGGATAGGGCCAGTAGGCGTCTGCTTGGTTACAACGGCACCGGGGATGTTATCTAGCGAGATCATTTTAGCCTCGACCCCGCATAAAGTAGCCCCACTATCCCTACTCCAATCAGGAGAGGCACCACTGGGAACTTGGTAGGCTTTGCGGGCTGCGCCGCCAACTGCTTAGCGTCGAGTGGAGGAGAGGGGGGAGGAGGAGGAACAGACGGCAAAGTGGGGATCTTGGCGCACTGGTTCGTGAACGGATTCATGAACTCACCAGGGGGACAGTCAGTGACGCCTCCTGGTGGCTGATCGCCTGGAATGGGAAAGGACGGCACCGCCGGAAGGCCGCCCCCCTGGTAGTCCTCTGGACACAGCCCCGCCGTAGGAGCCAGACCCTGCGCGCAAGGATCGGTGCAGTTGGAGAACAGGAGGTCTTTTACCTGGCCATCAGGACAGTCGCTCTCGACAAATCCGAACTGGTTTTTTGGCGTGTAACTCATCTCTTCATCCTTTTATAAATCATGGGCGCGACAAATAATAACAGAACGCCTGCCGACGCGAAAACCCAAAGGGGCGTCTCGTCCCACCCGCCCGAGGGCTTGTTGAGCACGTAACCCGACTGGGGATCGAGCGTCGCGATGAGATCGCGCGCCCGGCACGCGCTTTTCGTCCTGTACATGAGCCCGCGCGAGGGGAGAAGCACCGCAGCGTAGCCCTCTTTCGCCCACCGCAAAGCGAGCGTCCTAGCAGACGGAATCTCTTTGGTCTTGTCGCTCGCCACAAGCGCGCCACCGGAAGCGACCTTCGCGTACTCGCCGTGGTCTTCGACGACCCGATCGCGCCCGAGGATCCCCATGGCCAACGAGAACCACTGCTCGGAGGCATACGGAAAAGAGCACCCGCCGTGAGACTCATTCTCCACGAGCCCCAGATTACTTTTTGACGAATGCTCCAATCCACACAGGCTCCGTTTTTAAATTCCGACGTAGTCCCACTTGCGGCCCTGCGAAACATTGTAGAGCGCGACGCCACCAAGCACCGCCACCACAATACCGATGGGCCACAGGGGAAAGCCGGCCTTAGCAGCGACACCGGCTGGGGGCTTTCGCAGGGCCTGCTGCGCGCCGGCCAGGCCATTCGCTTTAGTTAGCAGGGCCGGGGGCCCGGCGACCACGACGTTCGAGCTGTAATCGTGGCCCGCGTTGGCAGCGACCACACCCGGACTGTTCGTGACGATGTAAACCTGGCCCACCTCCCCTGGGGGCACTGCCCCTTGGGTGTCCAACCAAGCCGATGGGGAACGAGCCGCATAAATGATCGCGTTTCCCATCTCCACCGCTTGGCTGGCCCAGCCTTGCGAGCCAGGGTCACGAAGCCTTGGTACCGTCGCCATCACCGCCTCCGTTTGATAGGAAGCGCCAGAGGTGTCCGTCGTTACCCGCCTTCGCAAGACGTAAGGGGTCGTCTCGGTATCGAGCTGGTTCATCGTGTGAACGGCAGCGTCGTAACCGAGAACCGTGAGGTACCCAGCTTTCTCCGATCCGAGGATCCCTTGCGTGTTCTCTGGCATCACAGGCTCCGTTTTTAAATTCTGCCGAACGCGCCGGGGCTTCTGAGGGTCGCGGGCGCTGACTTGCGTCCCTGGAGCCACCTGTAACCCAACACCACAGCTCCGGCCGCGACTGCGGAAACAGCGATCCGCTTGCCCCATATCATGGCCATGCTCTCGCCAGGTTGAGCGGCCTTCGCCGCCGCGACGACCACAGGAGGAGCCACCTTCGGCACCAGGCCGCCAGCCAGGGCGTTAGCCATGGCGATGAGATCGGGAGGCCCGGCCACCACAACCGCGCCATCGTGAACCACGTTAGACGCAATGATCAGAGGGTCGGTAGTCACAAAGTAACTCTGGCCCGAGAGCGTGGGGTCAGGGATCTGAGCGTTAGGCGCATAAATGATCGCGTTCCCCATCTCCACCGCTTTGCTGGCCCAGCCTTTATATTCTAGCGGCTGAGCGATCTCTGGCACCGTGGCCACCACCCACTCCGAGTGGTAGGTAAGACGGTCGCTACGCTGCAAGATGTAGGGGACCGACACGTTATCGAGCTGGTTCATCGTGTGAACGGCAGCGTCGTAACCGAGAACCGTGAGGTTCCCAACTTTCTCCGATCCGAGGACCTGTTCCGTGTTCTCTGGCATCTTTGATTCTTCCTCCTGGCCAAAGCCAGAAAAATATACGTTCTTGTAGGGCGCTCGGAAGTGAGCGGTGTTCGTGTAGGCTGGGACGGTCATCTTTTCTTCTTTGGTTGGACGTTGAGAGCGAAGTTCGCGCGCCTCATTGTGCGTACGGTGACTGGCTGCTTCTTGCCGGTCTTTTTATTGACCATGGTGCGGCTCCCGTTTCGCCACCCAGCCATCGCTTTTCGAGCGAACGTGAGGGTGTTATCGTAGCCCGCGCGCCTAGCCTGCCGGGTCAGCGCCCCTTCCGTGCCTCTTCGCGCGATGCCGCGATCGACCGCTTGAGCCCACTTCTTTTTCCGACGCGGCGGAGTGGATCGGTTGGCGGAATAAGTCCCAATTTTACCCCACCCCATAAGCGCGTACAGAACGCCGACGGTGACGGCAGTCGCGCCGAGGCCTATTGCGATCTTCTCAGTCGTGGTGCGCTTCTCCAACCAACTGGCCGTGCGAGGCGGGGCTCCTCCGCCCGAGCTAGAGGCGGCAACATAATTGGGGGCGCCCCCCGTTTTCGCGTCCACCACGCGCAAGTGCGACATCCAGCCCGCGCCGCCTGACGTCTTTTTAGTCCACGCCGCGATCAGCGCCTGACAAAAGGCGTTGCTGGTGATGTCGGGCGCTCCTGACGCAGCCCCGAAGCGCTTCATGGCGGCTTGAGAAGCGGGTCCGATAGACCCGTCGATAGCGCCGCCGTAGTAGCCCAGGTTGGAGAGCATTTGCTGCATCCCATACGCACTGCCGCAGTAATTGTAGCCGGTGGGTCCCACTTTTGAGATGTTGCCCGGATTGCCAGGCAGAGGTGTCGGGACGTCAAGCCCCATTCCGTAATTGCTCATTGCGTAATTGCTCATATCAGTCTCCTGTTACCCAACTTGGCAGCTTGCGCGGCCACCGCTTCTGTACCCTCACGCCGACAAAAGCTCCCAAGGCTACCAGCGCGACAGCCGGCAACAAGTTGGGAAACATGTCACCCGGAGAGCCCGACAGCGCAGCCCGCTCGTTGGGGCCCAGACCGTAAATCCTGCCCAAAGCGTGCAGTAGCCGAGGAGAACCAGTCTCGCTAGCGCGGATGGCTTCCTTTACGGCAAATGCTGTGGTCCCGGCGTCCATGTTTCTTTCTTAACCAGTTAGACCCATCCGGCCTTTTTAATGCCCACGCCTACGCCCACGCCAACCGCTAACGCGACCAGCGATCCGACTACGGCCGTTATTTGGAGCTTTTCAAAATCTTTCGCACGCTCCACTGCTGCGAGGCGACACTTGAGCACGGCGGGGTTCGGTGGTGGTGGGGCGGCTCCAAAGCCGCGCGTTGCGCTCCGACCCCACTGCTTCAAAGGAACGTGGCGCGACGACTGCGCGCTCCGACCCCACTGCGCCGGAGCACGCGCTGGACTTGCGCTCCGGCCCCACTGCGGCGGCGGGGGCTTCGCGGGCGTAGCGGGCGGGTACGCCTGAGTCATGCACCCCTTCCACCCCTTCCACCTTGAATCTGTATCTGGGAAATAAAGGCTCTCGCAAGGCCAATTACCGTATTCAGCGCAGAACGCTGCCTTGGCGGGATTAAGCATGTTTGGGCCGTACCCCACGGTGACAGGCGTGGTGGCCGTGGGAGCTGCGCAACTTCTAATTTTAGGCATCAGATTTCCTCTTTCTTAACGACTCTTAACGAATGCGCTTGCGGACGCGCTTGGCCCGAGCCCTGGATATCGCTTCCCGACGACGCTTCGCTTTCGCCCGGCGCTTGCCTCGGGCTATCAGCTCGCCGTGCGTAAGGGGCGTGTCGGCATCGCTAGCTTCGTACTTTTCCAGCTTGCCTTCGCGCGCAAGAAGTCTCCGCAACTCCGGGGAAGCCCCAGGTCCCACACAGTCGCCTCGGTCTATCCGATCGTCGCGCGCAACGTCGTCGGGATCGCGAAATTCAAAGCCGCTGGCGTTCATCTTATAGGGGCCCTTGTAGGTTTTTTTTTTTGGCCTGGTGGCCGCGTAGGCGATGGCCCCGATGGCCCCGACCACCAAAAGACCGATGCCCCACATGGCGAACCCGGCCTTAGAGACCAGCTTTTCCTCCATCTTCTTGAGCCCCGCGTAATTCATCAGACCGGGACCCGATGGTACGCCGTTGGCTGCGGCAAACCTCTTCCACGCCGCGCCGGTAATGGGGCCGTATTGGCCGTCCACATCCAGCGGACCGTAGCCGAGCTTGTTGAGCGCTCCCTGAAGGGCGCGCGTTGCCCGGCCGCCGGCCGCGTTGCACCGTCCCTCCATCTCGGCGGTGAGGTTCTTCACGGAAGGTAGATAGCAAGAGCCACCTAGTTGAGCGTCCGCCCACACGGCGTCCGCGCTGAACGAAGAGCCTGCCGCCCCGAAACCGGCGATGTCGTAGTACGCACCGAGCGATCCCGTTGGAGAGACTTCGTAAAACTCTCCAACACCGCGCGGAGCAACCTCGTAAAACTCACCTACTGACGTGAAACTCATAACCAGCCTTTCGTTCGATACTTCAACTTGGGGGCCAAAACGCGCACAGCGCCAAACCCGATAACTGCGCCAACCACACCATAAATCAAGGGAGAGGAAGCGGGCGAAGTGGACTTTGCGCCGCCCTTACCGGGCTCTCCACCGGGATCCGGCGGGTACACCTTGCCGCCAGGCTGCTTCTTGAACTTCTCAGAAGCGCTGGTCAGGTTGTGGCCCCGAGCGCCTGGATTTAGCGGATCGCCAAAATAAAACCCTGTGCCTGCCGCCAGCGCCGCCGTCGGTGCGCCGCTTTGCTCGTAGGCGAGTCCTAGGTTGCACGTCGTGGTCGCGTTAGGCCCCGTGTTCGCGTTCCAAAGCACGGGCTCGTTGGACCAGAAATCTATCGCACGACCGCTGCCCCGAAGCTCGGCCCAATACGGTGAGGCGATCTTCACGCCGGGCCACCTAGATTGCAGCGCAGGCGTTGCCCGCTCGGCCAGATCCTCGGCGGTAACCGCAGGCCAGTGAATGTTCCTCACAATAGGAGTGGTGAACACCGCAGTGACTTCGTTGCCAGCGCCAAGCTCCTGCACCGCGAGGCCGACCAGATCAAAACACCAATTCTGCTGGCCAGCGATCGTAGAGGCCAGTAGCCGCATGTCGCTCATGGAGGCGACGTTAACGTGGTCGCCTTTCAAAAAAGCGCGCCAGAGGTAAACCTCGCCGTCCTCAGCGTAAAAGTTCCCCCAGATGGGGTTGCCCGGCACGACGACCTTTTGGGACCCGGCCTCACCCACGTTTTCCGCTCCCTCGTTCTGCACCCAAAGAGAGGTCAGAGCGATAGCGCCTCGACGAGCAGTTAACATTCGCGTAACCGCCCGCGCTACGAACAGTGCGCTGACCTCTCGTTGGATGCGGAACTGTCACCGTGGCCTCACCCGATTGAGCAAAGAGTCGCTGACGTTCTCGTTTATAAGATAGCCCGCGCACCGCCCCTGGACGGCCGCTATGGGAGAGGGGATCGTGTTGAAGATAACGCAGTTCAAATTCACCTGGCCGCCTTGGCCTACGACGAACGTAAAAGGGCCTCCACGCGGCCCCTGTGTCTTGTCCCATGGCGGAAGCAGACTCGTGCCCGGAGACGCTGTAGAGGCGAATGAGTTCACCGACGCGCGATCGAACTGAGCCTGCACAGCACGCGCGCCAGGAGGCGGCTCGAAAGCCTGCCGCGAGAGCGTGACCGGGGCCGGGTCCAACTGATACGACAGGTTAGATAGGCGCTGTCCGCCGATCGTGATGTCAAAACCCATCACGTTGGAATAACGACCCTCCGCAGCACGCAGAAAATCACCAGGATCAATGCCGCTAGGGCGATAGACGGAGAACTCGTAATCAGTGAGCCAAAGCGTCAAGTTCGGAGGCACCGTGAACGACCCCATCTGAAACTGGACCGGGCTCGCCGGGCTCACGCTCGGGCTGAACCATCCGCCCTCCGGCAAAGTGCGGTACAGCCGTTCGAGCACCGTGAACGCCGGATGGAGGAGCCCGCTGACCGTGTCTCCGCCCGCCTCATGTACGAGGATAGGCGGCTCGCCCATGCCGGGAGTGCCGGCCTGCTGGCCCTGAAACGTCTCGTGCGCCCGCACGCTCGCTTCGCGGAACAAAGCCTGCGAAGTTGCGCGCGGCACAACAGTAAACGGCGGACGTTTGTAATCGACGGTCAAATCGCAGGCCCCACGGGTTGGATGATCCTGTAGCCTTCCCACCCGATAGTGAGAATGCCGTCCGGCAGGCGAGTCACGCTGTCGGTCGTCAGGAAGGTTACGTCAGGCTCGGCTCCGGCTCCGGCCGGGGTCACGATGGGCTGGTTGCCGATCGTGGCGATCCCTTCGTGCGCGTCGTATTGCCCGTCCAGGAATGGCCAAGAGGTCGCGCCCGCGCCAGCGTACGGCGCGAACACCTCAGCTCCGCTGACGTTGCCTGCCGGCGGATTGTTCACGTGATTCGGCTGCACAGAAACAGTGAGAACCTCGCCTCGCTCGAAGAAGTCAAGCGCTCCCAAGTCCTGCGGAGCATTGATCTGCGGTGTCCACAAGCTGCTGGGCACGCTGATGTTCTGGCGAGGATAACTGCTGCCGGCATTGATGACGTTGATCCGCCCGTCAAACTCCATAGTGCGAAAGCTCGACATGTTGCTCGGCATCCCCAAAGTAGCGGTAGGCATGTTATCGCCAGCCGTGAAGTTGGACAATGCGAACGACCACCACTGATCGGTCTGAGACGTGGCGTTATGCTGCGAATCGTTGACGTCCCACGCAGAATGAATCGGCCGGTAACGACCGAAGCTGCGACCCGCGAAACGCGCGGTGACGCCGCTCTGCGGGTCGGTGGTCTGCGCCTCGTATGCGGAACAGAACGTGGCCATGCGCTTTACGGCAACGAATGGGCCCTCTTGGCTGATCGTCACAGAGGCTTCTCGCACGCTCGTCGTGTTCGCGCCGATGGGTATGTCAACAAGCATGACGAACGGCACGCGCCGTCCTGGGATGTCCTCGATTCGGATGGTGCCTGGCGCACCGCCCTCACCCGACCGGCTCCCACCCAGCGAACGAGCAATGGCCGCGAGTTGATCGATGCCCTTCTCGGCAGCCGACGCCTTGTGGTCAATCATGCGCCGAACCCCAGCAGCATTGGCGTTTATTTTTGCGTCAAGCTCCTGCCGCAAAGCCCCTACGGCTTGGTTAAAGCCAAGGTCCATGCGATGCGCGCCCTCTTGGTTCGCGGAATTTCGTCCTTGTTCGTACGCCCGGCGAAGTGCCTCTTGGTATTTGTCTGCCATTTTGTGACGCTCCTTCTACCCGCACGTCGCGTCAAGCGAGCGGGCGAAACATTTCCTATGAGGAAAAGAAAAAAAGGGCCAGCCGGGTAGCCCGACCGGCCCTTGAATTTGGCTGGGGCAACCCCCCTGGCCGATCTACGCTAAAGCGAGATCACTGCACGTCGCGTGAGAACAGCCCGTCGAAACAGAACGCAACAACCTTGTCAATAAGGTCAACCGCATTCAAGTTGTCGGTGAGGTTGAGCATGTTCCGTGCGCCCTGGGTCGAGCCAAACGTCGCAGCGTTACCACCGTCAGCATAACGGACGATTTGCGCCGCACACTTGATGTTCTGACGCGGCGGGATCAAGATCGCGCGTGCCAGACGAAGGATGCCAGCGTTATTCGGAGAGCCGTTATTCCAATGAATCAGGTCGGTTGTGCCGCCGATGTCGCCGGACAAGCCTCCGCCCCAAGGGAAGTAGGAACTGGGCATACTCGAAAGCGAGAATTTGTCCCCAGCGCCGAACGACCAGAGAAGCTGCTCCGAAGCCTGGAAGTAAAGGCGGTGAACGTCGTGGTAGTCGCCCGGAACACTTCCGTTCATGAGGGTGACAGCCGCTGCGTCGTTAGCCGCCGTGATGAAGTAGTCGCCGTTGGTGCCAACAGACGCCGCCAAGGTGGCTGCGCTTCGGGCAACGGGGCTACGGAACCACAAGAAGCAGCGGAGCGCGAGAACGACCATCGACTGGTCACTCGGGAGCGTGCTACCGTTCTTGAGGTTGGTCTCGCCGTCCGACTTACCAGCTTGGGTAAATAGGTCAACGCGATCCTGCACGGTGCCGGCGAACATGCCGCTGGTGCGAATTAGTGTGTCACGGAAGGGTTGGTGAACACGTTCTCGGATATTTGTGAGCTTTGCCATTTTGTATATTTTCCTTATCTGGGGATTCCATTGTTTTTTTCGGGCCTGGTTCCCGATCGTCCCCAAAACTTTTTGTTTTTGTTGTCAGCCGAAGATTCCGTCGGGGCCTTGGAAGACCCCTGCGCGGCTGCCGCGCGGATCGTCGGGGATGGGGTCGCCCATGTTCACGGGGTTGACCGTGCTTTGTAGCGGGACGTCAGTGGAGCCAACGCCGGCCGCCGCTTCAGCAACGCTGAGCGCTTGCTCCGCAGAGTGGACATTCGGAGAGATCCCCTCGTCGGTGTGCGTGGGGCGATAGCTCACTCCGACCTCGTCGTAGTCACCAATGCCGCTCACGCCGTAACTGACATATTCGCCAGTGCCAGCAGCGGCTTGAGTGACCTGATTTAGGCGCAGATCCTGGCCCATGCCAGCGGCAGCTTGGGTCACGAGCGGCGAGCGGCCCATGCCAGCGGCAGCTTGCGTAACGAACGGCGAGCCGCCCATGCCAGCGGCAGCTTGCGTAACCTGATTAAGACGCAGGTCGTGAGAACCCATGCCCGCATTCATCGATCCTTGAGGGGTTACCTCGTAGAACTCGCCAACGCTGGAAGGGTAGATTTGGTGCTGCTGGAAGCCGTAGTAGCTGCCCATTGGGTTGTACGCCAAGCCTTCCGCGTTCGGATAGGCCGAGAGATACGGGACCGCCTCTTTGAGGTTACGCGCCGCAAGGTCGAGAATGATCTTGTGGAGCCAGCTCGCGGCGATACCCGCAGCGATAGGAGCGGCGACGGTCTTTCGCGGCGCGAAACGGACCGTGCCAGCGACTCCCAGCGCTGCCACCACGGTGCTCGTGATGATGTCCTTGTACTTCGCCGTGGCCAAGAAGTTGATCTTCGGGACCAACTTCTCGTTAGCGACCGTCGTCAGAGCGCGGTGGCCGAGGTAACCAATGGTGACCTTGACTCCCAACCCAAGGGCGGTCTTCAGCTCCTCCACGAAGGTTGTGACCGTCCTCTCGATCGGGTTGCGCATGTACGCACGACGGGCCGTGCGGCGACGCATTCCTTTGCGGGTACCGCGTCGGCGGTTCGCTCGCATCGTGATGGTCATGCTCTTTCCCCGAGTCGTGCGCTTACGCTTGGAGGTCGTGCCCTTCTTGGCGTTACGCCGACGGGTTGCCGCTGCCTTCCGGGCCGCTGCCTTGTAGCTCGCCTTCGTGCGCTTGCCCTTCGTGCGCTTACGCTTGGAGGTCGTGCCCTTCTTGGCGTTACGCCGACGGGTTGCCGCTGCCTTCCGGGCCGCTGCCTTGTAGCTCGCCTTCGTGCGCTTGCGCTTTGTGCCGGTCGTGCCCTTCTTGGCGTTACGCCGACGGGTTGCCTGGCCCTTCTTTGCCGCTGCCTTGTAGCTCGCCTTCGTTCGTTTCTTCTTGGGGGGGTTTTTACGCATTTTCTGTGCTTTCCATTCCTCAAAAGTGAGAATTTTTCCTGAGTTAGGAGCGAAAATACCTCGCCCTTTCTTGATTCTGTCTGCCGTCTTTGCCGCCGCTCTACCGCGCCTCGTTTCGAGCCGGTCGCGGCGGTTAATGTACGCTCGTAGGCGGCGCTGCTGCTGGGCCTTGTTGCCCTTGCGCGCATAACGCACGTCGTCCATTTCCTTCTTGCTGGCGTAACCAAGCAGCGCGTAGTCCGGGATCTGCGCGGCATTCCCGGCCTTGGTGCGGTAAAGGTAGGTGTCGCGCGACTTGTTGCCGATCTTTGCGCGGATAGCGCGAAACTTGCCCTTGCCGTACACTCTGGGCTTACGGCGTCGCGACTTCTCTGTGCGCTTCTTTGCTGCCCGCTTCCTAGCCGACGCCTTGCGGGCCTTTTCGAGATTCTTGAGCCGCTCGGCGTTGATTTGCGCCTTCGTCTTCTTCTTGGCTGGCTTCGCTCGGTTCGCTGCGTATCGGCTCATGTTTTCCTTCTCTGCTTTCTTGAGAACGCGCTGCGTTGCGCGATAGCGGCGATCGTAGGCCCCGTCGCCGTTCACCTCTGCCAACGCCGTCACGCCGCGACCGTTCGGAACAGTGCGCGAGTAAGACATCGCCTCTTTACGAGTGATGGGTCGGGCTTTTGCTCTACGTTTCGTTGCCATAAAAAGGGCGCACCTGTGGTGATCACATGTGCAACCGGGTATGGCGCTACGAATCGTAGAACTCGGTGCCGCGTTTCAGCCTGGAGGATACACCAGCCAAAACAGGGGTCAAGCGTCTTTCAGCGATTCCTTTAATTCTTCTTGGAGCGCCAGCATGCGCTCTGCGTACTTTTCGACCAGCCCCACAGGCTCCGACTCTACCGGATCGAGGTCGCTCGGCTTCGCCACGGGAGGTTTTCCAGACGCCCCTCGCTCGTCGTTTAACATCTTTATCGCGCGAGCGAGTTGTTGTCGCGAGTTCATCAATGCGCGCTCTAACATGCTCTGCGCTGCCAGGTGCTCGCCCACCTGTTCGCGGTACATCTCGGTCCACGTGTTGCGCTGTCGCTCGATCTTCTCGATCACCAGGAAATACTCCGCAGCGCGCCTCTCGGCCCGCTCAAGATCGGTCTCCCCGAAGACGTCTGCCCCCGAGCGGGCGACGCTCCCGCCAGAGCTGCCGATCTGTTGGCCTATAACCTCGATACATTTGCCGATGATCCGAGACATCAGATCCAGCTTAATCACCGGGCGCCATCTTGCCAACCTTCAAGACGCCTTGCGGGTCGCCCGGAGTAAAAAACACCGCCCCTACCGCCCCGTGCGCCTCATACGCCTCGGCGCACAAAGCATCAATGCGAAAAGATTTTTTTGCGCTCCGCTTTTTTTCGCTCTTTACGCGGCGTTGCCGCTTAATCCCTGCCATCGCTCCTTAGCTTACGCGAAATCGCAGGGTTGTAAAATCGGTGGCATCCGTGTTATCGGAGTATCTCACTGGCCGCTCTTATGGCGGTCAGGCCACCAACTGAGTACATCCAAGTTTGCTGATTCATTTCGGCGGCTTGGCGATGCGCGCTTGCGCAAAACGGGAGAGAAATATGGCTAAAGGACTGGGATGGGACGCGGGGATCGAGCTTGAGCAAAAGATGGCCCTTTCGGACGGGATCTGGTTGAAGCTCGCAGACGACGGGGCGGAAGCTACGGTAGCGTTCATCGGTGACCCGTTTTTCCGCGAGATGTTTTGGGAAGATGGGCGAATGGTAGAGTTCACCCCCGAGCATGAGGCGAACGGAGAGCGGCCAAGCCTTCGGATGTCAATCAACGTCTTCAACAAGGCCAACAACAAAATCCAAATATTCGAGCAAGGGGTGACGTTTCTTAGGCTCCTGAAGAAGATGAAGGACCGTTACCACACGGACGGCGCCAAGACCCTCGGAGATCGCTGGTTCACCGTACAGCGAGACGGAGCCAAAGGCAGCCAAAAGACCACGTACAATATCTTCCCTGGCGAACCGTTGGCTCAGGGAGAGCTTGACCGCGCCCTGTCTCTGCGTCTCTACGACCTGGAGAAGCCAGAGGGAGACAACGACTCCCCCATCCCCTTCGGAGGAGACGACGACCCTCCGAAGCCGCCCGTGTCGGGGGGCCGCTCGATCAACGACTCCGTGGCCGCCGATATCATCAGCCGACTCAAGGAGATGCCGGAAGCCGCCACGAAGAGGTTCCTCCATCAATTCGGGGTTTCTCGCGTCCGGGACCTCAGTGAGAGGCAGCAAGATAACGCCATAAAGGCGATCAAAAGCTTATCCCAACCCGCCTCAGCCGACCCATTCGCCTAACCCCAGGTCGCCATGAGCCCCACACTCACCGTGGGCGCCGAGATCGCTGTGAGCGGAGCCTCTTCGGAGGAGATCGCACGCTTGAGGTCCGCCTGCGCCGTCCCGAACCCAGAATACCAAAACCTTGTAAAGCTCGGCAAGAGCGTCGTGGGAGTACCGTCCACCCTCTACTTCTGCCGCGAAACTGGGCCAGGGGAGATGCTTCTTCCTCGCGGCCAGGTTAACTTCGTGCGCCAGACGTGGCCCCGAACCCCTTTCGTAGACCTGCGACAGGCGGGCACCCCGCTTTCTTGCCCACTTCCTGACGGGCTCAGGTATTACCAGCGAGACGCCGTTGACCTTCTGGTTTCCCAACTACAAGGGAGCGTGATCCTTCCCTGCGGTACAGGCAAGACCACGCTGGGGGTGGCCGCCATCGCAGCGATCGGGCGGTCCGCGCTCGTCTTGGTCCACACGTCCGACCTTGCTTCTCAGTGGCAAGAGTCTTGCCGGGGACTGCTCGGTATCGAACCCGCGATGTTCGGTGGCGCCACCAAGGACATGGGACCGCTCACAATAGCCACGATGCAATCGCTGGTGCGGTATGGGGGCCCTCTGGACCAGTTTGGAGTGGTCATTGCCGACGAGTGCCACAAGGTGTCTTGCGCCACTCTCCAGAGCATCCTGGCCAGGTGCCCCGCTAAGTGGCGACTCGGACTCACGGCCACCCCAGACCGAGACGACGGCCTCGGGCCGGCTATAGAGATGACGCTCGGGCCGCGCCTTATGCACAAGGCGACAAAGGAGATGATCGAGGAGGGCTGGCTCGTGCGCCCAGTCGTCAAGAGAGTCTCCACGGCGTTCAACTGGGACGTCGGGGGGAGGCCCAACGCCCAGTGGCTCGCCAAAATGAACCAGGCGATCGTTTCTGACGAGGCGCGCAACGCTCTCGTTGCCGAGCTAGTGGACCCGTCGCGTACCACGCTGGTTCTGTCGGGCCGCAAGGCCCATTGCGCCGCGCTTGCCGGCCTTATACCAGGCGCCAAATTCATAACCGGGAGCACCCCGAAAAAAGAGCGGGAGGCGGCCATCGCCATGATGCGTGCGGGAAAACTCTCCTGCTTGGTTGCCACCTCGTTGGCAGACGAGGGTCTCGATATCACGCGACTAGACTGCCTGATCCTCGCCTTCCCTGAGCGCGCAAAGGGCCGAACAGCTCAGCGCATTGGGCGCATCATGCGTCGCGACGACACCAAACAAAACCCTATTATATTCGACTTGGTAGACAACGTGGGCGTGCTTTTGTCCCGCTGGATCAGTCGAAAATCCGTCTATCTGAAAGCCGGCCTTTCGGTAGAGGAGCGCAAATGAGCGACACGAAACACAGGACACTTGACGAGCTGCTGCTTGACGTTAAAGGGCGGCTCTCGGTAGCGGAGGCGGTACGTGCCGACTCCCCTGTCCGCCTCACCAGCACGTCTCGCGGCTTTATGTGCTGCTCACCGATCCGCAACGAGCGCACCCCGTCGTTCCATGTCTATGAAGACACCGACACGTGGTACGACTTTGGGGCCAACGAGGGAGGCGATCTTTTTGATTATATCGGCAAGCGCGACGGCACGTCGTTTGTCGATTCGCTTAAATGGGCAACTGAGCGATGCGGCGTCCCCTCTAGCTGGGGCTCCGAGGGGTCGGACAACAAGAAAGACCTAACAGAGCTGCGCGAGAAGCGTCTCGTCACCAGCGCTCTCACCGAAGCGTCCTGGCATTACCACCGAAGCCTTACAAAAGAGGCCAGGGCTCACCTATCTGCGCATTACGGCCTCAGCGACGACACCATTTCTGAGTTTCGTGTCGGATGGGCCACCGGCACGCTTCTGAAATTCCTTACTACGTCAGGGTTTTCCGAAGAGACCGCCGCCAAGACGGGGCTCTTCATTCGCACCCGGCAGGGGTTGGCCGAGCTGCACAAGGACCGAATATTCTTTCCCTACCTGCGAGGTGGCCAATGCGTCTACGGCATAAGCCGCAGGCTCGACGGGGTTACGCCAAACGACGATTGGCAAAAGGCCAAGTATAAGAAGAACCTAGTTCGTAGCGACACCCACCCCTATGTGTCTAATCACCTAACGAACGCCTGTTTTTATGGCGAAAACACGCTCGGAAGACGCACCAAAACCCTGATAGTCACCGAGGGCACAACTGACGCTCTGTCTGCCTATCAATGCGGGTTCTCTGTCCTGTCGCCTGCCACAACCAAGTTCCGGTCAGAAGACGCCGACCGTCTTTACTCGCTCACCAAGAGGTTCTCGGACGTCGTCATCGTCAACGACCACGAAGAGCCAAAAACAAACGGCGCGGGGCGCCCCTCCCAGCCCGGCATGGACGGATCCGAGGACACAGGCGGAGCCCTTTTCATGCGCGGCGAGTCGGTGCGGGTGTGCGTGCTCCCCAGGGAGCCCTCGCAAAGCAAAGTGGACCTCAACTCGTTCGTCCACGACAGCGGGGCCGAGCGCTTCCGAGACGAGCTGTCGGGGGCGCCTGACTTCATCTCATTCCTGATCTCCAGGGTGGACAAAGGGGACGCGCCAAAACAAAAAGAAGAGCAGGTAAAAAAGCTCACAGCCTACCTCGGGATCTGCGGAGAGATCGAGCGCGAAGAGCACCTGAAGCTGGCGGCCAAGAGCTGGGGGGTTAGCATCTCGACATTGCGCAAGGCGTCCGCCTCGCACGGTAAAGCGGAGGCCGCGTCCAACGGCGCCTCTGCCGACGTCCAAGTAGCGCCGCCCTCTGGTCCTGGCGAGCTGGTGGGAGCCGTCGTGGCCAGCCCGTCCCTTTATTACTTCAGGCTTGGCGCCAAGGGCTCCCAGGAGCGCGTGAGCAACTTCGTCCTGAAGCCGCAAGAGCTGGTGGATATCGCTGGAAGAGAGTGCGTTGTCGCGGACATCCTGGCTATGGACGGAGAGGTACGTTCGCGCCATCTTTTCACTCACGAGTCCTGGTCATCAAAAAGGAAGTTTTATGAGAACCTCCCCGGCGGAGCCCTCGCGTGGGGCGGTAACGACGAAAACACTCAGGCGCTTTTAGACCAGATGCGGGGCGCGGGCGTCCCCCGAAAACGTGGCGTCGTGCAGATAGGATTCCACCGCTTTGGCGTCCGCAAGATTTGGGCGTTTGGAAACGAGGTGTGGGGCGACACGGGGAAGATCGAGGACGTGCGGTTCTGCGAACCCAGAAACGCATTTGTGGCAAACAAGGCGGTTGTGGAGGACGTCTCCGACGCCGGGCTCAAGAAGCTAGCCGCAGAGGCCCTTCCTCTTCTTTTGAAGGTGAACGAGCCGGAGGTTATGGTCCCTTTGCTCGGATGGTTCTTTGCCGCCGGGTTCTCCCCCGACTTGGTTGAAGCGGTCGGTCACTTTCCCATCTTGTTTCTCCACGCCACCCCAGGCAGCGGAAAGAGCCACGTCATCACCGAAATCCTTTGGCGCATGTACGGCGTCAACGCAGACCGCACGGCGTTTAGCTGCGGCGACACCCCTTTTGCGCTCTTGGCAAAGATGTGCGCAACCACGAGCGTTCCGATGTTCTTCGACGAGTTCAACATCGCTAAGATTGGCAAGCGCGCGGTCGAAAGAATGACAGGTCTTCTCAAGCGAGCCTACTGCCGGGAGACCGTCCAGCGAGGGAGGTCCAACCTGTCCCTGGCCTCGTTCCGGCTCTGCGCCCCTGTCGTCGTCGCCGGGGAAAGCATGCCCACCGACACCGCCCTTCTTGAGCGCGTGGTGCCGCTAACGCTCCGCAAGGACGCCCTTACCGCTCCCAGGCAAGAGGCATATGAGCAGTTGCGGAAGATGCCTCTACAGCGCTTCTACGGGTCCTATGCGCGCTTCCTGCTGTCTGCGGACACCCGCTCGTTTATCGCCCGCGCAGCGGAAGACACTTCCCAGCTACTTTCGTCTATGGGAAAAACGAGAATATCTCCGCGCGTAGCTGACAACGTGGCTGCGTGGATGGCCGGGCTGCTGGCATTCGACGCCTGGTCCGCGTCCCTTGGCGTCAAGGTAAGCGGAACGGGCATAAGCTACAAAGACATCATAGAGCGAGTGCTAGAGCCGGTTTCCGGCGATAAGCGCGGAGGGTCTCGCGCTATCTGCGACGGGTTCATGGAGGACCTGTCCGGCCACGCCATCGCCGGCCATCTTTACTCCGACGTCCACTACACCGTTATCGAATCCGAAAAAAAACGCGAACTCTGCATCTACCTCCGCCCCTGTTACAACGTCTACCTTGAACAGATGGCCCGCACCAGACGCGAAGATCAAACCAACGGGCTTCGCGCTCTCCGAGCCAGCTTTTCCGAGGAGATGCGCTCAGGAGGCTACGTCACTTCCATGGGTAGGCGCGTAAAGCTGGGAGAAGGCGTCCCAGTTCTGGTTTCCATGGACGTCGATAAGATGTGCAGCCAATGCGACATCGACCCGGACGCATTCCCGGCACGCTCCAGAAGCCACGGCGGACGACGCGAGCAAGAATATTGAATGGCATCATGATACCGAGCTACTTCCAACATACCCTTAATGAAGAATCTTGCATTTTTGAATCTAAAGAGCCGTTATGACATATCTATATATAGATATATATTTCAAGATACGTAGTTACGTACAAACAAATAGACTCATATGTGTGAGGCAGACACTACAACTTCCAGCCACCATGTCTAAAACTTTGTCTCTCTAATCTCTCTCCCTATAGCTCTTCACTTTCAGAAATTCGCGTATCTTGGTATCTTGACTTTTTTGTTCTTTAATATCGAAAGCATAACCAGCAATACTTTACAAGTAGGATGAAGCGTAGGCTACGTAGTTAGACGCGCGATCGAGCCAATAAATGTACGACGATATATTCAAGAGTGCCGAAACCTCTCACATTGAAGCACAGTGTAGCGCGGAGGAGGACACAGTTGCTCCTGTTGTCGCGGAGAGTTCTATCTCAGGGAACCCGATGGTCGTTCCGTTTCCTGTTTGCGACGATCTTTCGTGGTCGTCGTCGGGGTGCGTTCACGCCAAGCCTAATGCTGCTTGCGGGCTCTCTTCTCGTTTCATGTGTGTGTTCTGGGAGGCGCACATGTATTCAGCGGGAAGGTCTCGCGCCGTCCCTCTTCCGTCCGGTTCCCAGGTTTTTCCCTCTGATGTTTCCGATGGGATGCTCATGTCAGATCCTGACGAGAGCGGGGGAGACGTTTCTTCCCAGGTTGTTTCTCTTGGGCTGGGGGGCTCCCGGTGATGTTGCTGGCTGACGGCTTAGAGGATGCGTTCGTGGGCGTGTGCGAGAGGTTCGGGTTCCCTGAGCCGGTCGCCGCGTACGACCGCGACAAGTGTATTGAGATTCTGATGAGGGACGGCGGCACTCGCGAGGATGCTGAAGAGTATTTTTATTTCAATACTATCGGGGCTTGGGTGGGAGAGCAGACACCCGTGTTCGTGCGGATGGTGACGCTAAAAGAAGCTATTGAGGAGGCTAATGATGAGTGAGGCAAGCAGGAGTTTGGACGTGGTTGAGACGTTGAATGAGCCTATCTCTCATTCTCACTTTTCGGTGAGCCGGCTGCGCTTGCTTGAACGGTGTGAGCTGGCTTTCAAGCGCAGGTATCACGACAAGCCCCCGATCGAGGATGCTCAGTTGGCGGAAAAGACGGGCGTTGGCTGGATGTTCTGCAACGATGCGCCCGACTTGGGGACCGTATGTCATGAGGCTCTTGAGTCGTTGTATCTAGGTGTTATGTTGGATGAATCTGTCGTAACTTTCGATGATGCTGATGTGATATCTGCTTACGACCAAGCGTTTTCAAACTCTAAGATTGTGGGAGAGTCTCTTTATTCCGAGGGATTGGAGCTTATTCGCGCGTTTGCCAGGAGGAACCGCAACATCAAGACGTCGTCTGTTTTGGCTGTGGAGAAAGAGTTTAGGATTGAGATTGGAGGCTTCCCGTTCCTTGGTTTCATTGATCGCGTGGATCGGTTTGGCGACGAGGTCAGGATCGTCGATTACAAGTCCAACAGGATGATGTTTACGGACGCGGATCTTGAGTCGGATCTCCAGTTGAGTCTTTACGGCATAGCGGCCAAGATCATGTGGCCCTGGGCGAAGAGGGTGACCTACTCGCTTGAGATGTTAAGGCATCATAAGCGAGTAGACGTTGAGCGGACCGATGAGCAGCTAGCGAAAGCAGAGGCGTACCTCGTGGTGCTGGCTAAGAGGGCTTCGGAAAAGCTGGAATTTCGACCTAAGATCAATCAGTTCTGTAGCTGGTGCTCTTACAGGTCTTCTTGTTCCCTGTTCGAGCGCGTGATCGCGGATCGCGAAAGTATTGCCGCGATGGCCCTGGATTCCGCTTCCGAGAAGCTGTGCGTAGAGAGGCGGCGCGTCGATCAGGTCGCGCGTGCCGCTTTCTCTAGGAGAGACGAGATTGACAAGGTCCTGCTTCCGTTGCTGTCCCAGTCACCGGTGAAGACCGAGACGGCAGTGTATTCGGCTAAGCCTGGGAAGCGCACTTCGTATGACGCTTCTGAGGTCTGTGAGACCCTGAGCAAGTTTGCGAAGTATCCACTGCTAGTGAGCAAGGTGTGCAAGGTGGTTGCGAAGGACATTCACTCTTTTGTTTCGGAATTGGATCTCGACAAGAACCAGCGCGCTGAGCTAAAAGCGAGGCTTACGATTTGTCGCCACACCAAGGACACCAAGGCGGTGTTTCACGTGAAACAAATCAAAGGTTAGGGCAACCAGGGTTAGTTTATGTTGGGGAAGATGACGGACGAGCAGCTCAGAGCGAGGATAGTTTTTCTCATGGCAGGCATGAGGAGCCACGACCTTCTTGACGTAGCCATGTACGCCGAAAAGGTAGGTCTTTACGCTTCGGTAGAAGCGCACGGCGCTCCTAATGAGAGGTTCTCAGGAGAGCTTTTTCCGCCGTGTTCTACGAGTCGAGTTCGCCGGACAGGCACGACCGATAAAGACTGCTTGGACTTTGGTTTTGACGGTCGAGCTGTGAGAACGAGCGGAGCCAAGACATAAACAGCTCGTATCCGGCTTTGGGGTGCCCGGTTCGGGTCACCGCCAGATCGAAGACGCGGGCCAGGTAGTGTTCCTCGCCCTTGACGGGCTTCCCGGTGTGCTCGACGAAACAGGTCACTAGTGCGTCTGGCACGAGGTCTGGTTTCTCTTGTGGCCTCGCGTCCTGGGGTCGTTGGGGGGCTGGGGACTTTGCTCCACCGTTTGGCTTTTCGTTCTTGGGATCGCTGATGGCCCCGGACTCAATGAATGCCAGGAGCAGGGAGGACCGGTCGTATATTCTCTTTTGGCCCGTTGCTAGGTGCTCCATCCTTCGGTTGGATCTTCCCACGGCTGCGGCAAGCTCCTTCATCCCCTCCCCGAGCTTCTCTGTGGTCTCTTGGAGCGCCCCGACGAGCGAGCGGTAACCGTCTAGTTTCTCTTGCATTTCGGAGAAAGCGCCGGCCATCCTATGCTCTATTCCGGCGAAAGATTCAAATAGGTTGGCCTCGATCTCAGATACCATCTTGTCGGTAGGAGACGCCGGCACGAGCGTGTATTTAGCGCGGCTAATCTTTCCGGCGATCTTAGCCAGGTGCGCCGGGTTCATACACGTCCTGAATCCGCAAGTCGTATACATCTTGTCGTTTGATGCGACGATGACCCCGTAATGGATCGCATACAGGCAGCGCTGGGCGCTTACCTGGAGCGACTCTACGCTGATCCCAAGCGTTTTCTTTTTCAGATAACAACAGTCGCTGCCGCTTTTGGCTGTGATGTAGCTGTTTAATCTAGTCAGTTGGTCGGGCCCAACCGTGAGCACCGTGTCAGATTTTATCTTTTTTGTCATTTTTCCACTGGCTTGCTATGGTGGGCCCCGTGAGGCGCGTTCTGTATCCCGCCACGGGATCGCGTCTCTCTTTTTCTTCTCAGTTTCGTTTTCGACAGGTCCACTCTCCGGTGTAGTTGGTGCATCACTCGGACCACCCAGGGCGCTGCCTTTCGCTAGGCAGCGCCCTTTTTATAACCTAAGCTGGCCTCTTTAGGTGCCAAATTACACATTTTAGGTTGTGCCAGGTTCTCCGGGTAGTTAGGTTGCTCACCTATGGGAAAAAACAAGGCCGTGGAAGAGGACGTCAGCTCCGAGTCCGGCTCTGGATGCGGCGCCGAGGAGTCCGGGGGCGAGCCTACCGAGGAGGTTGGTCCGGAGCACTCCGAGAAGGGTCCGCGAGACGTCGAATCGTCTGCTTCGGATCTTGACGGGCCAGCTCATGACGCTGTTTTTGAGACGGCTGATGAGCTTCACGAGCAGTTCCCGATTGAGGATATCGCGACGTTTATCGACCCGGCCGACGGGCTGCCGTCGATGCAGACCCCTGGTCAGAGCCCGGATGAAACTCAGGCCGTGCCTTTCACGTACGAGACTGTGGTGTGCGTAGAAGATGACCGCGAGTACGTCGAGGTTTTCCGCGAGGAGTATATCAACAGACGCACTACGCCCGAAGGGCACGTTTTCTGCCATAGGTATAGGTATGACGAGTTCGGCGTTCCCTACGAGAGGCTTTCGTTTTCTCCCGACGAGGTAGAGGAACGATGGGGAGAGAAAGTTGTTCAGCAAGGATCTAACGGCGATGGTGACCCCCTCTTTCTGCCTGTCAGGATGCGCAGGGAGCGCTGCGAGTTTTACAAGCGTCAGGTGTTCAGCAATGACGATCAGCCAAACCCTGACGAGTTCGGTCACCAGATCGTGTTCCGAAATTGCACGGCGCGAAGAAGCAACGGCGGCGCGTACCTGTCCCTGAGAGATGAGGGTATTTACGCCTGCGACCACCGCAGCCCTCGCGACGAGGCATCGGTTGCCGAACAAGACCGTAAGGATTCTATAAAGTTAAGAACCGAGCCTCACAAGATCAGGTTGCCGCTTTTCGATACGATCGGGGACGCTGTTCACGTTGATGAAGACTAGGAGAGACGCCATGACTGAATTATCAAATCAAAAACCTCAGACCGAGACTAGTGTTAGCCCGGAGACGTTCGATCCGTTCGCGCGTTTGGTATTCGAGGACCTGCCGAACGACCAGCGCCGCATTCGCGAATCAGACCCAACACCGGAAAAGATCCACGCGGAGATCCACGGCACGGTCCTCAGTTATATTTCTGAGCTTGGAAGGTACATGTTTCGCATCCACAAGCACTTGGAAGAAACAACCCGCTGGGCCAACGAGAGCGTAGCGGCCGTGTCGGCCCGCGCCGAGTCACACTCGGCCCACCTGGACGCGCTGGACGCGCGTATGGAGATGTTGGAGGATTACGGCTCAGGGTTTAGCTCTGAGGAGATCGAGGTGATGCTCCGGGCCGTGGCTGGCGCTGCGGCCATCGTCACCGATCTTGCCGCCGGACGAGACGTGAAAGCGCCCGAAACCGACGAGGCAAAGAAGCGGGTGGGCGAGCTTCTCAGCGCGCTTGAAGCGTCCGCCGCTATGCTTACTGGAGAAGACGAGGACGAGGATTCTGATCTCGAACTTGGCGAGCCAGCGCCGGAGGACCATGGAAGCAACTGAGTTTGACTCTCAGGAGTCCGAGGCATCCGACGAGTCTGGCGGGGGGAGCTTGCCGAGCGGAAACACGCCAGCGGGACAAGACGCCGCTTTAGAAGAGTTTCAGCGACTTCATGACGAGGGATTTGGGGTAGCGCCGCCTCTGACCAACGAGGCGCCAGAAGAGGAGGAGGCAGAGGACGAGGCTCCGGCTGCGAGTTTCGGCGGGGGATTTCCCTCGGCGGACACTTATTTCGCGTCCTCTTTTGGCGACAGCGACTCCTCGGGTTTCTCCGAGTCGTACGAGGAGGAGGCCGAAGTAACCACCCTTGAGGACCTGTATTCCGCGTTTCCCAAGGTAGGCGATGGGTCCCATTATCTTCGGGTAACAAGAAAGAGTCCGGCCACGTGGAACGGCGTGAGGATAGCTGGATGGGTCTCCGATATTGGCGAACAGTTGTCATTGTCGGATTTTGCCGCCCGACTAGGCGGCGGCGTTTATGAGGTCTCGGTGCGGGGACCGTCGCGGGGCGGCCTTGGCCCAGACGGTACCGTGCCGACGCGAACATTAAAGGCTATCCGCTTGGAGGTGACTGGAAAGCCAGCGGCTGTTGCGGATAATCAACAAGGAGCATCCCGAATGGGACTTTACGGACGACAAGACGAGGACACCCGGTTCAAGATCAAAGAGCTTGAGATCCAAGCCCAAGAGCGAGCCGAACAGAGAAAGCGCGAAGATCAGTTACATCGGGACGCCCGCGCTAGAAAGAACGGGGGAGACGGGGCGCTGGACCCCAGAATGTTTCAGCTCTTCGAGCAAACTGCGGACAAACGAGCCAGGCAGGCGCAGGAAATAGCTCAGGAGGTGGTCGATTCGCTCAAAGACGATCGGGACAGGCTGAAGCGCTCTTTAGAACAAAAAGAGCAGGATATTGATGCGCTTAGGTCTAAGTTGGTAGATTTGCAGACTGAGACCACTCTTCGGCTGCGCGAGGAGGAGAGTCGGCAGGTTCGCGAGCTGAAAGACCGTCACGAGTCGGAGATGCGGCGTATCAAGGACGAGCAAGCTGACTCGGTTCAGAGGATCTCTTCTGAAAATCAACGTATCGTGAGCGAGATGAGCGAGAGGTTCGCTCGTGACAGAGAGTCGTTGACGCGCAACGAGCAGGGCGAGAGGGACCGCCTGCGGGCAGACTCTGAGCGTCGAGAGCGACAGCTCGTGGAGGATGCCAGGTTGCGCGAGCAAACGCTGCGTGACTCGTACGAGAGCAGATTGTCTGAGCAACAACGCAGCATCGAGCGCGAGGTTCGAGGTATCAAGGACCAGCGGGATAGAGAGATCGCTTCGGTACAGGCCAATGAGTCAAATCGGGCTGTATTAAGCGAGAAGACGGCAGAGATCCAGGTGGGCACCGCAACGGCTGAGGTCAACCGATTAACCTCTCAGCTTGAGGCTCGTGAGCATGAAGTGGCGCGTCTTCGAGGCGAAATGGACGACCTGCGCAGATCGCAGATCAAGGAGCCTTTGGCTGCGATCCAAGAGGCGCAGAGTCTCATAGGTTTAGTTTCTGGACCTGATTCTGGCCCGAAAGATTGGCGAGACCGAGCCGTGGATGCTTTAGGAGAGGTCTTCCGGCAGGTGCCTGACGTGCTCCGAAGCGTGTCGGAGACGCGGGCTTCCAATCAGCAGTCTCGCGACATGCACCGCGCAAATGCCGCACAAGCGAGGGCCGCGCAGTTAGCCCAGCGGCGTTTGCCGAGCATGGGGGGAGCCGCACCGCAGCCGCACCGTCGCCCCGAGGCCGCCCCTGTTGCCCCTCCTCCCCTAGCCTCGATGTCAGTCCCAGACCCATCTCCCATGGGCGAAAGGGCGCCCGCTCCGCAGGAGAGTTACCGGGAGACGCCCCCAGAGGAGTTTGCTCTCGAATCTCCTCCGGCGTTCCCCTCGGAGGCTGACATCATCGGAGATCAGTACACGCCTGGGCCAGATCCGCTGGCTCAGCAGCCGCCGGCCCCGCCGGTTGACGCCCCAGCCGCAGCCGGGGCACAGGAGGAGCCAGTTGGTGGCGCACGAGCTGAAGATCCTGTCGAAGAGGCGTCGCGGGAGACCGAAGCTGCCGTGGAGATAAGCCCCGAGGCGATTGGAGAGTTCGTTCAGAAGCTGGATTTGGCTATATCTACGGGTTTAGCCACGCCGGATGATTTCGCTGACGGAGCGATTGCCGAGATCGGGGCGCCGGGAGTCCGTCAGATCCTTTCGACACTTAGCGCCGACGAGTTGGTGGATACCATTGCTGCTCAGGTCGGGTCAGAGAAGAGCGCTATGGTTACTCGACAGGGGCGAACTTTTGTTCGCGAGCTGTGGGCATCGGCCTCTCAAAAGGCCGGCGCGTAGTCTAGCCTGCTTGCTAGCTAGCGGGCGCATATGACATTATGAGCCGCATGAATCACCCCGTTACCATGATTGCTAACGCGATCGAGCCAGGCCCATACGACTATTTCTCCCCAAATGCCTCGCTGTCTGCTGTTGAGACAGGCCGAGGTGGCCTTTCGCAGTTCGCTCCCTATTCGACTGGGGTGATCCTAGCTGCCTTCCTCATCGCTGGAGCGGTTCAATACCAGTTGGGCAAGGCCATGGCTCCGAGCGAGGCCAAAGAGTCTAAGTGGGCCTGGGGAAACGCCATCGGTGGCACCCTTTTTCCGCCCATCACTCTGGGCATGGCCATCTACAAGAACTACTTCGCTTAGGAGCACCACGATGTTTGGTAATCCTAATGGGGGGACCGCTTATCCCCTGCTTCTGGAATGGATGGGCGCGGTTGGTTCTCATGATCCAGATAAGGTGCTGTCTCTTTATTCGCGAGATGCGGTCTTGGTTCCCACGTATGGGACGTCTGTTCTTGTTGGACACGCCCAGCTACGGTCATACTTCGACAAGTTCTTAGCGTTGCCAGGGTTGCGTGGGAAGATAGACTGTTTCGTTGTCCAAGAAGCGCAGGGCAAGTTGGTGGTGTCTGGTATATATACCTTTTCCACGCAAGATCATGCCGCAGCGGACCCGGCTTTCACGCGGGCCAGGTTCACTTACGTGTTTGCGAAGGTAGGTGGCCGGTGGAAGATAATGACTCATCACTCGTCCGAGATGCCCGACCCCATTTAGTGTCTTGTAAAAGAGGCACATAAGGCGAGATGCGCCTTGTTATGGCGGCCTGCGTCGGGTACCCTCCCGGTTGGGATGGATGACCTCGACGCCCGTTCTTGCGCACAGGTGCGTGGAAATGGCGAATAGAGCAATCGTAGGTTTTTCTGGTTTTTTGGGCGACTTCCCAAAATCCGCGTCGTTTCGGGACTTTTCTGGCCCCAAAGACACGCTGAGAAGCATGGAGCGGCTAGCGCTTGGTGCTCGTGGAGAGAAGAGCTACAAGGTGCGCCAGTTTACCGAGTGGGTCACTCGGGACGTGTATCCCAAAGATTATCTGGGCGAGATCCTCGCGGTCAGGAACGTGTTCGTCCAACCTTCTCCGATCCGCCCCGGTGCCCAACTTACCCGGTACATGAACGACCCTCGGCACGTGGAATGGATTAAGGATCCTGAGCGGATCGTTGAGGAGATCCAGCAGCACGGATCCTCTACGGTCGATTGCGACGAGAGCACGCTGTTGGCCGCTGTGATGTTCCTACAGCTTGGCCGGGAGGTAGAGTTCGTGGCTTTGGGGTATAATCCTCGCCAGCTAACTCACGTTGGCGTCCGGGTGAAAGAGCCGAAAAGTTCTAAGTGGATTTGGGTGGATCCGGTCGCTGGTCCCAAAGAGAGAGACTCAGCTAAAAATGCGAAGGAGAAGCTATTGTGGTCACTAGATTGAGTTCCACTCCGTGGGCGCGGGCGACGTCGCCTGCTGTCTCGGCTCCGATTACCATGTCTGTTTCGCCGGCCACGGTGGGCGCATCCCTTGTCGTCGCGGCCCCGTCCGTGTTTAACATCAACGCTCTTTCCTCGGTGATTTCGGACCCAGCCTGGAGAGTTGTTAAGGCTTATGATGAGGCGCTGCGGCGTTACGGTCAGTTCTTGCCTAACGGGGACGCGGACACTAGCGTCTACGCGGGCGGCGGTCAGAAGTTATGCGTGGACGAGTTTAATGCGGGGCTTTGGCCGGCGGGCCTGTCCGAGCTAGGTCCAAAATGTCGATCGATCCTGTTCTTGAATTTAAAGAGCGCGCCGAACTCGATTCTGCGAAACACGATAAAATCGTCCATTGGCACGCTTCAGACGACGAGTCAGAAAAAGGACGCCGCCGCGCAGGCTCTTTACGGCCTGATTCAGGTTGTGAAGGCGGAGACGAACGTGCCGGAGAAGGACTACACCTGGCGTCTTTGGGATGCGTTTCAAAGCGCCTTGGGGTTCGTTCCTTCCCCCTGGGATCCGTCCATGATCCCGGTCGCTCCCTCGCCTGTTAGGCTGACGACCAGCCAGGGACTTACTTCTGGTGGAGTAGTTCAGGGTGGAGGCGTGATATCGACTCAGGACATTCCCGCAGGAGGAGCGGCGTCCTCGTCTGGCAGCATGGTGGTTACCGAAGAGGAGCCGCTTCGCATCGATCCAAACGATCCCCAGTGCCAGCCCCCTTCTGTTTTGATTGACGGCCAATGCGTGGAGTTTGGTACGCAGGACGTGTCTATTACGACAGACGAAGAGGAACTGCTCTCTCAGGGGTCGCCCGGTCTCTCGAATAATGCAAAGATTGGTATTGGGCTTGGGGTAGCAGCGGTAGCAGGGCTCGTTTTATACAAAGTAGCGAAGGGCAACAAATGAATAAGATCGGAATCATGGGCGGACGTGGGATTTATACGGTTCCGCCTCCCAACACTCCACCCGAAGTGCTTGAGCGCGCTGGATTGGCGCGGGGGGGAGTAATGAACGCCCCGTGGATCAATCATGACTATATGGACGCGCGGCGTCCTCTGGTCCCGACTGACTCTGGAATGATCCGAGACGTGCCAATGAACGTCTTTGGAAGCCGGATGAACTTTGCGCAGCCGGACGTGGCGCGTGTTATCACCGGCCCACTTTCTGGGTATGCAGAGGGTCGGCCCGTAGCTCAGCCAGCGGACTTGCGGCCCCTTCCTATCGTGAACCCAAACCGGCCCATTCCGCCTCGGTATGACGTGGACCGTGGTGGGATCTTTGACGCCCAGGGAGTTCCCCAAGGGTTTTACGACCGGAACTACCCTCGCGTGCCATCAGTGCGTACCTCAGAGACTGTGTTAGCGGGATTTGGGGCGTCGCCGGATGGGATTGGTGGCTGCGGCCCATGCGGGAGCTGGTAAGTGAGCAACCCGCGACAGCCAGCTAACCAACCCTATTACGGTCCCATGTACGCGCGGGACTTCGCGGATAGGAATTTGGCGCGGATCGGATCCGTGTCACCAATTACGAAAGAGCGACTCATGATGGAACACGGACGGCACATTTCTGGATTTGGCTCAGTGGAGTCGCCGGGGTACGACCGCAAGTACCGCAGCCCTCTGTTGAAGGAGCTTCAGGAGGACGACGACACCTACGGGAGCGGCGTTTTCGATCCGCTTGGGTCTCCTGGCACCGCCAACGACAACCTTGGGATCTTCGCTAGCCACGGTAGTCTTCCTGGCTTCATAGCCCGCGAGGTGCCGTTCACTGTGTCGCGCGACGAGAGCGACATTACGGACGGGGCTGAGGTGGTCATCGTGCCTGGCGGCGGCATGAGTTACGTTGAGAGCCGTGGAAAGCTGGTTGGTCCCGCTGTGTTGGGCCCGACGTGGCGCCCCCCGCCTTTGCAGCCTGCTGGTTGGACGTCTCACGATCAAGTGTACGCTCCGATGTGGCACGGTGATCCTGTTCCCGCTCCGGCGCTCAACCCGAACGCGCCTGTGAAGGGACCGCCCACTTACCGCCCCGCAAGTTCGCCTCAGCCCTTCGATGCGGCGGTACCCTGGGCTCCTGCCGAGTCTGGGGTGCCCTACAGCACCATTGACTCTCGCGTCCGTCGGGTGAGCACGGTTGCTCCGCATCCAGATCCGGCTCCTATCGATCCGGTTCCTCATCCGGTGGTGCGTACCGCGCCCGATCTGCCTATGGATCCTGGCGTGCCCTTCGTAAACATCAGTGGATTCGGGGCCTCTGACGGGCTTTACCCTCAGCGGTTCCAGTTCCCCACTGAAGATCCCATAGTGGCTGCGCAATATCCCACCCATGGTGGAGTGTTCGGAGCGGTTGAAACGGACGACGTGCTCAAATACGGCGGCCTGGGATTGCTCGCAGGGGCCATCGTCGGCCTCATGTCCCGCAAGCGGAACAGGTGAAATGATCTATCCTCGGACAAGCATTTTCGGTGACACGTACGCGGGCGTTCCAAACCCGATGGTGCCTCATGTTAACGGGTACCCCACTCGTTTCCATGGGCCAATGTATGACGTGCCTGGGGTGGCTAAGCTGCCTTACGTGGCCCGGCCCTACATCCAGCAGCCGATGCCCACGGGCGTTGCCGGGCTAGGGCAGGCCCTCCCGATGGCGTTTGACGCAGGCACGGGCTCCCAATCTCAGACCGAGCTTTGTAGCTCTATGGTGCTGCGAGGAAGCGTCGGTGCCCTGATCGGTGCGGCCGTTGCTCCCGAGGGGCGCGAGGGCAAATGGGGCGCTATTGGGTTCGTAATGGGGTCCACTCTTGGCGAGGTAGGGATCGTGGGCATCGCGCTGGCCGCGTTGTGGAATAAGGCATAGGAGGACGAGGGCATGATGGTAGGTCTAGGAAAACCCTGGTATCAGCACACGCTCTCTGACGGCGTGACCGTGGATGAGGCGCAGCGAGGCGACTATTACGTGGCTGGGAGCGGGATCCAGCCACAGCTAAACGGCGTTCCTGCGTTCATGAAACAGGCGCGCGACATTTCGTTCATGGGATTTGGGGCCGCAGAAGAGCCCTTACCTTTCTCAGATCCTTGGCCTTTCACCCGAGAACAAATCTTAGGCGTGACCCTCATCCTTGGTCTCGGGGTCATACTGGGCCGGATGTCGAGCCCCCATCGGCCGGCGAACCGAAAAAGGCGCTTGAAGTGAGCTAGATGAAGACGAGCGAAGGAAAAACGTATCGGGTCGAGCTTGATACGCAGGACGCCGGAGAAGTGGGCCCAGGGTGGCTCACTGGCGCTTTTCTCCAGGCTTTCCCCAAGGCTGCTGTCACCGCTATTCTAGGTTATGGAAACGGTCGCGCCGAGGTGACGCTCCTGTGGCGAGCCGGTGAGGGCGCGATCCACTTGGGCTCTTACGTTTCGTCGTCTGTTGAGGGCCTCCCGGTGGTCGGGGCGGTTCCGCCGTCTGGGATCGTGACGGGCATTAGCCTCATCTCAGAGCGGGAGCCGACGCGGTCAAAGATTAGCTCCGGGATGAACTTTGGGGGAGCGGCAGCGCTGCTGGGCGCGACGTGGTGGCTCGTTGGCAGGCGTGGGCGAGCAGCGGGGCGAAGCGCATGAGTTCCCTTCTGCTAGCCAGCGAAGAGCGCGCTTACGCGGACGGCTTTCTTCCAGATATTTTGCCTGGCGGCACCCAGGAGCAGCGGATTGAGGCGGCCTGGAAGGCGGCGCGCGACGAGCTTCTCAAGGTAACGGACGACCTTTCGTTTGACAGCTCAGAGGCGGAGAAGGTCTCGGCTTCGATCGCCGTATGGATCGAGCGCAACGGTCCTAGTCTGGAGGCTCAGATTAAAAGCGACGCTCAGGCGCTTCCCGCAGATTTGGTTCTCGCTCTCGGAACCCGAGAGGAGGTCCGCCAGTGGACGCTCTTCAATTATTTCCAGTTCGCCTCGGGGGCAAGCGCGCTCGGCACGGGACTCGTCGAGCAGGCCAAAGGCAGGGGCCTGGTCTCAGCAGGCTGGGAGTCAGAGTATGCGCGCGAGGTCGAGATAGGTCTACGCTCCCTCGTAGGGTTAGGTCAAAAAGGTATTCTCGCTAAGATTTTCAGTGATGACGACCCTGTTTCTGGTGTCGGGCTTTCTGGGGCTGCCATCATGGTCTTTGTCGGACTTGTGGGGCTCGCGGCCTGGACCATTGGATGGTACTTCTATTCCAGTACTGAAAAACACAGAAACCAAGCCATCCTAGCCGCGTGCGCGGCAGGGAAACTGCCCCAGGACGCTTGCGAAAAGTGGTTGGCTAAAACGCCCCCAAGCCCCTTGAAGGATATTACCGACGGCGCGCTCAAGCTGATCTTCGTGGCGGGCGGTGCCTACGTTTTGATGTTTAAGGGGTTGCCTATTTTGGTGGATGAGTGGCAGAAGCGAAGAGACTAGCGTTGATGGTGGCAACATGAACTATTCTTGTTTTGACGAGCGCACGGGTCTGTATACTTACTTTTCTGACCACCGCACTCACGCTGCCAATGGCGATCTGCCGGTGCCCAAGTTAGGTGGGCTGATGGCCGGGCAGATTGGAGTGCCGGCGCGCGAGGCCGGGCGAGACCTGCCTAGTGGTGCCAAAAAGGTCGGCACAGGATGGAGAGCCAAGGGCGTCGTGGTCGATTGCGGATTCGCCGCGAAGGCAGCGGGGCTTGGCGGCTTGGCCGATCTCGCCGGAGCCAACCTCTTGCCTTTTTTCGGTGGCGCTCTTATCGGCGCCTGGTTTTTGGCACCAGCTATCTCAAAAATGCTCGACGGGAGGCGTTGAATGGCGAGACGTCGGGTATATGACGCGGCTGACATCGCGACGTCCTATGTGACGACCTTTAAGGATCGCCCGGTCGAGACGCGCGAGCAGTTCGACTTCTCTTGGCCCAGCCGCATGCAACACGTCGGAGACTCTGTTGCTGTCGCGTATGAGTCCGACAAATGGAAAGCTAAAAAGAACGGACGGCGACCAGGCGAGCTTTATAAGCACTTGGCGGAGAGTCGCAACACCGCTTATTGCGTACCCGGTCTGCTGGGGGACTATTATGAGTCTGGGCGAGATTGGCCGGTCATTGGGCCGGGGGTCGATATGAGCGATTGGCCTATGCCCACGCACGTGGCGATGCTGGGGAGGTTCGAGGAAGCCGACCTGGACCTTTACACTCGCGGAACGGACTCCAATCCTCGGTTTGGCCCCGCAGATAACTTCGTAAAGGTGACGGTGGGCCACGGGTACCTCGGTGCGTCGAAGATTCTTTGGAGCGAACGTGACCCTGATTACGAGGATGAGGTGTTCCTGTTTGTGTATACTCGCCGCGACGGCGTGCTCATGATCATCGTTGGTGAGCAGCTCGATATTGAAAAGGATGGGATCGTAGGATGACACCTAGCCAAAAGTTGACTTTGAAAGAGATCCGAGCCGTCTTGGGCGCGGCGATTGCTGAGACCCACACGGAGTGGGAGGCTGAGGTAGCTGCTCACACCTTGATGGGTGATCCTTGGCCCGAAGGCTACGTTGAGTCGATGGCGCTGGACCTTCAGGATTTCGGCGTTACCTGCCAACAGGTAGCCGAACTTCTTGCTACCTTTATTCAGATCACTCAGTCGAGGGATCGGCTTGAAGACCGGGCCGAGCAGGCCGGGCTCCTGTTGGAAGAGTTGGGCAGCGCCTCCAGCGTGACTGACAGGTGGACCATCGAGACGCCGCGCCAGTGGATGAGGCTCAAAGAAAAAGAGGTGGCCGTTATTCGGCAGGCCATCGCCTATCTTGCTAGGGTCCATGAAGTCGCCAACGCCTCGCTGTCAGAGGAAATCGCAGATGTCTTGGCTTTGCATCTTACCGACGACGCGCCTTCTCCAACGTCCGACGTGTCCAAGTTAAAGAGCAGGCGAGCTGAAAGGCGCTTGCGACTACAGCGCCGCCCGGCCTCGCGAGGAGGCGTCATAGGGGCGATCGACGTGGGCGACCCTGGAGAATTGCAGGAGACCGTAGTGGATGAGTACCGCGAGCTGCTAACTCTCGCCAGGCTCGCGTGGGGCAAATTGTACCACGTGGCCAACTCGCTAAACACGGGCGCGGTCGTAGAAGTCATGACGGAGAGCGCGTTCCGAGCAGCGGGACACCCCCAGATTCTCTTGGAGATGAAGCAAGAGGTACAAAAGCTGGCAGACGAGATGCAGCTTCGCGTGGTCTACAAAGAGCCCGACGGAAAGACCACGTTTTTTGAAGCCGAGCCAAAAAAGTTCGAGGACTCCTGGCATATGGTGGCTGTGGGAGGAAAGGCCAAGGACAAGAACTGGGAGTACAAGAAGCAAAAGGCGGCCCCTGTCACCGAGATCGACCTCAAAGAGGCCGCCCAACACGTTGGGGGACTCAATACCAAGAAAAAGCGGGCTGCTTTCTATGAGATGCTCGATGAATATCCGAAGCAGCCGCGTGGGGCATTTTACGTGATTGATGAAGATCCAGATGAGCGGCGTGTTGCGGGTAAGCAGGGTTTCGTGCCAAATGCGTCGCATATGGAAGAGGCAAGCGAAGAGCTGGCCCACCAGCTCATGTGGGAAATGATTTTCTGAGGGACCATGAAGGGCGCTGACATAGCTAAGATCCTCCTGCCCATGAAGATGGGACCTCGCGACAGCAAGGTTTTGGAACTGGTTCGCGCTGGCCATGTGGCGCCGCTGGAGTTTTATCCCGTGTGGACGAGCTTCGGGCCTTATGTCGGCACTCTGTACGTCACGGCAGACGCGGTTCGTCTTGGCGACAGCTCCGATTCTTTTCGGATGAGCGTGGGGCAGCAAGCCGCGCAGCGTATCGCTGACGCTTGGGGTTTTCATCTCCCAACTGAGAAGATCAGCGACGAGACTTGGGCTCAGGCCCCCGTGAGGCTAAAGCCGAAGACGCGCGAGTGGTGGAAAGACAACTCGATGTCTCGAACGTCACGCATCATTGAGCAGTCGCGAGATATTGACGAGTTGGTAGGTGGGCGCGCGGGGATCATCGCAGACGTAGGCAAAGACTGGGTAAACTCAAGGACCAATCGCAAAACCTGCCAAAAACCCGAGTGCTCGCGTAATTACGGATGGCACTACCCAGAGCCGGGTGACGGGCGGAGCCCAGCGGCCACGCCCGCTGGCGGGTACGTGCTTCAGACGCTGGGAACGCGGCACGGCATGTTTCACTCTGACTACAGCCAGTATATCCGGCTGGTGGCTCCGATGATGACCGTGTGCGGACCGGGTCTTGGGCAGGAGTGCGTCGAGATGTCTACTGAAAAGGTTGCGATGAGCCCTCAGCTCTACGGGCTTGTGGCGCATGACGGACCGACGCCCCTTCGGCATCCCGGCGTCAAAAAGGACTCTGGGATCCTCGCGAAGGCAGCTAACGTGAAGTATTTTGATGCTGCACCACGGGACCCGTCTGGTCACCCTTCGGTGTTCAGTTCGGGGGCAGGCATCTCGCCCGCTCCACTTGCCGCAGGGGCCGCTGGCGCGCTCGTTGGTTTTTTTGCGGCGCGTAAACTCACCCAGATTTTCTGAGTAGTTGTCCGGCCACGAACTCGTGGCTTGTAAGCTCGACCACGTTAGACGGGGAGCTTTCGCGGACCGGGGTTTCTTTTTCGTCGCCAGAAAACCGGCGCTCCACCCACTTTCCTTCGGCTTCGGCTTTCTTGATCATGATCTCCTCCATGCGGGACGCGATCTCAGCGGCGCCGAAGAGAGCCGGGTTAAAGTCTGCGGGCACCTCTCCCACCAGTCCTGCCAACCGGCTTTCTACTTCCGCCACGTGGACGCGAGCGCGGATGACGTCAAAGCACGCTGTCTCGACTTCTTGGTGCCACCTAGACATGTCCTTTGGGATCTTGCCGCCCTCGTGCCAACGGTTAATCACCTGGGACAGCATGAAGGCTCCCGCCCCCATGGCCAGGCTCATCGCGACGACCCACAGTGGAGCCTCCCACACGTTACTTGTCCTCCCAGGCCACGATAACCCGGTGGAAGTTAACTGCGCGACCTTCTCTGTCCAAAAATAACACGTTGGCGTTAGCCATAAAATCGACGATGTCGGATGGCACGTCCTGTTTGTGCGCCTCGGCTGCGAGGGATTGCACCCGTTCTAGCACCGCGCGGCTTACTTGGGACACGGAGAGGGAGCGGTTGTGTCCCCAGGCTTCCACAACGGGGGTCGGAACAGTACGAGATAAGTCGGTGTCAGGGAGCGTGCGGATGGGGGCCAGCTCGTCTTGATGGTCCGACTGGGCTGCGGATGTTTCCGGGTTTTTCATCTTCGTATCTCCTTCGATTTTCGCGCAAGCCAACGGCGACGTTTGATGACGCGAGAGAACACCCCTCGCAGCTTTACGTCGCGCCAGCCTTTCCGTGATCTTTTCTGCCCGCAGAACACCCCGGCGGACGGCCTGTTTGCGCCCCCGTAGCTAGCAAGCCACCTATGAAATAGCGCGGGCCGACCGGTCTTTTTTCGGCAGAATTTCCGATTGGCATCGATGAGGTACGCGGCGCGCTTTAGGTTGGCGTTCCCATTCAGGAGCGAGATTTGCGCAGCTTTGCAGGCCCCGGACGGGGAGCGAACTGGGTCTGGATCTGAGCGGCAGGGCTTCAGGTAACGCGCTCTTATTTGAGCCAAACCGAAGTCCTCGCCGTCACGACTGATCGCAGAGGCTCGCCATCCTGACTCAAAATGAACCAGCGCCACCATAGTGAATGGGTCGAAGTTATGCTCCTTGGCCTCTCGCTGGACTGTCGCCGCATACCGATGAAGCTGGGACTTGGGCATCGACGGCTGAGATAGTCCGATGGCCCACGCGATGAGGAAGAGCGGTCTAACCATAAAAAAGAGCGTTGCGCGTCGAGGGTGCGCTTCGCAAAAGTGCTGCGCCAAGGTATAAGGCGAGCGGGTATGAAGTGTCAAGTTTGGGGGGATATGTGCCCCTGCGGTGTGGTAATCTGTGCGCCATGAGAGAGGACGAGAACCTGCAACTCGGAGGCCTTTGGTCTGAAGGCGGTATCTACGCTGGCCAATTAGAGGACGCGGAAGCCGCGCTAGCGGCCGAGTCGAAGCCCCAGGCGAATCCTGCGGGCTCGAATTATGGGGGCGCGATGGCTCCGTCCCCGGCGCGAGTGCCGCCCATGGGGGCCAATAATCTTCTTCCACCAGGGGCCGCTTCGGTGGCTCCCTCTGCCTACGCTCAGGGTGGCGGGGTGCCTTTGGAGCAACCTGTCGCATCCGAGGGCTTGGATTTTTATCCTCCCGGTCCCGGCCCTGGGTACTTTGATCCGTCTTTTGGTTATGGCGGGGAGCAGGACGTGGAGGCCGCCGGTCATTTGCTGGGTGCCTCTGTAGTGGTGGTTGTGGCTCTCACGCTCGTGGGCATGAAGTACGGCGGACCTTACGGTGGAGTCGCCGGGAGCGCTGCCGGCGGGGGCGTCGTCAACGCCTATCGCGCGCTCCGCTATTTTCAGGAGGGGACGGACGAGTCCACCGCCGAAGCGACGGTCAGTGGAACATATGCGCTGGTGGCATTCGGACTAGCCGCCCTGGTGGCGCATAAGTTAGCCACACCGCCCGAAAAACCGTATAAGGCTAACGCAGAGGAACCGCCGACTGACGAGCTAGGTTATGCGTCGAATAGTGGGCGCTGTGGCATTCGGCCCGTGGGGCCCGTAAGAGGAGAGAAAATTGGCTGAATCGGTCATCGCTGACGCCCAGTTTGGAACGTCGAAAATACTTCGCCCGTACGCCGGATTCGAGGCTGACTACCAAGGGGAGGCTGCGAATATCCCCATCGTGTGCAGCGAGGTGATCGAGGGAACAGGCGGCGCTCCCCTTGATGGTTTTGCCGGGCGAGCGGGGTACGCTTCCAATCTGATTCGCGGGTTGAGCGTGCCTTTTGGCTCCCGCGTTCTTATCTGGATACCCAACATAGATTACGCGCCCTCTTTGACTCCGCAGGTCCAGGTCAAATACCAGTGGAACATCCAATGGCGCCTTCGGAACGTGTTCGACTACCGCCAGCAGCGGATCCCGTTTCAGTTCCCGAAACAGGGGGACGGAGTACCTGACACCACCACAGGCTCACCCGTTTCCCAGGTTGTCATTCCCGCTTCCAGCCAGAGCGTGATCTATACCGTCCCAGACAACACGGCTGACCTTTATGAGGCCGCTTCTCAAACGGCGCGAAACGAGGCGTATCGGTTCGGTTCTCTCGAACTTTCGCAGCCCCTTCTTCCGGGGACCACCGGAGTTAGCCCGCCGGGGGATCGGGGCGCTTTCCAACAAGGGCTTCTCGATCCGGCGACTTTTCCTGGGACGTCGGGAAAGGCGTTTAGGCCCATGTATGGGGTCCTAGAGCTTCAAGCTGCGGGCAACGAACTCGTCATTTCTCTTAATCGTAGCGTCGAGGCCCCCGCGACAGGGACCTGGGATTTTTCCCAGGCCGGATTGGGGGTTGATGCCAATGTCGGGATCCAGCTCGGGCTCGGCTATACGGTCCCTCCAGCGGTGGGGCCGTTCCAAGACATTGGAGTGTACGTGCATTACGGAACAGCGCCCTGATCCGCTAGGCAACGGATGTCGATCAAACACGGCACAAATCGGTTTTATCCTTGGGTCAACCCTGCCTCTGGCGGGGGCGGAGGAGCATGCAACTGCACCATATCCACGCCGGGCCCGTGTGACGCCGACGTAACCATTGGTAAGGTCGGGAACGACCTGCAATTCAAAGGGATCGACGCGGGACCAGGCGTGTCCATCTTGGACACCGGAACGTGTATCGAAATATCGGCAACGGGCGCGGCGACTGCGGCTCTTCTCGCTGTTGCGGACGTCGCGGCGCTCGGCGCGCTGGATGACGCTCCTTTAGACGACGGATCGGTCGTCGGGATGCTCTCTGTTTTAGACACCTGGACCCTGATTAAGACGGCTACCTCCCCTGCGGCCGACGGTATCACCGTGATTGTTCCGCTTAGCGGCACTGGCAGGTGGGTGCGTTCGCAGCGCTCGAACCCATTCTGGCGGAGCCAAGCCACGTGGCATATCGATCAAGGGGCCGGAAACGACGAGAACGACGGGCTGACGGCTGTTGACGCATTAGCGTCCCACGAAGAGTTTCAGCGCCGCGTAGCCGACTCGTCCCATCCCATCGAGGTCGTCATGACGGTCACTTTCGATGCGAACTACACGGGCAACATCGAGAACAAGGCACCCGTCAGCCAAATCGCGCCATACGGTCAGATAACCTACCTGGGGACGCGCACCACTCTTTTTTCTGGCAGCTTTACTGCTGTCACGCCTTGGGCCACCACCACCACTGCCGGAACCATGACGGACGCCGCGCTGCCGGTGAGCTGGACGGCCAGCGGCGGCCTTGAGAAGCTGTGCGTGTTGACGAGTGGCCCCAACGCTGGCTCCGCTTCTTGGATTACGCTCGAAACGGTTGCGAAGACCGCCAGGTATAGCGGCTTCTTTAACGAGACCACTTTTGCTACTCACGATCCGGGGGTAGCAGAGACATACGACGTCGTAGACCTGACCGTAATTGACGGGAGAGTAGTGCAGGACGTGGCCGGGTACGTGGTGTTCAAGAATCTTAGGATCGCTCCGACCACCGGCTTCGAGCGCGGGGTTCAGATTTTCTTTGGGTCTGCGGGGCTCACGTATTGCGACGTAGACGTGAACAAGATGTTCTTCGGCTATGACAACGGATTTCCCCACTCGGTAAATGGCTGCCGGATCCAATGCGCTTTGGGGGAAATGCGGACGTTTAATTGCTTGCTGAGTCTTTACACGAGCTGGTTTCGCGCAAATTGTCTGACAGCGGGAGCCGGCTCTATCATTTCTCTGTGGTCCCGAAGCATGGGTCAGAAGGAAGCGGGCGGACCCAACATTGAGAAGAGCCTCGGGGCCGAGGCGTCGGGAACGGTGAGGGTGCGTGACGGGGGCGAGTATTGCATGCTTGATGCTGCCAACGCCACGGAGCGGGCCATTAGGATTGAGCCTCACGGAAACGCCACCATATATCCTACTGGAGTCGTGTGGGGGCTCAACAACACTATCAGCTATGGCGCGCAGATAGAGGCCGCTGGGACCATCGTATACCCGGCTCCTGCGTCCGCTCATTTTTCCTTTGCTGCCATCACGGCCGACTTTCTCGTAGGGGGCATCTCTGTTGATGTTGCTGGTTTGCCGGTGGTTGATCTCACGAAGGGCGCGCTTGCGGTAGAGTCATGAATGTCGTCGATATAGCCACCATGGATGAATACGGCGCGGCGCGTGCGGCTAATCCCGATGCGCTCATCCGCTTGGACAAGGGGTCGGGTAACTACACGCTTTTTTTTCCTGATTGGCATGACATGCTGGTGTATGAGGTAGTCAGCTAATGACAATTTCGGCTCAGGGTCCGACGGGCGCAGAGTTCCTTTCGCTGGATGACGGTGCGGCAGCTCCCGTGTCAGGGGTGAACGAATTTCGGTTGCGGTATAACGCTGGCACGGGCTCGGGTCAGATTAGCGTTAACGGGGGAGCGTACGAGAACATCCCCGGCCTGACTGATGTATCCACGGGCAACGAAATATGGGTTGATTCTGTAAACGGAAACGATGGAACTGGCGCTAGCGGGTCTTTTGTTCTGAGCTTTGCGACCCTCGCGGCAGCTCTTGCGGTGGCCGGGTCGGGGGACTCCGTGATAGTTAGGCCGGGGACCTACGCGGAGTCCGGGCTGTCCGTTCCCACAGGGGTTGCCTTGATTGGTGAGAGTGGACCTGGCGTTACCTTCGTGACCGGCGCAGCGCCTACCGGCACGAGGATCACGGTATCGGCAGGAGCCTTCCTTGATGGCTTTACTGTCACCGTTCCGACTGATGCGGTTCCCGCAGTTTCGTGTGTCCATGCGGCGGGGGTGGCGTCCATTAATTTCGTCACATTCGTGGGCGCAGGCGGTAGCGGGATCGGGCTACTGCTCAACAATACTGGCAAAATAATCTGTTCGGAAATACGCATGGGCGCAGGCACCGGCTGCGACGCGATGGTGGAAGCCACGGCTGGCATTTTGGCGATGGACGCCTGCCATATGCCTGGTGGGATTGGCGCTATTGCAGTTGGCATTCGGTTGAGTGGCGGAGCGAGGGGTCAGATCATTCATCCCAACATGGGTTCGCCTACGATTACGACGGGCATCCAGGTTTCGGACGCCAAGCTGATCGTTATCGGGTCTAACCTTTTCAATATGACGAACGCCATCCGGGTCAGCGCCAATACCGCTGACGTGAAGGTGACGTCTGGGTTACTAGAGGCCAGTTCTTTCAATCTTCTCGTCGATGCTGGTCTGACGGGAGTAGGCGGAATTTTGCGCATGACCGTGCAGATGGACCCGCTTTTTTCGATCCCTTCCACCTGGATTGATTCCGATCACGCTTGGACCTTCTTTACGGACGCCTCTGATGCCGTATCGGACACTAGCTATCAGTTATGGGGTGGGAATTGGGTCGTAGGGCACCCGGAGAAGGGATCGTCGTCGGCTACTGGCGAGGGCACGTCCTATAGCGACGGAAATGTTGTCATCAGCACGGACAACACGGCGAGCGCGGTCAGCGATGGGGGCGGTTTCGTGGATATCACGATAGCTGCTAGGTCTAAATCTGGGTCTACGTTTTCTTTTCAAGGAGTGGTTGCCGGACATGCCATCATGTGGACCACTGCCCGCGTTGACGGCGCAGGCGTCACGCTCAAACATTGGGGCCTTGAGATGGACCAAGTCGCTGGAGCCGTACTTGGGGGAGGCTCCTTCATTTTTGAGGTTCAGTCTGCGGCTAACACCTGGGTTGAGGTGGGAGTTATGTCCACAGCGTTTGATGAAGGATATGTATACGCAAATGACGTGTTCTTGAGGGGTCCAAGTGTTGAGGTGTCGCGTATGGGGATAAATAGCTCGACGACATGGCCCGAAACGACGATCAACGGAACATTAGGCCACTGGATGCGCGCCCGTGTTGCCTCAACGGTAACCACCGCACCTGTATTCGAGCGCCTCCGCATTCTTCCATCGTACGCCTCTATTAACGCTCAAGGTCAGATGGCGGCACAGGGACTCGCGCAGTGGGCAGCGGAGTTGTTCGGAACTGGTAACACCTGGGGAGAGATCGCAGGAGGCGGAGCTGCTGACGCCAATATACCAGTAGGATCCGGTGGGGTTCCCACGGGCTGGACTCAGAAGATTAAAAAAGGACTGCTCAACTCGCCTAATGATGCCGTGTCGTTTCAGTTTCAGATACCTGACATAAATACTGCGTTCCCGTTATTTTTCGATTTGACCTACTCTCTCGTTGGAGCTGACCCCATTACCACGGCTGCGGACGTGATACTGAGCGTGCTTACTCTTGGGGTAGGGGGCGTCGCCATCGCAGATAGTGCTGGCGGAGTGGTTCCTGTTGCCAGGGCGTTCACCGCTGCCGAGGGACTTACGAGTAAACCGGCGATTACGCAGCTCGTATCTGCCGCCACTGGTAATGTTGTAGACAAACAACAGCTCATGAGGTTCGGGCCTTTTGACGTGTCCAACCTGTATCAAGGCGACGCGGTGATCATTAGGCTCGAACTCGATGCAGACGGAACTCCAAATCAGGATCTTGTATTGTGGACGCTCACCGTTTCGGGAGTCGGTTTTAATTCCGGGGGCACTCTCTGAGCTATGTCGATCAAACACGGCACAAATCGGTTTTATCCCTGGGTAAATCCTGCATCTGGCGGGGGCGGAGGATCGTGCAACTGTACGATCAGCTCGGTCGGGTCATGCACGGCGAGCATCATCAGTGGCAAAGTAGGGAACGATCTACAGTTTAAGGGCTTGGATTCGGGCGCTGACATCTGGTTCGCCACTAGCGCGAGCTGCATTACCATAAACACCGAGTTCGGGCGCTTTATGGTTGGTCCCATAGGGTCGGCTGCGCCTTATAACAACCTCCAAGACGCTGTAAATGCGGCCGTCGGAGGCGGCGCCTCGGTGTTCCAGCCGGCTATTATCCCGGTGCTGCCAGGGGATTACTCTGCCAGCAGCACGATTATTAGTGGAGGCGGCATCAACGTGGCGGGCTTCACCGGGCAGTCCGCAGATACTCTTCTGGGGGACATTACCTACAACATGGTCTCTGGTTTTGGGAGTCAATACGGCGTCAACCTACAGGACGTCAGCGCGAAGACGGTAATCCTCCACGGTACCGACGACGTGATCCTCAATATCCAAGACTGCGCCTTTTCGGACGCGCCGTTTGCAGGGGGGGTTCTTTACCTCTCCAACACGACCGCCACTTCTGAGATCAGGGCTCATGACGTGCGGGTTACCGAGACGGCAGCGGGCGCCGGGGCCGCAGCGGTGGCGACCGCCATAACGGCTCCAGGGACGATTAGCTTTGGGGGCACCGGATCGGTGATTTCCAGGTCCATCTCTACCGACCTGTTGGCCATCGACCATCAGGGAGCCGGAACGATCGCGCTTAGGAGCACCGAGGTGGAGGGGCAGACCGTCGCCGCGAATGTCGTCGGCCCGCTGACCGCCACGGGGTGCAGGTTCTCAACGGACACGGTGAGTACGTTGGATTGCACAAGCCGGTCGGTCGAGCTTACCCGATGTGTTGTTAGACAGACCGGGGCGGCAGCGGCAGAGACTTTTACGGGGACAGGCACGGTCACGTCTTCGCCAGGCCTGGTGGTGACAAATAGCCTGGGAGCGGCAAATGACTTTGCTCCCACGGTGGTGGCGATTGACCTCGCGCTGTCCCGCACCCTCCCTGTCACGGGCCAGGTTTACACCCCTATGGTGACGCTGGCTAATGCAGGTGCCGTGGCTACCGACTGCGACGCAGGCAACACGTTTGAGTTCACGCTGACTGGGGGCGCTGACGTTTTGTCGAACCCGACGAACCTTCAGGACGGCGCCACTTATATGTGGGTAATCGAGCAAGCTCCGGCCGGGGGGGGCACCCTGGGCTACGGGGCGGTGTTTCAGTGGCCCGGAGGCGTCGCGCATACGGTGTCGGCCGGCGCGGGAGAGGTCGATGTAGTGACGGCTGTGGCGCGCGGCGGCGTTCTTTTGGCCGTAGGGAACGCGAACTTCTTGTGACGCCGCCGTTTCCCATACCGATAGGTTTCTTCACGGGGAGCGGCGCGACTCCGCCCGCGCCCTTCGACACTAAGTCTATTATCTTCGACGGCGTAAGTGAGCGGCTGACCAGGCCCAACGCTAGCGTAGTTGGATGTGAGTTTGACTGGAACTCCGCGTTTACGGTCAACGCCTGGGTGCGCGGCACCTCGACCGCAGGCATATATTTAGCAAGCAAACAAGCCGTGGGAAGCATCCAGGGATGGGCCGTGGGGTTTTACCTCGGCCAGCCGCTCTTTTTCTTGTGCAACTCGCTCGGCGGAAATCTCTATATTCAAGAAGCCGTGAGTCAAACCACCCTAACGGGCGCATGGAAAATGATCACGTGGGCGTACTCCGGTAGCGGCTTGGCTTCCGGTTGCACGACATACATCAACGGCACGAGCACGATGCCGGTGCCCAGCGGACTGACGTACCGCGACTCGCTAGGAGCCAACTCGACGCTCGGCGCGGGCGAGTTGGCGGTCGGGCGTTACCCTGGCGGAAATTATTACGCTGGCCACGTAGCCGACCTATCCGTTTGGAGCGCTGAGTTAACGCCCGCCGAGGTGGCCACTCTCTACAATCAAGGGACGGGGATCGCTGGGAAGCCGCTCGATATCTCTGGATTTGCGAACTTGGACGGCTGGTGGAGAATGGGTGACGGTCCCGGAGACAGCACTGCGCCCGGCGGAGAGATATTCGACCAGGGGCCCAACGGGAATGACCTTGCGTCCATTAACACGATCGCGGCGGACATCGTGGTCCAGTCACCTGGGGAACCATTCTGGAATTTGCTTAGCCTGGGTACAGACGGAATCGACGAGTGGATAAATCTCGGAAGTGCTGCGGATTTTAGCGGAGCCAACCAGCCCTTTAGTGCGGCGGTCTGGTTTAAGACAACGCAGGCGACGACGGCTGACATCTTTAGCAAGTGGGGCGGAGCCTTCCCAGATTGGGTTATCTACTTATCGGGCGGACTCATATACGGCTACATGCAGGATGGCGGCGGAGGCCTCCCGTTTGCGGCTAGCGTCGGCGCGCATAACGACGGGCTCTGGCATCTGGCTGTCATGAGCTGGAGCGTCGCTGACGGTATCACTATTGACATTGACGGCGGCGCGGATCGCGTTACAAACGCAGCGGTAGCGACCCGGCTCGGCCCGGTCGGTAGCGAAGTTCACCTGGCGGCTCGCGATACCGGCGGCCCTACAGCGATCAGCTTTTACAACGGCAGGTTTGACGAGCCCAGTTTTTATAGCCGCGCGCTAACCGCAGCAGAGTGCGTCGAGATGTACAACGCGGGATGCCCCGTGGACCTCACGTCACACAGCGCGAGCGCGAACTTGTTACATTGGTGGCGCTGCGGAGACGCGACCTTCGACGGGATAGCGACCGGACAACCTAGCGTCTGGGATATCGCAGGGGCTGCGGACGGTTGGCAAACCAATATGGATTGGGCGGACTTGGCTGAGGATGTCCCGTACTGCGCCCCAGCGGCTTTTTCAAACCGGGACGCCATTCTTTTTGACGGCCTCGACGACAGGCTTGAGGGGGCCGCGTCTCCGGCCGGTGTCGATTTTGATTCCACCGACCCGTGGTCAGTTAGCCTGTGGTGCGCTACCGAAAGCTCGGCGTATATGTTCATCGTCGCCAAGGTTGCTGCGGGCGGGACGAACGCGGGGTGGGCGGTAGGGCTCTACAATAGCGCACCTATTGCGTTGTTGATTCACGATCTGGGGGCAGGGTGGCAACTTGAGCGCGGGGTAGCAGATCCGTTCACCACGACAGGCTCGATGAAGAACATCGTTTACACATACGACGGTTCTGAAACTGTAGCGGGGCTGAAGATGTATGTCGCTGGCTCAGAAGCCGCCACTTACATAAACTTTGCGACTTCAGTGCAGAGCCCAACGACGAGCAGTGCGCCGCTAATAATTGGTGGCGCGCTTACAGCGAAAGGGGCAGTGAATTTCGATGGCACGCTTGACGAAGTGGCAATTTTTGACCGGGTGCTCTCGTCCGCCGAGGTCGCCTCGATCTACGACCGTCAAGCGTCTGCGATGGGCAAGGCCGGTGACCTGGCTGGCATCAGCGGACTGGTGAGCTGGTACCGCTGCGGCGACAGGACCGGCGACAGCACCGCTCCTGGCGGAACTCAGCATGACGTGGTCGGCCCAAATAACCTTACCGCGTACAACATGGTCGCCGGCAGCACAAATTTCGATAACGCGACAGACTACGCAGTGCGAACTAGCACGGCGCTGGACGGCATTGACGATTACTGTGACGTGAACGTCCCGCCAGCATACGATTACAATACACCGTTCACCGCGTCGGCGTGGTTTAAGTCTTCGACTGCGACATATGGGATCTTGATCGGAAAAGGCGAGGGCGGTACTCCGTTTCGCGGCTGGAATCTATTCCTCCACGCTACCGGTGAGCTGCGCTTTGAGATGACGCATACATTTGGGAATTACCTCGACTTGTATTCTCTCGGGACGACGTACAACACCGGGACGTGGTATCACGTCACTGTTGTATATACAGCCGCGACCCCTGGCGATGTGTCAGATGTTACCGTTTACGTGAACGGCTCCCCTATTGCGATGACGACGCTCAGCAATACGCTCGGGAGCAACACTATACTGACAGCGGAGCCAATGCGGATAGGCGCACGCGGTGCTCCCAGTTCGCTTAATTACCAGGGCAATATCTGCAACGTGTCGCTGTACGACCGAGCGCTGACCTCGGGTGAGGTAACTAGCCTTTACAACGGGGGCTACCCACCCAATCAGAGCGGCCTGGCTGCCACGTGGGGCGACGTGAATGCGTGGTGGCGAATGGGTGACGCGACAAGCGACACGACGGGCACTCCGGGGACTATGGCGGTTGCCGGACCTGACCTTACGCGAGTTTTGTTTTGCAGGAACATGTCGAACGGCGACATAGGAACGGACATACCATGAGCATCTTGACGTACTGCGTTGTGATTTACCCCGCGACGCCAGAGCAATACGAGCAGGCGATTGAAGAAGAGGCCACCGTCCGGGTCAGCCTCGACGGGCAGAGCTGCATCTTGAAGTGGTCCGGCGCGACGCCCCCGGCTTTCTCCGGTCTGCCCGTTATGGATCACGCTGAAGCCTTGGCGCTAATGCAGACGGCAGCGTGGCAAGACGATGTGCCACCGGGCGGCCCTTGAGGTTTGGTATTGGCGGCTACTTTCTTGTAAACTGGCGCGTGCGCCAACCATTGGCAGGAGAAAATGAGAATGGATTTGAATCAAGCGGCCATGTGGCTGATTAGTGGAGACGGCAGGCTGGCCTGCGCGGGTGCTTTGTTTGTGTTGGTTTGGGCGCTAAAGAGCGTTCCGGCTGTCAGGGAGAAAATCCTAACGACGCCGTCGCGCAAGAAAGCTGCGGTTGTGCTTATCGCCGCGATCCCGGCAGCCGCCGGCTTGTTGGCCACCAGCGCTCCCGTGTCTCAGGTCCTCGTTACCTTCGTGACCGCAGTGATAGGCGCAATGGGACTTCACAGCGCAAGCAAGAAGAATTACGTTGCTGAAGAAGAGCCCGCGACCTCGCAGGGGGACGCGGATGACGATGGGGACGACGACGGCAGCGACGACGAGGGTGAGGAATAAAAAAGTGTCTAATTACGACGACTTCAGCGATGTTGTTACGAGCGCGTGCGGGGTGTTCGGGTCAGAGCAGGCGGCGCTCGCCCCGGCTTTGGCGAAACACGACCGAGCGGAGGTGAGGCCGACTTCCCAGGGCCTGGAGGTTACGTCGGATTGCCACGGCTGCGGGGCGCCTTCCGCGCTGGTCATCGAGTGGCCTGAGCTGGTTGCGCTTAAATTTGGAGTAAACCCCGCGATGGCGTTCCGGGCTCACCCCGGAGCGCTTTCGTCCGACACCTTCTGGGAGTTCGCGCCCCATGAGCGAAAGTGGCGGCCAAAGATCAAGTGTAGCAAGTGCGGGGCGCCGAGCAGCGTCCGGCTCGCCCCGGAAGATCCCGAGGGCCACCTGTCGCGCGCCCGAAGCGGCGGGATCATCGTTCCGCAGGCAGAGCAGCAGATTTCCCAGGTTTGCCAAATGGCGGCTCTCCATCAGAGTCGCGCAGCGCAGGGGCGGTAGCTTTTGGTTCCTGATCAGGAGCTGGCGGCGGCGGTGCTGGCTCCGCACTTTGACGCCGTCAGGGACCGGTTCGTCGCGTACGAGGGCGGCCCCGACGGGGGCCTCTCTAGGCTCAAGCGAACAAAGCTCGTTGTCGATCCATCAGTGCGTGATAGCGAGCGGCATTATGCGGCGTGCCGCGAGGACGGCCTCGTCATCATGCTGGCACCGGAGGCAGCGACCCTGCCCATAGAGAATCTCGTGGCCATTTTGGTGCATGAGTTCGGCCACGCCACGGACTTTCTTTATCCGGCCAGATGGGTGACCGACCCCGAGAAGCCGGGCGTCTGGATTTCCGATCCAGAGGTAAGGCCGGCGCGCAAATGGTCTTCGCTCTGGCACCAGCGAAGCGACGATCAGATAGAGTTCGCGGCGGACAGCATAGCTTGGGCTGTTACGTCCATTCGAGTGGGCTACTGCGGCAAGTGCGTCATACAGTGCTTCAGTGGTCCCTCTCGTCCGATTGGCCTGCGCTAGCCCCGAAGCCTGTGGTCGCGCGGGCTGCGGTTTGCTATTATCCCGGCTTAGGAAACCATGGGAAGTCAATCAAAGATCGTGGGCTTCGGACAGGCCCCTCCGGGGCCCTCCAGCCTGGGTGAAAGAGCGGGGTTCGCGTTCGTGCTCGGGTTGGCTTTCGGGCTCTTTTACCTGACCATCAACCCTCCGGGTCACACCTATGAAGAAGAAAACTAAGGGCGGGCGCTGGGCGTGGAAGGCTGTGGTGGCGCTGTGCGTCACCACGTTTCTGGGTTGCGGCTATAATGCACGGCAGATTCAGGCGCAGACCGCAGCCGCGATAGCCTCGTCGGCTAACGCGGCGTTGCCGCTTCTCGTTGACCGCTACGAGTCGGAGGGAGCGGACATTGTCGCTCGGGCCACCACGCGCCAGGAGGCCGAAGAGCACTTGGCGGAGTGGAAGGATGCGTGGGAGCCCGTGTGGACGGCCTGGGAGCTTCTTCGCGTGGCGCAGGAGTCGTGGGCTGTAGCTCTGGAGAGCGACGAAGACGGGGCGCTGCGAGCCATTGCCGGGGTCCATACTGCTTACTGCGGGCTGCTTGAGCTGTGGCCAGAAGACTTGCCGGCGATACCGCTGGCCCCGCTGTCTTGTCGCGTCGATAAGGTGGCAACGAGCGCAGCGAAAGGAAGCGACTGAGATGCCAACGTACGAGTATAGGTGCGCGAGTTGTTCTCACGAGTTTGAGAAAGTTCAGTCGATCAAAGAGGATCCCGAAAAGCGGTGTCCTCGATGCGAAAGAAAAGACGCTAAACGGCTCATTTCTCGCACCAGTTTCACCCTTAAGGGGTCCGGTTGGGCCGCTCAGGGATACGGAAGTTAAATGGGTACCAAGAAAGAACACGCCGCTTACCGAAGTTACCTGAAGCGCGAGGGTTTCGAGCCAAACATGAGGCGCGGCAAAGTGGAAGCGAAGAACGCAGCGGACGAGGTGACCGGGAACCTGACGCTCCCCCTGAACCGCATGTTGCAGTACAACACGATCACTCTCAAAGAGTATAACGCCATCATGAAGTTCGTGCGGGACCTGCTCGCTGGCTAATTAAATGGCTACCAAGAAAGAGTACGCGGCATACCGAAGGTATTTGAAGCGCCAGTTGGCTGCGGATGAGGGCGCTGGCATGCGCGCCAACCCGCCAGGAGAGGAAGAGCACCGTAAGTCCATTGCCTTGATGGCGTTCTTGTCCAAGGAGGCAGCCCGTATGGGCGCTGATGTGGGCCAGCATGTTTATGTGGTTGGTGGAGCGGTTCGCAACTTCGTGATCGACAGGCCAATCAAGGACATTGATATAGTAATCGACTCCGTGGGCCTTGGGAAAAACCGAGACTCGGAGTGGTTCGCCAAGAGGCTGGAGGGCGCCATCCCGGTGGCGACGGACGTGACGACGAACCAATACGGGGTCGCCATACTGACCGTGAAGGGCTCCTGGGTACTGGACGGGGAAGACCTTCAAGGGGAGGTCATCGAGATCGCTAACGCCCGTAAAGAATCTTATGGCGGAGCCGCTGGGAAGGGCTACAAGCCAGACCATGTAGAGAAGGCCACCATACAGGAGGACGTTTACCGTAGAGAGTTCACGTTCAACACGCTGATGTGGTCGCTTGCAGAGCTGGCAGACGGCCCGGACAGGGCCGAGATCATCGACCTGACGGGCTGCGGGCTTCGCGACCTCCAAGAGGGGGTGATGAAGTGCCCATCTGATCCAGACACGACGTTCTCGGATGACCCCACAAGAATGCTGCGAGCTATCAAGTTCATGGTCAAATACGGGTTCACGATTGATCCAGCGGTGGCAGCGTCCATCAAGCGTAACGCCTACAAGGTTCGGAGCGCTCCGCAGAACGCCATTGCAACGCTCTTGATCGAAACCATCTTGGGGGAGTCGTCGTACGAGAAGGCTCTCGTTGAGATGGATAGGCTCGGTCTTCTCCTCCCGGTAGCCGATATGATCCGCGAGGACAGGGCTTTCCGGTCCACGATGGAAAACTGGGTTAGTAACAAGAAGGTCCTTTTCCTATTTGACCTCCTTGACGTAGGGCTCCCTCTTGACGCTCGGATCGGGTTCCTGTCTGCTTCTCAGCAGCAGAGACTCAGGCAGGTCTCCCTGGGCCTCCCTGAAGGCGAGCCAGAGCGCCTCCTAAAAGCTCTAAAGCAGCCCGGTCTTGCGATCGGAGACAAGGCGTTCCTGCCCAGCCTCGCGCAAGCGGGAGGGTTTCAGGGTAGAGAAAGAGGGGTGTTCATGCAGCAGGTTCAGGGGATCGCAAGAGAGCTTCTTCTGGAGGATCCTGCCTTGGTCAACACCCCCCTAGTCTTCAGGCGCTCACTTGCTGATCAGCTAGCCTACCGCCAGTATCTGGAACGCGAGCTGGTTGGCTGATCGCTGCGCAGTCTTTTCCAGAGATAAATTAGGAATCTAACAATGAGGTCGCAAGATATCCAGCAGCTGCTTCTGGAAGAACTCGATCCTGAGAGAGTCGAGGAATACATTGACGGTTTGGTCCACAGCATCGAGGATTTGGAGGGTGTGGAGCAGGAGCTAGAGCTTGACCTGAAAGGGCTGACGAAGTCGCTCCGTGAGCTTGAGCACTCGGACGACCTTTATCACAACGGGGAGACGGTACTTGAGCACATCAAATGGGTGCTTGAGGACGTCCACCGGCTAACATCGGACAAGGACCAGGAGTTACGGGGGGTCCTTGGGCTCGCCGCTATTTTGCACGACCTGGGGAAAGCGTACACCCATAAGGTGAGTCCTGCGGGGCGTCATCAGTTCCACGGCCACGCTCAGACATCGGTAGCCATCACCGAGCGGTTGGTTTTAAGGCTGGAAAAGGAAAATGCGGATCTCGCTGAGCTGCTCATCCAGCTTGTTAAACACCACGATTCGTTCTTGGCTCTCATCAATGCCAAGCGAGATAAGAAGAAGTCTAAATCGAGTTTGAAGTACCTCAATAAGTTCATGCGAGAGGCCATCTACACGAAGGGGCACCTCAACACTCTCCTGCTGTTTACTAAGGCTGACTCGGCGCGTTCCAAGGTGTTTGATGACACCCTCCACGGTATGGATGAGGTCTTGGAAGACCTGGCCAAAGTGGAAGCTCGGGCTGGAGAAGAGGCTAAGTGCCGAGCTGACAGAGAACGTCGCATTCAAGAGCAGATGGGCCCCATTCGCGAAATGCTAGAGGAGGAAGCGCCTGGTGTGGCGGATCTGCTCCCGGACATCAAGGCTGTTAAGCGAGCCTTGGGGCAGTCTAAGCGGTACGGCGTTTTGAAGAAGCTGGATCAGATCGTGGACTACTCAGCGAACAGCTCCTTTGGCGGGGACGCCGACGATGCCCATTATGGTACGAGGGCCGAGACAGAAAGAGCGGCTTACCGAAGGTACGTGAAGCGCCAGTTGGCTGCGTTTTCCAGAGAGAGACAAGGAATAAAAAGATGAGTGATCAAGAAATAATGGGTCGCAAGGGATACCGCTTCACCGTGTTTTTGGCCCGTAAGAGGATTGACCGTAAGGACAGCGTCCGGTTCGTCCCCCGAGAGCCTCTCTTCGCCAAGAAAGAGTCTCAGGCGAAGGAGATCATATCTACTGAGGGCGGCTATTATGTGCCCTTCAAGATCGACTCTGACGGTTACACCGTGTGGGACGTGTCCAAGTACGTGAAGTTCACCGGAGATGAAGCGAAGGACATGGCGGAGTTACTTTCGCTGTACCGTAAACCGAGAGAGTCCCCCTTCAAGTTCCTCTATTACGAGCTGGAATCTGACCAAGTCATTGAATCGAACGGGGTACAGTATACGGGCTCGGACGCGCAGGACTTTATTAAGAGCGGCGGCTACAAGCCAAACGGCTCACTCACCGACACCTACCCGTTCTTCGTGGTCGTGGACGACGTGGTGGTGAGCGGGTGGGACTATAAAGAAGACGCAAAAGAGCACGCGAGTGAAATAAAAGAGGACCTGGGATTCTCCTCGAAGGTCTATACGAAGAAAACGGTAAAGTCTCGCGGGTTCGAGGAAGCAGATTTGGAGGTCGTTAGGGAAAGGCGACGGACCGCCGCCAAGGGGTACGAGCCAAATCACGGCTTTGAAGAAGAAAAGATGGAGTACGTGTTCCATACCAAGTCCGACGCATCACGCTTTCGTGGAGCGCTTGATCGAAGCGATATACGGCTTCAGGGAAAGCCTTCGACGAGGAAAACAAAGCCCGAGTTCCGCCATGGAGGTTCGCCTGGGTACAGCGTTCATTTCAAAGGTCTGGGCTTAGAGGACACCTACGAAGCGGTCGGGCTTGCCAAGTCGATGGGTGGCCGCGAGTACGGGCTTAACTTCGGAACCCCAGAGTACCGGGAATGGGCGTCGTCGAAGGGCCCCTACGAGCCAAACTCAGGTGACAGCATAAAGTACAAAGACATTAAACTTGGAGCAAGGGTGAACACCCCGCAGGGACCAGGCAAGATTGTGGGATACCCCGGAGTCTTCGCCACATTTAAGAAATATTACGAGGGTCCGTGGTCCCACGCGGGCGGCAGGGGCTCGGTCGATCCGTACCACCGCGACATCGAGGTACGACTCGACACCGCAAAACCGGGGGCCGGGTACAGGGTCTACATCGTTGATGCCTCAGATGTTACGCTTGCCGCCAAGGGCTACGAGCCAAACTCAGGTGACTCCCACCTGGATGACATGATCGACAAGCGCAAATTACTCCCGTTACTTAGCGCGCTGCGAAAGTCCGATCCCAGCTCGGTGGCGATGTTGCGCGATTCGTACAAGAGGCTCCGTGAGTTGACGACGCTAAAGCAAAACGAGAGATATGCCCTGACCAAGTTCGTGAATTTGGTTAACGAGTTTGATCCTGATCGCGGTCTCACTGTGATGGACGGCAACTCCATCTACAAGATCCACGACAGCCTCGGACTTGGGAAATTCGCCGCCAATTCTCCCGACTTTTACAGGCAGTCGGGGTTGAGTAAGTCGGATACTGACATGCTGCGACATTTGGCTGAAAACCGCCGCCACAACATCCCCGTTCTCTCGGGCGGCCGGGAGGAGTTTGAGAGTTGGGAGCGGAAGGCGATAGGAAGCCTGCTTAAAAAAAAGTATTTGTCCCGGTACGAGATCACGATTGGTGGCGACGACGGGTGGGGCGTTAGTCTTACCACCAAAGGCCACAAGAAAGCCCAGAGCCTTGACGAGCTGTGGGATAACATCATTTCATGAGCGCCGTATCTGACGTACTTGACGGGATCGCCGCGACGGTGACCGCTTTGGCCCCTTCGCTCCCCGGTCCTTTTAGCGTGGCGGCCCAGGTGGCAGCTATTGCTCTTGGATCGGCGTCGGAGATTGCGAAGGCCGGCAAGGATCCGGTAAAAGAGATAGCGCGTCTCCATTCGTCTCACCCTTTGGTGAAAGGGGCCGAAGGCAGAGTGCAGGCTCTCGTGGACGCGAAGTTTGGTAAAGCAGCCGACAAGGATCAAGAAACCAACCATCCCGAGTCAGACGAGGCGTACGGGGACTAGCTGAGGAGACGAGAGATGCCCTACACGTTGCACGAGCTACGTCCGCACCAGTCACGCCACCCTTTGGACAAGGGTCCCGCCCGCTCGCCCGAGCCCATGGGGCTAGACCCAAAAGAGTTTGACACGGACAAGCGGTACACCATTTGGGAGCGAGTTGGCGATTCGTGGGTAATTGACCGCTCCCACTACGGCGCGTTCTATAAGTCCGATGATGTCACTGAGTGGCGAATCTCCCAGGGGGACCGCTTGATGGTTCTGGAAGAGGGCTACGAGCACGCCGGTTCACTCAGCAACGCTTACCCGTTCTTCGTGCCAAACCCGGAGTACGAGTACACCCCCACAGGTACTTTCGAGGTGTTTTACTCGTCTGGCGGCCATGGCGGACCCTACAAAACCGAAGAGGCAGCCCGAGAGCGCGCCGAGAGGGTGTTGATGGGAGGCAGAGACCTTACCGTCATAGTGGTCCCCAGCGAGGCTGACTGGGTGAACACCCCTTTCAGGAAGCTCCATCATTTGCCCGGTGCCTTCGCGATGCACGAAGGTAGGGTGCGACGAAACAAGTTAAAGGGATATGAGTAGTCGCCAGGACGTGCGTCAGTTGCCGGGACATCCTTACGTCACCTACGCGGTGCGGCGGGACGGCACGGGCAACCTGTGGATAACCTGTTGGTGCTCACAGTGCGGAGACACCTGGCAGAAGCCGTGTAATTATCCTCGCAGGATAGACGGTTGGGTGCTTCGGTACGGGCAACAGCACGGTCACGGCTTGAGACCTGTTGCGGGGGCTCGGTGACCGGAAGGCTGATGGTGTGGACTGGTCCCGTGTATTCGGGCCAGGTCGTCGGGGCCATTGTTCCTGGGGCAGAGACACTGTTCTTGCAGTGTAGTGGCGCTAAGACGGCTAGCGATCCGCACTGCCCATCCATAGGCGCTCAGCTTCAGTCGTCGCCAGCGTCTCTGTACGTCAAGGGGGCGGTAACGGGCGCTCCTGACGAGCTGTTTCTGGCGTCTTTTTCCGCTGGCGGAAGCGTGCTCAAGCGTTTGCTGTCTAACCCCGAGTACCGGCGGGACGCCACGGTTGTCACTCTTTTCGACTCTACATACACAGGGGCCTGGGAGTCACCTGGGAAGGCCCCGCCCATCGCGGGCTTCGTGCAGTACGCTGTCGATGTAGCGGCTTCCGGCGGTGAAAAACTTTTCGTGGCGACGGCGTCTCATTCTCCGAACAAGAACTGGCCCACGGGGATCCAGACGCTCGCGGCAGTACGGCGGGCCGTGCAGGAGCAGACCGGGCAGGAGTTTGAGCGAACAGATGACTTTTTTGGCGTCGATCCGGGCCCGGAGGCTGTCTACCGGCTGGGCAACGTGATCTTCGCGGAGTTCCCCATGGATCCGCTGGGGCATGGACACACCAAAATAGCAGGCCAGGTCTACGAGAAGATCGTCGTTCCCTGGCTTTCCGCAGGACGCGGGATCTTCGGAGCCGCGCCAGGGCCTGTCATTCCAGGGGATAGTCGTCCTGGCGTTGCGCCCCCGGAGCCCTCTCCGTTCTCAGGCGCGGTGCCGATCGTTTTGGGATTTGTACTCGGGGCAACCGTGGCTCGCTTGGGCTGGGTTCTTTATCGGAACTCGAAGAGAAAGTAACACATGGCAACCGATTTAGAGCCTGTGCCCCCGTGGGTGAAGAACGCGCTCAATGCGTATTGGGACCGCATTTCCGCAGCCGCTCCACGTCATCGCAAGCAGCCAGTGATGCCCGTGCCAATCCGGACCAGCAGGCAAGGGGTCAGGTCATTCGGCCAACTTGGCTGCGGCCATTACGGCTGCGTTATGCACAGCACCAAGCCAGGTGTTGTCGTCAAAGTGACGAGCGACGAGAGCGAAGCCGCGTTCATTACGGCGTCAAAAAAACTCTCCCACGAACCTTACGGCATGGTCAGGTACTTCAAAATACGGGAGGTGCCTACTCAGCACAGGGGGCGACGGGTCTTCGTCATTTGGCGCGAAGAGGTATACGACGTGGGCTTTGTGGGACGTCAGCGCCCGCGTGGGGAAAATCCGTATGAGGCTCGGTCCCTAAAAGATTTTGAAGCCAATCTGAATTTGTTTAAGACACACGCTGCGGGCGTCCGCGACTACATGCGCAAGTCCAGAGATCCGGCTCGCTCGCTGAGGGAGCTAAAAGAAAACGAGGATCGGGCTTGGCATCTACTCCGAGACGGCGGCTCGATGTACCACCTAACTGGAGTCCTGAAAGCCGCAGTCTTCCTACAGAAGTGCAAAGATATAGCCGAGAACATGGAGAACACGTATCGCTCCGACTCTGTTGGCCAGGCACTTGGGGCTTATATCGAAGACGGGATGCTATTGGCTGACGTTCATCATAACAATGTCGCCATCGCTAAGCGGCGCGCGAACGATTACTATGACAGCCCGCACGAGATTACGGTGATCTCTGATCCGGGGCATATGGTGCCACTGGATCCGAAGTGGCTTCAGGTCAGGATAAAAGAGGTGTAGCTATGGGCTTTGAACAGGGTTTTTCTTTGGGCGACAGCGACGGGCCTGACGTGTTTTTGCAGGGCGCGGACTTTTCTGATGCGGCCGAAGAGGCGGAGAAGATTTACCCGCGTCACACGCCGCTCATTTTTCAGGGAGACGCCCAGACCACGTTCTCCGAGGAGGAGCAAGGATACGAGCCGAACGCGGGCCCGCTCAACGTGTCAAAGATGCCAGGATTGGCTCACAAGCGGAGCGGGTTAAAAACCTACAACGCTTTCGACATTGTCGAGCGGATGAGCGCCAAAGAAGCGTATGAGATATTGTTGCCGTACTTTCGCACCACTCACATCGGGGGGCGAAAGGACCTAATAGGAAGGGTGGTGACCCAATACGATGAGTTCGCCAAAATGCGCAGCAAGTTCCTAACAATGAACGCCAAGCTGTCGAAGGCGGACGCTGGGTACGCGGAGCTTGGTGTTCCGCCGGGGCTGAGCGTAGGGCCCAACTTGCTGCCCCATTCTATGGTGGAAACGGCGACGGCACCTGGCTCAGAATTGTCCATCATGGGCGATCCCAGGGAACAGGAGGCAATCTTTCCCTACGCCGCCCCTTTTTCCTTGCCTGACGTCCCAGGCGGGGCTCAGCTATGCGTAGGAAGCAACAACGCCTGCCGCAGCACCTGTCTGATTTACAGCGGCAACAACCCGACCGCCGACAGCCAAACGATGGCGAAGATGGCGCGCACAACGTCTCTTCTGATGGAGCCAGAAGCGTGGATCCGCATGTTCATTGAATCCATATCGTGGAACGTGGATCGGATGGTGCGCGACGACAAGGAGCCCTATATCCGGCCCAATGTTTTGAGCGATATCCCCTGGGAACTTGTGTGTCCCACGCTGTTCGAGATGTTCCCTGACGTAAGTCTGTACGATTACACTAAAGTAGCGGGGCGCACCGGGCTACCGAACTACGACCTGACATTCTCTTTTGCTGGGACGAACACGGGGCACACCGAGTACGAGCTTGAACAAGGCAAACGCGTCGCCGTGGTGTTCTGGCTGCCCGAAAACTGTTTTCGGGCTGGCCATGCGACCGTGAAGAAAAAACGAGCTAAGGACTACGCGAGGTACATCGCAGGAGCAGGTCCGCATCCTGATTGCGATATTGTGGAGGACTACACGTTCCTCGGACGTCCGGTCATAACGGGCGACCTTCACGACTTCCGGCCGTTAGATCCGGCACCGTCGATAGTGGGGTTGACCTATAAAATCCCAAAGGTGAAAGGCAAGCGGTTGGTGGAGCCTCCCAAGGCAGCGCGGAAGTTCGCGGTTATACCTAACGGGCGTCCCAAGTTCATTGTACCCACGTTCCGAGACACTGACACGGGCGCGATCCTCGTAGCCGGAACCCCTGACCAGCTTGGTGCTGGCATGGTTTTCGACGATGCGGGCGTCAACTTGGTGGAGGAGTAAAAGTGATGCCGAAAGGGCAACTGCAACTGATGGATGGCGCAATGTTGCGAGACGATGCGATTGGGCGGGTAGAGGAGAACGCTTGTCCTGAATGGCTGACCGCGGCTTTCGTTGCCGTGCGTCGGTGTGCGGACAATAAGGAGTGGTTCACCACCGACGACGTTTGGCATCTGCTGGATTGCGAGCAGCCTAGAGAGCCAAGGGCTATGGGCGCGGTGATGGCGAAGGCTTTCCGCACTGGAGTTGCTGAGCCTTCAAATCGAACGCGCGTTTCGCGTCGCCCGGTTTGTCATCGCCGGCCTCTCACGATTTGGCGGTCGCTGGTCTATCGAGCGGATCGCCCGCCCGTCCTTCCACTGCCTGCGCGTTTGGGCTAGGATAACGGAGCGATGCCGCGTTTTTTTACTCCTCGACCTTCGCAAGAGTTCCTTCAGGGTCGTCTTAATCCCATTGGTCCTTCTCGTCGGCTCGATGAGAGCGCGCCGGTCGCCATGGCTTATCTTGGAGGCGAGCCGGTTTTTCTTGCCAGGCCCGATCCGAGAACACGCCGCGCGGGCATGCCGGCGGATCTAACCGTCCCTCTCACGGCCCGGAGAATGAGACGTGAGCTTGATATTGCGTCGGGGAGAGATCCGGGTCCTACCGACAGGGCCATGATAGAAAACCTGCCGCGCCATCCTGGTGCGAGTGGCCTTGGGGCTGCGGCGGTAGGCAAAGGGTACGCTGAGATGGCCATTGGGTTCGTGCTGGGCTTTTTGTCGGTTCGGGTTCTGTTTCCGTGAAACGGGAGAGGGGATAGCGCTTTGGCTGATCTAGACCGGACTAACAGCGAAGATTTTGCGACTATCAAGATCCGTGAGCCCTTTCGTCGGTGGCTAAAACAGCAGGCCGCCAGGCGAGGCACTCCTATGTACCGCGTTTTAGAATCCATGGTTGCGTTCGAGCTTCGTGATCGTCCTTGGGATCGCAAAGACCATCTTCCAACGGAGTAAAGAGTGGCTCAGCGTGGCGTGGGCATTATTGACCTGTCTGGCGGCGAGACGCGAGTCGAACTTTCGCTCTCTGAGCTGGCCAGGGCGTGGCGCATAAAGCCTCGGGGCGACGAGTTTACTCAGGCGCTCATTGATTTTTTTGCCACGGCTGGCAGCTACGACACGCTTCGGAGCTACACGTTTAGCGTGCTCCAGTTTTTTACGTGGCTGAGGGAACAGGGCCCAGGATTGCCTACCCCTGACGGCGTCCGGCGGGCCGACGCGGCGGAATACGACAGGTGGCTCAGGGAGCACGACCGGGGCCTTACTCGCGAGCGGCTGGCGGCAGATCCACAGCGTCGCGAGGACGTGGTCATCTACGACGCTCTGCTGCGAAACCCCGCAAGCACCCCGCAAGAGGTCTACCGCATGGTCGCGGGCCGCGTACGCCTCTCCCCCTCCGACCTGGAGCACCGGCTGAGGTGTCTCGTCCGCGTACGAACGCTGTCCCGGTTCCCTTCGCTCTCTGATATTCGCGCTGGGCGGGTGTCAATCGGAGTCGATGCGGCCACCGCCGCCCAGGCAGGGATCACGTGGGAGCCTGATCCTGAGCTGTTTTCTTACTCGGTGCCCCAGGTGGAAGCTCCGCCCGACGACCGCTCCAGCACGGTAGCGACAAGGCTCGGGGCGCTGGCCAGCCTGTGGCGCTTTATGAGTAGCGGGGGAGAAAACGCTGGCGGCGAGAAGCCCCTGCTGAGGCACAACATCTGGATCGATCCACTGCGCCGGGCGCAGTATCAGGCTCAAGGACAGAAGGCGACGAGCCGCGCGAGGACGTCCACTACTTTCCCTGTTTTTATCCGCCTCTTCGCCACCACGTTCAAGCGATTCTACCCAGCTTCTAATCGCCAAGCCGCTGCTGACGCTTACTTCTGGGGAAACCCCGTCACGCAGGCTAGCGGGAGGAACACATTCGCTGATCTGAGGGACCGCGCGCTCCTTGTCTTTATGGCTCAAACGGGAGCCCGGTCACGAGAGATCAGGCGACTCAAGCGCTCTGACATTTCGGGCAACCCTCCGGTCATTACGCTGAGAGGAAAGCGCGGAAAGAAGCGCACGATAAGGTTGCCTCCCATGGTGCAGGTCGCCCTGGGCGAGCTTTCCATCAAGCTGCGTCTTATGGCGCGTCACCAGGAGCGCTACTACGATGGGAAGTCTCGCGCTCGGGAGCTTTTGAGCCCTGACGCGCCCCTGTTCCCGCCGATTGCTCTATGGGGAGCAAACGCACAAAAAGTAGATGGCGGAGTGGGCCGATCTGCCATCGCGATGATGCTTCGTCGCAGAGCCGAGGAGGCCGGCATCGAAGTGGGCTCGCCGGAGTTCGCCAGGGCGCACCCTCACGGCGTGCGCCACTTGTTCGCCAAGCTCGCAGCGGACAGCGGAACACCCATGAACCGGATCCAAGCGATGATGGGACACGGCAGTCTCGCCACCACCGCTATCTATGTGGAGGAGAGGTCGCCAGAGAATCTAATTGCAGAAGGCTTCGCCGGCCCATCCCCAGTTGCGCTGCCTCCTGAGCGGCGCGTAGATGCGCCCCGGCCCAGGACCAAACCCAGGGCGCGGCCACAACAGGCCCACAGGATCGCCGCCGAGCCGGATGTCGCGGAGGATGTGGTCGAGGACGTCGTTGAGCCGGCCACCATTGTCCAGCCAGAGCGGCTCCCGGCAGACGTTCAGAGGGACATCGACAAGACCATAGAGAAGCGAGACAAGGGGGCCCTAACTGACTCCGAAAAGGAGCGAGCCGAGGCTTCCTGCGTGCGGCTAGCTTCTCAGTCGGCTCGGATGCTGTGCCTGATCTATCTCCTTCACTGGGGCGAAAAGGGAAACCGGGCCAGGTTCTCGGGCAGCGCCCGGACGGCCGTCAAAAAGCTCCCGCCAGCCACGGAGACGCAATCTGACGACGAGTTGAGCGTTGCGGAGAAGTACGCGCGCAAGCGCCGGGCCTCGACAACCCTCGTGGCCGAGACGCCGCAGGTCTCGTTGGTTGTGCCAAACCTGTACGTGGGTAAGGAAAGCCGCCTTCCTTGGTGGGACGGACCAGGGGAGGGAAAAGGGCTGCTCAAGCTGTCGATGCCTGTGATGGGCCCCAAGCAGCGACTGGGGTGCATGGTAGGTGGCGAAAGCGCGTCCAAAGAGGGCGGCAGCGTCGCGCTTTGTAAGGGTCTTGAGAAACTGTGGAGCGAGTGGGTAGTAGAGTCGCCAACCAAAGCCGAGGCGCTTCTTGTTTGGTTGCAAGAGGCAGCCGCGCTGGGACAGGTGATAGATGCCCAGTTGCTTGCGCGCAACGGCGCGTGGATCGAGTCGGACACTAAATGGGACAGCGCCGAAGTAGAAGAAGACCCACGTTATCTGCGCGAGCACCTCCCCGAAGAGATCCTCACGTGGATGAGAAGCATGGGCGGCTCCCTCAACTTGTCGCTCCAAAAGTCGAGGCCGACGGGCGAGAGTGTGGGAGCGTGGTACCAGAAAGAGTGCCCCATACAAGACCTCCCCGAAGAGGAAAGGGAGGCGCTGCTGGACTGGCTCGCCGCGCTCACGGGTCAGAAGATCACTGGCGGATCCTTGATTTTTCACCCCGAAAAAGCAAGCTGGCGTGCGTCCAGAAAGATGGTGGCTCGGGTGGTTGACGCATTCTGCCTGTTTCAGTCTCAGCTTGACGTTTTGAGCAACTTCAGCCCCCAGGGGGCATCCGCAGTGACGGGGATGCTCAAGAGGGGCTCTTTCCCTGAACGGTACGACAAGGATAAGGACATAAGAGACCTCACCGTCGCCGCCGAGGCTGCTTGGAACGAAGCCAGGTCGTGTGTGCGTGAGGCCACGGGAGGCACGGTTTTGGACTTCAACGCTTTCACCGTATACGCCGATAAAAAGAATACTGAGGAAGAGAAGGCTGAGGAAGAGAAGGCTGAGGAAGAGAAGGCTACTAAGAGGCGCAACAAAAAGCGTCTGAAGGTGGTCGAGGAGCTGTTTGGCGCTGATGCTAAGAACGATCCTGCCATCATCCTACTAGCTGATTGCGCCGGCTTCCGGGCTCTGAAGGAGGGCCAGTTGGCAAAGGGCGGAACGGCGGGAAGCCAGCGCGGCACCACGGTTCCGGTTCTTTATGATCAGGAAGACTTCTTTCACATTCGCGGTCGCTCAATATGCCACACGCAGGAATTTAAGGAGGCATTCGCTGTTCAACATGGCGCGCACAGTGAATGCGTCGCCAGGCGGCTGGCTCGGGACATGTGGGAAGCAAAAAACCAGAAGACCGAGCCTGCATTTCTGAAGCGCCCTGGCAGCATCTCGCATTGGGTGAGCACCATGCAGGGAATTAGGGTCGCCTGCTCCCCGTCTCAGGAGCGGGAGCTTCGGGGGCTGAAGAGATTAGGAGCGGAGCACCCGAAGCGGCTCCGCAAGGCATTCGGAGAGGGGAGTGATGAGGATTACGATACTCAGCAAGAGGTCTACGGCTCGGCAGGGGAGAAGCAGACGTACACCCTAAACCCAAGGCGTCGCAGGGGCGCTCGAAAGATGCGGCAGCTTCTGCCTTCTCCCGTGCGACTACTGATGGTTATCTGAGGCGCGTTTGGCGTTTTCCTGGCTCGCCACAGTTTTGCGCCGCTCCTTCTGGTCCCGATCAGCGCCGCTGATCTCTATAGTGAGCAGATAGGTTCGTGGAGCCGACGCTTTGGCCTGCGCGTACTCCCAGGTTATTCTGTCGTCGCCGTCGTCAACGCCCAGATAGTCAGCCACGCCATCCCTTACCGCTTTGAGGGCGGACACGTTGTTGTCGCAGTCTAGCGAGCGCGGAGCGACTCTGGTGAGCTTGACCGTGAGCGGGGGCGCGGGCGGCTTCGGAGATTTGCTCTGGAGCACCAGGCGCGTGAGTCCGCGCTGCCCCTTCGTTCTTCGGGCGCGCTTTGCCCAGTGCTCTCGCTGGTTGGCGACGCTCACGATATGCACTGGCACCGTGACCTTCACGACATGATCCTTCTCGACAGGTAAACCCCTGCCGTGAACGCGGCTATGAGAGCTAAGGCGTCCTTTAGGCTCGCTGTACCCGTCTCCGGGACCGTCTCCGGGACCGTCTCCGGGACGGTGGGGGGCGGTTCGGGTATCCCGTTCTGATAGAAGCTGGTAGCGGCTGCTGCTCCTGGGCGAGAAAGGGAGAAGTGCACATGGTCTTTGTGCCCGTGCTTCCCTTTATACTGCCCCCAGGTGCCTGACGGAGCCCCTGCCCATGGGTAGCTGCGCCAGATTTGCCAATCGTAGATCATGTACTCGACGCCGGCTCGTCTGGCGATCTCAGCCTCCTCGCCTGAGATTGGGTTCGCAGCGAGTACCCAGGCTATGGCGTCGAGCGCGGTTTGGTCATCTGGCGGGAACCAGTCCCACCCCCGTCCCTCGTGGTGGTGGCTCGGTTTTCCCTCTTCGCAGGAACGAGAGATGTGCTGGAACGCGCCAGGCTTTTCGCCGTAGCGCGCGAGGATGGCGTCACGGAATTTGAGCATTCCCGGCTCTGGCTCGGGACTGCACGTGACCGGAGGATCTCTCGGTGCGAAGTCTTCCACGGGTCAGTGGCTAGCTAACTGGCCTCAGCCGTGTCGTCGTGCGCGTCGATGCCGTGGAGCGTGCGTACCCTCTTGGTAAGCCCGGCTACCATTTCTCTCACGTCTTGGCACGACTTGGCCACGCGACGGACAAGAGCGAGGGGCACTTCCGTTTCGCGTCGCACCTTTTCTATTTCGGTTTTGTAGCTTTCCACCGATGGGTCGGGGTCGCTGGGCGCGGGCGCTTCTTTTTGCATCATAGGGCGTTACTTTTCTAGGAGCGCAACGACGCGCTCAATGGCGACGGCTAGCGTCCGCGTCTCGTCGATACTATCACTAATCGTCTTGGTTGCCGAGACAACATCGCGCTGGAGGTCGATCGCGAGAGTGGCGTACCCTTTCGCGTCTTCTACCCTGGCAGCGGCCTCTGCCGACAACGCCTCTTGGAGCCCCTGAAGCTGCTCTTGGTGTTGGCGGTCTTTGCGAAAGATCCAAAAGGAGAGCGCCGCCACCACAACTCCCATTACCCCCTGCTCTAAGAGGATGGTGAGCGCCCGCTCAATGACGCTCGGGGCTTGCGCTGCCGCGTCTGCTATTAAAGGGTCCATGACTCGGCCAGTTTATCTGTTGCGCACTTGATGCGCCATGCGTGGAGCCCTAAATTGTGGGCCGTACATGGAAAATGTCTTGCGAAAACGGGTAGTCGCCCTGAAGTTGCGCGCTGACGGGTATTTCGCGCTCGTGCTCGGGTCAGGTTCGCCCTTTTTTGTGACGGTTGTCGTCGATCCCGTCGAGGTCGGATCGCTCATCACGCTCACCGGAGCTAGGGGTAAAAAAATAAACGGGGGCCAGGTTCAGCTTAGCGGAGGGGAGCTGTCTGTAGCAAAAGAGGACGTTCCGCGCCGGGTTGTGTCCAAGGCCGCTCGGGCGGCGGTTGACCGGGCCGTCAAGAAGACCTTGTTCCCCTATCAGGCTGAGGGCGCGGCGTGGATGGCCGAGAAGCTGGCGCGAGGATCGGGCGCGCTTTTGGCCGACGATCCCGGCCTCGGAAAGACCGTGCAGGCCATCGCGGCGCTCACGGCAGCGAGAATGTTTCCCGTGGTGGTGGTGTGCCCTTCGAGCGTCAAGCATAACTGGGCCAGAGAGTTTAGGACCAGCCGCCTTGATCTGAGGGTGGAGATCGTTGACGGGTTGGACGGAAAGCTCCCTCGCGCTCACGTTCTTATCCTCAACTACGAGCTGATGGCAGCCAGAGAGTCCCAGCTTCTGCGATGCGGCGCGAAATGCGTGGTCTTCGACGAGGGGCACACGCTAAAGGAGCCGCGACCGACACGCAGCCATCGCGCCGCTGTGGGGACCCGCATAGCTCATGGCCTGGGCTGCGCCGTCATCTTGTCCGGCACGCCCGTGCTCAACAGGCCAGAGGAGCTGTTTCGCCTCCTGCATATCCTAGACAAAGAAAACTGGCCTACCTATGAGGCGTACCGCGACAAGTTTTGCGGCGCGCTCTTAGAAGGCGAACGCGGCCTGGAGACCAAGCACGCCAAAGTGAGGAACCCTGCGACGCTGCGGGCCGTTTGCTCCGGTCTCGTTCTTCGCAGAACAATGTCTCAAGTGTTGAAGTTGCCGGAAAAAACAAGAGAAAGCGTGGTCGTCGAGCTGTCAAAAGAGGATCGCGTCCACTACGATCTGGCAGAAAAGAACGTGGTTGACTGGCTCAAGAGCCTGGGCGCGGAAAAGCGGGCAAGCTCAGCGGCGAGAGGCCAGGCTATCGTGAAGCTGACGATGCTGAGGCGGATCGCGGCCCTCGGCAAGCTGCGGGGTCCGCTCGGGGCCTACCTGAGCGCGTGGTTTCGTCGCGAACGTCGCCCTTTGGTGGTGTTCGGGCATCACAAACAGGTGCTGGATGGCGTCCACAGGCTGTGCGTCAGGAGCGGGGCCCGGATCTCTCGGATCAAAGGCGGCGATGGGGGAGAAAAACGCCAAGCTGAGGTCGATAAGTTCCAAAGGGGAGCGTCCGACGTGTTCATCGCTCCCATTCGAGCGGGAGGTCAGGGTCTCAACTTGCAGCGCGCGAGCGACATGCTGTTCCTAGAGAGAACATGGACGCCAAGCCTCCTGACGCAAGCGGAGGGCAGGATCCATCGCTTGGGACAAAAAAGGAAGTGCAGCGTCATTTATCTCGACGCGAAGCACACCATCGACGACCATGTGCGGGCCGTCCTCGACAACAAACGACGTGTGATAGGCACGATTATGGAGCCCAGCGAGCCTCACAATGCTGCCGAGACGGTGTTGACCGTAGGCGACGTGATGGACAGCCTGCTTAGGCGCGCGGGTGTGGCCCAATGAGCGCCGGTCGTGATATGGTGCGCGCGGAGACTTAGATGACAAATTATCCCGCAAAGTTTTACGCCGCTGATGACGATCTGGCTGATCGAGTTGGCTACACGGCAGCTCTTGGCCTGGTAGTCCTGGGTGCGGCTGAGACGATTCGCGCCATGCCACGGATCGGGAGCGGCGATCTGAAGCTCGGCTTGGCGGCCTCGCTGATCGCCGGAGGTGGGCTGGTTGCGTACATGTACTTGCGCAAGGCCAAGGTCATCTACTAACCCACCATGCTTGTTGCTTTCGGGAAGCCTGATCAGAATTTGGCCCCGGTCGATCCGTGGACCGTGGTCCACTTCTCTGCTGGGCTCGCCTCTGGGCTGGTCGATATGCCCCTGTGGCAACTGCTCGCGGTGTCTGTCGGCTACGAGATCGCGGAGCGCAGTTTTCAAAAAGAAGCGCCTGTCAGAAAGTTCTTTCGTGTCTCGCAGCCTGAGAGCGCTGCGAACGCAGCGGTTGACGTGGGCGTCGCGGTCGTAGGCTGGTATCTCGGGAGACGCTACAACTCCTCGCTTTGACCGCAGAGTCCTTCAGCCCGCCATCGCTTTGTCTGCCCAGAAATCGAAGCCCGCGCGCAGCATCGCCACGAAGTCCTTATCCGACAGGTTCGTCGCTGTGCCCCCGTCGCTGCCGAAGTGGTTGTGCATAAGAGTGATGGGGTTGATGGGCATGTCCCCCTCCAGGGGAGAGGCGTTGATGCTGATAACCTCCCAGTTATCTTCGCTCGGCTCTAGCGAGTTTTCGTCATCTTCGGCCAATACGTCGGAGCGATAAAGGACGACCTGGACCTGCGCGGCTGGGAGTTTCGTTCCCCCCTTGGCCAAGACTTCTTTGCGTGGCGTCTCTCCCTCTTTGCGCGCACGGTAGGAGCCCGTCAGCTCCGTTCCGTCGGTGAGCGTTACGATCCCGGAGAAGAACCCCTCGGGAGGGACCATCACGCCCACGACTCCGTCGCGGTAGAGCGTCACGGCGTGGGCAAAGTTTTCCCCGGCCATTTCCGCGACGTCGTTGATATCCCCCGCGTAGAAAGAGAAGGGGCTGTCTGGGACCTGCCGAAGCACGAATGGGTTGATTGAGAACTTCATGTTGTTTCCTGCTTTCACTGACTAGACGAACGCTGGGCGCAAATCTGACAGCTATGGTGATTTTTTTTCAGTCCGCTCCGCCTAACGCGGATCGTCGAAGTGCGACGTCTGGAGATTGGCAGCGAACCGAGCGGGGTCGGAGTCTCTGCCGGTGACCGTGGTGGTCACTCCCACGTGCTGAGCGAGCGATGGCTGACAGCCATACAGCGGGGGGAAGGGCGGCGACAGGAACATCTTCTTCAGCGCCATGTCGGGTGGCGAGTCTGGATCGGCGCCGGCAAAGAACTCCTGCGCGTGGCTCACGAGCTGAGCGGAGAGCCTGACGCATTGGTTCCCCCAGAACTTTCCCCCAGCGTACTCGGCCCACCCCGTGGCGGTCGTGGACACGTAAGGAAAGAAGAGCGCGAGCGCGAGCGGTCCTTGAGCTGGGAGCTTCTGAGACAGTGCCTCCGCTCGGCTCATCCACTGATCTGCCACGCGGATGTCGTCTTCGCAAAGGTAGAGCGGACGCTCAGGATCGGCTCCCGCGATGACGCGCAGAAAGTTACGTGTGGCGCACTGCACAGGTCCGCTCGAAGTGGCGTCCGCGTTGGGGTCGCGATCTACGACGGTCACCCCGCGCGCCTTGAGCCCCTCCAGGTAGCGCGAGGAGGAGCCCGAAACGTAGACGGTGATGTCTGACGCTTCAAGTCCTGGCTCGCGCTCAAGCATGTCGGTGACCGTGTCCACGCACAGTCCGCTGCCCCTATCCGTAGAGTAGATGCCGACGGGCTGTCTCACGCCTCCTCCTCGGTCATGGTGAGCCATGAGCGGAGCGCGTGCTTGTCGAGAGCTGCGATAAACTCCACTTCTGTCCATCCGGCGTCTTGCAGAAATCTGGCGCGCGTTTTAAGCAGCTCTTTCCTGATCTCCGCCTCGGCCCTCCCAGCGAGCATCTCCCGCTTTTCGCCGTATGCCCAGTTGAGCGTGGCCAGCAATATGGGGAAGGCTTGCCGCTCCGGCTCGTCGGGCACTAGGACGGCTCCTCTTCGGGCTCTTCAGCCGTGGCGCTTCCTACCGTTGCGCACACCGTTGCGTGGCCCATCATCCACGCGATCTGAGCGGTCTGCATGAACTCGTCAGCCGTGGTCTTTCCGCCCCGCTTGGCGATGAACGCGCCTACCATGAGGCAACCAAGTGCGGCCACGTCGTCCGGCGGCCTCTCCTCAGATGAGAAAATATCCAACACTTGCTTGACGATTTTAAATAGCTGCATCCGCGAGGCCGCGTCGGCTGGCTCTGTTGCTTGGTCTGTTGCTTGGTCTGTTGCTTGGTCTTGCTCACTCATGTTGTTTCTCCTGCTTGTTGGTCACGTTCTGTTGTTTGATTAAATCCGCTTCAATGGCGTCGGCGTACTTGCCGCCGACCTCTCGCCTAACCTGCTTGAGCGCCATCTCCTCCGCGTCGCTCCGCGTGAGCCCGCCCCCGTACTCACCGATCCCGGCCCGCTCGTGGAACAGGTAAAGAGCAAGCTCCATCTTGTCTTCTTCAGAGCCGTCGCCCGCTTGCTCGTCACCCGTCATCTCTTCGCCTTTCGCTACCACTTCTCGTCATCTTCAGTCGGCGCGTCTTTCATGTACTCGAACAGAACGTCGCGGTCCCTCGTCAGCGCGTAGCGCTCGACCACGTCCTCCTCCTCCTCGTCGTACAACACGAGCTGCGAACGCATGAAGTGGTGCCCCATTTCGTGACGCAGACTGTCGCCCAGCATTTCGGAAAGCTCGTGCCCTGAAAAGTCAAGCGTGGGCGCTGGCGATAGAGCGATCAAGGGCGGCTCGTCGCCTACCGTCTCGATAGCTCTAGCCAGGTCGTGCTGCCTGTCTAAGCTGTCGGCCTCTAGGTCCACCAACGCGACAAAGGGCGCACGCAGTCCCAAAAGTTTCCACTCGTCAGACAGCTCGGGGAGAAGCTCAAGAAGTGTTTCGTCAAGAAGTCCCTCGGGGAGACCGGGCGCGTAGTCTGCCTCCAGGATCTCGACGCCGTTGGGCAGATCCTCGACCTTCGATCCTGGGGGCACGTACACCACGTATCCGGGCAAGTCCTCGAAAAAATGCTCATCGCGGCCCACTACGGTTTTGGTGTAGATATCCGCTTGCTCGTCACCCGTCATCTCTTCGCCTTTCGCTCGTCCGCAATCGGCACGAGAACAATGTCACCAGTGGGCGTGATTTCCGCCCTGGCTGGGGCTAGCGTCACCTTACCTCGCGACGCCACGGCCACAAGCACTCTGCCCTTTGGGCTCGCTGCCGACGTAGCGCGCCGAAGAGCCGCGACGCTAAACGGGGGAGCGGCTGAGGCCGCGACTCGCTGGCCGCACCGACACCCCACCCCTCGCCGGAGCGTCCCGGCCTGCACCTCGGCGCGCTTGCCGCACGCGAGGCACTTGGCTGTGTAATAGATAACGGGCGATCCGTCGTAGAGCCTGTCAGCCGCGCGCCCAGTGATCCTTCTGCCGGCGATGACTCGCCCGCTCAGATCCTCCGCTTCGCGCGGCATCTCAGTTGGCGTCGTATTGTGGAAGAAGTTTTGTGAACGGGAACGACTCGGCGGCCACTTGGTCGAGCGTGACCCACGGCCCCAGGACCCCTTCGTCATTTTCCGTGGTGCTAGCTGCGCGAATGGCCCGCGTGAAGCCTGGGCCTTCGGTGAATATGACAGCCCGGTCCCCCATCTCCTCTTGACTCATCCTCTCTTGACCTATGACGGCCACCACCTTGGCCCCACAGTCCGAAGCGAAGCGCTTGATCCTCTTGCGTAGCTGCGTTTTCAAATCACCGTCATGGCCCACGCGCGTCATGGCCCACACGTCGAGCGTACCTGGGGGGTCAAGGTCTTCGAGGAACGCCCAGACGGGCGAAGGTCCGCCGGGAAAGGGGTCGCCCGCCTCGTCCCGCGTCGCGAGCGCCGCAAGGCATAGGTCCATGTACTGATCTCGCTCCCAGAGGGCGGTCACAGTAGCTTCGCACTTTTCCAAAAATTGTTCCGGTGTCATTGGTGTCTCCGCTAGTTGGTTGGTTTTTCTCACACAGTAAATGAAAAGTGACTCTCGTCGTCAACATAAGACCAGACTGCCCGAAAGCGACGAGGGTTCGGGTCGATAATGACCGGAATCGCCTCGCTGACCGCCTTGGCGATAGCGTCGCCTGCTGGCCAGAGCCCAGGCTTGCGGCGCGTCCACACGGACAGCGCCTCTAGCGGCTGCGACACGCCTTGCCTGGGCCAAGGACCCACCAGCGCCACCCTCCCGTCAGTCCACATGGGCTGGCGCTTCAAAACTTTCTCCAGAGCGGAGGGGTGACCAAGACCCCGCGCGTCGTCGGGTGGAGGTTCTCTAGCTCCGATTTGTTGTCGTCAAAATGGACAAGGGGAAACATGTTTCGCGCGCTCATCCAGTCGCCTTTGTACTCGCCATCTGTGTGGTGAACCCCGGCGAGCAGAGGGAGCAGTCCGTAGCGCCTCAAGTCGCGCAGTGTCTTGGGCTCCCAGAGAGACATGCGCGAGGTGACCACGCGCACCTCGTGACCGTCCCGCACCGCCCCCAGTAGCTCTTTGACGACAGCCCTGTTCGTTCCTACCACTTGAACTGAATCAAGGTTTCCATCCTCGTCGTACTCTGGACGGGTGAGGGTGATGGTGTCGTCAAAATCAAACGTGACGAGGGACATGCGTCCTCCGCTTGACCTTGGGTTGACCGGGCTCGCCCGCAGCCACCACGAGAGCGTCCCACCACGGCGCCGTCATGCTAGGGACGATGGTCTGCACGGCCTCTAGGACCTCCTGCGGGTTCATCCTGCGCGTGAACCGAAGGTAGTCTGCGACCACCCCTGCGGCCTTCGACTCCCCGGTCGCAGCCAGCCGCGCCAAGTCAGCGATGCTCACCATCTCGTCGGTGGGCTTTTTATCCTGATGACTTCCCATTGATTTGCTCCTTTTTACTTTTACCAAATTGGCTGTGTTTTCGCGAGAAACAAGCGCATCTCCCGCTCCCGTGTAACTGAGCCGGGCCGATGTTACACGGGCATTTACTTCTCAATTGAGATGAGCGGCTCGCGCCATCG
>Ga0255047_10000032_pt1 | contig 88752 bp, 95 predicted proteins | sample JV7_2_1_MG_FD_183640 | JGI IMG/M metagenome (GOLD analysis project Ga0255047, IMG submission 183640) | Seawater microbial communities from Jervis Inlet, British Columbia, Canada - JV7_2_1 | ecosystem: Environmental > Aquatic > Marine > Inlet | place: Canada: British Columbia | collected 2016-10-06
CGGTGGGCGCCGTAAACAGGTTGAAGGAGACAAGTCATACGAGACCGATGACGTCGAAGCCTGAGCCAAACGAGGGGTGTTTGCCATTTCTTGGCCCTGATCCAGATTCACGCCTCGAGTCGCTAACACGCGTGGACGACTGAGGGACTGGTCTTTGCTTCCAGCAGGCCCTTCAGGTTCCGAATGCTTGTCCCGGTGGCGTGCGACAATCGCTTCGAATGCATCCCTATCTTCGAGAACTGCTCGAGCTTGATCTCGCTGTTGGTGATTGGGCGTTGTTTGGCAGCGGTCCCCTTCTCGTCAGGGGTTGGATCGATGACGTCGGCGATCTCGATATCATCGCTCGAGACGCCGCATGGGAATCATCGCAGACGGTCGGCACCGAGAATGTCCTCGGTGACGGGACCGTCATCTTCGAGATCGGCGCAAATATCACCGTTGGCCGCAGTTGGGCGTACGGCGAGTTCTCGATCGATGAGTTGATCGACACCGCCGAGAAGATCGATGGGGTGCCGTGTGTGCTTCTGGAGCATGTGATTGCCTTCAAGGAACTGGCCGACCGACCAAAGGATCGTCTTCACCTGGCCTTGATCGGTGAACGGAACGAATGAAGTACATCTCTACCCGCGGTCAAACGGAACCCCTGGACTTCACCGGTGCTCTTCTGACTGGTCTTGCGCCCGACGGCGGGCTCTATATTCCTGAGTCGGTTCCGTCACTTCCGAGGGGCTGGCACCATTGGTCCTATCAGCAGGCGATGGCCGGCTCCCTCCATCTTTTCGGCGCCGAGGATGTGGTGGGTCTGGTGAACGATGCTGCTGCAAGATTTCGCCATCCCGAGATTGCTCCGATCGTCGAGGTTGGAGACCGTCTCGTACTCGAGTTGTTTCACGGCCCCACCCTCTCTTTCAAAGACCATGCCCTTCAGATCGTGGCGCGGCTCCTGGACCGTGAGGTCGATCAGGGAACCGTTCTCGGCGCGACAAGTGGTGACACCGGTTCGGCGGCCATCGAGGCCTGTCGGGGTTCGAAGCATCTCGACATCGTGATCCTCTTCCCCGAAGGAGGGGTCTCCGATTTTCAGCGGCGCCAGATGACCACCGTTCCCGACGAGAATGTCACCGCGGTTGCCGTGAGAGGGACGTTCGACGACTGTCAGGCGCTGGTGAAGCAGGCCATGGTCGATAGGCGAGGCCTGCTCGCGATCAACTCGATCAACTGGGCTCGCATCGCTTCCCAGGTCGGCTACTACGTCAACGCGGGCGCCCGTCTCGCAGAGCCGTTCGACGTGGTGGTCCCCACCGGCAACTTCGGCAACGCCTATTCGTGCTGGCTGGCAAAGCGGATGGGGGTCCCCATCGAGACGATCACCATCGCCAACAACGCCAACCACGCCTTGGCTGATCTGATAGGCACCGGGGTGATGGGCGAGTCCGGCGTCGGGGGCACGACCGCTCCGGCCATGGACATCGCGGTGCCGTCGAACCTGGAGCGATTTCGTGGAGATCCCGCGGCCGAGTTTCTGGCGGGCTGGTCGAGTGACGCCGAGATAAGAGAGACGATTCTCGCGGTCTCCAGAGCCCACGACTACGTTCTCGATCCTCACACCGCAACCGCCTGGAGGGCGGGGGCCGAAACTCTGGGGGAGAGGCCCCAGCTGGTCGTTTCCACCGCCCATCCCGCCAAGTTCAGCGATGCCGTCTTCGGTGCCATCGGTCGAGTGCCGCAGATCCCCTCCGGCTTTGATCAACTGCTGAATCTGGCTGAACGCATGGTGACGATCGACCCCGGTACTTCAGACCTGGACCGGCTGATCCGATAGATATGTACGTCGCTGCTTTGCGAAGGATTCGCCAGCGGCTACGATGATGTCAGTTGCCAGTCCCAGACTTGGCAACGACCCACCCGCATAGCCACCGAAGGCGCGCCCTTTGTTTAGTTGCGTCGCGGAGGCTCTCCATCCGATTGGACCCCCTCAGAGAGGGACGATTCACAAAGGATCCAATGACTACACGAGCTCAACTACAGAGCAAGTCGATAGACGAACTGAGAGAGATTGCCCAGGCAGCCGAACTCGAAACCGACGGGCTTCAGAAGTCGAAACTGATCACGGCTCTCATGGATGCCGGTCAGGTGGTCGACGACGCCGCTACCGACGTGGTCGACCTTCCCAAGGCGACTCCTCGCACCGAGAGGCCCGCAGCCGACAAGTCGTCGGCCGCAACTGCACCCAGGGACGGTGGCGGTCAACACCAGCGTGAAAGCCAAGGCCAAGGTGGGCAACGTGATGGCCAGGGTGGTCAAGGTCAGCGTCGGCGCAACCGTCGTCGTCGTGACGAGGAGCAGATCCCTGAGGGTGATCTCGAGGTACGCGAGGGTCTTCTCGACATCCTCCCCGAGGGATACGGCTTTCTTCGAGTGACCGGCTACGTCTCTGGCGAGGACGACGTCTATGTGTCTGCCAACCAGGTTCGGAAGTTTCGTCTGCGCAAGGGTGATGTTGTCGCCGGCCCGATTCGACCTCCTCGCTCAAAGGAGAAGTTCCCGGCAGTTGTCCGCATTGCCACGGTAAATGGTGTCGATCCAGACGAGGCGACGAAACGGCCAAAGTTCGAGAAGCTCACGCCGCTCTTCCCAGACGACCGTCTCCGACTCGAGGTGGAAGGGAAGTCAGACAACACTCTCACCCGGATCATCGACCTGATCGCTCCCATCGGCAAGGGCCAGCGTGGTCTGATCGTCTCACCATCGAAGGCCGGCAAAACCACGGTTCTTCAAGAGATCGCCCAGTCGATCACAGCGAACAACCCCGAGTGCCACGTGATGGTCGTCCTTGTCGACGAGCGCCCCGAGGAGGTCACCGACATGCAGCGGTCGGTGAAAGGTGAAGTCGTCTACTCGACGTTTGACCGTCCCGCCGAGGAACACACCCAGGTTTCCGAGCTGGCTGTCGAGCGTGCCAAACGCCTCGTCGAATCGGGGGGCGATGTTGTCATCATCCTCGACTCGATCACCCGTCTGGCCCGTGCCCACAACCTGGCGACTCCGGCCTCGGGTCGGATTCTGTCCGGTGGAGTTGATTCCCAGGCGTTGTATCCGCCGAAGCGCTTCTTCGGTGCCGCTCGGAACCTCGAAGAAGGTGGTTCGCTGACGATTGTCGCAACCGCTCTGATCGAGACCGGATCCAAGATGGACGACGTGATCTTTGAGGAGTTCAAGGGCACCGGGAACATGGAGCTTCGTCTCGATCGCAAACTTGCGGACAAGCGCATCTATCCAGCCGTCGACATTGCAGCGTCGGGAACAAGGAAGGAGGAGCTTCTGTTCGACAAGGCTGAGCTCGCTCAGGTCTGGAAGCTCCGTAGAGTGCTGCTGGCGCTGGAGCCAGGCGCGGCAATCGAGCTATTGATCGATCGACTCAAGACAACTAAGTCCAATGCCGAGTTCCTCGCCGAGGTGGCGAAGACCACCGGCTGACAATCACTTCTCGACAGGGAGACAGCGTGAAGACCGACATTCACCCAACGTATGAGGTCACCAACGTGACGTGCTCGTGTGGCAATACCTTCTCCACCCGGAGCACCAAGCCTGGCGACATGCACATCGAGCTTTGCAACGAGTGCCACCCGTTCTATACCGGCAAGCAGAAGCTGGTTGACACCGGTGGCCGTGTCGAGCGCTTTCAGAAACGGTACGGAAAGAGCACCTTCACCAAGGCCGGCGCCTCCGACACCGAGGCAGAGGCCACTGACTCAGAGTGAGCCGACCGCTCCCCGGGGGAGTGGTCACATCGATCCGGCGAAGACCGTCGGAGGTCAAGCCGTTCTAGAGGGCGTGATGATGCGTGCACCGGGTGCATGGTCTGTTGCGGTTCGCCAACCGGATGGCCAGATCATCGTCCGTCGTGACGAGCTAGCCAGACTCAGCGAGCGAAACCGATGGGCGCGTGTCCCGCTGGTTCGCGGCATCATGGTGCTCGGGGAGTCTCTGAGCCTGGGCTTCAAGGCGCTCTCCTGGTCGGCTCAGAAAGCCACAGATGAGGAAGAGAAGCCCATCACAGGTGCTCAGATCGGATGGACCATGACGTTGGCCCTGACCTTCTTCGCTGGTGTCTTCATCCTTCTCCCCGCGTTTGCGGCCGGCCTCGTTGCCAACGACTCAGGGATTGTTTTCAACATCGCTGAGGGCCTGCTCAGACTGTCGATGTTCATTGGCTACATCTGGCTGATCGGCCGATCCAAGGAGATCGCTCGGGTCTTTGAGTACCACGGGGCCGAGCACATGTCGATTCACGCCTTTGAAGCGGGCGAGCCTCTTAGCGTCGAATCGGTTGTCCGTTACCGGCCGGAGCACCCCCGATGTGGCACCAGCTTCCTCCTCATCGTTGTGCTCGGGTCGATCATCTTCTTCACTTTCTTTGGCGTTCCGAGCGGAATCCTCTTTCTGGTTGTGTCCCGTCTCATTGGCATACCGATAATCGCGGGGTTCGCCTACGAGCTTCTCCGCTGGTCCGGGACGAGGCCAGGAGGCGGGTTCGCTCGTGTTCTCGCAGCGCCCGGGATCTGGCTCCAGAAACTGACCACAGCGGTGCCCGATGAGTCTCAGATCGAGGTGGCAATATCCAGTCTCATGGTCGCCCTGGACATCGACTCCGCCCGCGAAGTGGTTGATCGAGGCGGTGTGCCGGCCGTTGCCATATCTGCCCGCGATGACGCTTTCGGCCGGGAGATGTGATGGACCCCGCTTTCGAGATGCGATTGGGTGAGATCGAGAAGACGTTTGAGGAGGTCGAGGCGTCGTTGAGCGACCCCGAGGTGATCTCCGATCCGGCCAAGCTCGCCGAGTTGGGGAAGAAGCACGCCGATCTGAGAGACGTTGTCGGCGATATCCGTCGATGGCGTCAGGTCAGAACCGACCTCGACGAGGCGAGGGAGATGACGGCTGACCCCGACATGGCGATCCTCGCCGAGGAACTCGCATCCGAGATCGAGAGCATCGAAACTCAGATAAAGACTGCCCTCATCCCGAAAGACCCCCACGACAAGAAAGATGTCATTCTGGAGATCCGCTCGGCGGCCGGAGGTGACGAAGCCGCCATATGGGCCGGCGACTTGCTTCGGATGTATGAGAAGTACGCCGACAAGCTTGGATTCAAGATTGAGGCCCTTGACTCGTCCCCATCGGAGACGGGCGGTTATGACAAGGTGACTGTCGCGGTGAAAGGTCGTGGTGCATATTCCAAACTCAAGTACGAGGGGGGAGTTCACCGGGTTCAACGGGTTCCCAAGACCGAGTCGCAGGGGCGAGTTCACACATCCACCGCCACCGTGGCTGTGTTGGCAGAAGCCGAGGAAGTTGACATCCAGATAGACCCCAACGATGTGAGGGTCGACGTCTACCGATCAACCGGGCCCGGTGGGCAATCGGTGAACACAACCGACTCCGCTGTGCGATTGACCCACGAGCCGTCTGGTGTCGTTGTCTCGATGCAGGACGAGAAGAGCCAGCTACAGAACAAGGAAAAGGCCTGGCGCGTTTTGCGAGCTCGGCTGCTTCAAGCCAGCCAGGAGCGAGCTCAGGCTGAGTTGGCAGGAGAGCGTCGCACCCAAGTTGGTACCGGTGGTCGATCGGAGAAGATTCGGACCTACAACTACAAGGGCAATCGGGTCACTGACCACCGCATCGGGTTGACCATTCGCCGCCTCGACCAGATTCTCGAAGGAGATCTCGACGGCTTTGTTGATGCTCTTGCCGCAGACAGACAGGCTCAGCTTCTCGCCAAGGGCGAGTGATCGGCTGTGGCCTTAGGCGTCCTCGGTGTCCAACCCGGCTGCAAGTGAGTAGATGATCAGGATTCCCAGAGTGATGATCAGCAATGACCAGAATGGTGTGCCGTGCAGGAAGAACATATGGCCGACAACTACCAATGATGCCCAGGCAATCCCTACCAAACGGGCCCAAGTTCTGCCGTTCAGGATTCCGACCGAGGCTGCTATCTGCACAACGCCGAACACCAGGAGCAGCCAACCCCACGCGGTCGCGTCCACAAACAGGAGGCCTTCGTTCGTCAGCACGAGAAACTCGCTATTGAATAGCAGAAGAAGTCCGTAGATCAGGTTCATGGTTCCCATGATCCCGGCGAGGATTCCTCCGAATACGGCAAGACCCGGATGCGAATATTCTTTGAACAAGCCTGAATCTGTCATTGATCTCCCAGATAGTCGGTCGAGAATCTACCAGCCACTACCGTTTCATGCGTTTAACGCCACCGAATGTGTCAGAAGGTGTCAGACTTGGTAACGATGGACTCCATTCCGGAGCATGAACTCAGTCGCCTCGAAGCTCTGGCTAGGGCCGATCAGCCGTTGGAGATGCTCATCGAGCGCAGGAAGAACGGTGAGCCGCTCCAGTACATCGAGGGAACGGCGGCTTTCGGGCCCCTCGAACTGCGGGTGGATGACCGCGTGCTGATTCCCAGGCCGGAGACTGAGGGACTATTCGAGATCGCTTCTCGAATGGTACGCCACCCTGAGGTGATCCTGGATCTCTGCACCGGTTCCGGCGCTCTGGCCCTTGCCCTCAAGAACGAGTTTTCTGGAACATCGGTGTTTGCCACCGACATCTCCGAAGATGCGATCGACGTCGCCCTTGCCAACAGACATGCCACAGGCCTCGATATCTATTTGGCAGTCGGTGACCTTTTCGACCCTTTGCCGGCGTCTTTGCTTGGCGAAGTCGACCTGGTGGTGGCCAATCCGCCATACGTATCCGATGTCGACTTCCCGACCCTGCCCGAGGATGTGCAGCGGGAGCCAAAGGTGGCCCTCGTCAGCGGCCCAACGGGGTTGGAGGTGATTCAACGAATCGGCGCCTCGGTTGCCGAGTGGTTGCGTCCCGGCGGGGTGGTGGTTTGCGAGATAGGTGAGAGCCAGGGTGTCGCCGCGAGTATCTGCTTCACCGATCTCCCCGCAGTGGTGCGACAGGATATTGCAGGTCGTGATCGGTACGTGGTCGCAGTCAAGCCGTGATCGAAGAGGCAGTAGAGGCCATTCACTCCAGTCAGGTCGTTGGGATCCCAACCGACACCGTCTACGGCCTCGCGGCCGACCCTCAAGAGAGAGAGGCGGTGAGCCGTCTCTTCGAGATCAAGGGGAGACCGGAGCACAAGCCGGTTGGCCTGCTGATTGCGTCCGTGGAACAGGCAAAGACAATTGGCGAGATCGACGGTGTGGGCGAAGAGCTAGCCAGAGCGCACTGGCCCGGCCCGTTGACGATGGTCGTCACACCGAGGGTGGTCCTCTATGACTGGGTGGGTGACGCCTATCTCCGGACGGTCGGCATCAGGGTCCCGGATCACTCGGTGGCTCGCGAGCTGCTCGAACGGATCGGGCCGCTGGTGGTCACATCGGCCAACCGATCCGGCGGCAAAGAGGTCATGAGTGATATCGAGGCGCGTCGCATCTTTGGCGAAGAGGTCGCTGTTTACGTTGAGGGCAGGTGCCCTGGGGGAGAGGCGTCAACTGTTGTCGATGTCACTGGCGGGCAGCCTGTGATTCTCCGGAAGGGACCCGTTTCGATCTGACGGTTACGCTCGTTCCATGATCTCCATGGACACAATCGAGCAGGTTGATCCTGCAATTGCCGGGCTCATTCGCAAGGACCTCGAGCGGCAGAACACTCACATCCACCTCATCGCCTCGGAGAACTTTGCGTCTCCGGCAGTCATGGCGGCGTCCGGCTCGGTCTTCACCAACAAATACGCCGAGGGTTATCCGGGCCGGCGATACTACGAGGGCTGTCAGGTGGTCGATGAAATGGAGCAATTGACCATCGACCGCGCCAAGGCGTTGTTCGACGCCGAGTACGCCAATGTCCAGACCCACTCGGGAGCTCAGGCAAACATGGCTGTCTACTTCTCTCTGCTCGAGCCGGGTGACACCGTGCTGGGGATGCGACTCGACCACGGCGGCCATCTGACCCATGGCTCCCATGTCAACTTTTCCGGGCTCTACTACGACTTTGTCGCCTATGGCGTCGACGCCGACACCGAGATCATCGACATGGCCGAGGTGCGTCGGTTGGCTCGGGTGCACAAGCCGAAGATCGTGCTGGCGGGTTACTCGGCCTATTCGCGCACACTCGATTATGAGGGTTTCAGGGAGATTGCCGATGAGGTCGGCGCTGTCTTCATGGTCGATGCTGCTCATTTCATTGGCCTCGTCGCCGGCAAATCGCACCCTTCGCCGGTGCCTTTCGCCGATGTGGTGACCGCCACCACACACAAGGCCCTGCGCGGCCCACGCGGCGGGCTGATCCTTGGGAAAGAGGAGTTCGGGCAGGCAATCAACAAGGCGGTGTTTCCCAACGTTCAGGGTGGACCGATCGAATCCCAGGTGGCGGCCAAGGCGGTTTGTTTTCAAGAGGCGTTGCAACCGGCGTTTCATGACTACACATCCCGGATCGTCGCCAACGCCCGGGCCATGGCGGAGACCGTCCAGTCTGAGGGAATCCGCGTTGTCTCCGGAGGCACCGACAATCACCTCTTTCTCATCGATCTGAGGTCTGTAGATGAGGATTTGACCGGCAAGGAGGCGGCCAAGATGCTCGACGGGGTGGGCATCACACTCAACTTCAACACGATTCCGAACGATCCCCGGCCGCCGTTTCGGGCATCAGGTCTGCGCATCGGTACTCCGGGGATGACGACTCAGGGGATGAAGGAAGCCCAGGCATCCGAGGTCGCATCGCTCATCTCCAGGGCTTTGAAAGAAAAGGACGACGAGGCCGCGCTGGCAGAGGTGACCGGGAGAGTTGCGGATCTGGCGGCCGAGTTCACGCCTTATCCGACCGACTTTTCAGGTCACGTGTAGCCAGGATCGGCGTAGGTTCGTCATATGCGCATAGGACTGATCAACTATCTCCGCGGCCGGCCGGGCGGCGGGCAAAAGACCCCTACCTGGGAGTCCATCTCAAATCGAGCCACAGCCGCCGAAGCTGCCGGCTTCGACATCTTCGTCTTCGAGGATGCCCTTCTGTACCGTTGGGAAGAGCACACCGACGGCGTCTGGGAGTCGGTTTCGATAGCGGCCGCGCTAGCCGCCACCACCAAGCGGATTCGGATCGGCCAGTCGGTGATCAACTCGCCGTACCGGTCTCCGGCGATGACCGCGAGCATCGCCACCACACTCGATGAGATCTCTGGTGGGCGTTTCATTCTCGGCATCGGAGCCGGCAACACTTTCGATTCGGACTACGAGGCCTTCGGGTTCCCAACCGACAAGCGTTACTCGCGTTTTGCCGAAGCGATACAGATCATCCATGCCCTGCTGAAGGATGGCCAAATCGATTTCGAGGGCGAGTTCTACACGGCCAAGGAGGGTGAGTTGGTACTGCGTGGCCCCAGTCCTACCGGCCCACAAATCAACATTGCTGCGGGAGGGCCGAGAATGTTGGAGCTTGTCGCTAAATACGCAGATGAATGGAACTGGTGGGGGTGGGACGAGACATTCGATGAGATTCAGATCAGGCTGGACCCAATCATCGAGACTCTCGAGCTCGCTTGTGAAGAAGAAGGGAGAGACCCGTCGACGTTGGTGCGCACGTTCGATCTGTTCACAGTCGTACCGGAAGGCTTCAGTGCAGAGGGCTCAGGGTTAGAGCATCCGGTTTCGGGCACCTCGAACCATGTCGCCGAGTTTCTCCTGGCGTTGGGTGAGCTGGGGTTTGCCGAAATCCGATGTGATGTCTTCCCGAAGACGATCGAGGCCATCGAAGCGATGCAGCCGGTAGTGGAGTTGGTGAACAGGGAGGGTTGATACCCGCGGACTTTTATGGTGATTGTCCGTTGGTGATGTAGGTGTGGCCCATTGGGCTGGTCCAGATGTGCCGTCTGTTGTTGTAGCGGTGTGTCCATCCGTGGTCTTTGAGGATGTGGTCGTGGCGGCATTTGGGGTTGATATTGGTCTTGGTGGTGGGTCCGCCTTGGGCCCAGGGGATGTTGTGGTCTAGGTCGCAGTCTTTTGCCGGGATCCGACAGCCCGGGAATACACAGGTGGGGTGTGCAGCGTGTATCTGCCGGATTTGGGTCGCGGTTGGTCTTCTCCGGGTGGTTTCAGCAAGGATGAGCCCACCGTTGTTGTCGGTGACTGTCACTCGCCATTCGGCTTTCTGCTGGGCGAAAGCGACTTTGCGGGCGACATCGGCGACGACCGGACCCATGCCGGGAATCTCGGCGGCCTTTTCATCGAGGCCGGCGAGTGTTGTGAGATCGACACGGATATCAACCATGCCCCGGCCACCCAGGGTCGGGTCGGACCCGAGAAGCATGTCGACGGAGATGTCAGCTCGTATCTGGTCGTGAGTCCTGTTGTCGCCATCCTTATTCAAGGAAATCATATGGCCATTCACCCGTCGCCCGATTGCCGTTGCATGCTCTATGGAGATACCGAGTAGGTGGAGATTGCCCGTGCCGTCGACCGTCGGCTCGATCCATAGCCGGCGTTCCTCGACCGCGTACTCGTAGCGCTTCTCCGACTCTTCAGGGTCGGTCTGGATGCAGAGCTTGCGGATCCATGCCCGCAGTTGGCCGGTGGTGAGTTTTGGAGCCCGGCCGGCGATCTGGTCGACGATTGCCTGTGCCTCTGACTCGGGTAAGTGTTCCACTCCATTGATGATGACCCGGGCTCGCGGCCAATCAATGAGACCCCGGTCGAGCATCTCCCAAATCCGGGGGAGTCGTTCGACGAGTTCGCTGGCATCGGACAGGCGACTCTCAGCGGCCCGGCGGGTCAAGGTGAGGGCGGCCCGGATCTCGTCGGAGGCAAACTCTGCCGCTTCCTCGATTCGCTCAGCGGGTGATTCGGCGTTTCCCGGGGCCGAGTGGGAGATCTCGACGGCATCGACCATCGATCCCGCCTGATGATGGGATACCTGACGTTCCTGAGCGACCATGGTGCGAACCAGCTCATGTCCGTTGAGTTTTGACCGGTCGATTTGAGCCAGGGCCATAGAGAGAAGGGGGCCGGGAGGAATGAGATCAAACCTGGCAGGGAGTTGATGACGGTCGGTGACGGGGGAGTCTTGACCGAACGCCTCTTGGGTCAACTGGTAGACCAGATCATCAAACCCATCGTCGAAAAGCGGGTCGTAGCTGTCGGTCTCCCCCGCTAAGAGTCCGACCCCAGAAACTTGAGCGTCGAACATATGTTCGATCGTACCCAACGCTCCTCCAGAAGTCAAGAGACTTCTTCAATCGACGGTGCAAGAGGGAGGAGAAGACGACTGTCCTCGATCAATCCCGGCCGCTACCCTTTGCTAGCTTCGATTTTGCCTATCCGATTGCCGTCCATAACCTTTGTGAAGCCGTTCACAAACGAGTCCCTTTGAAACAACAACGAACAACAAGTCAGGTCGCCGGTGCCATCAATGATGGATGGCTGGAGGGTGGTTCGTTCGTCTCTTCGATACTCGCCGGCACCCTGCTGGGTCTTCTCGCCGACAACTGGCTGGGTACCGATCCATGGTTGGTCGTAATAGGGATAATCGTCGGCGCCTACTCAGGTTTTGTCAGAGTTTGGCGGTACTCGACAAAGATGGAAGAGGACCCGCGTGAGCGTTGAGAACCTGACACCGGTGGAGAGCATCCTGGCGCGTCACACCGTTGCCCGGGCTGTCTATGTGGGGCCCGCCCTCGTTGGTCTCTTCGCTATCACCGGGGGTTGGACCGGGGCGTGGAGCGCCGCTCTGGGCCTGGCCGTTGTCATAGCCAACTTTCTGCTTGCCGGCGCCATTCTCTCGATTTCGGCAAGGATCAGCCTTCAGGCTTATCATGCCGCCGCCCTGATCGGCTTCATCCTGCGACTGGGCTTGTTCGCCGGGGCTGTCTATCTGATAGCGGCACTGGTGGATGTTGACCGATTGGCCTTCGGGATCTCAGCGGTGGTCGGATACCTCACGCTGCTGATCATCGAAGCGATTGCTGTCTCCAAGGGGAAAGAAAGGGACCTGAGTTGGACCAACTGATTCTGGCTAGCGAAGAGTGCGACGTAGTCAACGAGGTCATCTGTGCCCCCGCCGACGTCAAAGAGCTGTTCGAGTTCACCGACGTGATCTTCAGCATCGGTCCTCTGGGCTTCACTCGAACCATCATCTTGTTCTTCCTGGCCGCGTTCGTCGTTGTCGGTCTTCTCTACTTCGGGCTCCGCAAACGACGGATGGTCCCATCGAAGTTCGGTGTGGTCATCGAATCACTCCTCGACTTCGTCAAGAACGGCATCGCCAAGGACATCATCGGACCGGAAGGCGCCAGGTACGTTCCCTATCTGACAGCCATCTTCCTGTTCATACTCGTCGGCAACCTCTTCGAGGTGACTCCGCTGATCAACTTCCCGATCACGTCGCGAATGGCGATACCCGCCTTTCTGGCCATCGTCACATATGTGATCTTCGTCTTCATCGGGTTCGGGAGGAACAAGTTTCGCTATCTGCTCGACACCGTCTGGCCAAAACACGTTCCGATCGGTCTGAGATGGCTCGTCGGGCTCATCGAGCTGGTCTCGATCTTCCTGCTCCGCCCCTTCACGCTTGCCGTTCGATTGTTTGCCAACATGGTGGCGGGTCACCTGATGCTGACCCTCCTGCTCGGGTCTGGCGTGATTTTCCTTTCGGCGTTCCCCGAAATCGGGCTCAAGGCTCTCGTCGGAATTCCCTGGTTTGCCCTCGGGCTTGGGATCTATCTGTTCGAGATCGTGGTCTCGGTCCTGCAGGCATACATATTCACTCTGCTGTCGGCGGTTTACATCCAGTCGTCAGTCCACTTCGAGCACTAAGGAGAAAGAATGGAAGGCAATATCGAGGTACTCAAGGGTGCCATCGCACTAATTGGGTATGGACTCGCGGCCGTGGGGCCCGGCGTCGGCATCGGCATCGTGGTTGGCAATGCGATCACCGCCATGGCGCGTCAGCCGGAAATGGCAGGCACCATCAGAACCACGATGTTCCTCGGAATCGCGTTTACCGAGGCGCTGGCTCTGATCGGTTTCGTGCTGTTCTTCATCGCCTAGAGGTCAAGAGATGCAATTTCTGATCGCAACGATCCTTTACGCCGAGGAGGGGGAGTCCAGCTCCAACGTGAGTCTGGTTCTCCCCGAGACGGCCGAGCTCATCGCAGGAATCATCGCCTTCGCGATCGTCTTCTTCTTCGTCTGGAAGTGGGCTCTTCCCACCCTGAACAAGACTCTCGAAACCCGTCAGCAAGCCGTGTCCGGCGAACTGGCCGGTGCGGAGAAGGCGAAAGTCGAGGCCGAGAGTCTTCTTTCGGACTACAACGCCCAGTTGGCGGATGCAAAGTCGGAAGGCAACAGGATTCTCGAAGATGCCCGTGTCACCGCCGAGCAGATGAAGACAGATCTGCTTGCCAAGGCGGAAAGCGAAGCCGACAACATCCGGAGCAAGGCTCGAGACGACGCATCAGCGGAGAAGTCCCGTGCCCTTTCCGACGCGCGAACCCAGGTGGGAGACATCTCGGTTGAGCTCGCCGGGAAGATTGTTGGCGAGGAACTTGACGCCGATGCCCATCAGGACCTGATAGACCGGTACCTGGCCGACCTGGAAACCCTCTGATGCCAAGACGGATCGACCTCTAGATGCAAGATCGGATCACCGGATATGCCAATGGCATATTCGAGCTCGCCAAGGCCGAAGAAGAGTTGGAGCGCGTCGAAAACGAATTGTTCACGATCGCCCAGGCGCTCGATGACTCGCCCGAGCTTCGATCGACGCTGACTGATCCCCAACTGCCGATGGAGAAGAAGCAGGCGCTGATCGATGATCTCATCGGTGGCCGGGCGTCTTCGCTCAGCGTCGATCTTGTTCAACTGATCGTCAGCCAGGGCCGCTCATCCGAGTTGTCCGACATCGCCAGGGCCCTTGTCAAGGCAGCTGCTGCCTCCCGCGACAAGGCGGTGGCGGAGGTCCGATCCGCGGTGCCCCTCGATGAACAGACAATCGAGCGGTTGGCTGCTGCGCTGGGAAGGGCCACCGGAAAGAGTGTTGAAGTCAAAGTGGTTGTCGATGAGTCGGTTATCGGAGGCATCGTCGCCCGGGTGGGTGACACCGTGATCGATGGATCGCTGGCACGCCGAGTTGATTCCCTACGACAGGCCGTAGAGAGCTAGGAGACAGATGTGAAACGCACGTCAAGGGCCCGAGGAGATACATGTCTGATTTGACTATCACCGCCGATCAGATCACTGCGTCGATCCGCGCCCAGATCGAAGGCTGGGAGCCCGAGATCGACAAGGAGACAGTCGGCTATGTGAAGTCGATAGCCGACGGCGTTGCCCGTGTCGAAGGTCTGCCAAACGCGATGGCCTCGGAGTTGCTGGAGTTCCCCGGTGGCCTCATCGGAGTGGCTCTGAACATCGATGAGGATGACCTGGGTGTCGTATTCCTCGGTGAGTACACCCACATCGAGGAAGGCAATGCAGTCAAGCAGACCGGCAAGGTCCTCTCCGTGCCCGTCGGTGATGCCCTCCTCGGACGGGTGATCGACACGCTGGGCAATCCGATCGACGGGAAAGGCCCCATCGAAGCTACCGAGAGTCGTCTTCTCGAGACTCAGGCGCCTTCAGTGGTCGAACGTCAGCCGGTAAAGGAGCCTCTGCAAACGGGGATCAAGGCCATTGACTCGATGACCCCAATCGGTCGCGGCCAACGCCAGCTGATCATCGGTGACCGTCAGACCGGCAAGACCGCCCTCCTTGTCGACACGATCATCAATCAGAAGCAGTACTGGGGCACAGACAAGGCTGTCAAATGCATCTACGTCGCGATTGGTCAGAAGTCCTCAACGGTCGCCGAGGTTGTCGACACGCTCACCGAGCATGGAGCGCTGGAATACACGGTGATCGTGCATGCTTCGGCTTCAGACGCTCCCGCTCTTCAGATGTATGCGCCGTACGCCGGTTCGGCGATCGGTCAGCACTGGATGTACCAGGGCGAGCACGTCCTCGTGATGTTCGACGACCTCTCGAAGCAGGCTGTTGCCTATCGAGAGATTTCGCTGTTGCTCCGTCGACCCCCTGGCCGCGAGGCTTACCCGGGTGACGTCTTCTACCTGCACAGTCGGCTTCTCGAACGCTGCGCCAAGCTCTCGGATGAGTTAGGCGGAGGCAGCCTGACGGGGCTTCCCATTATCGAGACCAAGGCCAACGACATCTCGGCGTACATCCCGACGAACGTGATCTCCATCACTGACGGACAATGCTTTCTCGAGACCGATCTGTTCTTCCAGGGTGTTCGCCCGGCCCTGAACGCCGGCGAGTCGGTATCTCGTGTCGGTGGCGCGGCTCAGGTCGGCGCCATGAGAAAGATCGCTGGTCCACTGAGATTGAATCTGGCCCAGTACCGGGAGCTAGCGGCGTTCGCCGAATTCGGATCCGAACTCGACGCCTCGTCGCTTGCCCAGCTCGAGCGTGGCCGTCGTGTTGTCGAGGTTCTCAAACAACCGCAGTACGACCCGGTTCCGGTCGAGGAGCAGGTCCTGATCCTCTATGCCGTTACAGAGGGTCACATGGACGATATCGCTGTTGGAGACATCCGCCGTTTCGAGTTTGAGCTGAGGGAACACTTCAGGGCGCGTCACACCAATGTCCTCGCCGGAATTGCCGAGACGGGGGACCTCCCGGAGGGTGATGTTCTAGCCGAGAGCATCGCCGCCTTCAAAGAGACCTTCGAAGGCTCCGAGACAGTCGAGTAGTGGCCAGCGCCCAGCTTCGCGACACCCGACGCCGCATCAGGAGCGTTGAGGCCACCAAGAAGATCACGCGTGCCATGGAGCTGATCGCGGCAAGCCGTATCCCCAGGGCCCAGGCTCGGGTCCACGGGTCCAAGCCGTATACGGGAAAACTGATCGAGGTCATCGAGAACGTCGGCGCCGCGGATAGTGGTGGGGGTCACAAGCTTCTCGAGCGAAGAGATCCCGCCAGGGTCGGTCTGCTGATCGTTTCCTCCGACCGGGGTCTGGCGGGCGCCTATTCGTCCACGATTATTCGTCTTGGCGAGACCCGGGCCATCGATCTGGAGAAGGAGGGCAAGGACGTCCTCATATATGCGATCGGAAAGAAGGCGCTGTCCTACTTCCGATACCGCGGCTATCACATCGAGCAGGCCTACCTCGGTGTGACCGACACACCTGGATACGGGAACGCTCGCGCTCTCGGCAACCGGGTGATGGAGGACTACGCCGTGGAGCGCATCGATGCCCTCGAGGCGTTCTACACGAAGTTCGAGTCGGCGATGACGCAGGTGCCGACTCACCAGGAGCTTCTTCCCATCACTCCTCCAGAATTGGAGGACGATGAGAGAGCCGTTCGTGTGTCCTATGGGTTCGAGCCGTCGCCCGAGGAGATCCTCAATCGGCTTCTGCCCACCTATGTGGAGGCCATCATCTTCAACATGCTCCTCGAGGCATCCGCTTCGGAGCACAACGCACGGCGTCGGGCGATGAAGGCTGCGACCGACAATGCAGAAGAGCTCATCAAGAGCCTCACGGTCCAGGCCAACCGCGCCCGGCAGGCAGAGATAACGACCGCCATCACTGAGATCGTCGGTGGCGCCGAGGCTTTGGTGGAGTCCTGATGAGACCCACGAACGAGAACCAGATGGCCAATAACCAAGATGGAGCGAACAATGAATGACACCAAAGGCGTTGGTCGGATTGTCAAAGTGGCTGGACCGGTTGTGGACGTTGAGTTTCCACCGGACAGTCTTCCCGAGATCCTCAACGCGATCGAGATCTTCTTCAGCCTCGGTGGCGAAGACAAGAAGGTAATCGCGGAGGTAGCCCAGCACTTGGGTGACTCGAAGATCCGCGCCATTGCGCTTGCGCCGACCGACGGGATGACCCGCGGCTCCGAAGTCGTCGACACGGGCTCGCCGATCACCGTGCCGGTGGGGGACCAGACGCTCGGTCACATCTTCAACGTATGGGGCGACTCTCTCGATGCCCCCGACCAGGACTTTTCCGAACCGCGCTGGCCCATTCACCGTACCCCGCCACCGTTCGCGGATGTCGAGCCACAGAAGACAGTCTTCGAAACGGGGATAAAGGTTCTCGACCTGATTTGCCCCTATCTCGAAGGTGGCAAGATCGGGTTGTTCGGCGGTGCCGGCGTTGGCAAGACGGTCCTCATCCAGGAGATGATCAACCGCGTCGCGACCCAGCACGGTGGGGTATCGGTGTTCGCCGGAGTAGGTGAGCGGACCCGCGAGGGCAACGACTTGTTCCTCGAGATGCAGGAGTCGGGCGTCATCGACAAAGCGGCACTGACGTTTGGTCAGATGGATGAGCCACCGGGGGTCCGTCTCCGTGTGGCCCTGGCAGCCCTGACCATGGCCGAATACTTCCGCGACGTCCAGCAGCAGGACGTGCTTCTCTTCATCGACAACATCTTCCGCTTCACACAGGCAGGTTCCGAAGTGTCAACGCTTCTGGGTCGGATGCCGTCGGAGGTGGGCTATCAGCCAAACCTGGCAGACGAAATGGGCGCCCTGCAGGAGCGGATCACATCCCTGAAGGGACGTTCGATCACGTCGCTCCAGGCGATCTACGTTCCGGCCGACGACATCACCGATCCGGCGCCGCACACGGCGTTCGCCCATCTCGATGCGACAACGGTTCTCTCGCGGCCGCTGACGGCCCTTGGCATCTATCCGGCCGTCGATCCCTTGGATTCGACAAGCCGCGCACTCGATCCACAGATCGTGGGGGAGGAGCATTACGGCGTGACGGTCGAAGTGCAGAGAATCCTTCAGCGTTACAAGGATCTTCAGGACATCATCGCCATCCTCGGTATCGATGAGTTGTCCGAGGAGGACAAGCTGGTCGTAGGTCGAGCCCGCCGAATCCAGAGGTTCCTTGCACAACCGATGTTTGTCGCAGAGCAGTTCACCGGTCAGAAGGGCATCTACACACCGCTCGAGGAGACCATTGCCGCTTTCAAGGCTCTGATCCACGGCGAGATGGACCAGTACCCCGAGCAGGCTTTCTACATGGTGGGCGGTCGTGAGGACGTGGAGCGCAAGGCTGCCGATCTCGAAGACGCCGTCGCCTGATGGCCAAGACCTTCCAGGTCGATGTGGTATCGCCCGAGGCGACCGTGTGGAGCGGCAAGGCGGTCATCGTGATCGCCCGGACCCCCGAAGGCGAGCTAGGCATCATGGCCGACCACGAGCCGATGATGGCGACCTGTGCCACTGGACCGGTTGAGATCGAAGCCGAATCGGGCGAGCGCACGACAATCGGCGTCCACGGTGGGTTCATCCAGGTTGTCAACAACCAGGTGACTCTGATCACCGATCGGGCCGAGGTTGCTGCAAGCCATGCACAGGCCAAAGAGACCGCAGAGCGGCTAGCTGCCGAAGACGCCGAGGCCGACGACGAAGCCTGAGCCCACCGGTCTCAAGAAGTGGTTCTTCCATGCACCAATTTGGATCTACCGCGCTCATCTCGGCTTCCTGATGGGGAAGCGTTTCCTGATGATCGAGCACCGTGGACGAAAGAGCGGCAAGCTCTACCGCACGGTCGTTGAAGTCGCGGGGAGACATCCGGACAACAATGAGTGGATAGTGACCGCGGGCTTCGGACCGAAATCCGACTGGTATCGCAACCTCGTGGCGGGGACCCCGGAAGCAGTTTGGATCGGGTCGAGTCGCCACTCTGCCTCATTGAGGTTCCTGGAGTCGAGTGAGGCCAGCGAAGATGATAAGGACATCGCCTTTCAGTGCCTCGATGCTCACCGGCTCGCCATTGTCATACTCCAAGTTCTCCATCTCGGAACGGGGTCGGGCGACTGGAGGACCGCACCGGCGTAGACGTGTGGCCGTGAGAGCCCAAAGGCCAGCAGTGCCAGAATCACGCCGACGCCGGCCACGGCGATCAAAAGCGGCCAGCGAGAAGGGCGGGATACCGACGTCCCTTGGGTGTACACGGAAGGCAGAGAAAGATGTGAGTTCCCGTCACAGGTAGCTTGCCTCGGAAACCGAGCCTCGTCATCGTCACTCGCCCGGATCGTCGATTGCTCGCATCACTCGCCGGATTCCGACGATGATCAGTCCCAAAGCGGGGCCAAGCAAGAGCGTGGGGAACATGGTCAGGCGCCAGTCGTAGCCGCGGGGTTGCACATCGATGGAGATCTCACCTGCGGGGAGCAATGATTCTCCGGGAGCTGAAAAAGGCGAAGCTCCTCACTTCGCAGTCTGGTCCCCGGGGCGGCTACCGGTTGATTCGTGACCCCGGGGAGATCCCCCTTCTCGAGATCGTCGAAGCTCTGGAGGGGTCAGTCCATCTGGATCAGTGCGCGTTCAGCGGAGGACCGTGTCACTGGGATCAGGTGTGCGTTATCCACGACGTGTGGACCGAAGCACGTCAGGCCTTCTCGGACAGCCTCTCTGCCCACACTCTCGGAGAGGTTGCCGATGCGGATCGGCGGCTCCGTGAGGGAGTTGTCGCGGTGCCTACCAATACCCATTGCAAATAAGTGGTTGCTTTCGAGATGCGGGCTTAGTCGAAGCTCCCGGCGAATTCCTCGATGGCACGGGGGAGTCCGTTCCCGATGGACCGCACAATCACCGGGAAGAACATTGCTGACAGCATGCCGGCGCTCTCGACATCGAGCGTGACCCGGATACGGGTCCCTTGCCCGTCGTCTGACAAGTCGACGCGTATCGCACCCCGAATCTCCGAATTGGCGATGTTCAGAGTCATCATCTGCTCTTCCTCGCGGGCGTGAGGGGTCGCCTCGCCGAGATACTTGGTGCCGGCGACGAAGGTCTCGAAGGTGAAGCCCTGGAGCCGGCCGGTGTCGTCGATCACTGGGTCGATCACGCGGTCGACGCCTCCAATGCCCTCCCAGGTCTCCGGTTTGTCCAATGCTTCCCAAACCTCGGTTCGGGTCGCCCGGGTAACGGCACTGTGGCTGAGGGTCTCTTTGGGCACGGCGGCAACCTAACGAAATCAGACTCCGGTTGCCGTCGTTGGACCGTAACCTGTCCTGCGACCCCCTTTTCAACCATGCTGATCGCACGCGACCTTCGTCTTGATGTTGGCACCCGGACACTTGTCCAGCGTGCTGCTTTCAGCGTGCAGTCGGGAGACCGAATCGGGTTGGTAGGCCGAAATGGTACGGGGAAGACAACTCTGATGAGGTCGCTCATTGGCGATATCGAGCCCACGGAAGGGACCGTCCTCCGGTCCGGCCAGGTCGGGTACCTCTCCCAAGAGGCGGCACTCCCCGAGCTGGAACACCCGGACGCCACCGCCCTTGAGCGAGTACTGATGGCCCGCGAGATCGGCGCAGCGCAACGCCGGATCGAGGAGGCGAGGGCTCGCCTGGACGAGCTCGACGGCGAAGAGCGGGATCGGGGCATCGCCAGGTTCTCGAGACTTCACGATGAGTTCGAGGCAAAAGGTGGGTTCGTAGCCGAGGCAGAAGCCAAGAGGATCGCCTCGAAGATCGGCATCGGGAACGACGAGCTCCACCAACCCGTGGCAACGATGTCAGGCGGGCAGCGTCGAAGGGTCGAACTGGCGAGGATCCTTTTCGCCGAGACCGACGTCCTACTCCTCGACGAGCCGACCAACCACCTCGATCTCGATGCGAAGGCCTGGCTCATCGAGTACTTGACGTCGTACAAGGGCGGAATGCTGGTTGTCTCGCACGATCTGCCGCTTCTGGATGAGGCCATAACCGAGGTGCTCGTATTGGAGCACGGTGAGATCGACCACTACCGCGGCAACTACTCGCACTATCTGGTGGAACGAGTCGCCCGGCGGGAGCGAAAGCAGAGAGAGCGAAAGCATCAGGACGAGCACATCGCTCGTCTCGAGGAGAACATTCGCCGTTTCAAGGGATCCACCGAGAAGATGGCCAAGGTCGCTCGGGCCATGGAGACCCGAGTGGATCGGATGAAACGGGAGCTGGTCGAAGTGCAGAAGAGTGGCAAGAAGGTCAAGGTCGCCTTCCCCCAACCGGACCCGTCGGGGAGGGTTCCCCTGGTCGCGACCGGATTGGCAAAGGCCTTCGGCGACAACCTGGTCTTCGTCGACATCGAGTTCGCCGTTGAGCGGGGCGAGCGGATGCTGCTCATCGGTCTCAACGGTGCTGGAAAAACCACCCTGCTTCGCATCCTGGCAGGCGTAGAGACCTCAGACCTGGGTGAGGTCTCTTTGGGGCACAAGGCGACACTTGGCTACTACGCACAAGAGCACGAGCAGATCCTCGAGGGCGTCACCGTGTTCGATCACATGAGAGAAGCCGCCCGGCTGCCCGACCAGACGCTCAGAACCTTGCTCGGGACCTTCCTTTTGGCCGACAAAGTGGATCAGAACGCGTCAACCCTGTCCGGCGGGGAGAAAACCAAGCTTGCCCTGGCGATGCTGGTCGCCTCCCGACCCAATGTGCTCTTGCTCGACGAGCCCACCAACAACCTCGACCCACAGGCCAAAGAAGCACTGCTCGACGCCCTGACGCTATATGAGGGGACTGTCGTTCTCGTCAGCCACGACACAGATTTCGTCGCTCAACTGGTGCCGGACCGGGCTGTCTTGATGCCGGACGGTGAGATGCGATTCTTCGACGAGGACCTCCTCGATCTGGTGGCCCTCGCCTAATCAAAGACCGTGGTGCGCTGTCGTGTCATGGGCATCAGCGAGACCGTGGGGGTCAATGTGGATCACCGCGAACACCGGGAAGGAATATCGGTGGTGCAGAGCGTGCTCGACATCGAGAGCAATCGCGTGACCGTCTCTGACCGTCAAATCGGGGTCGACGCAGACCGAAGCCGTGACCCTCAGCCGATGACCCTGCCATCGCACCTGAAGATCGGCAAGGTCGCGGACGCCTTCGACCTCTCGAATGGTCGAGTCCACCTCGCCCACGATCTCGGGCTCGATTCCGTCGAGCATCCGGCGAGACATGCGACGAGCCGAGCGAGCAAGGAGCCAGAGAATCCCTGCGCCAACGACAAGCCCAGCCACTGGATCTGGCCATGCAGCGCCGAATGATGCTCCGATTGCGGCTACCACGACTGCCAAAGAGGTCAAAGCGTCCGTGCGGGCGTGTTGGCCATCGGTGACGAGAGCCTCGGATCCGATCGCCCGTCCCACCCTGATCCGATATCGAGCCACGAACTCGTTGCCAAGCGCCCCGACAACGCCGGCGGCTATCACCCAGGGGATGTGGTCGATGAGTCGGGGCTCGAACAGCCGGATCACCGACTCCCGGATCACCAGGATGGCCGAGAGGCCTATCGCCGCGACGATCAGCAGGCCGGCGGCGTCTTCCAGCCGGTGAAATCCATAGGTGTAGCGCTTGGTTGGTCGCCGACGACCGATTGAGAATGCGATCCACAATGGAATAGCTGTCAAGGCATCCGTGACGTTGTGCAGTGTGTCGGAGAAGAGCGCAACCGATCCACTGAGAACGACAATCACCGCTTGAAAGAGAGCCGTGGCTCCCAACACGAGAAGCGAGACTTTGGTGGCGCGAATCCCTTGGGCGCCAGAGTCCAGGACGAGTTGATGATCGGCGACATGCTCGTGGCTCAGCAGATGCCCGAGCCCATGCTGGAGTCGGTTCCTGCGTGATTTGTCGTCCTCGGACGTCGGCTTGTCGTCGTCGGCAGGGGGTGGAGTCACAGGAGTGGATCATAGGTCGGGCGGGACCGATGGATTTCGTGCAAACGAACGTTCGTTTGCCTACTATGAGGTGATGTCAGCCGAAGAGCGATTTCAGACGATTATCGCCGCCGAAGACAAGGTCGAGCCCCCGGATTGGATGCCAAAGGCCTACCGAAACACCCTCATCCGCCAGATCGCACAGCATGCCCACTCCGAGGTGATTGGCATGCAACCCGAGAGCAACTGGATCACCCGCGCCCCGACGCTCCATCGCAAAGCGATTCTCATCGCCAAGGTCCAGGACGAGGCCGGTCACGGGCTCTACCTCTACGCCGCAGCCGAGACGCTCGGAGTCAGACGTGACGAGATGCAGGAGCTCCTTCACCGGGGCAAGCACAAGTACTCGTCGATCTTCAACTACCCGACACTCAGCTGGGCTGATATGGGGACGATCGGATGGCTGGTCGACGGCGCCGCCATCACCAACCAGGTGATGCTCACCCGCGGCTCCTATGGTCCCTATGCGAGAGCCATGGTGCGGATATGCAAGGAGGAGTCCTTCCATCAGCGCCAGGGATATGAGCTCTTGATCAGACTCTGCCAGGGCTCATCCGAGCAGAAAGCGATGGCCCAGGACTCCGTCAACCGCTGGTGGTGGCCGGCGCTGATGATGTTCGGGCCCCACGACAGCGACTCGACCCACACCGAGCAGTCGATGAAGTGGAAGATCAAGAGGGTCTCCAACGATGACCTTCGTCAGCAGTTCGTCGACATGACGGTTCCCCAGGCCGACTATCTCGGTCTGGAGATACCGGACTCCGACCTCCACTGGAACGAGGAACGGGGGCACTACGACTTCGGTGAGATTGATTGGGAGGAGTTCTGGCGTGTCGTCAAGGGGAACGGCCCGATGAATCGTGAGCGTGTCGCCCACAAGGTCAAGGCGTGGGATGACGGAGGGTGGGTACGCGAAGCGGCGATGGCACACGCCAAGAAACAGGCCCGCTCGGCGAGCACTTAGGAGGATCGACTGATGAGTTACGACGTTCCTGTTGCCCCGGGGGAGAAGGCGGAGATAGAAGAGACCACAGAGCTGAGTGGGGAGAGCTGGCCGATGTGGGAGGTATTTGTCAGGGCGCATCGCGGCATATCCCATGTCCACATCGGGAGCCTGCATGCGGCCGATGCCGAGACGGCACTGGAGAACGCCCGTGATGTCTACACCCGACGCGGCGAGGGCGTGAGCGTATGGGTCGTCCCCAGCACCGAGATCCATGCGTTCGAGCCGGAAGCCGCTGCCGACTATGTCGAGGCCAACGAAAAGGTCTACCGGCTGGCCACGGCCTATGAGATTCCTGAAGAAGTTGGACAGATGTGACCATCACATCGGTCACTTCGCTGCTGGCTCACGCCGACGACAACATGGTGCTCGCTCAGCGACTTGGCGAGCTGATCTCCAACGCGCCCGAGCTGGAGATAGATATCGCGCTGGGTAACACAGCTCTCGACCACCTTGGTGTGGCAAGGGCGCTGTACACCCACGCCGGCAACACCGAGGGTGCGGGAAGATCCGAGGACGATCTCGCAATGTTCAGAACCGAGCGGGAATACACCAACCTTCTGCTTGTGGAGCAACCAAACGGCGACTTCGCCCACACCATGGTGCGTCAGCTCTTCTTCGACGTTTATCAGATGGAACTCTGGAGAGACCTTTCGACTTCCAGCGACACGACTCTGGCCGGCATCGCCGCCAGGGCGCTCAAGGAGGCCACCTACCACATGCGATTCTCGTCAGGATGGGTCACCCGTCTTGGCGACGGCACCGAGGAGTCCCACCGCCGCGCCCAGGATGGAGTCAACGTCCTTTGGCGATACACATCGGAGATGTTTGAGGGTGAGGCGGAGCAGTATCACCCGGCCTGGAGCATCACCATCGAGTCCGCCCTGATCGAGGCTGGCCTCGAGCCCGGGGCCGACCCCTATCAAAGAACGGGTGGCCGAAGTGGTTTTCACACCGAGCACCTCGGCTTTCTGCTCGCCGAGATGCAGTGGATGCAGCGGAGCTACCCGGGTCTGAAATGGTGACGGCAACCACGATCAGCATCGTCACCGCCCGGAAGGTGGCTGCGTCGGTGGTTGATCCTGAGATTCCGGTTCTGACGATTGATGATCTGGGGATTCTCAGGTCGGTCGTGGTAGACGAGGGTCGTGTGATCGTGACTATCACCCCGACCTACTCGGGTTGCCCGGCGATGGGCCAGATGGAGGACGACATCGTCACCGCCTTCGAAAGGATCGGGGTTGAGGGTGTCGAGGTCGCAACCGTTCACTTTCCGGCATGGTCCACCGATTGGATTAGTGAGGATGGTCAGCGCAAGCTGAGGCAGTTCGGTATCGCGCCGGCAGTCTCCGAACAAGACCTGACGTGTCCTCAGTGTGACGCCTCGACGCCAACAATGATCGCCCGTTTCGGCTCTACCGCATGCAAGGCCCTGATGGTGTGTTCGTCCTGTGGTGAGCCCTTCGACTTTTTCAAGCCGTTCTGATGAGTGATCTCGAGTTCCATCGGTTGCGCGTCACCGAGGTGAGTCCTCTCACCGACGACTCCGTGACAGTCAGCCTCGATGTTCCCGACGAGTTATCCGAGACGTTCGCCTACCTGCCTGGACAGCACGTAACCGTGCGAGCCTTCATCGACGGCGAGGACGTTCGCAGATCGTATTCGATCTGTGCGAACGCCAACTCGGGGAAGTTGCGGGTCGGTGTCAAGCGGCTTTCTGGAGGAGTGTTCAGCACCTACGCGACCTCTGATCTCGAGGCAGGGGACATGCTCGACGTGATGGCTCCGGTGGGTGAGTTCACCATCGAGATCAACCCGGCGAGCCGTCGTCGGGCTGTGGCTGTCGCCTCTGGTTCCGGCATCACACCTGTGATGTCTCTGATCGCGACCTCCTTGGAGAGTGAGCCATTGGCAAACTGGACGCTGCTGTTTGGCAACCGAACAGCAAACAGCATCATGTTCCTCGAGGAATTGGAGGGACTGAAAGACCGCTACAAGAGTCGATTCCAACTCTTCCACCTGCTCAGCAGGGAGGGCTCCGACGTGCCGCTTCTCTCCGGTCGGATTGACGAGGAGAAGATGCTGACGATTCATGATCGGCTGTTGGGTGGCACCCCGGTCGACGGCTGGTACCTGTGTGGTCCTTACGAGATGGTGATGATGGCGAAGGAGACCCTTCAGAACCTTGGCATCCCGCAAGACCGCATTCATGAGGAGCTGTTCTTCGCCGGTCCTGTCGACCCCACGACATTGCCCCCTGAGCCACCACCCGGGGAGGGCGCCATCGAGCTGACGGTGATCCTCGACGGGCGGGCCGTGGACACCCGAATGTCGTCCGAGACATCAATACTCGATGCGTCGCTTCGGGTTCGCCCCGAGCTGCCCTTTTCCTGCAAGGGCGGAATGTGCGCCACCTGCAAGGGGAGGATCGAGGATGGCAAAGTGGCAATGACCAAGAACTTCGCCTTGATCGATGAAGAGGTGGCGGCCGGGTATGTTCTCACCTGCCAGTCGCACCCGGTGTCGGACCGGGTTGTGGTTCGGTACGACCACCGCTAGTGGTCTATCGCACGATGGGCCACTGGTGATTTCGGTCCGCAACACCCGGTCGGACGTGATTCACGCGGCAGGTCGTCTGTTCGCCGAACGCGGCTATCACGGCACCTCGATGCGGGATCTCGGCAAGGAGCTCGGGTTGCTCGGCTCCTCGCTCTACTCCCATGTCGAATCCAAGCAGGATCTTCTGGTCGAAGTCGTCGAAGAGGGGGCACGGCTCTTCGAAGCGGCGGCGAAGCAAGCCAGAGCGACACCGGGAACCGCCCGCGATCGGCTGGCTGCTCTTGTGGCCGGGCATGTCAACGTGGTTCTCGACAACGTCAATGTCGCCCGAACATTCCTCAACGAGGCGCGCATGCTCGATGGCGAGCATCGAGAGCGAATAGTCGAGGCCAGGGATCATTATGAAGGGGTGTTCCGGTCGGTTTTGGCCGATGGGGTGGGTGATGGATCGTTTCGTTCCGACATCGATCCCAAGACGAGCTCCATCTACATGCTCTCGGTTCTCAACGCGCTGGAGCGCTGGTATGACCCGGCTGGGCCACTGGACCGGGACGAACTGATTGCCGACCTGACCACGTTCCTCATTACCGGGATCGGGTGAGGCTCAACCCTTTCTATCCGGTGTTGGTTGACTGGTAGGGTTCAGCCACATTCGAAAAGGAGACTCATGGTTGGAAGACCCGGAATGAGAAGGACCGCTCGTCGCACGTCACGTCGCACATCACGTCGGGTGAGTCGGCGACAATCGGGAATGCAGGAAGCTGCTGCGCCACCACCCGAGCAGGCACCGCCGCCGCCTCCTCCCGAGCCGGTCGCACCGCCTCCCCAGGAGGAGGACAAGTACGCCAAGCTCAAAGAGGCCAAAGACCTTCTTGATGCAGGCATCCTCACCGAGGAAGAGTTCGCCGCCGAGAAAGCCAAGATCCTCGGTTAACGACCGAGATCCGTTCGCGCCCACCGCAGCGATCGGGGGTGAAGCATGAAAGTAGTCCTCGCCTATTCCGGTGGTCTCGACACATCAGTGATCCTCGCCTGGCTCAGGGAGGAGTACGACGCAGAGGTGATCGCCTACACCGCTGATGTCGGTCAGGGCGCCGAGGTCGCCGAGGCTGCAGAGAAAGCCCTCGCCACCGGCGCCGTGGCCGGAGTTGTCGACGACCTCAAGGAGTCGTTTGTCAGCGATGCTGTATTCCCGGCGATCCGGGCAGCCGCGGTGTACGAGAACGAGTACCTTCTCGGCACCTCCCTGGCGCGTCCGATCATCAGCCAGGGACTCGTCGCAGCGGCCCGCGAATACGGAGCCGACGCCATCAGCCACGGAGCCACCGGCAAGGGAAACGATCAGGTTCGATTTGAGCTTTCGACGGCGGCTCTTGCTCCCGACCTGAAAACGATCGCTCCCTGGCGCGAATGGGATCTCGCCGGGCGAAGTGATCTGATGGCATACGCCGAGGCCAGGGGTATCTCGGTCCCGGTGACTAGGGAAGCGCCATACTCGATGGACGCCAATCTCTTTCATGTCTCTTATGAGGGGGGTGTCCTCGAGGATCCGTGGGTCGACCCGCCGGCCGACATGTTCCGGATGACGGTTGATCCCGCGGACGCTCCCGATGACCCTCGAGAGCTGACCATCGGATTCGAGTCCGGCTCCCCGGTATCGATAGACGGGAAGAGTATGGGGCCGGTCGAGCTTCTTGCCGGTCTCAATGAGATCGGCGGACGTCACGGCATCGGCCGTGTCGACATCGTCGAGAACCGGTTCGTGGGCATCAAGAGCCGTGGTGTTTATGAAACGCCCGGAGGAACGATTCTTCATATCGGCCGCCGGGCGGTGGAGTCGATCGCACTCGACCGCGAGGTGCTTCACCTGCGTGACGATTTGATGACCCGTTATGCCAGGATCGTCTACAACGGGTTCTGGTTCTCGCCGGAGCGGATAGCTCTTCAGGAGACGATGGACTCAATTCAGGAGCCGGTGACGGGCGAAGCGCGTTTGGTCCTCTACAAAGGCTCGGCTCGGGTCGTGGGGCGCAGGTCGCCGAACAGTCTGTACGACCCCGGAGAGGCCACCTTCGAAGCCGATGACGTCTATCGCCAAGCAGATGCCGAAGGGTTCATCAGTCTCAATGCCTTGAGGATTCGTGGCTACGGGACAGGATCGAAGTCGTGACTCTGTGGGGCGGCAGATTCGAGGGCTCGCTTTCGGAGGCGATGTGGGAATTCACCACAGACGAGTCTGATCGCCGTCTCCTCCAGGTGGATATCGAAGGCTCAATCGCACACGTCGTGATGCTTGGCGCCACCGAAGTCATCGAGCTCGAAGAGGCGCAGACTCTTGCTGCGGGGCTCCGGTCGATTCTCGCCGAGGCGGAAGCCGGCGAGTTTGCCTTCCAGACCACGGACGAGGATGTTCACACCGCTGTCGAGCGCCGGTTGGGCGAGAAAGTCGGCGAGACGGCCGGCAAGCTGCACACCGGGCGTTCCCGAAACGATCAGGTTGCGCTCGATCTGCGTCTCTATTTGACCCGGGCCGGGGATCGGCGCATAGAACAACTCCATCAACTCGCCGGCACCATCACCCGGATTGCCGAATCCCACGCCGAAACGGTTGTTCCGTCTTACACCCATTTGCAGCAAGCCCAACCGACCACGCTAGGTCATCATCTTCTTGCGTACGCATGGATGGCCCTGAGAGGAGCGGATAGATTCACTGATGCGGTAAAGAGAGTCGCAGTTTCCCCTCTCGGAGCCGGAGCCTCGTCCGGATCCTCTCTTCCTCTCGACCGTGACGCGGTTGCCAGGCATCTCGAACTCGAAGGGGTGATTCCCAACTCCCTCGATGCGGTGGGGTCGAGGGACTTCGTCTCCGAGTATGTGTTCTGCTGTGCCCAGTCGATGATCGACCTGTCGAGGCTCGCCGAGGAGATAGTCCTCTGGTCAACCAAGGAGTTCGGGTGGGTGTCTCTCAGCGACGAGGTGAGTACCGGCTCGTCGGCCCTGCCTCAGAAGCGGAACCCCGATATCGCGGAGTTGATCCGGGGGCGCGCCGGCATCGTGGTTGGTGACATAACCGCGATCCTCTCGTTGCAAAAGGCCCTGCCACTCGCATACAACCGTGACCTCCAGGAGGACAAGAGGATCGTGTTTCATGCCGACGACACGCTGGCATCGGGGTTGGGGGCCATGGTGGAATTGCTCGGCGGCCTCGAGTTTCATCCCCCCGCGCCTGGTCCAGATACGGTGAGTCTTGACCTTGCCGAGGTCCTGGTGCGTCGTGGAGTTCCGTTTCGCGAGGCTCACAGGCTGGTGGGAGAGTTGGTGAGTCTTCTCGAATCCCGCGGGAAGACTCTGTCGGACGCAACGCTCGACGAACTCAACGAAGTGGATCAACGTCTTGCCGAGACAGATCTCGATCGTCTCGACCCGGTCGACTCAGTCAGGGCGCGAGCAACATCCGGGTCAGGCAGTCCCGAGTCTGTCCGTGTTCAGATTGCCGACATCCGGAGCCATCTGTCTTAGGGGGTCGGTTTTCTGGCAACGGCGATGACCGCCCGCAACTGGCGGTGGTGGGGTGTTGAGCCTTGATTACCGTGGTCATGCGGTTTGGTGGCCACTGACTCGATCCTGACGATCTCTAAACCTTCAGCAGCCTCGGTCATTTCCTCAACAGTCACAAAGTCGGATCGTTTTCCCCACGACATTGCGGTGGCATCGAACTCGCCCACTACGACGACACCACCGGGTGCGAGCGCCCTTCGAGCGAGAGCGAGGGCCGCGTCGCGTTGGGAGCCCTGGGGAGGGAGCGCGTACGCGCTGAGCACCAGTTCGTATTCTTCGTGCTGCTCCCATGTTGTGATGTCGGCCACCTCAAAACAAATGGCAACCCCGGCAGCGTCGGCCGACTGTCTCGCCGATGCAATCGCTTTGGTCGAGATATCGATGCCGGTCACCTGCCAGCCGCGTAGGGCGAGGCCAATCGCGTTCCCTCCCGCGCCACATCCGAGATCCAGTGCGCGACCTGGCACCAGTTTGAGGACATCGGCGAGCAACTGCTCATCTAGCGGTGTGGTCTCGCTGCCGTCCCCTACATAGGCATCGTCCCAATCCCAGTTGCGGCGAGGGTCGTCTTGAGGCGCCTCGCCCTCCAAACTCAGCCTCCGTTAGGAGATTCTGCCTCGACGGTCCACGTCCCGTGTGACCTGATGAGACTCTCCAGGTCGCCTTCGCCCTGCAGCTCCTTTGCCTTGTCGACCTGAGCGTTGAGCTCTACGTCGTAGGTGGGACGCTCGACATTACGGAAGATACCGAGCGGCGTCGGCCCATACGGTCCGTGAGACAGACGACTCAATGCGAAGGCGACGGCCGGATCTGGCCTCGTCTCGTCGTGAATCAGGATTGCGTTGGGGTCGACCGATGACGACTCGACGACCGTGGCGTGCCCCTCGCGCATGACTACTGCCTTTGATCCGCTGTCGAAGACGATCGGCTTTCCGTGTTGTAGATCGATGCGATTGTGAACCCGCTCTTCTTTTCCGGTGACCTGGATGAACGCCTTGTCGTTGAAGACGTTGCAGTTCTGGTAGATCTCGATGAAGGCCGCCCCCTCGTGCTCGTATGCGGCCTTGAGAATCGCCTGAGTGTGATTGCGATCCATATCGAGCGTGCGAGCTACGAAAGTCGCTTCGGCTCCAAGCGCAAGCGACACCGGGTTGAACGGATAGTCGATAGACCCGAATGGGGATGACTTGGTCGTCTTGCCAACTTCCGACGTGGGGGAGTACTGGCCCTTGGTCAACCCGTATATCTGGTTGTTGAGCAAGAGGATCTTCAGGTTGACGTTTCGGCGGAGGACATGGATCAGATGGTTGCCCCCGATGGAAAGGGCGTCGCCATCACCGGTGATCACCCAGACGGATAGGTCTGGCCTGGTCGTCGCAACCCCTGTTGCGATCGCCGGAGCTCTTCCGTGGATCGAGTGTATCCCGAAGGTCTTCATGTAGTAGGGGAACCGTGAGGCGCAACCGATCCCCGAGATGAAGACGAACTCCTCGCGTGGCCGACCCAGAGCGGCGAGGAACTGTTGCACCGATGCGAGGATCGTGTAGTCACCACATCCAGGACACCAGCGCACCTCCTGGTCCGTTTGGAAGTCGGCCCTTGTATATGTGGGGGTAGTCATTCGACCATCTCCTGAATCTTGTCCATGATCTCTGAAATCTTGAATGGCTCACCCGAGACCTTGTTAAGACCGACGGCATCGATGAGAAACTCGGCCCGGATTACCTTCATTAGTTGTCCTGTGTTGAGTTCGGGGATGAGGATCTTGTCGTAGGAGCGGAGCAAGTCACCCAGATTGCTGGGCAACGGGTTGAGATATCTCAGGTGTGCCGTGGCGACCTTGCGACCTTCGAGCCGAGACCTGTTGGCAGCGGCCCCGATCGAGCCGAAGGTCGATCCCCATCCGAGGACCAGGATCTCGGCATGTTCGTCACCATTGATCTCCAACTGGGGGATGTCGTTGGCGATGTTGGCCACCTTCCACCCTCTGGTGTCGGTCATCAATTGGTGGTTGTTTGGGTCGTATGAGACATCACCGGAGAGGGCATCCTTCTCCAGCCCACCCACCCGATGCTCCAGTCCGGCCGTTCCAGGAATCGCCCACGGCCGGGCGAATGTGTCGACATTTCGCATGTAGGGGAGGAACGTCCCATCGGGTCCGTTCGGGTGTTTGGTGTACTCGACGTCGATCTCGGGGATGGAGTCGAGGTCTGGCAGACGCCAGGGCTCGGAGGCGTTTGCCGCGGCGTTGTCGCTCAACAAGATCACCGGCGTCATGTACTTGACGGCTAGCCGAGCGGCCTCGATTGCCATGATGAAGGCTTCCGACGGGGTGGCTATGGCGAGGACGGGGAGGGGGGACTCCCCATGGCGACCGTAGAGCGAGAACAGGAGATCGGACTGTTCCGGTTTGGTCGGAAGCCCGGTCGAAGGACCACCGCGCTGCACATTGACGATGATCAACGGAAGCTCGAGCATGAAGGCAAGCGAGATGCCCTCACTTTTCAATGCGATCCCGGGACCCGAGGAGCCTGTAACCGCGAGGCTGCCGGCAAACGCGGCGCCGATGGTCGCGCCCACAGCGGCAATCTCGTCCTCGGCCTGAAAAGTCCTGACGCCGAAATCCTTGTGCCGAGAGAGCTCGTGGAGAATGTCGGATGCCGGGGTGATGGGGTAGGTGCCGTAGAACAGCGGGAGTCCCGATTTCCGGGAGGCGGCTATCAAGCCCCAGGCGAGAGCGGTGTTGCCGTTCACGTTGGTGTAGGTGCCTGGCTCGAGAGCGGCAGGTTTTACCTCGAAAGTGTTCTTGGTCGCCTCGGTGGTGACACCGAAGTTGTACCCGGCCTGGAAGGCGGCGACGTTGGCCGCGGCCACTTCCTCCTTCTTCCCAAACTTCTTTTCGATCCAGTCGATCGTCGGTTCGGTCGGCCGATGGAAGAGCCATGCCATCAGGCCGAGGGCGAAGAGGTTCTTGGAGCGAAGGACATTGCGCCCCTTTACGCCGGTGTCCTTGACGGCCTCCTTTGTGAGGTCATCCATCGGGACCTTGATCACCCTGTAGCCCTTGAGGGAATCATCCTCGAGAGGATTCGACTGGTAACCGGCCTTTGCCAGATTGCGCTCGTCGAACGCGTCACTGTTGACGACGAGCGTCCCGCCCTGACGCAGATCCTTGAGGTTGGTCATCAGGGCCGCCGGATTCATCGCAACCAGACAGTCGGGTTGATCACCGGCTGTGAGGATGTCGAAGTCCGCTATTTGAACCTGGAAACTGGAGACTCCGGGAAGGGTTCCGGCGGGAGCCCTTATCTCCGCGGGGAAGTTCGGAAGGGTTGCCAGGTCATTTCCGAAAAGAGCGGACGCGTCTGTGAACCTGTTGCCCGCCAACTGCATCCCGTCGCCCGAGTCACCGGCGAATCGGACCACGAGTTTGTCGACTTCTTCGGTCGGATCTGGCGTGGCGGTGTCGTCGGCCACTCGGTCACTTCCTTATAGGTCATCTGCGCGCGATCGCGGTCTCCTGATCAGGGAGACCGGAACCGCTTGTCTGAGTTTTGGGTCCGGTCCGAGTCTATCCGCCACCGGGCATACCTGGGTCAATCGGAGAGGGTTCAAACCCGACCAGTTCCTGAGTTTCCAGAGCACGTCCAAACGCGATCAGCGTCGATTCCGAACTTGGAGCCCCGATCACTTGAAGCGACGCCGGTGGCGCCCCGCTATTCAGCAGTGGTAGGGCGATTGCCGGATGCAGAGAGTGGTTCACGAGAGCCGAGAAGTAGGAGAGGACAGCCCGGTAGTGACGATCTCCGATGCCATCCTCACCGATAACCTTTCGTCTCACGGGGACAGTGGGTGTTATCAGAAAGTCGACGGCATTCAGCGCGTCCGAGAACCTGGTTCGAATCATCTCCTGCCACACCTTCGCCTTGTCGCCATCCTCCTCCGTCACCAGATCGGCGTCTTCGAGACGTCGAGCAACATCCGGTCCGTAGCGCTGATGTTCCTGCCGGAACTTGCTGTGGACCATTCGGACCTCTTCGGCGATGGAGTTCCAGAGCTGAATCGATGGTTCTGCATCGGGCATGTCAATTGAGTGGACCTCGTGTCCCATGTCGCGCAAAGCGGTTAAGGCCCTCTCGAACTCTCCGGCAATGTCATCTTCCATCGGGCTGTTCTCGTTCCATGGCTGGGGAACCCCCAGTCTCATCGGAGTGGGGTCGGGCTCAGGTGTCGGGTCCGACGACATTGCCCGATAGGCGAGGTCGAGGTTTTCGATCGAGTCCGCCAGAGGTCCGACGGTGTCGATCGAGCCGACCAGGGGAAAGACACCGTCGAGCGAGATCCGACCGTGGGTCACCTTCAGCCCGAAGGTCCCACACAAGGCCGCGGGAACGCGGACGGAGCCGCCCGTGTCGGTGCCGATGGAGATTGGGGTGATGCCGCTGGCGACGGCCACGGCCGAGCCCCCGGACGAGCCGCCGGGAGATGTGGTCTGGTCCCAGGGGTTGCGGACGACACCCCAATGGGGGTTTTCCGACGAGAACCCGAAGGCCCATTCGTGGAGCCCGGTCTTTCCGATGATGACTGCCCCGGCTTGCTCGAGCGCGTTCACGCATGGCGCGCTGGCCGATGGCATCTCGTGGTAGAACGCGGAGCCGGCGGTGGTGACGCGACCCTTCTGATCGATCAGGTCTTTGAGCCCCACCGGGACACCCGCAAGTGGCCCGACGGCTTCGCCCCTCTTGACTCTGGCGTCGATTTCGGAGGCCCGCTCGAGTGCCCTCTCGTCATCGATCGAAATGAACGCGTTGAGTGGGTCTTGGGTGTAGTGGGCCTTCTCCAGGGCAGTCTGAACCCGGCTGACGGCGGAAGCAGCAAACACTCCCGATAAACTAGTGCTCTGGTCGGGGCACTAGCTCAGTTCTCGAACGTCAAGCCTCCACTGGACGGAACCAGCGAAACCCATGATTTGCCGGGTGGGGCCAGGATGGTCTCACCGTCGGAGTCGGTGAGTGTGAACCACTCGAGTTCGGAGTCGCGGTCCCAGGTTCCTTCGATGACGCGGCCATCGGCAAAAACGAAAGCCTTGCCGGACCCCGTTGTCCGAGAGGCGGGCAATGACGAGCCGGACACTCCGGCTGGTGGTCTCGCCGTGTACTGCTCGACATAGAGGGCCACCAGAACCGGTACCCCAAGACGCTCCTCGGTGCCGTCTTCGCTGCGATATGTGGTCTCTCGATCGTATGCCGTCTTGAGCCAGAGGCCAAGATCTTCATCCCAGGTCCAAGTGACCGTGTTGCCGGAGAAGTCGATCTCAACCGATGATGCCGGCTCGGCATCGTCAGAGATGGGTCCAAACTCCCATATGGGGCCGGTGGGAGGCTCGTCAGGGTATTCGCGATCATCAGAGACCTCTCTGAGAAGCTCGGTATTGACATAGAGGTTGTGTGGTGCGCTCCGTTCAGAACTCCGAAAAGTGGCAGGTGGCCCGGTTTCGCCGACGAGTTTCACGGCTTTGGAGACGATGAGGCTGGTCACCCAAGGCTGGGCCCCGGAGATGACAAAAGTGGGCTCGTTGAACGCAGCCAGAAGAGTGGGGTCCGTTGGGCGGCCCGAGCGCATTGGCCCGAGGAAGTCGGAGTCGCTCTGGTGCAACACAGCGATATAGCGCGTGATCCCTTCGACCCTGAGCTCGATGACCATGTCGGCCTGGTCAATGCCCGACTGAGGGTTGGCTCGGGGGTGGTTGTCGATCTTGACCGCGAGAACTCTGCGATCGAGAAGCACCGGATCGTCGACCGGTAGACCGTTGATGGCCGATGTCTCGCGGGTGTCGATTGTTGTTGTGGTCTGTGGAAGAGTGGAAGTCGTGGTGGTCGACGTGGTCGTCGTCGGCTCGGTTGTCGTTGAGGTGTCCGGCGACTCGGCCTCTTCTGACGCGCAGGCCGAGAGAATCAATCCGAGCGCGACCAGGCTGGCAATAGTGGTGCGCATCTGGTGCAAGTCTAGAAAGTGGGGACAGCTACCCGGGTTCTCCGGTCAGTCAACGAGCGAGCTCCCCCGAACCTCCAAATGAGGGAGGGCGGTTTCGGGTTGGTCGACACATAAGGCGAGCTCGATGCCGTCGGCGTTGGCGCGGAGAACGTAGATGGCTTCGATGTTGACACCGGCATCGGCCAGCGAGCGGGTCAGTCTCGCCAGTTCACCCGGACGGTGTGGCATGTGTGCCCTCAGCACCGTGATCTCCTCGTGTTGAAGGGCGGCCTCGTCGAGGACCCGGCGTGTGGTTGCGGCGTCGTCCACGATCAGCCGAACGGTTCCATCTCCATCGTGGCCGTATGCGGCCAATGCATCGATGTTGACCTCAACGGCTGCGAGCGCCTCGGCAAGCGAGGCGAGTCGACCGGGTTGGTTCTCCATCTGGATGATGAACTCGGTCATCATGGTTTGAGTCTACGCCTTGCCAACCGACCCGTGTTCCAGAGTTGGGTCGGGAGGCTCCGTTCGCCCTCGTCTCGACAGGTAAGCGTGCCAGACGATTCGGGCGGCTACTGCCCGAATCGGTTTCCAGGACTCTGACACCAGCTCCAGCTCGGCCTCGTCGGGAGTATGAGTCATCCCAAGGACTTCTCCCACCCCGACCTGCAATGCACGGTCACCTATCGGGTATACGTCCGGGTGTGCCAACGCGGAGAGCAGATAGGCGTCGGCGGTCCAGGGGCCGATGCCTCTGACAGAAACGAGCGTGGATCTGGCGTCGTCGGCGGAGAGCGAGCCCAGGGACTCGATGTCGAGGGACTCATCGGCTATCAGGTGGGCAAGCGAGTAGAGGTAGTCGGCCTTCTGACGGGTGATCCCGATTGATCGCATCCCATCAACCCCGGTCCCGATGATGCTGGTGGCTGTCACACCCACAGACGTCTCGTCGAGCCGTCGATACATGGCTGCCCCGGACTCCAGAGAAACCTGCTGCTCGAGGATGAGTAGAACCAGGCAACGGAGCCCTGGCTGACGGTGCCAGAACTCGGGCCGGCCAAACTCCTCGATGGCTTCGGCAATCGAGTTGTCCTCGTTGGACAGAAGGTCGGTTGCCTCGTCGAACGTCGTGGCGTCGAGCCGGCCCACCACGGCCAACGCAGTGCGAATGTCTATCGGCCCCAGCGCCCTGCTGTCGGCCCTTGTTGCTTCGGCATTGTCCGACATGACCCAGATGTGATCCTGGCCTATCGGCTCGGGTGGTTCTGCCACTCTTTTGACCATCCAGAAGTCTTCGCGCCCGGGATGAGGAAAGACGACCAGATCCCCTACCGACGGCCTCGATGCGTCTGTGGCGACGATCTCTTGGCCAGGTTCAAGGGCAGGCCGCATGGAGTCTTCGGCCACCTGGAAGCGTTTCATCGACATGTCGGGTCGTGAGTATGGTCAGAGCGACGAGCGAGAGAAGAAGGAGACTCCATGCGCCACGTGACTATCGCCCATGCCCACTGTGACCTCTACTGCGGTGTCTACGACCCGGCCCAGGCCAAGATCGAAGCCCTTTCGGTCATGAAGATCGCCCAGAAATACCAGGACTCAGACGACGACGTCTTCAGGGCGCGCGCTCTCCAACTCAAAGAAGAGCGCGCCGAAGAGGTGAAGCATCATCTGATGGTGCTCTGGGCGGACTTCTTCACCGCAGAACATCGTCAGGAGTTCTCGAATCTCGATGACCTCTTCTGGCGTGCGATTCACCAGGCAGGTGAGGCCAAGAAGTCGGCTGACCCGGCGGATGGCCAGAAGCTCATCGGGTTGATCGACGAGATCGGCGACATCTTCTGGCAGACCGAGAAGGCCAAGGGCATGGGGGTCTATCCGCCCAACTAGACGGGATCTGTGCTGCTCCCAAACCTGTCTTTGACACGATCGGCAAGTCGACCGGCCCAGGCCACATCTCGGGCAAGCAGCGCGAGGCCTCCCAAGATCGACAAAATGCCGGGTCCGGGCAGGACCAACATGAAGATCCCTGCGACAATTGCCAGGATCCCAGCAGTGATTCGTGCGATGCGAGCCATGGTCTACAACCTAGTGGACAGTTCGACGTCCCGTTATTGGGGATGACCCTGGTTTGACCCCGAGAAACCGGCTGTGGTTTCCAGATTGGGGTTTCAGTCGAAGACGTCCGAGTCCAGCTTGGTGAAGACTGGCTTGACCTCGCCGAGTGTTGTTCCGCCAGCAACCGCTGGTGCTGCCCATTCGTTGACCCGGGGGTCGAGACCGAGCAGGACTCCGATTGTCTCCGACGAGAAGGGCAGATAGGGCGCCAGCGCAACGCGGATCGCCGAAATCGCCTGTATTGCAGTCCAGAGAATCGTCCCCCCAAGTACCGGGTCTTCCTTGAGAACCCTCCACGGCTCGGTCGCGTTGAGGTAGGCGTTGACCTCTGCGGCAGCGTCCAGCGCGTTCCGCAGACCGGCACGCAATTCCACCTTCTCGATGCGATCAGCGACCGCATCGAGTGTGGCCGGCCCGAGATCGAGAATGGCCTGATCGACTTTGGTCAGATCGCCCGGCTCCGGAACCGCTCCGTCGAAACTATTGGCGCTCATCGAGAGCACCCGGTTGACCAGGTTGCCCCAGGTGGCCACCAGCTCCTCGTTGACCCTCCGGATGATCTCGTCATCGGAGAGGTCGCTGTCGTTCTGCTCGGGAAGTATGGCGGCGATCGCGTAACGGAGAGCGTCGGGTTGGAGACGGCCGGCGTAAAACCCGATCGAGTTTCCCACCCCCTTGGACTTGGAGGCCTTCTGACCTTTGAACGTTATGTACTGGTTGGCGGGCACATCGGTGGGCAGGTTGAGCCCACCATGGCCCATGAGCATCGCCGGCCAGATCACTGTGTGAAACGGGATGTTGTCCTTCCCCACTATGTAGTAGGACTCGGCCTCGGGGTCCTTCCACCACTTTTCCCAAGCATCTGGATCATCGGTCATCGAGGCCCACTCGATCGACGCCGACAGGTAGCCAATGACCGCGTCGAACCACACATAGATCTTCTTTCCGGGCCCCAGGTCATCGACCGGAACGTCGACACCCCAGTCGATATCTCTGGTCATTGCCCTGACCGGCATGTCTTCGACCATTCCCAAGGCCCAGTTCTTGACGTGCTTGCGCCAGGTGTCCTTGGTGACCAGCCAGTCCTTCAGGCGACCGGCGAAGGCCGGCAGGTCCATGAAGTAGTGCTCGGTCTTGCGCAGCTCGGGTGTCGCTCCGGTCAGCTTTGACCGCGGGTTGATCAGGTCGCTGGCGTCGAGAGTGCGACCGCAGTTCTCGCACTGGTCACCACGGGCGTCCGGGTAGTCGCAGTGCGGACATGTTCCTCCGACGTAGCGGTCGGGGAGAAAGCGCCCGGCATCCGGGTCGTAGAACTGCTCGGAGCTGTCTTTGGTCAGGTATCCGGCTTCGAGCAGTTTGAGGAAGAACTCCTGGGTGACCGAATGGTGATTCTCCGTCATCGTGGTGGTGAAGAGGTCAAATGAGATTCCGAGCGTTTCCCAATAGCCGAGAATCTCCGGGTGGTACTTGTCCACGACCTCTCGAGGCGTGATCCCCATCTCGTCGGCCTTGACGGTGATCGGTGTCCCGTTGGCGTCGGATCCGGAGACCATCAGAACGTCGTTCCCGGCTATGCGGTGATATCTCGCAAAGATGTCCGCCGGCAGGTATGCGCCGCCCAGGTGTCCCAGGTGCAGCGAGCCCGAGGCGTATGGCCAGGCAACTGCAACAAGTATCCGGCGACTCATTCAGCCAGCTTAGGTTGGGGGACGTCGTCTACCGTGATGTGGCGACGCCAGGCTCGGGAACATGGGAGGTCGCCCGCTCGGCCAGGATGACACCGGCGACGATCAGCACGGCCCCTCCCAGGATGGCTGGTGTCAGTGTCTCACCGAGGAAAATCACCGCAAGTGTGACCGCCACCACGGGAACGCTGTAGCCGGTGAGTGCCAGCCGAGAGGCCGGATTGAGCCCGGCGGCGATCAGGAAGGCCGTGAAAGCCAATGTGGTCCCAACGGCTCCGATACCGACCAAGAGCCACCAGCTCGTCCCATCGATCGAGGCAACGTCGATATCCCACAGGAGTGGCACCGCAACGAACAGCACCACAGTGTTGACGGTGAATTGCGGCAGGACCAGGTCGTCGCTTGGTACCTCGAGGGCGAATCTGCGGCTGAAGGCACCGCCGATGCCTGCCAGGATCACACCAACCGTCACATAAAGAACCCCGCGCCAGAGATTGTCGACGCCCTCTACCGTGGCCCCTCCGATGCCGACGAGGACCGCCGACCCGACCAAGGCGATCAGCAGACCGGGAAGTGACCTGACCTGAAATCGTTCACCGTCGACGACGAAGTGAGCGGCTGCGATAGTGGAAAGTGGTATCAGCGCGATGAGCAGGCCGCCAAGACTCACCGGGAGATCTTCGAGCGAGAGTGACATCAGAAGCATCGGCAAGGCCATTCCCACAATGCCCAATACGAAGCCGCGCTTCCATGCCCTGACACTCCGGGTGCCGAATCGTCCTGTTATCGCGATGACAATTCCGAGCGAGGCCATCGCGAACGCCATCCGAATGGGAACCAACGTGAATGCGTCAACCCCCCGCAGGATCACTGCTCGTGTGAGGACGGCCGATGCGCCCCAGCCAAGCGTGCAGCCGATCAGGGGGGTCCAGGGATTCATGGGTGGGCAACCTAACCGTCCTGGCGCTCCGACAAACCTTGCGGGCCGGGGCACTGGCTCAACTGACAGCACCGGAATGCCGATACCCTGTGCATATGAGCATTCGCCCTATCGCGCTTTTGATGGTTCTGGCCCTTGTCGTTGCCGCTTGCGGTGGTGGCACAGCCGACAATTCGACGACTGCACCCGAAGCGACGACAACAACTGCACCCGAAGCGACGACAACGTCCGAGGTTCCGACAGAAGCCACCAGGCCCGACGCCCTCTCACTCAGCTACACGCTCGAGGCAGGGACTACGTTCGAGTATGAGGTCGGGATCGACCAGCAGATCGAGATGAGTGCCACGGGCGACGCATCGGCCATGGGCGACGAGGAGATTCCAGGGAACGCCTCGATCAACCTGATCGGCACGACGATCTTCACCCACTCTGTTGCCCAGGGTCCGGATCCGGACACATATGAGATCACGATCAAAGGTGATTTCACCGATCTTCAGATAACGGGGACCATCGACGGCGAGCCCATTGACCAAACAGAACTTCCCGATTTTGCCGAGATGGAAGCGATCGACGTGACGGTTGTGGTCGACGAACAGGGCAACATCATCCCGGGCGACGACATGTTTGGTGACGCCCTGGGCGGCGACCTCGGCGGTTTCGGCGACTTGGGCGCCCCCGGCATGGATCCCGGACGGTTCGTCGGTCCTCCCTTCGCCGACCGCCCGGTGACGGTTGGTGATAGCTGGTCCGAGACCATAGAGACCCCGATGTTCATGGGTGGAGAGCCCATCGTGACTCAGATCGACAACGAGGTGACCGCCACCGAGACGATCGACGGTTATGAAGTCCTCGTGATCGAGACCACCTCGACGACGTCGATGATCGAGTTTGACCTGGCGGAGTTTCTCATCGGGTTCATTCAGGGGTTCATGCCGGGCGACGCCACGGACGAAGAGCAGGCCGAGATCGATGCCATCGCAGAGGAGCTCCGCTTCTTGTTTGTCATAGACGAGACGGTTTCCAACATGACCACGTGGTTCGACGCTCAAGCGGGATACGCCCGTCAGGCCGAGTTCTCCATGAGCACGAGCATCGTCATGGACATCAATATGCCTGACGACGAGACGGGTGAGATGGTCACCTTCGGGATGGAGATGAGCATCGCCCAGGACGTGAGCTATCGCCTGATCGGTGCCTCTGACGCGTAGTCCGCGAGGAGCATCCCCTTCTTGACACCCTCTACCGGCGGGGGCGACCCCGCCATGTGGTGTAGACGTGTTTCATCATCGCCAGGGAGTAGGCGGGCAGAGTGAGCAGCTCCTCTTCATCTGGGGACAAATGAGGCTCATCCCGAGGCTCGATGTCTCCCAGATTTCTAACGGGGATATCCATTGAGATCGATTCCTCGTCTTCGTCCGCAGACGAGATGTCCTCGAAGGGTTCATCAAGCTCCGGCTCAGAAACCGGCTCGACGACAATCGGAGACCGTATCTTAGAGGTCGTGGCCTCGGCGAGCTCGCCCCGCATCTCAGACAATCGCTCTCTGAGGAAAGCTGTCTCGGTTTCGGCCTTGCCCGCTCTCTCCCGGGCCTCTGCGAGCTGCTGTCCCGCCTCATGGAGATTTCCCAGTTGTATCAGCATCTTGTTCCACGCGTCGAGAGGAACGAGCATCGTCCCCTCGGGAATTGCCGGCTCCGCTGTCTCTTCTTCGACGGCTTCCGGTTCCGGGGGCTCTGGTTCCCGCTCAGGCTCTCGAGTGTCGATGGTCGGCGGTGGCGCGGGCGTCTCCAGCTTGCGGCCGAGCCTCTCCGCACGCCGCTGGATGCCTTTGAGCGACACCATCCGCAGCTGACCTACGGGCGTCTCCTCCAGATAGGTGGGTACGGAGTCGCGTCGAGCCCATTTGCGAAGTGTGGAGACAGGAATTCCGGTGAGATCGGTGGCTTCGCGCAACGTGATCCAGTCGACGTCGTCGCGATCGACGCGGTCGGACGGCTGCTCATGCCGGCCCTTTGTGGCCTTTGATGAGCGAAGTGCCTCAGTTTCCCAGAGAAAGGCGGTGTCGCTGTCAGCCATAGCCCGGATCATACGGGTAGCTCCCTAGGATGGCGGCCGAGGAGGCCCCTTCAGCATCTGATGACATCTTCGAGAGTCCAAGCAATGCCGTCAGAGGAGGAGGTGCGTTCCCTTGTCGAGCAAATCGTCGATGGTGTCGTTGATCATGAAACACCGTTCTTGCCTGAGAATTCTGACGACCATACAGACTCCCCAGCCCCGGTCTTCGATCCCCTCGGCGTCATCGCCGTTGGTGCCGACCACGGCGGCTACCCGCTCAAAGAGCGGGTTTTGTTCAGACTGAAGGAAGCCGGCTGGGAGGTCGTCGACTGCGGGACCGACTCTCAGGAGGCGGTTGATTACCCGGAGTACGCCCTTGCCGTGGCCCGAAAGGTTGCTGATGGCGAATGCCGGTGGGGAATCATGATCGATGGCGCGGGCATCGGGTCTTCGATGGTTGCCAACAAAGTGCCCGGTGTTCGTGCAGCGCTTTGTTACGACGTTTCCTCGGCTCGCAACAGTCGTGAGCACAATCACGCCAACGTCCTAGCGCTCGGCGCGGGTCTCATCGGGGACGGGTTGGCGTGGCAGATCGTGGAGGAGTGGTTGTCCACTGAGTGGGCAGGGGGTCGTCATGCCCGTCGGGTTGCCATGATCGACGCGCTGGATCAGCAATACTCCAGACCTGAATGAAGAAGTCGTGTCATGAATCGTGAGGCCCTGGTCGAGGCCATCACCCGAGAGGTCCTCTCGGCGCTCTCCACGCGATTCGATATGGCCGAGACGGGAGACAAGGTTCGGGAGGTCGTCGCCAATGGCGCCGACCGGGTCGCCTTCCACGGCGAAGCGGCGGATGTGCCACTCGATGTGGCGCAATACATCGATCACACCCTCCTCGCGGCCGACGCAACGGCTGAGGACATCGACGTGCTCTGCTCCGAGGCCGAGCAGTTCGGGTTTGCCTCTGTCTGCCTCAATCCCACATGGGTGAAACGGGCCGCCAAGAACTTGCGAGGAACCAGGGTGCCGGTGTGCACCGTCATCGGTTTTCCTCTTGGCGCCACCACCACCGAGATCAAGGCCACCGAGGCAAGAAAGGCTCTCCGCGACGGCGCCCGTGAGATCGACATGGTCATAAACATCGGAGCCCTCAAGTCGGGCGACCACGAGCTGGTGTACAACGACATCGCCAAGGTTGTGGACGCGTCTCGTGAGACGGGGGCGATTTGCAAGGTGATCCTGGAGACAGCGCTCCTCACAGATGAGGAAAAAGTGATTGCTTCGGCGCTGGCGAAGAAGGCAAAGGCGGACTTCGTGAAAACCTCAACCGGGTTCGGGCCTGGCGGAGCAACGGTCTACGACGTAGCCCTGATGCGCGAGACCGTGGGACCCGACATGGGCATCAAGGCGTCCGGTGGTGTTAGAACTGCCGATGACGCCGAAGACATGATCGCGGCCGGTGCCACCAGGATCGGTGCCTCCGCGGGAGTGCAAATTGTTGGCGGATCAGATGGAGGAGATAGTGGCGAAAGGTATTGAACTCAGGTCCTATGCGGTTCTGGACAGCTTGCAGCCGCAATATGCGGCGTTTCTCGGAACCATTGCCCAAGGATTTCTTCCCCTGGCAGGGGATGCCTCGCTCTGGGTCGAGGTAGCACCCGGAATCGAAATCAATCGTCTGACCGATGTTGCCCTCAAGTCCACAGGCGTCAAACCGGGTCTTCAGATCATCGAGCGGTATTTCGGCGTGCTCGAGGTCCACTCTCCGGATCAGGCCGAGGTGCGAGCCGCAGGTGAGGCCATACTCGAAGGCATCGAGCACTCAGAGGATGACCGGATGAAGCCCCGCATTCTCAGCTCACAAATCATCCGGCGGATCGATGATCATCACGCCCAGCTCATCAACAGGACGAGACACGGAGAGATGATCATCCCGGGTCAGACTCTCTATGTCCTCGAGTGCGAGCCGGCGGCCTACGCATCGTTGGCTGCCAACGAAGCGGAGAAGGCTGCCGAGATAAACGTGCTCGAGGTGCGAAGCTTCGGGTCGATGGGTCGCATCTACCTCGGTGGCGAGGAGCAGGACATCGATGTGGGATGGCAAGCGGCCGTGGCCGCATTGGAAGGTCTTACGGGAAGAGAATCTGAATAGTCAAAGTTCCGATTGAGAATATAGGAAAGGAGGAGCTTCATGGCTGAAGCTCTGGGAATGATCGAAGCGCGCAGCTACCCGGCGATGGTGGAGGCGGCCGATGCAATGGTCAAGGCGGCCAAGGTTGAGTTGGTGAGCATGGAGAAGACAGGCGGGGGCTACACAACTGCCGTCGTCCGTGGTGATGTTGCGGCGGTGAAGGCCGCGGTCGACGCGGGCGTTCGCGGCGCCGAGAAGGTCGGCGAAGTGACTGCTACACATGTCATTGCCCGTCCGCATGTCAACGTGGATCTCGTATTGCCTCTGGGCCGTCAGGATCAGGCGCAGGACGATCTCGGCTGACCGACTCGAGAAAGAGGAGAGACCCATGCATCTAGGCAGGGTCGCTGGAACCCTTGTAGCCAGCCGTAAGGAAGCCCTCTTGTCGGGGATGAAGTTCCTTGTTGTGAGACAGATCGACGAGGCGAACCAGGAGACAGGGGCATATGTGGTGGCCGCCGACGCTGTCGGAGCCGGGTTGGGCGAAGTGGTCTTGTACGCCTCGGGTAGTTCGGCGCGTCAGACGGAGATGACAAGGGATCGTCCATGCGACGCCGTGATCATGGCGATCGTGGACTCCTGGGACATCGGTGGCGAAGTCCGATACCACAAGGGTGAGGAGGAAGCCGCTGGATAGGTCGAAGCTCAGCGATAGCGAAGTCCGCTCGATAATCGATCGTGTGAAAGGCCGGGTTGCCGCGGCCGAATTCGCCGACCGGTCCGGTCCGACGCTGCGCGCCAGTGATCAGCTTGCGATTTCGGAGGTGGAACTCGGCGACGGAATCCACCCCACCATCGACGAGGCTGTGCGATCTGCCCGCCGGGCCTTCGAGGGTTACCGCGATATGGGACTCGAAGCAAGGAAGACCATTGTCGAGGCCATGCGCGCAGCCATGCTCAAGGAGGGGGAGCGTCTTGCCTACATGGCGGCGGAGGAGACCGGGATCGGTCGGGCCGAAGACAAGGTCGTGAAGAACAGACTGGTGACCACCAAAACCCCGGGTCCGGAGGACCTGGAGCCTCATGTCGTCACCGGCGATGCTGGAATGGTCGTGACTGAGTACGCGCCGTACGGCGTGGTCGGCTCGATCACCCCCACCACCAATCCCACCTCGACCATCATCAACAACTCGATCGCGATGGTGTCAGCGGGCAACGCCGTCGTCTTCAACGTCCACCCGAACGCGAGTCTTGTCTCAGTCGAAAACGTGAAACTGCTGAATCGAGCGATTGTTGCGGCCGGGGGACCAGCCGATTTGATCACCGCAACCCCACAGCCGACTCTCGAGTCGGCGCGCGAAGTCATGCATCACCCTGACATCCGGGTTCTCCTCGTTACAGGAGGACCAGGCGTGGTCAAGGAAGCGCTGAAGACGACCAAGAAGGTGATCGCCGCCGGTCCGGGCAATCCGCCCGCGGTCGTAGATCAAACGGCCGACGTAGACGCCGCGGGACATGACGTCGTTCGTGGTGCCTCGTTCGACAACAACGTCATCTGCACCGATGAGAAGACGACCATCGTGGTGGACTCTGTTGCCGATCGACTGGTTCAGTCGATGGTGGCCAACGGCGCCTACCGGCTCAAAGAGCACGAACTGAAACGACTGGACCGGGTCATCTTCACGGAGATGGGACCACCCAACAAACCGGGAATGATCAACCAGGCGCTCATCGGGAAGAGCGCGGCCGCGATTCTCTCCGAGATCGGTATCACGGTCGATGGTGATGTTCGGCTGGTGGTGGCCGAGGTACGGAGCGAGCACAATCTGGTTTGGACCGAGCAGATGATGCCGGTGATGCCCGTAGTCAGGGTTCAAAGCGTCGACGACGCCATCGATCTGGCAGTGCGGTCAGAGCATGGCTTTCGTCACACGGCGTCGATTCACAGCACCAATGTCGACACCATCACCCGGATGGCACGAGCCATGAATTGCAGCATTTTCGTGGCCAACGGCCCCAACTTCAGCGGTCTGGGAGAGGGTGGCGAGGGGTTCACGTCCTTCTCCATTGCCAGCCCCACCGGGGAAGGACTGACCCGACCCCGTCACTTCTCCCGGGTCCGAAGGATCAGCGTCGTGGGGGCGCTCCGCATTGTCTGATCCAGCCATCGCCCTACTCGAGTTCGACTCGATCAGCGCCGGCATCGTGTCTGGCGACGCCATGGTCAAGTCCTCTCCTCTGGGCTCGATCTATGCGGGGACTGTCCATCCAGGGAAGTATCTGGTCCTGGTCAGCGGTGACACCGCCAGTGTCGAGATCGCTCTGTCAACAGGGACCGATATCGGTCGGGGTCATATTACCGACTCGGTGTTTCTCCCCGACATACATCCGGACGTGACATCCGCGATTGTTGACGGAGCCAAAAGGGCCACGCTCGGTGAGGGCGCATTGGGGATCGTGGAGACTTCCTCGGTCTCCGCCGTTATCGATGCTGCCGACGCCGGTGTCAAGGCAGCGCATGTGGTCTTGGGAGCGGTCCGCCTCGCCGACGGTCTCGGTGGCAAGGGATATGTCTTCTTCTCCGGGACGGTTTCCGATGTGGATGCAGCCGTTGAAGCGGCGGTGAGTCGCGTCGAGCCCCATGGCACTCTGATTCGTTCCGATGTGATCGCCCAGTTGCATGAGGAGATGGCCGAGAACCTCCGAAGTCAGCTCCGATTCTTGAAACGAGTCGAGAGCTGACATGCAGTTGGCCCGCGTCCTCGGAAGTGTCGTTGCGACCGAGAAAGTGGAAGGCCTCGAGGGCGTCCGCTTCCTTGTCATACAGCCTCTGGATAAGACCCAGGAGCCGTCCGGTGAAACGGTCGTGGCTGCCGACGCTGTCGAAATGGCCGGGCCGGGGGAGTTGGTCTACTTCGTCAGCTCACGAGAGGCGGCCGAAGCGTTGCCGGAGCGGTTCGTCCCCGTGGATCACGCCATTGTCGGGATCGTCGACGATGTGCACTTGGGGGCGGACGAGTGAAGGTGGGCCGGGTTGTCGGAACTGTTGTGTCCACCGTCAACATCCCGCTCCTCGATGGTCATCGATTGCTGGTCTGCGACATTCAAGACGTCTCCGGCGAGGCATCCGGCTACACGATCGCCATCGATGTGGTTGATGCCGGCGTGGGTGAGACAGTGCTCATCCTGGACGAGGGCACTTCTGCACGCCAGATCCTTGACGTCGACTGGGGAGCGATCCGTGCCGTGGTCGTTGGTGTTGTCGACGAGTTGATGATCGACGGCGAGCTTCGCGAGGTGGGCTAGTGCTCTGGCCGGTAACGTTGATGGTCGGGCACTAGTTCTTGGGTGGGCTATCCCAGTCCTGGACGTCGCTCCCCTTCTCGCGGGCCAGGATGTCGAGGGCGGCAACGGCGCCCGCCCCGGCGGAGATGATGGCCTGACTCCGTGTCGGTCTGACCGAGCGGCCGACCACGTAGACCCGGTCGACGGAGGACCGGTTGTCGCGATCGACCTCGATCGCATCGGACTCGTCGACGGCAACACCCAGTGAAAGGGCAAGCTCCGGGTTCTTTCCCTCCGTGAGGATCAGATAGTCGGCGACGTGCTCTCCGCTGTCGGCCTTCACCTTGAAACCCTCGCCCGCGGCGACCGCACTTACCTCTTCGTCGAGGAGAGTGGCCCCTAGGGCCGAAACCTGTCCCCGTGCCACCTGCTGGAACTCGGTCCCTGCGATCTCCGGCAGTCCCAGATAGTTGTAGAGATGTGCATAGTTCATGGCCGTCTTGTCGGTTCCGAACACGGTCACGTCCTGGTCGTTCTTCGCCAGGAACAGCGCGGCAGACAACCCGCCCGGTCCATCTCCAACGATGATCACTCTTGCCAAAAGGGTCCTCCTCTGATGTTCTGTTGCCAACGCCCACGAGCCTGTTGGTATGCCGGTGGCATCCAGCCAGGATGGGTGTGTGGAGACCAGGTCTATCCCAATCGAGGGTCCTCTCGACCTGAGGCGAACTTTGCAGCCGCTGCATGGGAGGTTCGCCGACGATGGTTGGTGGCTGTCTGCCCGGACTCCTGAAGGGCCTGGATCCTTGAGGATCCGGCGAACGCGCCAGGAGGTGACTTCCGACGCCTGGGGAGAAGGCTCCGGTTGGCTGCTGGACAGATTGAGGGCGATCTCCGGGCTCGACGATGACCCATCCGGGTTCGAGACCGACAACCCCATCGTCTCCGATCTCCACCGTCGTCATTCAGGGGAGAGGTTCGGACGGACCGATCTGGTACTTGATTCGCTTGTTGTCGCAATCTGTGGCCAGAAAGTGACAGGGGGCGAGGCCGCCGCAGCCATGCGTGGCTTGTACCGGAAGTTCTCTGACCCTGCACCCGGCCCCAATGAGCGATTGAGACTGCCCCCCGACCCGGAGCGGATGGCCGAGGCGCCCTATTGGGTGTACCACGAGCTCCATCTCGAGAAACGCCGTGCCGACGTCTTGCGGCAAGTGGCGGCCAACCACGACAAGATCGAGGCTCTGGTCAGGGTTGGTTCCGCTGAGGCCGCCGGGTTACTTGAATCCCTCGACGGTATCGGGGAGTGGAGTGTGGCCAAGACGCTCGAAGTGTCTCATGGTGATCCCGATCAGGTGGCGGTCGGGGACTTCCACTTCAAGCACATCGTCGTGCATCACTTGACCGGTCGGGATCGGGGCACAGACGAGGAGATGTTGGAGCTTCTCGAACCGTTCCGGCCAAATCGAGGGCGTGTGATCAGACTCCTTCATCATCTCGGTCACGAGCCCAAGTTCGGTCCCCGGATGAGCCGCCGGGACATCACACGGATGTAGAGGGCTCTTCGGCCTCCTCCATCCCGGGCATCGCTATCAGTGAGAGAAGCATCAAAGTCGACAATGGGAGCACGACCAGTACCAGCGAGTGAGGCAGGAGCGACCCGATGATCATCAGCACAACGGCGATGGCACGCCAACCCCGTGTACGAAATCGGGCCGGCCCGTCGAAGCTGAGCAGAAACAGCGTCCCACCCACGAGGGAAAGACCGCCGAAGGCGATAGCCACAACGAGGATCCACGCGGAGTCGTCGGTGACTCCGTGGACGATGGCCCCGAATGTATTGCTGCCGATGATCCACAGCCCGAGTAGCGCCACCAGCAGCCCGACGAAACGGGCGAAAGTCCGCCCAATCCAGGTGAGCAGATCCATCACGGTCTCTCCAACCAGACGACGATCAGGTCTCCCACCCAGTCCGGGTCCCTCATGTTGTTGTGAAGGGCACCCTCGACTTCTTCCAACAACGATTCCGATCCCGAGTCGGTGAGCGCCAGGTGAAAATCGGTCGCGAACCGACTGTCGACGATCCCATCGCTACCGCCGTACATGATCAGACTGACGAGGTCGGTGTTCTCATCGGAGAGTCGTTGTGGGTTGCCGGCGAGCCAGGCATCGGGCTCGGCGCTGGGCCCGGCACCGAAGAACGGAAGCATGATGATGCCGAGACGGCTGACATCGTATGGACCGGCCAACCCCACGAATCTGTCGGGTAGCCCTGTGCCCGGCACCGGACAATCCTCGGCGTACTCATTACCGGTGAGCGCCACAATCGCCGATATGTGGCCGCCGGCTGAGTGCCCGATCAGTGCCACCGTCCCGTCTGAATCCGGATGAGCGGCGGCATAGCTGACGGCACAAGCCACATCATCGACAGCCTGAGGAAATCCGGGGCTCTCGTTGGAGAGCTTGTAGGGAGTGTTGACCGTGAGAAACCCCTCGTCGGTCAGGAATATCGCCAGCGAGCGCATGATCGAGGGGTCTCCACCGATCCAACCGCCACCGTGGACCAGCACCACCGCCGGGAACGGTCCCTCGCCCTCCGGAGTCCTCACGTCGACTCCGATGTCAGGCAGTTCCGGGCGGGTTGTCGTCGTGGGAGGCGGTGTTGTTGTCGTGGTAGTGCTGGTTGTGGTCGTCGAGGATGTGCTGACGGTCGACTCCGAAGTGGAAGACGCCGCCGCTGGTTCGACGGTTGAGGCGACTTCCCCGCTCGCGGGCGAGCACGCCGCTGTGACGAGGGCAGTGATGGCTAGGAGACCAGCGAAGCTGCGGCGACGTCCACGTACCATTCGACCTCCCCTTCACCATCGCCCAGTCTCCCGGCGGGTGTTCTGCCTGCCAAAGACTCCTTCAGAGCTTCAGCTTTGCTCTTCCCGACAACCAGGACCAACAGGAGCTCGGCTGCCCACAGCAACGGGTAGGTGGCTGTGATTCTGGTTTCCCGCTGTTGGGGGACGTGTTGGGCAACGAACCATCTATTGGCCTCTCCAAGGGCAGGGGTGTCCGGGAACAGGGATGCCGTGTGACCGTCGTCACCCATTCCCAGAAGGATCAGATCTGGTCTGTCATCTCCCAGTATTCCCCTGATGGTGGATTCATAGAGAGCGGCGGAGTCATTTGGCTCGATCAGCTCGCTCCATACCGGTCGGTGGAATCGGGCGTCGACATGGTCCATCAGGGTCTCAGCAGCCATCCGTCCGTTGCATCTCTGGTGGTCGGGTTGGACCCAACGCTCATCGGATAGCCAGGCATCGACACGATCCCACTCCACAGGTTGAGTGCGGAGGGCGGCATAAGTGGCAGCCGGGGTGGAACCACCGGCGAGACCCAGCGTGACCCGATCGCCCGCGGAGCCGATGACTCCTGCAACGCGAGCTGCCGCCGCCTCGGCTGTTGCCTCGGCCGTGTCATGAACGACCAGTTTCATCCTGAAGACGGTACATCGATGCTCTACATTTGAGTCATGGCCGATTCAGTCACCATCACGTGGACAGGCGGAGAGGTGTCCGGACGCCTCACCGGTGATGGACCCAACGGAATACTTCTCGCTCATGGAGCAGGGGTAGACCAGGACCATCCGTTCATGGTCTTGCTCCGCGATGGTCTTGCTGGTGAAGGCCACACCGTGATGACCTTCAACTACCCCTACACCGAGCGTGGCTCGAAGAGCCCCGATCGCGCCGAGAAACTGATCGCGTGTCATCGCGGGGCTGCGGAATTCCTGGGTTCCCGGGTTGAAGCCCTTTTTCTTGCGGGAAGGTCGATGGGTGGGCGAATCGCGACGATGCTGGTGGCCGAGGGGGGCGAGGCCGCCGGAGTGGTCCTTTACGCCTACCCGCTGCACCCGGCAGGAAAGCCGGAGAAGCTCCGCATCGACCATTTGCCGAGTGTCGGCGTGCCACTCCTTTTCTTTCTCGGAACCAGGGATGCCTTGTCGCGAGAGGAGCTGTTCGACCAGCACATCCGACCGCTGCCGAACGTCGAGGTCGAGGTTCTCGAGAATGCAGGTCACTCCCCCAAGGGAGGAGGCTGGACGTTCGAGTCCACGGTCGAGCGGCTCGTCGATGGGACCTCGGAATGGATTGGGAGGATCTCGTCTGGCAGTAGCAGCCCGGAGAGGCCATAATTGGGTCTGCCTCTTCATTTCTCCAAGGAGTCTCTTGATGTCTGAAATCAGCTTGCGCGCCTTGCCAGGCCGGTCGTCCGGCTCGCGTGAGTCTCGCCGGATTCGCCGCGAGGGCCTGGTGCCTGCCGTTGTCTACGGCAAGGGTGTTGATTCTCTACCCCTTTCTGTTGATGCTCATGCCCTTGGGGTGGCCCTTCACACCGAGGCAGGCTCGAATGCCATCATCAGTCTCGAGATCGAGGGCGGTGACACGTTGACCACGATGGCCCGGATCATCGAGCGTCACCCTTTTCGAGACGAGTATCGACATGTCGATTTTGTCACCGTCGACCTCAGCCAGAAAGTCACAGCCGAAGTGACCATCCAGTTCGAAGGCACCCCGGCAGGTGTGACCGAAGGAGGTGTCTTCAGCCCGCGGAGGACCTCTGTTCAGATCGAGGTGCTGCCGACGGAAATCCCTTCGTTCATAGAACTCGACGTTTCCGAAGTCGAAGTAGGTGGCTCGCTTCGTGTGGAGGATCTTCCGGCACTCGAGGGCATTGTCTATCTCGAGGATCTCGATGCTGTGATCATGTCCGTCACTGTGCCCGCGGCCGAGATCATCGTAGAGCCAGAATTCGACGAGGACGAAGAGTTGGCGGAGGGCGAGGAGCTTGCCGAGGGTGAGGCTGAAGAGGGCGCTGAGGCTGAGGCCGAAGGCGAAAAAGAGGCCGAAGCAACCGAGTAATCCGGTGCAGGTGGTCGTCGGACTCCGCAATCCGGGAGCCGACTACGAACGAAGTCGGCATAACGTTGGGTTCGATGTGCTGGCACGAGTCGTTGATCGAGCCGATCAGTCTTTTGGCAGGGCGCCTTCGCGTGTGCGGGGGATGGTGGCCCAATCGGGGGTTGGCGAAGACCGGGTCCTCTATTTCGCTCCCAACACCTACATGAACGAGTCCGGCGGAGCGGTCAAGGCTGCAATGGCCTACTACAAGGTTGCGTCTGGGGATCTGCTGGTGATTCACGACGACATCGACCTTGCCTTTGGTCGTCTCCGCATTCAGGTGGCTGGAGGGAGCGGCGGCCACAACGGGATTCGATCGGTCGAGAAGTCCCTCGGTACCAAGGAGTTCTCGAGACTCAAGATCGGGGTCGGACGGCCCCCCGGCTCGATAGATCCCGCGGACTTCGTCCTGCGCCAATTCTCGAAAGATGAACGTTCCGAGGTTGGGGTGCTGACGGAAGATGCGGCTGACGTCGTGGAGCAGTGGCTCGGCAACAGGGACCGAGCCCAAGAGAACGCGGCGCATCGGGGTCGAGATGGCTGAGTACGTGGGCGCTCTCGATCAGGGCACGACATCCACGCGATTCATGGTGTTTGATCATGCTGGATCGGTGGTCTCGCTTGATCAGAAGGAGCACAGTCAGATCTTCCCCGAACCGGGATGGGTGGAGCACGACCCCATCGAAATCTGGCTGAACACGGAGTCGGTGATCGAGGGAGCCCTTTCCCGGGCCGGTCTCGATTCCGGCGACCTGGCTGCCGTTGGGATCACCAACCAGCGGGAAACCACCGTTGTGTGGGATCGTTCCACAGGCGAGCCGGTAGCCAATGCGATCGTCTGGCAGGATACTCGAACGGCCGGCCTGTGTAAGGCGCTCGAGGCGGACGAGGGACCTGATCGTTTCCGGGCGAGGACGGGTCTTCCCCTGGCAACCTATTTTGCCGGCCCGAAGGTCCGGTGGCTTCTCGATGAACACGATCTGGGAGACCGGGCGCTCGGCGGTGAGCTTGCATTCGGCACGATCGACTCTTGGGTGGCGTGGAACCTGACCGGTGGTACCGAAGGCGGCCAACATGTGACCGATGTGACCAACGCGTCCAGAACCATGTTGATGGACCTGGCCACAACCACCTGGGATTCCGACCTGCTGACGGAATTCGGCGTGCCCACTCACATGCTTCCGGAGATCGTTGCCTCGGTCGGCCACATCGGATCATGTGCCGGCCTGCTAGACGGTGTTCCGCTCACTTCGATTCTCGGGGACCAGCAGGCAGCCCTCTTCGGGCAGGTCTGTTTCAAGCCAGGAGACGCCAAGAACACCTACGGCACAGGCAACTTCATGCTGATGAACACCGGCACCGATCCGGTTCCGTCTGAATCCGGTCTGCTCAGCACCGTTGCCTACCGAATCGATGGTGAAGAAACTGTCTATGCCCTCGAAGGCTCGGTTGCCGTTACCGGGTCCCTGGTGCAATGGCTCCGGGACAATATCGGGATCATTGCCGAAGCATCCGAGGTCGAGGACCTGGCTCTCTCGGTCGAGGACAACGGAGATGTCTACTTTGTTCCGGCATTTTCCGGTCTTTTTGCACCTCACTGGCGACCGGACGCCAGAGGGGTTATCACCGGCTTGACCCGTTTCGCCAACAAGGGTCACATCGCCCGCGCCGCTCTCGAGTCGACCGCCTATCAGACAAAAGACGTCCTCGATGCCATGACGGCAGACTCCGGGGTGAATCTGGTCGAACTGAGGGTCGACGGTGGCATGACGCACAATTCGCTTCTCATGCAGTTCCAGGCCGATTTGCTTGGGGTGGAGGTTGTCCGGCCCACCATCGCCGAGACGACTGCCTTGGGCGCGGCCTACGCCGCCGGTCTCGCCGTGGGGTTCTGGTCCGATTTCGATGAGCTCACCTCGCGCTGGGTCGAATCCGAGAGATGGGTGCCTGACATGGCCTCTGATGAGCGCACGCGGTTGCAGGGTCGCTGGCACCAGGCGATCGATCGTTCTCTCGACTGGGTCTGACGCTTTAGCCACCCCAGCGACTGTGGGCGCGCTTATGATCGGCAGGCCTTAGTCGAGGAGGCGTTATCTCCGTTCCGAATGCGTTGGCGCTGGCTCGGATCGCCATGGTGGTGCCGATCATGGCCTTCACGCGGGCCGACGGGATCGACAGCCACTTTGGCATCGCGGCAGGGATTTTCGCGATCGCGGCGTTTACCGATTTCCTCGACGGCTACGTGGCACGCCGCTACTCGGAGGAGACTGTTCTCGGGGGCTTTCTCGACACCACGGCCGACAAGATCCTTGTCACCGGCACCCTCCTCGCTCTCGTCTCGGTCGGCAGAGTCTCCATCTGGCCTGCGGCGATCCTCATCTTCAGGGAGTTCGCGGTGATGGCACTGAGGGGGGTTGTCGCCCAGCGAGGTGGGCTGATAAAACCTTCGACCTGGGGGAAGATCAAGACGGTGGCCCAGTTCCTGGCCATTTTCCTTGCATTCGTCCGTCTCTCGGAGCCATGGGGACCCTGGTACCTGGACCAGTGGGCGATGCTCTTCGCGGTGATCGCCACGCTCGGGTCGGCGTCGGGGTACATGGTCGCGTTCTGGCACACCGTCCGTACGGAGCCAACCGAAGTCAAGACGTGAGGGTCGCCATCACCGGTGGCTCAGGTGTGGTCGGCGCCGCGGTCACCAAACATCTCGTTGAGTCCGGATTCGAAGTCAAGGCTCTTGCCCGTTCGACACGATCCGGGTCCAAGGTCGCCTCTCTCGGAGCAACGCCCGTCCCCGGCGATGTCCTCGACTACGACAGCGTTCGCCCGCTGGTCGACGGTTGTGAGTGGGTGTTTCACGTCGCCGGAGTGAACGAGATGTGCACGCGGGACCCGAGCCAAATGTGGCAGGTCAACGTCGAAGGAAGCCGAATGGTGATGAATGCCTGCCGGGAAGCAGGAGTTTCGAGACTGATCCACACTTCGTCGGTCGTGACTATCGGGGAGCGGAGAGGGGAGATTGCGGCAGAATTGACCGACCACCGCGGGTTCTACCTTTCGGAGTACGAGCGAACCAAGACCGAAGCTGAACGACTTCTCTTCTCGGAGGCGCGTGGCCTTGAGGTAGTCGCGGTCAACCCGTCATCGGTTCAGGGCCCTGGCCGGGCGACGGGAACGGGTCAGATCATCCTCAATGCCGCCAGAGGGAAGTTGCCCTTTCTGATCGACACCACGATCTCTCTCGTTGATATCGACGACTGCGCCCGGGGTCACCTTCTGGCGGCCCGGCGCGGAGCCGCCGGAGAGCGATATTTGCTCAGCGGCGCGACTCTGACAATGCGCGACGCTGTCGCACTGCTGTCGGAAGTGACAGATTACGAAGTGTCTCCTCGTTTTCTTCCGACCGGAGTCATCCACGCCGTATCCGCGCTGGTGGAGATCGCCTTCAGGGCGATCCGCCGTCGCCCACCAATCTGCCGGGAGGCGGTTCGGGTCATCGGCCACGGTCATCACTACGACGGGAGTCGGGCAACAACCGAACTCGGTCTTCAATACACCCCGGTGGAGGACACGATCCGCCGCACAATCGAGTGGTTCGCGGATGAGGGACTCCTTCAACCGAGCAATTAGTCTCCCCAAGCCGAGGCCTCGCGATAAGGAGAGTTGTGTCCCATTTTCACCCTGACGGCAATGAGCCGTCGTCATTCACCAAGGCTTTCCAGGCCACCCAGCGGGAGACTTTGCCCTTTGATGACGAACGGGATTTCGAGGAACAGCACCGAGGATTCATAGCCAAGCCGGATTACACCCAAATCATGTCCGATGCCGGCAACGTCGCCTGGGATATGGGGCGATACGACTTCCTGATCCACGGCGAGGACTTCGACAGCATTCACCCCTCTTTGCAGCGTCAGGCGATCCTCAACATGAATTACGGCCTCTATGAGGTGATGCCCGGGATCTGGCAGGTCCGTGGATTTGATCTCTCCAACGTGACCTTCATCGAAGGTGAGACAGGGTGGGTTGTCTTCGACACTGCCACCGCCGTGGAGACCGCTCGCGCCGCTCTGGCGTTCATCAACTCCCAACTGGGGGAGCGGCCGGTCGCCGCAGTTGTCCACTCCCACTCCCATGCCGACCATTTCGGTGGTGTACGAGGGGTGGTAGACGAGACCGACGTGCGTTCGGGGAGGGTTCCCATCATCGTCCCCGATGGCTTCATGGAACACGCCGTCGCTGAGAACGTCTACGCCGGCAACGCGATGAATCGTCGTCTGTTCTTTCAGTATGGAGTCCTGACTCCGGCTAACCCATACGGTCACGTCGATCAGTCAATTGGCAAGAATGTGGCCGCCGGAACGATGAGCCTCATCCCTCCCACACTGATCGTGACCGAGGACATCGAAGAACATGTCGTCGATGGTGTCCGGATGGTGTTTCACAGCACACCGGGGACCGAGGCTCCGGCCGAGATGAACACCTACTTCCCCGATCTCAAGGCCTTCTGGGCGGCGGAGAATGTCACTGCAACGATCCACAACATCTACACACTGAGGGGAGCCCTGGTTCGGGACGCCTTGCTGTGGTCGAAGAAGATCGGGGAGGCGTTGTATCTCTTTGGCCGGGAGGCGGAAGTCATGTTCGCCTCACACAACTGGCCGCGATGGGGTAACGAACGGATCCAGGAGGTGTTGCGCGCTCAGCGTGATGCCTACGCCCATCTCAACAACGGTGTGCTCCATCTGGCCAACCAGGGGGTGACCGTCAGCGAGATCCATAACATCTATCAGCCGCCGCTCTCCCTTCGCAAGCAGTGGGTCGCCAGGAGCTATCACGGATCCGTCGAGCACAACAGTCGGGCGGTTGTCAATCGTTATCTCGGGTATTGGGATGGAAACCCGGCGACTCTGATACCACTCTCCCCGGCGGACTCGGCTCCTCTTTACGTCGAGATGATGGGCGGAGCAGCGCCCATCCTTGCTAAAGGGAGAGAGCTTTACGACGAAGGTCGCTATCGCGAGGCGCAGGAGATCGTCAACAAACTCGTCTACTCCGAGCCGGAGAGCACTCAGGCAAAGGATCTTCTGGCCGCAATCTTCGAACAGATCGGTTATCAGCAGGAGAGCCCCAGCGTCAGGAATAGCTTCCTCAGCGCCGCCTTTGAACTGCGATCGGGGATCCCTGAGGGGGTGCCACCGTCGACCGGCTCCGATGTTCTTCGTGCGCTGACAACGGAGATGTTCTTTGACTATCTGGCGATTCGCTTGGACAGCTCTCAAGTCGAGGATGTCGAGTTCGTGGCCAACGTCGAGCATCCCGACACCGGCGAGAAACTCGTCATCGAGCTTTCCAACGGCACCCTGACCACTCAGGTCGGGTTTGCAGCCTCTGACCCAACCTTCGTTGTGACGATTGACCGCGCGGACTTCGAAGGTGTGATCGTGGGGACCTCGACCCTCAACGAGCTGATCGCGGCAGGGAAGGGCTCTGTCGACGGAGATGCCAGCGGGTTGCATGCTCTTTTCGGCGCACTCATCGACTTCGACCTTCTTTTTGAGATGATGCCGGGAACCCTTGCGACGGGACAAGAGTGATGACTGAGACACTGGCGACCATCGCCAATCTGGCGATCGTGACTTTCGTCCTTGCCTCGATGGTGTCGATGGGGCTCTCCCTCACGACGACCCAGGTGATCGAGCCTCTCAAGAACCCAGGATTGGTTGCACAAGCGCTGATAGCGAACTTCGTTCTGGCGCCACTTGCCGCCTGGGGAATTGCCGAGTTGGTGGGGCTGAGCGATTCGACTGCGTTGGGACTGATCCTCATCGGAAGCGCCGCAGGCGCCCCTTTTCTCCCCAAGCTTGCTCAGATGGCGAAGGGAGATGTCGCTTACTCGGTCGGTCTGATGACTCTCCTCATGGTGGTGACTGTCGCATTTATCCCGCTGGTCGTGGGCACCCTGATCGACTCCGTCGAGGTGAGCGCCTGGGAGATAGCAAAGCCGCTGCTCCTCGGGATGCTGTTGCCGCTCGGTCTGGCGCTATTGGTGCGAGCTAGATATGACGATGCCAAGAACGTGGCGCCGGCCCTCAATCAGGTCTCCACGATGGCTCTGGTGCTGGGCGGGGTCATCGCCCTTGTGCTCGTTCTTCCGACGATGATCGACTCCTTCGGGACGGGGGCGTATATCGCCTTGATCCTCTTTCTGGTCGCCACCCTGGCTGCGGGGTATCTCCTTGGAGGAAAAGTTCGTGCCACCAGGGTCGTTTCGGGACTGGGAACGGCCCAGCGAAACCTCTCGGCCGCCCTTCTCATCGCCACCACGAGTTTCGCGAGCGACGGAGAGGTCTTCGTGATGGTCATGTTGGCGTCGGTGGTGATGCTGGTGGTTCTGTTGCCGCTGGCCGCCGAGATTGGCCGGCGGGCCGGCGATGAGTCAGGCGGACACTTGTAGCATCGCCGGTTCGGATGACCGCACCTCTCTCACCTCTTCTTGCCAGTTGGCGTTCTGCGCCCCTGCCCGATCTCGACTCCGTCTGGTCTGTCGTCCCTGGGGGTAGGGCATATGCGTTGGCCGGCCTCTTCGAGAGTCTCGGTGAGACACTGCTGGTGATCCTGCCGGGGGAGAGTGATGCCGAGGAGTTGGCCGATGACCTCAATCTCTTCACCAGCGAAGTCGTGTTCGCCCCGGCCTGGGAGACCCTGCCCTTCGAGCACGTCTCGCCCAATACGGCGACCATGGCGATGCGCGCACGGGCCCGTCATCAACTGGTCTCAGGGTCACCGGCCATCATCGTTGCCAGCGTCAGAAGCGCCATTCAGCGGATAAGCGTCTCGGATGTCACCCCCATCTCGTTGAATCCCGGTGACGAGATCGAGATGGATGGCCTCACTCGAGAACTTGCCGGAGCCGGCTATCACCGCACGGACCGTGTCGAGGCACGAGGCGAGTTTGCGGTCAGAGGCGGGATTGTCGATGTGTTTCCCGCTCAGTCCGAGCAACCGATCCGTCTCGACTTCTGGGGGAACCAGCTCGACGAAGTAAGGCGGTTCTCGGTCGCGACCCAGAGGTCTCTGGACCCGCTGGACAGCTTCGTCGCCTACCCGGCCCGAGAGGTGAGGCCCGACATTGGTGTCAGGGAACGTGCGGGAGGGTTGGTGACGACCGAGGCGTGGGCAGCCTCCACATGGGATCGCATTGCAGAGGGTCAGTTGTTCCCTGGCATCGAGTCATGGCTTCCATGGCTCGCCGACGAGCGCTGCATGCTCGACGAGCTTCATTCTTCGGGACACCTTGTTCTCATTGATCCGACACGCAGCCTCGATCGCTGCCGCGATCTGATCAAAGAAGAGGCCGAGTTGGCTGCGGCGCTGGCTCCCACCTGGGGCGAGGCGGCGCCAGAGGCGGGAGATCATCCGGCCCTCTTTCTCGATCTGGAGAGCGCCATTCAGGGGAGAGCTCATCTTCGCATCCCGTCATCGCCGACAGGACCCGGCGACAGTGTGTTCGAGATCACCTCTCTCGACGCCACCGCGGGTGATCCCGAGTCGGTGGCCGCCGGACTGAGCCGGTTGTTTCAGCGAGAGATATCGGTCGTGGTTGCCATGGATGGGGAGACGGCCGCAGACCGTGTCGCCAGAACCCTTGCAGATCAGGGCCTGGCAATCGATCGACTCGATGCTCTGACCAGTCTCCGATCGGCCATCGTTTCGGTTGGCATACACAAGGGGTTTGTCGCCCCGGGCCTCGGTGTGGCGGTGCTGGGCGAGCAAGAGATTGCGGGTAGACGCCGGGCTCATCGCAGAACGGGACGAATAGCCTCGCCGCCGCGGCAGCAATACCAGGACCTCACCGAAGGCGATTACGTCGTTCACTTCCAGCACGGCATTGGCCGATTCGAGGGATTGGTCACCCGGACGATGGTCGGGATCGAGCGGGACTACCTGATAGTCGCCTACGCGGGAGGAGACAAGCTCTACGTCCCGGTGGACCAGCTCGCCGCGGTCAAGCGATACAACGGTGGGGAGGCTCCCCGGGTCTCGCGTATGGGTGGCAAGGACTGGTCGGAGCAAAAGACCCGTGTTCGCAAGGCCGTGGCCGTAGTCGCCGCTCAGGTGGTGGAGCTTCATCGCCAAAGGGCACTCGCCACCGGTCACGCATACGAGCCCGACACCCCGTGGCAGCACGAGTTGGAGGCGTCGTTTCCGTTTGAAGAGACGCTTGACCAGCTAAAGGCGATCGGAGATGTCAAGACCGACATGGAGACCGTTACCCCTATGGACCGTCTCATATTCGGTGATGTCGGGTTCGGAAAGACCGAAGTGGCGATCAGGGCAGCCTTCAAGGCAATTCAGGATGGTCGCCAGGTCGCGATTCTCTGCCCCACGACACTGCTTGCCCAGCAGCATCACCAGGTGTTCTCGGAGCGACTTGCCCCTTATCCGGTTCGGGTCGAGGTCCTGTCCAGGTTTCTCACCACCAAACAGCAGAGACAGGTTGTGGAGGGTCTGGCGACTGGTGAGGTTGATCTCGTCATCGGCACCCACCGGCTTCTCTCAGAAGATATTCGTTTCAGGCGTCTTGGGCTCTTGGTCATCGACGAGGAACAGCGATTCGGGGTCAACGCCAAAGATGCCATGAAGCGCCTCAAGGTCGGAGTGGACGTACTCACCCTGACGGCCACCCCTATTCCCCGCACTCTCGAGCTGGCGCTCACCGGGATTCGCGATGTGTCACACATCCGGACACCGCCCGAGGATCGCCATCCGATCCTCACCTATGTAGGACCCTTCGACGAGCAAGCCGTATCGGCCGCGATCAGACGCGAGCTGCTCAGGGAGGGTCAAGTCTTCTACGTCCACAATCGCGTCCAGTCGATCGATCGTGCCGTTGCCAGGTTGAGGGAGTTGGTCCCGGATGCCCGTTACGCGATCGCCCACGGGCAGATGTCCGAGGGGCAGCTCGAACAGGTGATGATCGACTTCTGGAACGGCGAATACGACGTGCTGGTGGCGACCACCATCATCGAGTCGGGACTCGACCTTCCCAAGGTCAACACATTGGTGGTCGAGCGGGCCGATCTTCTCGGTCTTGCCCAGCTATATCAGTTGCGGGGACGTGTGGGCAGATCGAGTCAGAGGGCGTATGCCTATCTGTTCCATCCCCGGGATCAGTCGCTCAGCGAAGATGCCCACAGGCGTCTCCAGGCGATCGGTGAGTCCACCGATCTCGGTTCCGGCTTCCAGCTTGCCATGCGGGACCTGGAGATTCGAGGGGCGGGGTCGATCCTCGGCGAAGTGCAGAGCGGCCACATAGCGGCCGTCGGGTTCGATCTCTACGCAGAGCTCGTGGCGGAAGCCGTCAAGGAGATGGAGGGCAAGCCGATAGAGGACACCGGCCCGCCGGAGATCCGGATCGATCTTCCGGTGGACGCCCACCTCACGGATTCGTACATAGCCGACCAGGAGCTGCGATTGGAGGCGTACCGCCGGCTCGCAGCCGCGATCACCGAAAGCGACGTGAGCGACGTCGCAGGCGAGTGGGTCGACCGATTTGGGCCGCTCCCTCCCGCGGCGGTTGCATTGATCGAACTCGCCCAACTGCGGGTGGAGGCCATCCGGATTGGCGTCGGCGAGATCGTCAAGCTCCATCATGAGATCCGAGTCTCACCTGTCGACTTCAAGCCCTCCCAGGAGGTGCGACTGAAGCGTTTGCAGCCTCGCGCCGTGCTTCAGGCTCGTGACGGAGTCCTCTTCATACCGGCGACCGAGCCGTTGGTCGAGACCCTGGTGGGGTTCTTTGGCGAGATGTGGAAGACGTGAAAAAAGGAGGAGTCCGGCTCACGGATCGGGAACCCGTGTTCCCTTAAGAGCGTCCAATACCTAGCATCTGCCAAACTTCCTCCCGTAAAGGACCTCTCTTGAAAAAACTCGTCCCAATTCTCCTTCTGGTCGCGCTCGTGGCTGCCGCTTGTGGCAGTGGTTCCTCAACCCTGGCGGCAACAGTCGACGGGACCGAAATCACCGATACCGATGTCGAAGGCTTGATCGATGTGGAGGGGGCCATCATCCCCAAGGATCAATTTGCCCAGTTCCTCGGCTTCGAGATCCAGTGGGAGGTCATCAATACCGCGGCCGCCGAGCAGTTCGGCATCCAGTCCACCGATGAAGAAGTGATCGCCGAGGCCGATCGCATCTATGAGACCGCCAACGCCGACGAAACTCGTGAGGAGTTTCTGGTGAACAGGGGGGTCACCGAGGAGTTTCTTCTCAACATTTCCCGTCAGGCCCTCCTCGATGTGGCCGTTCGGGAAGCGCTGGGCTCCGATCTACCACCTCCTTCCCAGGAGATGATCGACGCCGAAATGGCAACCGCTGTTGCCTCCCTGACTCAGGTATGTGTGTCCCATGTCCTGGTGGATACCGAGCCCGAGGCCCAGGATGCTATGGACCGGGTCACGGGCGGCGAGGAGTTTGGCGCGGTTGCCTCCGAGGTGTCCCAGGATCCGGGAAGCGCGGACAACGACGGGATTCTGCCCTGCGGGTCCGCCGGCCAGTATGTTCCGGAGTTCCGTGACGCAGCCCTGGTGGCACCGGTTGGCGAGGTCTACGAGAACCTTGTCGAGACCCAATTCGGATTTCATGTGATGCTCGTGACCGACCGGGTCCCCCCCGCTGCTGGTGACCTTCCAACGGAGGACGAAATCGTCGAGACCTTGCAGGCGATCGCAGTGGCCGGCGAGCTGGAGATCTGGTTCCTCGAGCAGATGACAACCGCGGATGTCACCGTTGAAGAGGAGTTCGGGATCTGGCAGACGACACCGGAACCCGGAGTGATCCCCCCCACCGAATGATCACGATCGTCGGTCTCGGCCCTGGCGAATTCGACCGGGTCTCGGCGCCGGCGAGGTCTCTTCTCCTTGATCCTGCCTGGACAGTGGTTGTCCGTACCGAGCATCATCCTTCGGCGCGCCAGCTCGGTGATCTGAGAGATGTCGTCTTCTGCGACGATCTCTACGAGTCGGGCGGCACCTTCGAAGACGTCTATGAGGCTATCGCCCGCCGGGTGGTCGAAGTCTCGAAAACGGGACACGTTGTCTATGCGGTGCCGGGAAGCCCGATGGTGGGCGAATTCGCAGTGCGCAAACTGCTTGCGTCAAACCTCGATATCGAAGTGATCCCGGGCGAATCCTTTGTCGATGCCATCCTCACAGAGGTCGAATACGATCCCCTGGATCGGGGTCTTCAGATCCTCAATGGCCACCATTTGGCTGACACTCTTGTCTTGGACAAGCCGACGATCATCGGCCAACTCGATCGACCCGAGATTCTCGCGGACGTTTGCGCCTCTGTGGACCGTGTGACCGTCGAGGGGACGAAGGTGAAAGTGCTGGTCGGCCTGGGTGCAGCGGATGCTGTAGTTGCCGAGTTCTTGCCCGAAGACGTCGACTCGTCCCTTGCCGGTCTTCGGACCTCGATTTTCGTCGACGCCGAGCCAGGTGGTCTGCTGGGAGCGGTCCGCACCATGCGTCGGCTTCGCACCGAGTGCCCTTGGGACAAGGATCAGACCCATCGGAGTCTGATCAAGAACCTGGTGGAGGAGTCCTACGAGCTGATCGACGCGATCAGGCGTCTCGACGAGGACACATCTGACCTGGTGGCCTATGCAGAAGTGGAGGACGAGCTGGGGGACGTGCTCCTTCAAGTGCTCTTTCATTCCGTGATCGCCCGGGAGAAGGGGGTGTTCGACATCGACGACGTGGCCGAGGTGATGCGTCAGAAGCTGGTGCGGCGCCATCCTCATGTGTTTGGTGACGTTCAGGTGGCATCTGCTGCCGAGGTGAAGGCCAACTGGGACCGAATCAAGAAAGAGGAGCGGGGAGAGACCGGTGACGAGTCCGCACTCGACGGTGTTCCGACGGGAATGCCGGGTTTGCATCGGGCAGCCAAGATCCAGAACAGGGCTGCCAAGGCCGGTTTCAACTGGGACGAGTCCAATGAGGAGCTTGGAGGGTTGCTGTCTGCCATGTCGCGTGCCACCGATGTTGAGGCAGAGCTGGGAGACCTGTTGTTCTCGGTGGTCGATCTCGCCCGTCGGCTCGATCTGGACGCGGAGGTGGCACTTCGCGAGGCGACCGATCGTTTCGAAGAGCGTTTCCGTCGTACCGAGGCCTGAACGCTGGCACGCATAGGCGAGGAACAGCACGGGAGCGGTGGTAGCTTGACGCCGCGAACGGTCTGCCAGCGTCTATGAAAAACACCACCATCGAGCGAATCCACGCCCGCCAGGTGCTCGACTCCCGGGGAAACCCCACGGTCGAAGCCGAAGTCTTCACGTCGGGTGGTTTTGGTCGCGCTCTCGTGCCGTCCGGAGCCTCGACGGGCACCCTTGAAGCCGTCGAGCTGCGTGACGGCGGCGACCGGTGGATGGGCAAGGCTGTCACCGGAGCTGTTGGTCACGTAAACGATGCGATCGCCCCCGCGTTGATCGGCATGGATGCCACACGTCAGGAGGAGATCGACCTGCTGATGGCAGATCTCGATGCCACCCCCAACAAGGCCAATCTCGGCGCCAACGCCATTCTTGCTGTTTCCCTCGGCGTCGCTCGTGCCGCTGCGGCGAGTGTGGGTCTTCCTCTCTTCCGCTATTTGGGCGGACCCTCGGCGCGGCTGCTCCCGGTGCCGTGTCTCAACGTTCTGAATGGGGGTGCCCATGCCGCCAATTCGGTCGACATCCAGGAGTTCATGCTGGTTCCCGCCGGTCTTCCCTCCTTCTCCGAGGCGCTTCGGGCCGGTGTCGAGGTGTATCACGCCCTCAAACGCGTGCTCGCCGGTCTCGGCCTCACCACCAACGTCGGCGACGAAGGTGGCTTCGCCCCCGAGCTGGCAACCAGCGAGGCCGTCCTCGAACTGCTCGTCGAGGCAATCGACGGCGCCGGATACAAAGTTGGTGAGGAGATCGCTCTTGCGCTCGATGTTGCAGCGACCGAGATCTATAGGGAGGGTCGTTACGGCCTCGAGGGTCGTGAGCTCAGTTCGGGCGAGATGGTGGACTATCTGGCTGTTCTGGTCGACAAGTATCCTCTTGTCTCGATCGAGGACGGGATGTCCGAAGATGATTGGGACGGATGGAAGGCCCTGAATGAGCGTCTGGGCGGGCGGGTTCAGATCATGGGTGATGACCTCTTCGTCACCGACGAGAACCTTCTCCGTCGTGGTATCGCCGAAGACGCCGCCAACGCCATCCTGATCAAGCTCAATCAGATCGGGTCGGTCTCGGAGACCCTCCACACCATGCAACTGGCCGAGCGAGCCGGCTACGGGCGAATGGTCAGCCATCGCAGCGGCGAAACCGAAGACACATTCATCTCGCATCTGGCGGTAGCCACCAATGCGGGCCAGATCAAGACGGGTGCCCCGGCGCGCGGGGAGCGAACCGCCAAGTACAACCAACTGCTGAGGATCGAGGAGATGATGGGCAGCGAGGCGCGCTTCGCCGGTTGGGACACTTTTAGGAGAGGTCGATGACCGTGTTTCGTCGCCCCGGTGCGGCCCTGGCAACACTCCTGTTCCTCGTGATGGGAGCGGCCTTCTTGACCCAGGTGGTTCCGTATCGGCAGATCCTCGACTCACAGCGCCAGGTGAACTCGGCTCGGGCCCAGCTTGCCGCCCTCGAAGAGGACAACGAGGTGCTCGCCGCAGATATTGACGCCCTTCAGACCGATGAGGAAGTCGAGAAGCTGGCGCGGGAGAAACTTGGTTATGTCCGGCCCGGTGAGACCGCGTACATCGTCCTCGACCCGCCCGGGGAGGAAACACGACCCCAGCCGCAGACAGACAACCTCGTGATCCCCGAGAAACGAACCTGGGTTGATGTTCTCTGGGACTTCGTCAGCGGCGGCGACGAAAATTCGTAGACATGACCGACGCTGATGACCGAAAGGTCATCGAAACACAGTTGGGACGTCCCCAGCGAGCCGACTCCGAGGTCGCATCACGATGCCATCTCGGACTGCCCGTCGTGGTGCGGGTTCCGCCTTTGCTCGATGACGGGACGCCTTTTCCGACGCTCTACTGGCTGACCTGCCCTCTCGGTGTGGCCCGCATCGCCCGTCTGGAGAGTTCCGGCGGTGTGAAACGCATGGACACCAGATCCGAATCCGATCCGCAGTTTGCAAAGGATCTGGACAATGCCAACCGCTCGTATGAGACGGAGCGGGATGTCCGGGTTCCACCCGGCGCCGACCCTGCGCCATCGGGGGGAGTTGGAGGGTCATCGTCGGGTGTCAAATGCCTCCATGCCCACTACGCCCACACCCGGGCGGGTGGCGACAACCCTGTCGGCAGGCTGGTCCGGGAGTGGATTGAGCCTCTGGATTGCGCTGAGGAGTGTGTCGTCGGCGGCGACACCAACCCGACCTGGATCCCTCGTCCATGAGGGTCGGTGTCGTCGATATTGGCACCAACTCGATACGTCTTCTCATCACCGACGGTCTCACCGATCTCGGGAGGTGGGTGGAAGTGACCGGACTCGGACAGGGCGTCGACAAGTCAGGCAGTCTCTCCGAAGAGGCAATCGAGCGGACAATGACGGTGTTTCGCCGTTACGGAGAGCTCATGGCGGATGCGGACCTCGAGAGAACGATGGTGATCGCCACAGCAGCCTCCCGCGATGCCAGTAATAGGGAGGCGTTCTTCGACCGCGCCGAAGAGGCTCTTGGCACAAGGCCCACCCTGATCAGCGGTCACGAAGAAGCGAGGTTCGCCTATCAGGGCGCCACCATGAATCAGGAATTGGCTCCCCCGGTGGTCGTTTCTGACATCGGTGGCGGAAGCTCCGAGTTCGTGACGGCTGCCGACGAGACATCTCTCGACATCGGATCCGTACGGCTCACGGAGTGGGCCCTGGCTACCAGGCCTGCGTCATCCGACGCCCTGGATGACGCCAGGGCTCTCGTCGATGAGTGTTTCAGTTCGGTAGGCGTGGGAGACATCGGCACTCTCGTCGGCGTGGCCGGCACATGGACCAGTCTCGCCGCGATCGCTCAGGAGTTGCCTGCTTACGACCCGGAGCGGGTTCACGGCTATTACCTCGGCCGGCGTCTCCTGAGTGATGTGACGTCAATGCTCTCTTCGATGACGTTGGCCGAGACGGCAGCCATACCCAGTCTCGATCCGAAGCGAGCGCCGGTGATCCTTGCCGGAGGTGTTCTGGCATGCGGAGTGATGAAGGTTCTTGACGTCACACAGATCCGGATCTCGGAGCAGGATACGCTCGATGGTGCGGCCGGCCATCTACTGGCTTTACGCTGATAGAGATCCTCATGGCATCGCCCGGGTGGCGGAACGGTAGACGCGAGGGGCTTAAACCCCCTTGAGCCGAATGCGGCTCGTGTGGGTTCGAAACCCACCCCGGGCACTAGAAAACCCGCAGCACGTCTGCGGGTTTTCTGGCAGAGGGTCGCGGGACCCGGGCCGGTGGGTGGGGGAGGGGAGAGGAACCGAACCCGGGCCCCACGAAGACGCGGAATAAGACCTTCCTCTCTACGGCAAAGGGATATTCTCGACCTCTGGTTCAACCCCGTGCGCAGTGTACCCCTGTTGTCCTGCTCTCCAATTCATCTAGTGCTCTGGCAACGTTCGTGGCCAGAGCACTAGACAGGTACCGGCTCGTCGTCCTCCTGGGCTGCAGCCATCTCCTCGAATGACATGTCCGGGATCTTCCGTGCCACAAAGAGCGCCCCGATCACGATGGCAGCTGCCACCATCAGACCCATGCGCAAAGCGGTCAGCTGGCCGTTCTCGTATGCATCAACGATGGCTTCGGCCTCGGCGGGAGCCAATGAGGTCCCGGCAAGGGCAGCTTTGAGGTCGTCGCTGCTGACAAATTGGATCGAGCCGTTCAAGGCGACACTGATTTCTCCGCTGATCTCGTCGGAGATTCTCGGTTCGTTGGATATCTGATTCACGAAGACCCCAGCGAGGGCGCTAATGACCACAGCGCCGATGAGAGCCGTTCCCAATGCGGACCCCAGTTGTTGAGAAGTCCATTGGAGACCACCTGCCTCGCTCCGGTCTTTGGGCCCAACGGAGGACATGATCACGTTCCCTAGCTGGCTGGCAAGAAGCCCCATCCCGACACCAAGCAGTGCCATGGCAAAAGCGAAAGCCCCGCCTTCGAGCTCAGGCTGGATTGTTCCGGCGAGGATCAAGATTGATGCAAGCAGAACCCACAATCCCATGCGCACCATCCGCCGGGGCGTCGAGTTCTGACTCATCCGGGCCCCTATGAAGGACATGATGAACATCGTCACCGAAATCGGAAGCATCCGAAGGCCGGTCTCCAACGCATCGAGGCCCTGCACGACCTGGAGGTATAGGGGTATCGAGAAGAAGACACCCATGAGGATGAGGTTCTGTGAGAGGAACATCTGCAGACCGGCCTTAAGCGGCCGGATCTCGAACAAACTCATTCGGATCAGAGGATCAAGCTCGAGACTCACTCGCCGCTCGGTCCATCGTTTGAACAAGCCGAGAATGACCAGCCCGGCAGCCACCACGAACGGTGTCAGTGACAGCCCGAAGGGGGCGATAGGTGAGTTGGCGTTGGCGATCCAGCCCCATTCGCTGGCCTGGAGAATCCCGTAGACGAACAAACCCAGCCCTAGAGCCGTCAGAGCAGATCCAACCCAATCGATCTCCGGGATCGGTTTGGGACGGGCACCCTCGATGATCCATCCAACGGCAAGGACGATCAGTACGGCGAGGATGACCTCACCGACGAACACATATCGCCAGGTGAAGTTGGTCGTTACCCAACCGCCGAGAATCGGTCCGACGGCGATCCCGGCCCCGGCCACCCCGCCGATCACTCCATAGGCGACGGCCCGGTCGGCCCCCTTGTAGTTGCCGGCAATCAGCGCCACCAGGGCCGGCAGCACCAGAGCGGCCCCGATTCCCTCCAGGATCGACCAGCCCACCAGAAGCGACGGAACACTCCACGAAACGGCGGTCAGCGCCGAGCCCGCGGCGTAGATAATGAGACCAATCGAGAAGGCCCGTCTCCTACCCCAGCGATCACCCAGCTTGCCGCCGGTGATCATCAGCGCCGCCATTGTCAGGGCGTAGAAGGTGATCACACCCTGGATCACCGTCACTGTCGTGTCAAAGTCCTCGACCAGCTGACTTATCGAAACGTTCATCACCGCCTGATCGAGGACCATCAGGAACTGGGCTGCGCTCAACACGATCAAGGCACGCCATTTCATGATGTCACCGTAGTTACGACGGGCCGCACCCGCTGACTCATCATCCCCGTCTGTCTATTGTCGGGGCCATGGAGTACGTGGATATAACTGTTGACGGCCCGGTCGCCCTTATCCGGATGGATCGTCCCCCCATGAACGCTCTGTCAGAGGTGTTCGGGCAGGAGTTGAAGAGCGCGTTTGCGCGATGCGAGGACCCGTCAATTCGTGCTGTTGTTGTCAGCGGCCAACCCCACTTCGCTGCCGGCGCCGATATCAACGATTTCAAGAAGACGTTCGAGTCAGGGAGCGAGGAGAAGACGGCTTCGATTCTCCTGGAAGCGATCCGGATTCTGGAGAACCTGGCCAAGCCGACGATCGCCGCAGTCCACGGCTACGCACTTGGAGGAGGCTGTGAGTTGTCTCTGGGATGCGACTTCAGATACATGGCCGACGACGCCAAGATCGGCCAGCCCGAGATCCTTCTTGGCATCATTCCCGGCGCCGGGGGAACCCAACGACTTCAGCGTGTCATCGGATACCAGAAGGCCAAGGAACTCATCTACTCCGGTCGTCAGGTGGGAGCCGAAGAGGGTTTGGCCATCGGTTACGCCGACAAAGTGGCGCCGTCGGACGAGTTGCTCGATCTGGCCCTTTCCGACGCTGCCGCTTGGGCTACCGCGCCGACCGCTGCCTTGGCCGCCGCCAAACGAGCGCTGGCTGATGGCCGCGGCTTGACCATGGCAGACGCACTAGCGGTCGAACAGGAAGCATTCAGGATGTCGATGACCACCGACGATGCTGTCGAAGGAGTCAACGCCTTCATCGAGAAGCGTGAGGCGCACTTCAAGGGGAGCTGAGTCGGAACGATTCCGAACTCGCTCTAGCGCCGCATCCTGGCACAATTGGGGGCTTCAATGATCTATCTCGATCACGCTGCCACAACGCCGATGCGTCCTGAAGTCTGGCACGCCATGACACCGTTTGCCTCTGGCGTGTTCGGGAACTCCTCGGGTGTGCACGACGTCTCGCGTCGGGCGAAAAACGCCTTGGAGGAGGCGCGTGAGCGGGTAGCGGCGATGCTGGGCGCGAGACCAATGGAGATCATCTTCACATCGGGTGGCACCGAGTCGGACAACCTCGCCCTCAAGGGGGCGGTCTGGAGCCCGCGGGACCGTTCAGGCGTGGTCGCCGTCGCTACTGAGCACGAAGCCATCCTCGAGACCGTCGACTTTCTGCGCCGGTTGGGCTCACCGACCGCCCTCGTGAATGTCGACAGCGAAGGATTCGTCGACTCCGAAGCAGCGGTCGACGCCACCGGCCCGAACACTGCCGTCGTCTCGGTGATGCTGGTCAACAACGAGACCGGGTTGATTCAAGATGTTGGCGCCGTCGCCGAGGCCGTCAAACGATCGGATTCCGATGTATACGTCCACACCGACGCCGTTCAGGGGTTTGCATGCGAGGACGTCGATGTCGGCGCGCTCAACGTAGACATGATGACGATCACCGCCCACAAGTTCGGGGGACCCAAGGGCACCGGTCTTCTCTATGTTCGTGAGGGAACCGAGCTCGAGCCTGTTCTCCACGGCGGAGGCCAGGAACTTGGGCGCCGGTCCGGAACTCACGATGTAGCCGGCGCGGTCGGTCTCGCCCGTGCAATGGAGCTGGCTGTGGCTGATCGCGAGAGGTTCCGGTCACAAATCGGCCAGATTCGAGCCGACTTCGAGAAGAGGCTCGTTGCCGGCATAGATGATGTTGTGCTCAACACGCCGCGTGTCGGGCGGTCGTCTCATCATCTCAACATGAGAATCCCCGGGATCCGTAATGAGACTCTGCTCATGAGACTCGATCAGCGCGGCGTGGCGGCCTCGGCCGGGTCGGCCTGCCAATCGGGGGCGGCGACCGTGTCACACGTCCTCGAGGCAATGGGGTTGACTCCCGCCCATGCACGGGAAAGCCTTCGATTCTCATTCGGATGGACGTCGACGATGGATGAGTCCGTCGAGGCAGCTGACATAGTCGTGGAACTAGTGGAGAAACTGCGATGAAGGTTCTTGTCGCCATGTCGGGTGGAGTGGACTCGTCGGTGGCCGCAGCCCTGATGAAGGACGAAGGCCACGATGTGATCGGGGTGACTCTGAAGCTCTGGTCAGGCAGCGATGGGCAAGCACCCACAGCCGGGTGCTGCACCGTCTCCGACGCAGAAGATGCCCGTCGTGTCGCGGCGGAACTGAGGATTCCCTACTACGTCCTCGACTACGTCGATGATTTCAGAGATGGAGTGGTTGCCCGCTTTGTCCACGATTACGCGTCGGGTCTGACCCCGAACCCATGCATCGAGTGCAACCGGACAGTCAAATTCGATCGTCTTCTCAAGCGGCTCGACGATTTCGATTGTGAGGTTCTGGTGACGGGACACCATGCCCGAAGCAGGGAGATAGATGGGTTCTGGCATCTTCTGCGCGGCGCCGACAAGGCGAAGGATCAGTCCTATGTCCTGTCGATGTTGACTCAGTCCGAGCTGTCCTCGACGCGTTTCCCGGTCGGTGATCTCCTAAAGAGAGATGTTCGCCGGATTGCCGCAGGCATGGGCATGCGCAGCGCCCACAAGCCGGAGTCGATGGACATCTGTTTTGTCGGCGATGGCGACTACCGGGGGTTTCTCGAGGAGATTGCTCCCGATGTGTTCCACCCTGGACCCCTGGTCGACACCGCCGGTAATGAGATGGGCAGCCATGACGGAATCGTCGGTTTCACCGTTGGCCAGAGACGTGGTCTCGGCGTGGCTGTCGGGGAGCCGCGATTTGTCGTTCGGATCGATTCGGAGTCGGCCACGGTGGTTCTGGGAAGCCGTGACGACCTTCTTGTCTCCGGGGTGGAACTCTGCGACGTCACTTGGACCGATGGTGTCGGCGGAACCGGCGGGCTGATGGTGCAGTACCGGGCCCACGGCGATCCGGTGGCGGCCTCACTGGCCGGTTCGACCTTGATGTTCGAGGAGCCACAGCCGGCAATAGCACCCGGACAGACCGTTGCCTTCTACGACGGTGACGAGGTGCTTGGCGGGGCGCTCATCACCAGCACCAATCTGTGACACCTCGTCGGTAACGTCGCGAGAACGATGTCGACGCCCGACAAGCGCATAGAGAAGCTCCGCACTTCGATCAGAGAGCATGCCCACCGCTACTACATCCTGGACGCCCCCTCCGTCTCTGATGCGGAGTATGACGCATTGGTCTCCGAGCTTCAGGATCTCGAGGAGTCCCACCCCGATCTGGTGACCCCGGACAGCCCCACACAGCGTGTCGGTACCCCAATAGGCGACCTGTTTCGGCCGGTACAGCACCTGGCGCCGCTGTTCTCGCTCGACAACGCTGAGTCACGGGAGGATCTCGATGGCTGGGAGCAGCGGATGGAGCGCCAACTGGGCAGACCACCGAGTTCGTATGTCTGCGAGCTGAAGATCGATGGCTTGGCCGTTGTATTGGTCTATCGCGACGGTGTTCTCGATACCGGAGCCACCCGCGGAGACGGCATGACAGGAGAGGACATCACCGCCAATCTGAGGACCATCCCGTCGATCCCGCTGCGTCTTCGTGGTGATGATCATCCATCCGTCCTCGAGGTGCGCGGCGAGGTCTATATGCCCTATGAGGCCTTCGATGAGCTCAATAGGCAACAGGCGGCAGAGGAAAAGCCGTTGTTCGCCAACGCCAGGAATGCCGCGGCCGGGTCGGTGAGACAGAAGGATCCGGAGGCAACCGCCAGACGGAATCTCGCCGTCTGGGTCTACCAGTTGGGACTGGTCGAAGATGGTCCGGAGTTCGACTCTCATTGGGAAACACTCGACTACATGCAGTCGCTCGGTTTTCGCATCAATCCGGCGAGTCGGTCGATGGACACCATCGACGAGGTGTTCGGGTACACAGAGACGGCCGAACGAGATCGTCACGACATGCCGTATCAGACCGATGGCGTTGTCATCAAGGCCAATTCGTTGGCCGATCAGGCAGATCTCGGTTTCACTGCCAAGGCGCCCAGATGGGCGATCGCATACAAATTCCCACCCGAAGAGCAAGTGACGATCCTCAAGGACATCTGGGTCAACATCGGCCGCACCGGGGCGGCCACCCCCTTTGCAGTTCTAGAGCCGGTGTTTGTGGGCGGGGCAAACGTTGCCATGGCGACACTGCACAATCAGGACCAGGTCGCACTCAAGGATGTCCGAATCGGCGACCGGGTCATCGTCCGCCGCGCCGGGGACGTCATTCCCGAGGTTGTCGGTCCGGTGATCTCGGCACGGACCGGCAAAGAGAAGAGATGGACGATGCCGGAGAATTGCCCATTCTGCGGCAACCCGATCGTTCGTCTGGAAGACGAGGCGGTAGCCCGGTGCACCGGCGGCTTCGAGTGCCCGTCCCGGGTCCGAGAGTGGCTGTTCCACTTCGCCGGCAGGGGTGGTATGGACATCGAGCACATGGGGTACAAGACCATTGACCTGCTCCTCGGGGAGGGTTTGATCTCCGACCCTGCCGACATATTCAGCTTCGATGTCGAGCGACTCCTCGGCTACGAGGGCTGGGGGGAGATCTCGGTCAACAACCTCGAGAAGGCAATAGACGCCGCCAAGGAGCGCCCGGTTGCCCGGCTGCTGACTGCACTCGGGATCAGACACGTCGGCGGAACCGTGTCAAGGAAACTGTCAAGTGTCTTCGGTGGACTTGCTGCGTTGATGGATGCCACGGAGGAGGAGATCGCCGAAACCGAGGGCATCGGTCCGGTGATTGCTGCCGAGGTGCGAGCCTGGTCCGCAGATCCTGTCAATCGCAACCTTGTCAGAAGGCTTGGCGCTGCCGGGGTGCGTCTGGTCGATGAAGGCGAAGATCATGCGGATTCCGATCTGCTCGCCGGGGGCGTCTTCGTAGTGTCGGGATCAGTCGAGGGCTTCACGAGGGAGGAGGCCAAGATGGCTATCGAGGATCGAGGGGGGAAAGCGACCGGTTCGGTGTCGGGGAGGACGACAGCCCTGGTCGTGGGGGATTCGCCGGGTGCGTCCAAAACACGGAGAGCCGAAGAGCTCGGTGTTCCGATAATCGACGGCGATGGGTTCAGGGAGTTACTGGAGAAGGGTCTGGAAACCCTCGCCTAGCCGATCCGAAAGGACCATTCGAATGAACCGGGGTCGGGAAGCCCTGAGTAGGCGTCCCATACGACCCGCACGGTGTGCTTTCCCGGTGTCCACTCCTGAACATTCGGGTTGGAAGCACTTGGAGCCCAGCGGTAGACACCGGTGCCTTCGACGAAGGTCACGTCCGCGAGCGGCCAGCCGTCAACGTATATCTCGGCGCTATAACCCACCTCGAGGTCGATCTCCAGGATGGTCTGGGGTGGGACCAGGTCGCCCGGCTCGGGTGACACCGATTCGAGCGGTCGGTGAAGATCAATGGCTTCACCCTCCGTTGAGAAGGCGATTCCGAGTGCGATTGCGGCGATCGCAGTCAGACCGAGACCGATGTATATCAGACGATACGGCATGCGCGGTGACCGTAGCGGTGACCCGGCGGTGTGCTACCAGAGCACTAGTTGTGGTGCAGAGCGTCGTTGAGACCGCCCCATGAGCCCAACCGGGGAAGGGCCTCGACAGTTCCGGTCACCGAGTTTCTCCGGAACAACATATCGTCAATGCCCGACATCTCACGGCCCTTGGCCGTTGTGGCATCGGGAAGTGTGATGACCGTTCCAGCGGTGACGTAGAGGCCGGCCTCGACCACACAGTTGTCTCCCAGCGAGATTCCGATCCCCGAATTGGCGCCGAGCAGGCAGTTCTCACCAATGCGGATGACCTCATTGCCTCCCCCGGAAAGAGTGCCCATTATCGAGGCACTGCCGCCCACGTCTGTGCCATGTCCCACCACGACGCCGGAGCTGATACGGCCCTCGACCATCGAGGTGCCAAGTGTTCCAGCGTTGAAATTGACGAACCCCTCATGCATGACGGTCGTGCCCTCGCCGAGATAGGCGCCAAGCCGGACCCGGTCTGCGTCGGCCACTCGGACGCCCGACGGGATGACATAGTCCGTCATCCGTGGGAACTTGTCTACGGCCGACACCGCAGGTCTCCTTCCGCCGGCGATCAGCCTTGCCCGTGTCTCGGTGAATCCCTCGACGTCACATGGCCCCTCGCTGGTCCAAACAACGTTGTGGAGTGAGCCAAAGATCCCTTCGACGCTGATTTCGTGCGGCTTGAAGACACGATGGGAGAGAAGATGAAGACGCAGGTAGGCGTCCGTCGCTCCCGCCGGTGGGGCGGAGAGGTCGTCGATGACGGTCTCCACGATGCGACGCTCGACCCTTCGGTCATGATCCGACCCCTCGAGACCTCCGACCGTGCCACGTTCGTCCGACAGCGGGTCGGGGTACCAGACGTCCAGGATCTTCTCGCCCGAGTAAGTGGCGATACCTACGGCTCTAGCTGTGTCTGTCACGAAAGTGAGAGCGTAGCGCTCGGCTGTTACCTTGCCCGGATGCCAAACCTCACCGAGACTCTGGCCTGGCTGGTCGACATACCGTCGGCGACCGGCAGAGAAGCCACCATCCGAAACGCCATAGCCGAACGCCTCGCCGGCCAGCCCCAGACCCGAGTCGAAGACTCGCTGGTCGTGGGTGATCCGGCCAGCGGAAAGGTCGTTCTCGCGGGCCACACCGACACGGTGCCGTCTCAGGGCAACGGCGGAGCACGCGTCGTGGGTGACCGGCTCTTTGGACTTGGCGCGACCGACATGAAATCGGGGTTGGCGGTCATGATCCACCTTCTCGAGGATCTCGGTACGGCGAATTTCGTAGGGGTCTTCTATGCGGGCGAGGAGGGCCCGATCAAGGGAAACCAGCTTGGGGCTGTACTCGATGCGATCCCAGCGCTCGAGGAGGCCGAGGTTGGGATCGTGATGGAGCCAACCAGTCTGGAGCTGCACGCCGGTTGTCAGGGGTCGGTCAACGCCACCGTCTGGTTCGAGGGTGAGGCGGCACACTCGGCCCGCCCCTGGCTCGGAACGAATGCCGTCACCAGGGCGGGGGAGTTTCTGACGATGATGGGCGGGCTTCGGCCGGAGATCCACCCCATCGAGGGTCTCGAGTTCAAGGAGGTGATCTCGGTGACGATGGCTTCAGGCGGAGTGGCGAAAAACATCATCCCGCCGCGATTCGAGTTGAACGTCAACTACCGATTCTCGCCAGACCGTTCTCTCGAGGAGGCTGTGAGCCGACTCGGAGAGCTATGTGGCGGGGCCGACGGCTTTGACGTGTCTGACTCGGCGCCTGCTGCGTATCCCGAGATGAGCCATCCACTGTTCGGTGACCTCGCCACGGCGGCAAACGCTTCGATCTCGCACAAACAGGGCTGGACCGATGTGGCTCAACTGGCACAACGGGGGGTTCCCGCGGTCAATTTCGGCCCCGGTGAGACGGCCCTGGCACACAAGCCGGGTGAGTCGGTTCGCCTCAGCGACCTCGACTGGGCCTACGAGGCGTTGTCGTCAGTGCTCCGCTGACGTCCGAGACCCAGCCACAGGACCCAGGCGATCAGGCCGGCCCAGATCAGACCGGGTCGTAGCAGGACTATCAGGAGACCGGCTCCGACCACCACAGTCATGCCGGTCGACGGTTTCTTCACTACCGGTAGGACAAGGCTGACAGCGAGGAGGATCGCGCCAACCCGGATCAGAACTCCGGCCGTTGGGGAGGTGAGATCGTTGGTTCCTGTGAAAGCGATCAGCATCCCCGCGACCGCCGCGATCAGTCCGATCACTCCAAGTGTGAGAGCAGTGCCACGGAGGGGACTTGGATTGGCCACGTCTTCACTGTAAGCGTGCCTGACAATGGGCACAGGTGGGGCGGTTTCCTACACTCCGACGACCATGCCGATCGATATTGATATTGCCCATGTGGCACGTCTTGCCCGTCTTGATCTCACCGCCTCCGAACTCGAGGGCTACAAGACCCAACTCGGCGTGATCCTCGACCACGCGGCTCAGGTGCAATCGCTGGAGGGTGATCCCCAGGAGGAGACCTTCCACCCGCTTGGTTTCGTCAACGTATTCCGTTCGGACGAGCGCAGACCATCTCTCGATCGGGATGAGGTTCTCTCTCAGGCTCCCGAAACGGAGGACGGTTACTTCGTCGTGCCTCCAGCCATGGAGACAGATTGATGCTCCACGAGGTCACCATTGCAGAGGCCGGGAAGCGGTTGCGCACAGGTGAGGTGTCCTCGTCCGATCTTCTCGATGCCGCGCTGGAGAGAGCCTCGCGTACCGAGGCGCAGCTTCACGCCTACCTGACCATCGACAGGGATGGGGCAAGAGAGGCGGCTCTCGTGGCCGACGCTGATCTCGAGGATGGAATCGATCACGGACCGCTGCACGGCATTCCGGTTGCGCTCAAGGACAACATGTGCACGAGGGGCGTGGAGACCACGGCTTCGTCCCAGATCCTGGCCGGCTACATCCCCCCTTATGACGCCACCGTCACCCGGAAGCTGAGGGAGGCCGGCGCAGTCATCGTCGGCAAGACCAACCTCGATGAGTTCGCTATGGGCTCGTCGACGGAGAACTCGGCCTACGGGACCTCGTACAATCCCTGGGATATCAGCCGTGTCCCCGGTGGGTCGTCAGGGGGGTCCGCAGCAGCGGTGGCCGTCGGGTCTGCTTTTGCCGCCCTCGGATCCGATACCGGAGGGTCGATACGTCAGCCCGCATCGCTCACCGGTGTCGTCGGGATGAAGCCGACATACGGGACGGTGAGCCGGTATGGGCTGATCGCCTTTGCATCATCGCTCGACCAGATAGGCCCGCTTTCGAGAAGTGTCGAGGACGCGGCGATCACGCTGGAGGCCATCTGGGGCCATGACCCGCTGGACGCAACTTCGTATGCAGGGGATTATCCGAAACCGTCGGCAGCCCTGAGCAATGGTGTGTCGGGCCTCAAGGTCGGAGTGGTCAAGGAATTGGCCGGCGACGGATACGAGCCTGCGGTCGAATCCGCTGTCTCGGCAATGGTCGACGGGTTGTCCGACGCCGGTGCCACCGTGGTGAAGGTGTCGCTACCCACCTTCGACATCGCCCTCTCCGCGTATTACCTGATCGCGCCGGCCGAGGCCTCGGCGAACCTGGCCCGTTTCGATGGCATTCGTTATGGCCACCGCGGTGAGGGCGCGACCACTGAGACATTGATGGCGCGAACCAGAGCCGAGGGATTCGGACCCGAAGTCATCCGACGGGTCTTGCTTGGAACCTATGCGCTTTCCGCCGGGTATTACGACGCCTTCTATGGACAGGCCCAAAAGGTTCGGTCCGCCATTCAGGAGGATTTCGTCCGCGCCTACCAAGACGTCGACGTGCTGGTGTCACCGACAAGCCCCACGGTCGCATTCGAGGCCGGTGCCAGGGTGGACGACCCGCTCGCCATGTATCTCTCTGACATCTGCACCATCCCTTCGAACCTTGCTGGTCATCCAGCGATCTCAATTCCGATCGGTCTCGACACCCAGAATCTCCCCATAGGTTTTCAGGTGATGGCTCCGGCCCTCGGCGAGACCATCATGTTTCAGGTTGCTTCCGCCGTGGAGAATCTCGCCGACTTCGCCGAGCGCCCGATTCTCGAAGAGGTCGCCTCATGACTTGGGAGTCGGTGATTGGTATCGAGGTCCATGTCGAGCTCTCGACCGAGTCGAAGATGTTCTGTGGCTGCGCCGTCGATTTCGGTGTGGAGCCCAATACCAACGTGTGCCCTGTGTGTCTCGGTCTACCCGGTGCACTCCCGGTTCCAAATCGAAGGGCCATCGAGTGGATCATGCTGATCGGCCTTGCGCTCAACTGCGAGGTGACGGAGCGTTCGGTGTTTCACCGCAAGAACTACTTCTACGCCGACCTCCCTAAGGGCTACCAGATCTCTCAATTCGACATCCCTGTCTGTCATGACGGCTACCTCGATGTGACGGTTGATGCCGAGACACGCCGCATCCGCATCGAGCGAGCGCACATGGAGGAGGACACCGGCAAATCGACACACGTCGGCCATGGTGGAAGGATCCATGCCGCCGAGTCGACGCTGCTCGATTTCAACAGATCGGGTGTCCCCCTCGTTGAGATCGTCTCCCGTCCGGACATCCGCGGTGCTGCCGAAGCCCGTGCGTACGCCCAGGGGCTGCGTGCCGTGATAGTCGAGTTGGGAGTCTCTGATGCGCGCCTCGAAGAGGGCTCGATTCGCTTCGATGCCAACGTGTCGATCAGAGCGGTGGGTGACGAGGTTCTGGGAACCAAGGTCGAGGTCAAGAACATGAACTCCTTCCGATCCCTGGAGAGGGCCGTCGACTACGAGATAGAGCGACAGATCGCCGTCGTCGAGACCGGAGGTGAGCTGACTCAAGAGACTCGTCACTGGGACGAAGAAGCCGGTGTGACCCAGTCCATGAGGACCAAGGAGGGATCTTCGGATTATCGCTACTTCACCGAGCCCGATCTGGTTCCGATGGTCATGTCTGCCCCATGGGTCGACGAGATCAAGCAAGGTCTTCCGGAGTTGCCCGCAAATCGACGGGATAGATACTCAAAAGCCGGTCTCGACGCCGATCTAGCCGGTGTGCTGTCCAGCTCTCCCGCGGAGATTCGAGCGGTATACGAAACTGCCACGACAGCAGGAGCGAATCACCGGCGCGCCGCCAACTGGATGGTCGGTGAGGTGACCGCGTGGTTGCGAAGGACGGGGACCGATCCGGCAGAGCTTCCCCTCGACGGCCCCCAACTCGCCGAACTGGTGGAGATCGTTGACGAGGGACATGTCTCATCATCGGCCGCCAAAGAGGTGCTCGAAGGAGTGCTCAGCGGTGAGGGACAGCCGCGAGATGTGGCAAAGGCTCGCGATCTGATTCAGATCTCGGATGTGTCGGCGTTGGACGAGATCGTTGCTGGAGTGCTTGCCGACAATCCTGAGGCAGTCGACAGTTATGCGGCTGGCGAGCAGAAAGTCATCGGTTTCCTGGTCGGTCAGGTGATGAGGGAGAGTCAGGGCAAGGCAGACCCAAAGCTGGTCAATCAGCTTCTGAGGGAGAAGCTCTCCTGATAGCCAGGAACTGATCGGCCGGTATCAAAGGAGTGTGGCCCCGAGCCGGTTAGCGTCAGACCAAGATGCAGCGCCAGACCAAGATCATCGCCACCCTCGGGCCCTCCGTTGCTAGCGAGCAGGCCATACGGGCTCTGATCGATGCCGGGATGGATGTGGCCCGTCTCAATTTCTCCCATGGTGATCACGAGCTGCATCGTCAGATGTTCGAGTGGGTTCGCTCGGCGTCGGAGGACGCCGGTCGCAGTGTGGCGGTGATGCAGGATATCCAGGGCCCGAAACTGCGGATTGGAACCTTTCCTGGCGGTGAGATCGAGCTTCGCAAGGATGCCGAGGTGGCTCTCACGGCGGCGTCCGCAGAAAGGGCAGCAGGGGTTATTCAGGTGGGTTACGAAAAGCTTCTGGAGGATGTCTCTCCGGGGCACCGGGTCATCCTCGGCGACGGCATGGTGTCGCTGGAGGTCGTGGGCAGATCGGACGGCGCCCTGCTTGCTCGCATTCTCGAGGACGGCTCACTCTCCGATCATCAGGGTGTTGCCTTTCCGGACAGCAGTCTGTCGGCGGTGGGCATCACCGAGAAGGACGAGGTCGATCTGGCGTTTGGCAAGAAGTTGGGAGTCGATTACGTGGCGGCGTCCTTTGTGCGTGCGGCCGCGGACGTTGAGGCCGTGGCGTCATTGTGCGGGGATGTCCCGGTGATCGCCAAGATCGAGCTGGCTCAGGCATTGGACAATCTCGACGAGATTCTTGCCGCGTCCTTTGGGGTGATGGTCGCCAGGGGTGATCTGGGCGTCCAGGTGCCGTTGGAGCGGTTGCCCCTGATCCAGGCCGAGATCCTGGAGAAGGCCAATGCGGCCGGGAGCATCTCTATCACTGCCACCGAGATGCTCGAATCGATGATCACAAACCCCCGGCCGACGCGTGCCGAGGTCACTGATGTCGCCACCGCCGTCACTGAGGGCACCGACGCTGTGATGCTCTCGGGTGAGACGGCGATCGGTGATTACCCGATACAGGCGGTGGCTGCCATGGCTCGGATCTGTCAGACAGTCGAGGAGGGCACTCTCCCGGGTCGAGGAGAACATCCGGTGTCCTTTGTCGGAGACGAGAACAACATCGCTTCGGCTGTGGCACTGGCGGCAACACACATTGCCGGGAACGTCGGGGCTTCCACCATCGTCGCCTTCACCGAGACCGGAAACACGGCGCGTCTGATTTCGAAGTATCGCCCGGAGCAGCGTGTGGTCGCCTTCACTCCCAACCCTGACACTCAACGGCGCATGTCTCTCTATTGGGGCGTCATTCCCCACCACTTCGAGCGTCGTGATTACACAGACGACGAGATCGCCCTGGCCGCATCGATACTTCGGTCCGAGGGTGTGTGCGTCCACGGCGAAACCGTGGTGATGGTCGCCGGCGTGCCACCCCATCTCAAAGCCTCGACGAACCTTGTCAAGGTTCACAGAATCGGTGAGCTCTCCGGTGGGCTCGGCGGCTAGTTACGATCGGGTATCCATGGGTCAGAACGTAGAGATCAAAGACAAGGTGGCGATGGGGGAGATCCTCATCGTCGATACTGACAGGAGCTTCACCGGTCAGGACGGTCAGGCCATGACCCCCGAGTTCGAGGGAGAGGGTGTTCCGGGTGTGCTTGCCGCGCGGCTGTTTGCCCTCGACTTGGGCATCGACCATGTGTTCATTCTTCAGAACACGGTCACTGTTCGTCGTCCAGGGGGGTGGGATGAGGATTCGGCGGACGCCGTGTCGGAGGTGACCCACTCGCTTCTCCGCTACTACGACGAAGAGGAATGAGCGCCGGCTACCACGGTGGTCACGGCTGGGTGGTCGGCGGTGTCGTGGTCGGCGGTGTCGTGGTCGGTGGTGTGATGGTCGTCGGCGTGATGATGGTCGTGGTGGTGGAAGGACAGGTTGCCTCCTGACCGGGGACCATGCACGGGTGAACTTCGAAGATCGCGAGTCGAGCCTGGTAGCGGACAATCCACTCCTCTTCGGCAATGAGCACGATTCCGCCTCTGAGCTTCTTTCTGGTGACTGTCACACTCCATCCGTCGCGCTCGGTCTGGATCTGGTCGACATGGTCGATCTCCAATTCGGGATTGGCCACGTATCTCGGCTCACCGGGGCTGGTTACGGCAAACCGGCTGGACACGATTCCCTGTATGTGGATCGCCTCGGGCCCTCCGTTCGAGGGAACCCAGATCTTGGTTTCGCCGCCGCTCTGCTCGCCTTTGACCGTCCTCCCGTCGTTGTCACCAAAAATGCGAATGGTGATCGAAGTGTCGGTGTACAGAGTGTCGATCATGATCGCCTTGGGTGTGTCGTTGCGAAAGATGAGGTTGGGTGTTGTCCAACTGATCGTGGCCTCGATGCCCTCGGGATAGCGGGAGAAATAGAATGAGTGAGGCTTGTGGGCAATGTCCTCGTAGCCACCCCAGAAGACGGCGTTGTAGGTGGTAGTGGCGAACTGGCTGACACCACCGCCAATGGTGTCCTGGAGTTGACCGGCAACGATCGTCCCCGCCGGTAGGTACCCCTTCTCCGCAGTTCTCTGGCCGACGTGCTCGTTGATGCTGAACTCTGACCCGGAGCGGACTATGACCATGTCCATCGCGTCGGCCATCAGCTGGATGTTGATGACCCGGTCCTGGCAGCAGGAGTGGTAGGTGGTGAATGATGAGACGAGATGCTTGATTCCCAAGCTCTCGAGAGATTCCGTGGTGACATTGGGCTCGGCATCCTCTACCAGCGGTAACTGCCCAAGTCTCCCGCTGGTCATTCCGGCCTGAAGAAGCTTCTGCGCTGTCTCCGTCTCGTCGATTCGGGTTCCCCGAAGGCCGGGAACGACTCTGATCGAGTCGCCGCTGATGTCGAAGTAGGCGTCCACCGGAGCGGCCTCATACTCAGATCTGACCGGCCGAAGAAAACCGTTGATGGTCTCCGGGTCGAAGGAGTGGACGATCTGAGGTGTGCCAAAAGCGATGGTCTCCGACCGGTAGGCCTCGGCCAATTGATCGGGTGTGAAGACGAGCTCGCTCCCGTTGTGGATCATCCGAATCGAGTCGGAGAGGAGTTGGTTCGCCTCCAGCAGCGCATTGTCGATGTCCGAGTCGCTGAGTCTCGGAATAATCGTCTCCGTGGGTAGAGGCTCCGTCTCGGGTATCTCTGCTAGAAGGTTCGCCTCGATGATCTCTGTGCTTTCGCCTCGCTTGATGCCTGTGCCGGGTGCCGGGTAGATGGGCTGGGGAACTCCATCGGTCATCTCGATGGCGCCGAGACTGGCAGGTCTCGAAATGACCCCCAGATCCCAATCGTCGAATACCTGCTCGATCGATGCGGGATCCGTGGAGCCGCTCAGCCCCAACTCGACGGTCGAGAAGGTGTGGCGAAGCCACCAGAGGAACTGGTATGAGGCGTTGCCCTCGCGTCCGACGTGCATCGCCTCCTCGACGACCTTCTCTTCGTCAACATCGAAACCACTCTCTGCCGGATTCAACAACACCTGTGTGCTCTCGATCGTGAAGGAAGCGGTCCTTGCCAGATACTGATCCTCGACGGCGAGGATGGCACTGATCGCCTCTTCCTGAGTGAGACCGCCGATGGGTGCTCCCACCACTTCAACATGGCCCATCACCTCATCTTGGGAGACGTTGCGAGTGAGCCCGTAGGCGGCAAACAGCACCACAAAGAACCCGGCTACCACGATCACGGCAGTCAGCAACGGATGTATGCGAAAGGAAAGGTGCTTGTTCATGTGAAAGGCCGCCCCAACCGGCCTAAGCCCTGGACCGGGCATGGTACCGCCGGGGTCACCGATATCTGAACCGGAGATATCGGTGTCGCGGTATACCCTCGTGGCTGATGTCGGTAGCTATTCCACATGTGATTCCTGGAGATGAGATACGTCTATCTGCTTCGACGTACGTGACATGGAAAAAGTGCCCGGATTCGGCAAATGCCCGGCTTCAGGGGATATATGGGCCTGACACCCGTCCGGCGTTCACTGGCATTCTCGCCCATCGCATCTTCAGCCGTCATCTCAGCGGAGGTTCGATCGAATCTGATGATTTTGTTCAGGCCTGCCGGGAGGAGATCGGTGGATCCAATCTGAACAACAAGCTTGCCGGCCTCGAGATGAAACCGTCTGCTCTCGCCGGAGTGATCGAAGAGGTGCGTGGTCTCTACGACCGTTTCACTCGACTCCCCGTCGATGGATTCGAGGGGTCGGAGGTCGATCTGAAGCATGAGACGGACGACGGTCTCCAGTTGGTTGGCGTGGTCGACGCGGTCTATCGGGAGGATCTGGGCGGTCATCGTCTTGTCGACTGGAAGACGGGAGAGCTTGGTGAACCCGAAGATCAACTCATGTTCTATGCCTTGCTCTGGGCTCTCGACCACACCGAGGTCCCGGCATACGTCGAGGCTGTGTCGGTTCGGACTGGTGAGAGGTATCGGGCAGTTCCGTCAAGCGCAGATGTCCAGGAGGTGGCCACAGAGGTGGCCCGTTTGGTCAGCGAAATGCGCACCGCGTGGAGCGCAGGATCGAGACTCGAGAAGAGAGCCGGTCCGTGGTGTCGTTTTTGCCCGATCCTGACCGATTGCGCCGAAGGTCAGGCGGCGGAGGCGCTGCTCTCGTGATCAACGAGCGTCATATCGTCGATATATCGACTATCATCGATACGACATGAGTTATTGCTGCACACCCTTGTTCGAAGGAGTCATCGACGACTCGGCAGCCGCCGAGATGGCCCCGGTTCTTGCTGCCCTTGCCGATCCCGTTCGGCTTCGGATCGTCTCGATCCTCGCTGGATCACCTGACGGAGCGGCATGCGGATGTGACCTGGAGACCCCGCTCGGACTCTCCCAGCCGACCGTGTCCCACCATCTGAGGATTCTCCGGGAGGCGGGTCTCGTCGAGGGGACCAGGGAAGGCCGCTGGGTTCACTACCGGGTGGTCCCCGAGCGACTCTCCGAGATCCGGGAGGCGCTGGCGCCCAGGTCGGCTATACCGGTTTAGTGGTGTTCGCCGGGCGCGGCGCCCGGATTCCACGAAGCTCCCAGTCGCCGCCGAGGGCCGTGGACAGCACCTCCTCGGAATCACTGGGTTGGGCTCCGATCTCGGGTCGTACCTCGACCTCACCATGGACGATGGTGTTGGTGAGGGCTCCGAGACCCTCGACTTCGACTGTGACCACGTCACCCGGCTCAACCGGTCTCGATCCCGCCGGTGTTCCGCTGAGAATCACGTCGCCCGGGAGGAGGGTGATGGTCCGGGCGATGTCGGCCACCAGGTAATGCATGTCCCACGCCATTTCTGAGGTGTTGCCCGTCTGGGCTCTCTCTCCGTTGACCGTTGTCTGGATGTCTTTGTCATGGAAATCCCAGTCGTCGACGAGTCCCGGCCCTATCGGGCACAGGGTGTCTGACCCTTTTACCCGGAGCATCGAACCGGCATCGGTGTCGCGAAAGTCGTGGAGCCCGTAGTCGTTGGCTATCGAGTAGCCGGCGATGTGATGGGCCGCATCGTCGCGGGAGATGTTGAAGGCCGTCTCACCGATCACGATGGCGATCTCTCCCTCGAAGTTGAGGTATTTGCATCGCTGAGGGCGAATCACGTCGCCCATGTGCGAGTTGAGCGCTGTGGTGGGCTTGTGAAAATAGGTCGGGGCCGGTGGGAGTTTGGTCATGAACTCGACAACCCTGCTCCCGTAATTGAGGTGAACGGCGATGATCTTGGACGGTTCCGTCGGCGGGAGGTGGATTGCCTCGCCGATCGAGATGCGCTCGCCATCGACCGTTACCAACTCATCGCCCTCGCGTCGGGTCGAAACGGGCTCACCGTTGAAAAGAATCCTCCGGTATTCAGTCATCGACTGCTCACGGTAACTGGGCTGGGGTGGTGGGGTGTCAGCTAGATTTTGGTACCCAGCCAACCCATGACACTCAACGTTCTCCACTCAGACCTCGGTGATCCCGAAGCCGACATCACTTCACATGACACTTATCTGTCCGGGTTCCCCCATGCTGCTTTCAAGCGTCTCCGGGAGAAGAGCCCGGTGGTTTGGGTCGACGAGGGCGATGACGGTGCCGGGTTCTGGGCGATAACCAAGCACGCCGACATCATCGAGGTGAGTCGCGATTACAAGCGGTTCACCGCGGCCCGGGGAATCCGTATTGAAGAGATGGCCGATGATGAGCTCGATGCCCGTCGCACGCTGATGGAATTCGATCCGCCCGACCACACTCGGCTACGCCGCCTGGTCCAGCCGGGGTTCACCCCAAAGGTGGTGACGACTTATGAGGCTGCCTTCCGTGAGCTCGTCGGGCTGGTGCTAGACGAAGTTCTTCCGCTCGGAGAGTTCGACTTTGTCACCGAGCTTGCGAGGGAGTTGCCCATACGCATGCTCTGTCGGCTCGTCGGTGTCCCCGAAGGCGATTCCGCCCAACTCGTGACCTGGGGCGATCAGATGATATCCAACGCCGACCCGGAGTACACGCCGGTGATCATCGACAAGGTCGACAGCGACGAGTATCGGCTGCTTCCGTTCAGGTCTCCTGCGGCTCTGGAGATCTTCCGCTACGCCGAGGTGATAGCACTCGAGCGGCGACAAGACCCCAAGGACGACATCATCACCACGCTGCTCACTGCCGAACCGGACGGGGAGCCTCTCACCGATCTCGAGTTCAAGAACTTCTTCACACTGATGATGGTTGCCGGCAACGAGACCACACGGCACACGATCAGCCACGGTCTGATCTATCTGCACGACCACCCCGACCAACTTGCTCAATGGCGTGAGAGTTTGAAGACCGGGTCCGAGACAGCCACGGAGGAGATTCTCAGGGCTTCGAGCGTGACCATGCACTTCCGTCGGACTACCACCGAAGACACCGAGATCAGAGGTGTGCCGATCAGGGCCGGAGACAAAGTCGTCGTTTGGTATACGTCAGCGAACTACGACACCGACCTCTTTGATGATCCTTTCACGTTGGACCTGAGACGCGACCCGAACCCACATATCGCCTTTGGCACCGGTCGTCATGTCTGCCTGGGCCAATCACTGGCCAGACTCGAGGTTCGGGTGTTCTTCGAGGAGTTCTTGAGCCGGGTCGCCGGCTTCGAGGTGGGCGAGCCTGATCGGCTCCGCTCCAATTTCATCTCCGGGATCAAGCACCTCCCGGTGAGCGTGCGCGTATAGCGGTAGTTGAGCGTGGAAGAATGTTGATAGAGGGTCTTGACAGTCGAAGTTTGACCCCGTAGGGTCGAACATATGTTCGATCATGAGACCTCGATCGGACTCTTGGCGGGGGAGATCCACGACGAGGACAACCTCTATCAGTTGACCGGCGAGGCTGATTCGGACCACGGGTTGGAGCATGATCGTCAT
>Ga0255047_10000035_pt1 | contig 85424 bp, 71 predicted proteins | sample JV7_2_1_MG_FD_183640 | JGI IMG/M metagenome (GOLD analysis project Ga0255047, IMG submission 183640) | Seawater microbial communities from Jervis Inlet, British Columbia, Canada - JV7_2_1 | ecosystem: Environmental > Aquatic > Marine > Inlet | place: Canada: British Columbia | collected 2016-10-06
TGCAACGGCAGATGCGATGGGGTATGCCTGGGAGAACTGGGAACGAATCCAGCCGATGGACAACCCCGTTGGGTACCTGTATGCCGTTGGCCGCGACCGGGCCAGGAAGTCCCTGCGCAGGCGGCGTCCGGTGTTTTCTCCGGTTGATGCATCGCGTTTGCCGTGGGTCGAGCCGTCGTTGCCTTCGGCCCTTGCAGCTCTGCCGAGCCGGCAACGTGAAGTCGTGGTGCTGTTGCACTGTTACCAGTGGTCCATGTCCGAGGTGGCGGACCTCCTCAGCATTGCGAAATCGACGGTGCAGAACCATGCCGAGCGTGGTCTGGCGTCGCTGCGACTGGCGATCGGAGTCGAGGTATGAGCCAGGACCTGTTGACCCAGCTCGCCGAGTATGGCGCCTACTGCAACGAACGCCAGGAACCCGTGTCCGCAGAAGACGTGATCGACGCCATCGTCCCGCTGCCGATGCCCACCCCCACGCCGGCACCCAGCCGTGGGTGGCTGGTCGCGGTGGCAGCTGCCGCCCTGATCCTGGTCGTCATCGGCGGTGTCGCATGGCTGACATCATTCGACAACAGCATCTCACCCGCCGACGATCCCACCGTGACGACGGTACCCGAAACCACGGTCCCGCAGACCACGGTCCCGCAGACGACGGTTCCGGGGCCACCCACGACCGTTCCGGCTCCACCCACCACGGTCCCCGGGCCGTCTACGACGGCTCCACAGGCAGTGGAGTCGGTGATATGGACACGACACGAGGGAAGTGTTCCGGGGAGTGGCTCCTCCTTCTACCGTGAGACACCGGTCGGCCTCGTCGCCATTCGTACCGAGGACTTCCAAGTGCCACTGGTCTACATGTCGTCGAACGGTTCTGAGTGGACCGAAGTGCCGATCCCGGGGGCAGCCAGCGTCCCCCTTCCCGAGGTCCACTCCTTCGATGTTGAGCCGACGCCAGCAGGCGTCTGGCTGACAGGCCCGGACGGCGACATCTGGTTTGCCAATCTGGACTCGTGGTCCTCGGGCGCACCATCCTGGGAAGAGATGGCCTCCGAGGCCGACCTGCTCGACTTGAAGGGGCCTCCCCCCGTCGGGACTCGCTGGGCGTCAGGGATCAGCGGCAAGGCGCGGATCGGCACGACGAGCCTCCTTGCCGTCGACTGGGAGCTCGCCATCGACTACGGGGCGATCCTCGACCTGCCCCCCGGATACACCGATATTGGGCATGACGACCTGGATTCGTGCTACTCAGGCGGAACTCCCGGTCAACTGTCGGTGCGAGGCCGCAATTCATCCGGCGAGGAAGTGTGCCTGACAACAGTCACCATGGTCAATGACGCCGGTGGAGTGAGTGTTCTCGATGAAGACGGAGACCAAGTCGTCTACGTAGAGAACGCTGTGGCGGAATTCGCATATGGGGACGGAGGGCCCCACGTCTTCCCCCCAAGCGGGATGCTCGACCTGTACGCCTCAACCGATGGGCGGTTAGAACTCGTCCGCTCGGTAGATGCGACGTACCCGTGTGGCCACGGACTCGATCACGGCGACGGTGCAGTCGTACATGTCATCGATTGCCCCGACTTGGAGGGCTCGGCTGCCGCCCAAGACGTGGCACGCTCGACCACCGATGGCGTGACGTGGGAGCAGATTCCATACGACGACCCGGCGTTCTTGGGCGGCCGCCACCCACTCGGGTTCTCTTGGGAATCCACCTGGCCGTGGGGGCCGCCGGACGACGTGCAGGGGCCGTCGGCAATCCTCGTCTCCGAGGACGGAGAGACTTGGACCGAGTTGATCAGGCATGCCGGACCGATCTTCGATCCACCAGCCGGGATTGTGGCAACACAGGTCGAAGCAGACCGGCTGGCTGATGAGATCTTCGTCTACAACGGTACGGCCCTCTCAACGGTTCAAGCCAACTGGCCTATGAGCGACTGGCCCGAATTCTCCGGAATGATCGGGAACACGCTGATCCTCATTCACGGCGCTGATGTCTGGATCGGTGAACTCTTCGCGAGCTGATCACCGCGCTGGTGTGGGCATCCCGACAGGCGTAGCTCCGACCACTTGTCGTGGGTCCGTGTGGTACGACCTGGCGTCTCGCGCCTTTCCTTGAGTAGAGGAACCCATGGGGAGGGTGGATGGCGCAGCGGGAGGCCGCGATGAAGCAGAGACATGGAGCAGTGCGGGCGCGGCGCGGACCTGTTGCGGTCATGGCGATTGCGATTGGCCTGATCACCGCGGCGTGTTCGGTCGGGCAGGCGAGCGACGAGGTGACGACGACCACAATGTTGGCCGCCGCGGCGAACAGCACGACAACAGCCACGAGCGCAGCCGAAACCACCTCGAAGCAGGCTGCGCTTCCCGAGACGCCGGCGTGCCCCGACTTCGAGGCGGACTGGCCGCAGTCCGGACGGGATCTCGACTACACGTCGCACAACCCATCCGAGACGGCGATTGCCCCCGCGTCGGTGGCCTCACTACGCCCGGCGTGGCGCCATGACGACAACGGCGGCGTCTCGGGAACTCCGGTGATCGTGGACGGTCTCGTGTTCTACGGCGACTGGACCGGGGTCGTGCATGCCGCCGACGCCTGCACCGGTGAGCTCGTCTGGTCCACCAGCGTCGGGGAGGCGCCGCTGGCGACGTCGCTGGCGGTCGCAACCGGCCTGGTCGTCGCTTCCGACTTCGCCGATGGCATCCATGCCCTGTCACAGGCCGATGGCGCCATCGTGTGGTCGACCGCGCTCGCCGGAGGAGGCACCGCTACGGGTTCCGGAGCTCCGGCCATAGCGAACGGCATGGTGATCACGGGAGTCGCCGGGGGCGTCGAGCCGGTCGGGTGGCGCGGGAGCATCGTGGCGTTCGATCTGGCTTCGGGCGAAGAGTTGTGGCGCGCCTACACCGACAACGACCTTCCGACCGAAGGAGGGTCGGTTTCCGTGTGGTCCTCACCCGCGGTGGACCTGGGTCGTGGCGTGGCCTACATCGGGACGGGCAACACCAACCGAATTCGCAACGACGGCGAGCCGGTTCCGGACAGCCCGTTCGCCAACGCCCTCCTCGCCATCGACATCGACACCGGCGAAGTGATCTGGGTTACGCGCATGCTCGAGGAGGACGCCGGCCGCGACTTCGACATCGGTGCCCCGCCGACGCTGTTCACCGCAGACGGGCGCGACCTCGTGGCGGTCGGTGGCAAGTCCGGGGACTTCTTCGCTCTCGACCGCGACTCTGGAGAAGAAGTCTGGCGGATCAACCTCACCGCAGGCAGCCGCGCCGGAGGTGTGATGAAGGGGGCGGCATACACCGACGGCGTGCTGTACGTCGCATCCAATGCGGGCTTCTTGTCCGATGGTGTCATCTTTGCGATCGACGCCACCGACGGCACCGAGCTGTGGTCCTTCTCCGGTCGCGCCCCGTTGATCGGTCACAACCTCTCCATTGCCAACGGCGTGGTCTTCGTCACATGGTACGGCGGCGAAGTCATGGCGCTCGACGGGGGCACCGGACGCGAGCTCTGGGCGGAGTCCCTCGGCGTTCGTCTCCAGGGCGGCGTGTCCATCAGCGACGGATACGTCTTCGTCGGGTTCGGTGGTGGGGCACCGCCCGACCTCCAGCCGAGCTCCGTCGGAGGAGTTGCGGCATTCGCGGTCCCATCGAACTAGGCGCATTGGCAACAGCAGTCCCCACGGATCGACAACTGCACAGAACGGCCAGGAGCCGGTAGGCGGCCGGCATGTTGGCTCACATGGCCAGGTCTTGTGGGCTCCCGTCAGGCCCTGGGTGAGGAGGCCCGGATGCTGCCTGTGCCGGGATCAGTCATCCCCGGCAGCTGCCGCCCGGCGCGTCGCCCGGATCTGGTCGAGGCTGTGTTTCACGATCGGGCTCATCTCTGGTGGCTGCCACGCCTTGTACGCGGTCCGGTCGTCGATGGGCCACTCGATGTCGAGATCCACGCGAGTCCCCGGCTCGGTGGCTGTCGCCAACAGGTCGACGGCGGCCTTGGCCACCTCGAGCTGCATGGCGGCGTCCGCCACCATGCCGAACGGTTGCCCGAACGGGAACGGCACGCCGAGCACTCGTGGCGCCGCAGCCCGGTCGGCGAATTCGGGCATCATCGTGACCATCACGGTGGGTATGCCGTTCGCTTCGACGAGACGTGCCAGCACGGGCACGTTCAAACAACAGTCAGGTCAGGAAGGAGCCAGCACGAGGACGTCGATCTCGGCGTCGCGGCACTTCGCAACGATCTCCGGACCCGTCTTCTCTGCCCACACGGCGGCACCATGCTCCTGGAAGCCCATGACCGAGAAGTGTTCAGCGGCCACGGCGCCGATGAGGCCGGCATTCTGGAGCGTGTGGAATGCCCGCAGGGGGAGCGCGACGTTGAAGTCCTGCCGGACCAGGTCGGTGTTGTAGTGGAGATGGGCGGCGCTGATGGCCTCTTGCGCCACCCCGTCTGGGATCACCCGCAGCGTTGGGTCTCCCCAGGTCGGTTCGCCGCGTTCTCGATCGAGATCGAACGGTTGTTGCCAGCCTTCGAGGTACAGGCCGCCAGAGGTCAGCAGGCCGAATGTGGCCTCCTCGACCGGTCCGACGGCGGCCCACACCGGATCCTGCTCCGGAAACCTCCGCCCTTCGTACATGGGCCGGAAGCTGCGGGGCAGATAGCGGTAGCTGTCGACGGCCATCCCGGCAAGGTAGCCGCGGAATCCGGGGTGCGCAGATCGGGTTGACTGGTCTCGTGACCACGGACACCTTCACCATCGTCGGGCTCTCCGGGAGTCTCCGAGCCGAATCGTTCAACACCGCATTGCTCCGCGAGTCGGCGCGTCTTGCTCCAGAGGACGTCGCCGTCGATGTGGTCGTCCCCGGCGACCTCCCGTTGTTCAACACCGACCTCGAGCGCGCCGGCCTCCCCGAGTCGGTTGTCGACCTGCGTGCGCGAGTTGCCGCTGCCGATGGACTCCTCGTCGCTACCCCGGAGTACAACTTCTCGGTCACAGGCGTCGTCAAGAACACGATCGACTGGCTGTCCCGGGGAGGTCCTGCCAGCCCCCTCCATCACAAGCCGACGGGCCTGCTCTCCAGCGCAGGCGGTTCCGGAGGGTCGCATGCGCTGCGCCACCTACGCCAGATCCTGTCGCACAATCGGGTGCGGGTGCTGGCGACTCCGGAGGTCCGGGTCCGTCGCGGCTCCGAACACTTCATAGAGGGCCGGCTGACCACTCCCGAGGTTGCCGCGGACATCATCGCTCTGCTGTCAGGCCTGCGGGCGCTCGCCGGTCGCGACCATGATGTCCCGGACGTCCCAGGGTCGGTCTTCGTCGTCGGCTCCGAGGTCCGCTCCGCCGACCTGATTGCCGCGCTCATCGCCGAACGCGGCGTGCGCACCCTCACTGCCCTGACCCGCACGGACACTGGGAGACTTCTCGAAGCGCGCAGCATCTCGGCGGTCGTCATCGATCCCGCCCTGGCTCCCGAAGATGCCGACCTCGTAGCCAAGGATGTTCGCGAGATCGCCCCCGGCGCTCCAGTCGTGCGACCAGAGCGGATCGAAGGCGCGGCCGACCTCGTGGTGACGGCGCTTCGAGAGTCGATCGAGTAGCGTCGCCCGATCCGCAACGGAGGTCCCGACGTGCGCAACTGGCTGCTCTTCTTCCATGTGCTCGGCGCCATCATGTGGCTCGGCGGGAGCATCTACATCGAGAGCCTGATGGCAGGGGCGAGCCGCACGAAGGAGCAGCGCACCGTCGTCAGGACGGCGCAGCGGGTCATCGATGCCAACCGGGTGATCATGCTGGTCGGCCCGTTGCTGGTTCTCGTATTCGGGATCTGGCTGGTCATCGAGCTGCACGGCGTGCGCGGATTCGAGAAGTTCTGGATCCTGGGTGCCTTCGTCCTGGCCGGCGCGGCCTTCGCCGCCAACCTCTTCTACTTCCGCCCGAAGACCCAGGAGTTCAACGCTCTCGTGGCGGAGCGAGGAATGGAGGACGAGGCGGTTGCCGAGGTGGGTGGTCAGATCGGCGTGGCGTCGCACCTGACGACCCTCGCCGAGTTCCTCACGCTCGTATTGATGATCTTCAAGCCGACGTTCTGAGCCCCGGGACCGGCGCAATGCCGTTGCTTGTACAATCCCGGCAGCCCCGGGGACGTAGCTCAGTTGGGAGAGCACCTGGTTTGCAACCAGGAGGTCGTCGGTTCGAGCCCGATCGTCTCCACGTCCGAAGAGGAGGATGTACATGCGCAATGCGGTGATCGTCGATGCGGTTCGCACACCAGTGGGCAAGCGGAACGGGATGCTCAAAGACTGGCACCCTGCCGATCTCGCCGCCGAGACCCTGAAGGCGCTCGCCGAGCGCAGCAGCCTCGATCCCGGATTGGTCGAGGACGTCATCATGGGGTGCGTCTCCCAGGTCGGAGAGCAGACCTTCAACATCGGCCGCAACGCGGCCCTCGGTGCTGGCTGGCCCGAGACGGTGCCTGGGGTGACGATCGACCGCCAGTGCGGCTCTTCGCAACAGTCGGTCCACTTTGCCGCGCAGGGCGTCATTGCCGGCGCCTACGACGTCGCCGTTGCCGCCGGCGTCGAGTCGATGACCAGGGTGCCCATGGGTATCAGCTACTCGCAGGGCCCGGGAAAGCCGTTCGGCCAGGAGATGCGTGAGCGCTACAACGACAACCTCGTGCCGCAGGGAATCTCGGCAGAGCTGATTGCCGAGAAGTGGAGCATCCCGCGCGCAGAGCTCGACCAAATCGGCTTCGACTCACACATGCGGGCGCTGCGAGCCACGGAGGAGCATCGGTTCGACAGCCAGTTGGTGCCGGTCCAAGTACGAACCGACAGTGGTGATCTCGAGACGATGACTCGCGACGAGGGCATCCGGGCGAGCACCACCAAGGAGAAGCTCGCAGAGCTCAGTCCGGTCTTCAAGGAGGACGGCGTCGTGACCGCAGGTAACTCGTCCCAGATCTCCGACGGTTCTGCCGCCCTGCTCATCATGGAGGAGGGCAAGGCGAATGAGCTGGGATTGACCCCCAAGGCCCGATTTGTCTCGTTCTCGCTGGCGGGCACCGACCCTGTGCTCATGCTCACCGGCCCCATCCCCGCGACCACCAAGGCCTTGGCCAAGGCGGGCCTGACGATCAACGACATCGACCTGTTCGAGGTCAACGAGGCATTCGCCTCGGTCATCGGTGCCTGGACCAGGGAGACCGGTGGTGATTGGGACAAGACCAACGTCAACGGCGGTGCGATCGCCCTTGGGCACCCCCTTGGTGCCAGCGGAGCGCGCCTCATGACAACGCTCATCCACGAGCTCGAGCGCACCGGCGGCCGTTACGGCCTCCAGACGATGTGCGAGGGCGGCGGTCTGTCGAACGGCACCATCATCGAGATGCTCTGATGGCCGCGTTCCTGATCGCGGCAGCGATCGGGATCGCCATCCTTGCCGGCACGATCTGGTCGATCCGGTTCATCGCGCAGGGACCGCCACCCGAACCCGATCTCGATGCCGTCGAGGAGGTCGAGGCGCACTACCGCTGCACGGTGTGCGGTCTGCAACTCGTTGTCACGTATGCCCAAGAAGGGGAAGCAGCCGCGCCGAAACACTGCCGTGAAGAGATGGACCTGGTCTAGAGAGTCGGGAACCTGGAACTCGGCTCCCAGAGCTATCGCGGGCATATGTGACCAGAGCCAAAGTGCTCCGCTGCCGATGATCGCCCCGGGCGTCACCATGCCCAGGGGCGCTACCGATAGTTGAGCGTCATCCCGAAGCCGACGGCGATCATGGCGAGGCCGCCGATCAGGTAGCGGTTGTCGACGCCACCGGGCAGGATCCCGACGTAGTTGAGGACGATCATCCCTACCCCGACACCCATGAGGCCGAACATCACGGCCACGTACCAGGTGGGAGACGGCCCCTTGGTCTTGACCGGGTCCTGGCTCTTGGGCGGCGGCGCCGGTCGCTTCTTGGCCTTCTTCCGACCCTTCGACTTCGGCATGGTCATGCAGAGTAGCCGGCGTGCCGATACACAGGATGTCGGATGGGCGGGATCGACGCATTGGCGACCATCCTCAACCGAACACGCAGAGCACCAGTACGCTGACCCTCTGCAGTCGTGACGAAGTGGGCAGTCATGATGGAAGAACACATCCCCGCCGCGGCGACAACGCCTGTGGCCCGTACGGGTTCGGGCCTTCTCGTGCGCGTGATCCGAGGCATCGGCTGGGCAAGCCTGATTGCCGGCCTGCTCATCTTGGGGTTCGTCGCCCAGCAACTGTTCGTCACGTCGTGGTTCGCCGACCGCAATCAGACGCAACTCGAACAACAGGCAGTGACGTACTTCGAGGAGGCCCAGGCGGGCGTCGAGGTCGTCCCCTACGTTCCCGCTCTGTCTTCCCCCACCACCTCCGGGGGCGATGAGCCGGCTCCTCCGGTCACCTCAGGGCCGCCTGCGACGATTCTGGTGGAGCCGGCTCCTCCGGTTCACCAGGCTTTCGCCATCATCCGAATCCCCGCGATCCTCAAGCTCGAGGACGGATGGACGGTGGTCGAAGGCGTCAACCGCAGCGACCTGAAGAACGGCGCAGGTCACATGGCGCACACCCCGTTGCCCGGCCAGCCAGGCAACGCCGTGATCTCCGGCCATCGCACCACGTACGGAGCCCCGTTCCACGATCTCGACACGCTCGCCCACGGTGATGTCATCGAGGTCGAGACCGCCATCGGCGTCTCCACCTACGCCGTGCGGGAGACGATCATCGTCAAGCCGCACGAGTTGTGGGTCACCGAGCCGCGTGACGGCGCCTGGCTCACCCTGACCACCTGCCACCCGAAGTTCTCGTCCAGGCAACGCCTCATCGTCTTTGCCGAGCTCGTCGACGGCCCCAACGCCCCGGCTATCTTGGGCAGCGCATGAAGCGCCTGTTTGCGGCTCTTCCCGGCCCCCAACCCGTCAAGATCATCCTCGCGGTGGTGATCGTCATCGCCGCGCTCGTAGCGCTGTTCTTCATCTACGACTGGATCGGAGCGAACCTGCTCGACAGCGGCGGCACCATCCAATGAGGACCAGACGATGAGGGTCCTGGTCATCGACAACTACGACTCGTTCACCTACAACCTCGTCCAGTACCTGGGGCAACTCGACGTCGAACCCATCGTCTATCGCAACGACGCGCTGACCGTTGCCGAAGCGGTGGCGCTGGATCCGGATCGGCTGGTCATCTCCCCGGGACCCGGCAGACCCGAAAACGCCGGATCCTCGGTTGACTTCGTACGCCACCTCGGGCCGCGGACCCCGACGCTGGGCGTGTGTCTGGGCCACCAGGCGATCGCCGTTGCTTTCGGGGGGACCATCGACCGAGCTCCTGAACCGCGGCACGGCAAGACCTCGCCGATCACCCACGACGGACGTGGCGTCTTGGCTGGGCTCCCCAATCCGTTCGTGGCGACCCGCTACCACTCGCTCGCTGCTGTGACCGTCCCGGACGTGCTCGATGTGACCGCCAGGTCGGAGGATGGGGTGGTCCAGGGGATTCGCCACAGAGAACTGCAGATCGAGGGAGTGCAGTTCCACCCGGAGAGCGTGATGACGGTGCACGGGATGCAACTGTTGGCGAACTTCGTGGCGGATCACTCGCCGACGGTGTAACCCGTTTCCGTTTCGGCGACGAGGCCCTCGGTGACCAGATCCTCGAGCGCCATTTCGATCTCCGTCGTGCCGAATCCGGTTTCCCTGCGCAAGTCCTCGAAGGTGTGGGGTTCGCGCACGACGGCACGGACGATCGCTCCCCGCAGATGCCGGGCCGAGCCCTCGAACCGAGCCTGAGGGAACGCGGGGACGTAGCCGTCTGGTCCAGCGCACCACGCCTCGACGGGGCAGTCGTCACACGTTGGGTTGCGGGGCCGGCACACCGTGGCTCCGAGGTCCATCATCGCCTGGTTCCACGATCCGGCGTCGTCGGCGAGGGTGGCGGCGGCGACCGTCATCAGCAATGGTCCGTCGAGCGGCTCCCCGTGCCAGCGACTCAGAACCCTACGCAGGTTGGTGTCGACGGCCGGAACCTTGGCACCAAAGGCGAACGAGGCCATTGCCGCCGCGGTGTACGGGCCGATCCCAGGGAGATCCTGCAGGGCGCCGATGTCGCGTGGCCACCCCTCTGCGGTGACGATCCGGGCGGTCTCGCGGAGTCGCACGGCACGGGTGTTGTATCCGAGGCCCGACCAGCAGTCGAGCACCTCACCGAGCGGGGCCGTTGCCAGCGACTCTGCCGTCGGGAACTGCTCGAGGAATCTCAGGTAGTAGGGCACAACCCGGCTGGCCTGGGTCTGCTGGAGCATGACCTCGGCCACCAGGATGCGGTAGGCGTCGCTTGTGCCCCGCCACGGCAGGTCGCGGCGCCGCGACCCGTACCACGCAAGCAGGGCCTGGTTGCGTTCCAACTCGACGCGTGCCGTCACTACGGGGCCGCCGTCGTGGTCGTTGTCGTCGGCAGTGTGGTGGTGGTCACCGGCGGCCCGTACAGAGTCACCTCGACGACGGTGCCCTCGGGGACCTCCGCACCGGCAGGCGGTGCCTGGGTCTCGACCTTTCCCTGGTCTTCTGGTGTCGGCGCCGGCCCGCCGGTCCCGATCACGACGAAGGTCAGGCCGGCAGCATTGGCGGCGGCCTGGGCCTCGGATTCGGTCATTCCGATCAGGGTGGGAACGATGACGGTGCGCAGGACGCCGAGCCTGACCGTCACCTCGCTGCCGACCTCTGCAGTTGCTCCTGCGCCAGGGGCCTGCTCTGCAACTTTGTCAACGAGCCCGCTGGCGAGCGACACGTCGACCGTCTCGCCGCTCACCGTGAGGATCAAGCCCACGGCGTTGAGTGCCGCGCGCGCCTCGGTCTCGTTCATCCCGACGACGTTCGGGACCGAGACGGGTTCGGGGCCCTTGCTCACGAACACGGTGATGGTCGCCTCGGTGGGAACCAGGGTCCCTGCCGCCGGCTCGGTTCGGATGACGAACCCGGCGAGGACCTCAGGGTCGAACTCCTCGACCTGCTGAATGTTGATAAAGCCGGATCGCTGCAGCTGCAGCACGGCGTTCTCGGCAGACAAGCCTGCCACGTCGGGAACCTCGATCGAGGCCGGTCCCGCCGAGACCGTCAGGTTGACCGCGGTGCCCGGGGGCTGGGTGGTCCCGCCCTCGGGGCTCTGGTCGGTGACGATTCCGGCCTCGATGTCGACGGTCTGCTCGTACTCGACGATGCCAACCGTGAACCCTTGTGCCTCGATGCGGGACCGGGCGACTTGTTCGGTTTCGTCCAGGACGTTCGGCACCGGGAACAGCTCCGAGCCGGTGCTCACGACCACGTCGATGAACGACCCCGCCGCAACTTCGGTTCCAGATGGCGGCTCGGTCCGGATGACGATGTCGTTTGGAATGGTGTCGCTGTTCTCCGAGATCTGGCGCACCTTCAGGTTGAGCGCCTGGAGCTGCTCGAACGCCGCCGTGGCCGGCTGGCCGGTGAGGTCGGGAACTTCCACGGTCTCTGCCACGGGAGTTCCTCCTGACAGGAGACGCCACAGAATGAAGACGCCGACGGCGAGTACCACGAGGAGCCCGATCACCGCCGCGACGTACGTTGCCTGGCTGCGCTCTTCGGGAGGTGGCTGGTAGGTGACAACCCGCGCCGTCTCGTCGGGCGGAACCGTCGCCGGCGGGGCCGAGATGAGTGCCGTGGCCGCCGCGGCTGCAGCCGCGCCTGCGGCAACCGGCTGGCGCCCGCCGAGGTAGAGCAGCAAGTCCTGGCGGAGCTCGTCTGCGGTCTGGTAGCGGTCAGCGGGACCCTTGGCCATGGCGCGTTCTACGATCATCGCCAGGTCCGCAGGGACGTCGGGATTCACCTGATCGGCGGGGACTGCGTACTCCGAGACGTGCTGGTAGGCGACGGCGACCGGGCTCTCCCCGGTGAACGGCGGCCGACCCGACACCATTTCGTAGAGCACCACACCGAGCGAATAGACATCGGAGCGCTCGTCTGCCGGCAGACCTTGGGCCTGCTCGGGACTGAAGTACGAGGCGGTACCGATGACGGCCCCGGTCTTCGTGAGTTCCTCGGAGTCGTCGAGCGCCCTAGCGATCCCAAAGTCCGTGACTTTCACGCCACCATCGTTCGTGATCATGATGTTGCCCGGCTTGACGTCCCGGTGGAAGACACCTGCCTGGTGGGCGACGGTGAGAGCGGCTGCCGCTTCTGCGGTGATCTCGGCAGCGCGTCGTGCCAGCAACGCGCCTTCCGACTTCAGGATCTCACGGAGCGTGCGGCCGTGGATGAGCTCCATGACCATGAAGTACGTGCCGTCGTCTTGGCCCCAGTCGTAGATCGCCACGATGTTGGGATGGCTGAGATTGGCGGCAGCCTGCGCCTCCCGGCGGAACCTGGTGACGAACGCCTCATCATGGGCGAAATTGGAGTGCAGAATCTTGACCGCGACGGGCCGGTTCAGGAGCGTGTCGTCCGCCTCCCAAACATCGGCCATCCCGCCCCGTGCCAGGTGGCGAGTCAGCCGGTACCGCTCTTGCAGAACGCGATCTTGCATACCGATCGGGGATGGTACGTACTGAGTGCGATTAGGGCGTTGTGCTGAGAATCACGCAGTGTGAGGCACGAACCAAGATCCGGCAGCGCAGGCAGGTCTGGCTCGAGGGAGGTGACTGTGATCAGCGTGCGAAGTAGGTCTCGAACAACTTCTTTGCAATCGGTGCCGCCACCGAACCTCCGGATGCCGACTCTCCGCCGTTACCACCCGATTCCACGATGACCGCCAGGGCGATCTGTCGAGCACCGGGTTCGGGGTCGACTGGACCGAAGCCGATGAACCACAAGTGGGGGGCTGAATCAGTCACCTCGGCGGTTCCGGTCTTCCCGGCGATGCGCACACCAGGCACCGCGGCACGGCGGCCGGATCCCGACAAGACGACCTGTTCCATCAGGTTCTGCAGGACATCCGCCGTGGCCGGTGACAAGGCCCGGCGCCAGACCGTCGGCTGTGCCGTCGACTCGACGACGCCGTCGGAACGGAACACGTCGTTCACCACGTATGGGGCCATCAGTTGTCCGTCGTTGGCAACGGCGGCCGCGACGAGCGCCATCTGCAGCGGCGTTGCCTGGACGTCGCGCTGCCCGATGGCATTGGCGGCCATGGCGGGGGGGTCGTCTGAGAAGGTTCTCGCGTCGGGTATTCGGGATGCCAGGGCCTCCAGGTCGTAGGGCACGGCTGTGTTGAACCCAAACGCCTCGGCGGTGGCGACGAGCTGCTGGGAGCCGACGAGCATCCCCAACTGGGCGAAGGTCGTGTTGCAACTACGAATGAAAGCCGTTTCCAGCGAGACCTCGCGGCCGTCAGAGCAGACGTCCTCGTCGAAGTTCTTGATGGTCGAGGTGGTCCCGGGCAATTCGAGCTCCACAGGGTCGGGGAACGTCGTCGATGGGCTGGCGATCCCGGATTCGAGGGCTGCTGCTGCCGTGATCACCTTGAAGGTCGACCCTGGCGGATACGAGGCGTTGATGACGCGGTCCCGGAGCGGCTCCGCGGGGTCGGTTTGCAGGGAATCACCGGCAGGTCCGGCACCGGGGCCGACCAACTCGTTGGGATCGAAGCCAGGTGTCGACACGCTCGCCAGCACGGCACCGGTCGCAGGGTCGAGTGCGACGATGGCGCCGCGCTGGTTGCCGAGCAACTCGCCGGCCGCTTCTTGGAGGACGTGATCGATGGTCAGCTGGAGCCCGCGGGGGCGAGGATCGCCACCGAGCAGAACGTTGAGAACTCCGGAGACGGTGGAGTCCCGATCGGAGACCAGGTCCCTGCTGCGGGTGGATTCCAGTCCTCTCGTGCCGAACAGGACCGAAGTGAACCCAACGGTGTGGGCGTAGAGGCCCCCTCCGGGGTACGTGCGCACATACAGCTTGGGATCCGCTTCCGACGGGTCTGACCGTGCCACCACGTTGCCGTCTGCCGTGACGATCGCCCCGCGCTCCCTTCCGGTCCGCCACGCGATGAGTCTGGCATTGCGCGGATCGTCGCGATACGAAGGACCGGCGACCGCCTGGAGGTACGTCGCCGACAGCGCCAGCATGGCGAACACCGCCACCAGCGTGAACGCGAGACGGCGGATCGGGGCGTTCATGTCCGCTCCTCATGGGACACCCGGCTCAGCAGGGCGACGATGATCATGCTGGCGAGCAGCGAAGAGCCGCCGTACGACATGAACGGCAAGGTGATGCCGGTGATGGGGAACAGCCTCAACACCCCGGCGAGGATGAGTGCTGCCTGGAGTCCCACGACGATGGTCAGGCCTGCGGACAGGTACTTGCGGAACCGGTCCCTGGACCGCAGCGCGATCCCGAATCCCACCGTGATGAGCAAGGCGTAAGCCGCGATCACGGCGATCGAACCCGCCAGGCCCAGCTCTTCACCGATAGCGGCGAAGATGAAGTCGGTGGCCGCAGCCGGTATGAGGTCCGGTCTTCCGAGACCCAAGCCCGATCCGGTGAGGCTGCCGCTTCCGAGAGCGAACAGCCCCTGGATGGTCTGGTATCCCGACCCGGTGAAGTCGGCGAAGGGGTCGAGCCAGGCCTCGACGCGCACTTGGACGTGGTCGAACAGGCTGTACGCAGCCGCAAACCCGACGGCAACGAGCACAACCCCTGATCCCAGGTAGAACACCCGCCCGGTCGCGACGTACAGCATGGTGATGACGAGGGCGAAGAGCAGCAGTGAGGCACCGAGGTCTCGCTGATAGATCAGAACGGCGAAGGCGGCGCCGGCGGCGATGATGACTGGACCGATGTGCCTCGGCTCGGGAATGGTGACGCGACCCAGCGTGCGATCGATGGTGGCCATCGCTTCTGACCGCTCGGCGAGGAACGAAGCAAGGAAGATGGTGAGGAACACCTTGGCCATCTCTCCTGGCTGGAACGACAGCTCGCGGCCTCCGAAGGGGATGTCCAAGCGAACCCACAACCGGGACCCGTTGACGGTGGCTCCATGGATCCACCAGCTGTCCGGGAGCAAGGGCAGCATGAGCAACAACACCGCGGCGGCGAGGAACAGATAGCGGTAGGTTCGGAGGACGGCCACCCCGCTGTTGCGCAACAGCCACAGGGTCAGTGCCCCTCCGGCCCCAGCAGCGAGAAAGGACCACCGCTGCAGGGCAGCCAGTTCTGGGTCGATCCGGTACACCTCGACGAAGCCGATCGCAGCGAGGAAGGCTGCCATCGGCAGAACCATTGGCGTGGCGTTTGGTGCCCAGGCACGGAGCGCGACGTGCATACCGCCGAACGCGAGCGCAAACGTCACGAAGGTGAGGGCGACCTCGGCGTCGAGCCAATTGCCGGTGGTGAAGCCGACCATGGCGGTGCCCACCGCGGCGAGCAGGGCGGCTGCGGTCAGAAGACCCAGCTCGATGCTTCGGTTCATGGGACGACGTCGATGACGGCGACGGTGGTGTTGTCCACCCCGCCGGCGTCATTCGCCGCTTCGATGAGATCCCAGACGGTGGCTTCGACGTCTGCCCCGTTGAGAAGCACGGCGATCTGGTCGTCGTCGAGCATGGTGGTGAGCCCGTCGGAGCAGATCAGCACCCGGTCATCGATCTCCAGGTCAACGTTGTAGGAATCGGCCTCGACCGGCCCGAGGCCCAGGGTGCGGGTGAGGAGATGGCGTTGGGGGTGTCTGGCGGCGGCATCCGGAGAAAGATGGCCGAGTTCGATGAGCTCGGACACCACGGTGTGGTCCTTCGTGAGTTGCTCGAGCTCGCCGGCCCGCATCCGGTATCCCCGGCTGTCGCCGACGTGGCCGACGGTCAGGGTCCCCCCAGGGACGAAGAGGCCCAGGGTGAGTGTCGTGCCCATCCCAAGGAGCGCCGGTTCCTCGCTCACCGCGGTGAGGAGCCGGTCGTTGGCGGCGACCACGCGTTCCGACGCGGTCGCGTCGTCGGTTGACGGCGTTGCCGCGACCTGTTCGATCGCCAAGCGCGACGCCACTTCACCGGCGATGTGCCCGCCCATCCCGTCGGCGACGGCAATCACGACCGGACCGGACGACGACCCGGACACGACCGGGAACACCGCATCCTCGTTGTGGTCGCGCAGCCGACCCTGATGGGTTCCTGTGGCCCAGACGTATCTCATCTCACCTCGAGGATGGTCTTCCCGATCTGCACGGTGTCGCCCTTGCCGACGGGGACCGGGGCCGTGACCCGGCGCCCGTTGACGTAGGTGCCGTTGGTACTCCCCAGGTCGTTCACGACGACCGTGCCATCCTGATATCCCACTCTGGCGTGGAATTCCGAAGCGTATGGGTCGTCGATGGTTACGTCCGCGTCCTCGCTGCGCCCGATGGTGTGTCCTCCACCGCGGAGCTTGACTCGGGTGGTCTCCCCCTCACCGCGCAACACCACCATCTCGCCTGCCTTGCCTCGTGTTCTCGTTGCAGGCGTCGAACCGAGATGCGTACGGACCGCGCGGGCCACGTGCCACAGGAAGACGAAGAGCAACACCAGGAAGAGGAGCTTCAAGATGCCGAGGAAGAGGGCAGGCATCAGAGCGTCCTGAAGGAGAACGTGCGGTCGCCGAACGCCAGCTCATCGCCGGGAACGACATGGACGGGCCGGTCCATCACCGTAGTGCTGTTGATCGTCGTTCCATTCGACGATCCGAGATCCGCGACGACTACTTCGCCGGCGGTGCGCGCGAGCACGGCATGTTGTCGCGAGACCTCGGGGACCGCGATCATGACGTCACACTCGGCGGCTCGTCCCACCATCACACGGTTGTGGCGCAGTTCGTGGGCGCCGCCACCGCCCAGCGCGATGAGTTGCCCCCACGCCGGAAGCGGACCGGTGACGATGGTGCCGGCACACTCGACGAGGCCCTTGGGAACCGAAGGCGTCGCGACGACCTCAACCGAGAAGGGACCCTCGACCCGCCATCCCCGGTCGGTTGCGGTGATGTTGGCGATCGTGGCCAGCTCGGCCCCGAGGTCGCCGCGGTCGATGGACTCGTCGAGGTCGGTGCTGTTGATCTGCAGCGTCAAGCGGTTGGGAACACGCGGTCCTGAGAAGCTCTCGGCCTTGAGAAACTCGAGTTGACGGATCATGCGGTCTGCCAGGTCGATCGGGTGCAGGCGACCCCGGAACACCGCGGCGGTCGCTCCCTCCACCAGGCGCTCGAGGCGCTGCTCGAGCTCGCGGGCGAGTCGCATAGCGCCGATTGTATGGGCGGATCCGAGATCGGCGATGAGTTCCCCCCCACCGTTCCCGTTCTTGCGTAAGAAACGGGCGCATATCGCCGTCTAGTTACGCAAGAACAGCGGGGGCGAGCCCGATCACCAGGCGGGCGGGCCGATACCCGCCGACTCGGGTAGCCTTCCCTGCTCCGCGGGCGAGTGGCGGAAATGGCAGACGCGCAGGTTTCAGGAATCTGTGAGGTAACACTCGTGGGGGTTCAAGTCCCCCCTCGCCCACGCATATGGCGTACCCCCCATTGGCGCCGAGCCGCCAGTCGCGTCGTCGCCGCTGGCTATTCGTAGCGCTGATCCTCTTCATCATCGTCGCGGTGATCGCGCTCGCGGTCCGCAGGACCACGGAACAACGCGCCGTGACCGAATACATGGCCGTGGCCGAAGACGTCTCGAACATGGCGACCATGACAGCGGCCGGCTACGTCGATCTCCTCGCCAACATCCAAGAAGTCGATCGACCGCAATTGGTCGAGGCGCTGGACATGATGGTGGACGAAGCGGAGGCCGCCGAACGGCTGCTGCTCGAAGCCGACGTGCCAGCGGCTGCTGCCGAAACCCACGGCTTCCTTCTGGTTGCGGTGGGCTCGTGGCGGGACGCGGTCGAGACTACGGACCGCGCGGTGGTCATCGTGCTCGACGGTCCGGATGACGAGTCCGGTGTCTCCGACCTCCAGCAGTCGTTCGATCTGCTCCGCGTCGGCGACCTGGCATACACCCGGTTTCTCGAGGCGCTGCGCTCCATGGATCAGGATCTGGTGACCAGAGACTTCGGAGCTGTCACCTACGGTGGCGACGGGTTCGATGCCGCAGCCGTTTCCCGGATGCTGCGCGGCGTTGTCCGGCTCGGCGAGGCGAGGGATCTCTCGGTCACCGCGGTCACGGATCCTGAGCCTGTGGCATTTCGCGCGGACGATGGCGTGCCGGTGGTGCCGTTCACACAGAGCTTCACGGTCAACGCTGTCGTGGCCAACGTCGGGAACGAGACGGAACAAGTCATCAGGGTGACGATGCAGCTGACGGATGCCGGGGGGGCCGGTTCCGGTGTCATTCGCCGCCAGGTGATCGATGTTCTCGAGCCGGGAGGAGCTCGGACCCTCGAATTCGAGAACCTGGAACTCCAGCCGGGTGGCCTCTACGAGGTGGTGATCACCGTCGATCTCGATGAAGATGCGGACGTGACCAACAACCAGTGGAGCCTGGTGTTCGTGCGGGACGACGACGCATGACGTGGCTCCTCATCGTCATCGTGATGCTCGTAGTGGTGCTCGCCGTGTGGCAGACGATCCAGATTCAGCAGGTGCGACGTACCGTCGACGCCGTTCCCACCGATGGCAACGTGATCGCCGTCCTGCAGTCGATCGATCACCGGACGACTGACCTCGACCGGCAACTCCGGGACCTCGTGCCGCGCGTGGAGCACCTCGAGCACCGGATGCCACTTGCGGTCAGCAGGACCGGCGTCGTGGCGTACGACGCGTTTGGTGACATCACCGGCCAGCTTTCCCGCTCCATCGCCCTGCTCAACGACCGAGGCGACGGCGTCGTGCTGTCGATCCTCGTTTCGCGGGAGGAGACGATGTTCTTCACCAAGGAAGTCCGTGCCGGCGCCGGGTCGGAACAACTCGCTCCTGAGGAGCAGGCAGCGGTCGACCGAGCGTTGGGTGCCTAGCATCCGCGACCCATGATCGACACCGCAGTGCTCCGCACGAGCCCCGATGCCCTCGCCGCCTCACTCGCCCGCAGGGGGATTGACCTCGACGTTGCCGCGTTGGCGACGCTGGACGACGAGCGCCGTGCGATGCGCACCGCAGCCGAAGAGGTGCGTAGCAAGCAGAAGCAGATCGGCAAGACCGTCTCCGGACTCCAGGGTGCTGCCAAGGATGACGCGATCGCCGAAGCCAGTGCGCTCGCCGAGGAATACCGCACGAAGCTCGTCGCAGCTGACGAGCTCGATGAGCGGTTCATGGCGCAGTGGGTGAACCTGCCCAACCTCACCGACGAGACGGCGGCAGACGGAATGACCGACGAGGACGCCGTCGAGATCTCCACGTCTGGCCCACCTCCCGAGTTTGGCTTCGAGCCGCAGGATCACGTCGATCTCGGAGTCGCCCTCGGTGTGCTCGACCTGGAGCGAGCTGCCAAGGTGTCCGGCAGCCGGTTTGGGTACATCAAGGGCAAGCTCGCCCTGCTCGAATTTGGCCTCGTGCGCTGGGCGATGGACATGCTCGGACCCCACGGCTTCGAGCCGGTGGTGCCGCCAGTGCTCGTGAGAGAGCACGCCTTGTTCGGAACCGGGTTCTTTCCTGGAGACGCCGAGCAGGTGTACGCCATCCCGGAGGACGATCTGTACCTCACCGGAACGTCTGAGGTCGCGCTCGCCGCGATGCACGGCGACGAGATCTTCGAAGGCTCGCAGCTTCCGGTGCGCTACGCGGGGTTCTCACCCTGCTTCCGACGGGAAGCCGGCACGTACGGAAGGGACACCAGGGGCGTTTTCCGGGTCCACCAGTTCGACAAGGTGGAGATGTTCTCGTTCGTCCACCCCGATGACTCCCAGCAAGAGCACGAGTTCTTGCTGGCGCGTGAAGAGGAGCTGGTGACGGCGCTCGACCTGCCGTATCGGGTCGTCAATGTGGCGGCGGGAGACCTTGGGGCATCTGCGGCGAAGAAGTACGACATCGAGGCCTGGTTCCCCGGCCAGGGCCGGTACCGGGAGATCACGTCGACATCGAACACGACCGACTTCCAGGCGCGGCGCCTCAAGATCCGCTTCAGGGATGAGGGCGGCAAGAACCGGCTCGTCCACACGCTCAATGGGACTGCGGTTGCGGTCGGGAGGACCATGATCGCCATCATGGAGAACTCCCAGACAGGGGAGGGGACGGTCCGGATCCCTGAGGTGCTCGTGCCGTACGTCGGGTTCGAGCAGATCGACTGATTTCCGGTCACATGGCGAACGGAGCCGTCTTCCGGGACATCGCAGTCCGCTATGACCGTCTCAACGCCGTGCTGTCGCTGGGCAGGGACCAGGCGTGGCGGCGCACGGCGGTGGCTCACCTTCCCCACGGGAGGCTCCTCGACCTGGGGGCAGGGACCGGAGCAGGCAACGAGGCCTTCGGGTTGCGCCGGGTCGTAGCGCTCGATCCAGCACCAGCGATGCTGGCGCACAACCCGGCTCCCGAGCGCGTCCTCGGCGTGGGGGAGCAGTTGCCATTCGCCGATGGGGTGTTCGACGCGGTCTTCTCGGCCTACGTCTTCCGAAACCTCCATTCGGTGCCGCAGACCCTCGAGGAGATCGCCCGGGTGTTGCGGCCCGGGGGCAAGGCAGGCATCGTCGATCTCGGCCGCCCCGAGTCGGCGTGGTTGGCGAAGGTGCACCGTGCAGGAACCGCGGTCGTGCTTCCTGCCGCGGGGATGACGGTGGGTGCCCGGGATGAATACGCCTACCTGCACCATTCGCTCGACACGAACCCTCCCCCGGAGACCCTGTTGGCATGCGAAACTTTGGACCTGGAGCGGACGTGGCGGATGGGACCGCTCGGATTCGTGTGGGGTGCGATTCTCGGCAAGCCGTGATCACCGTGCACCCGCCGTCGAACGGACGGCCGCTCAGCGCGTTCCGGGTCGTCGACTCCGGTCGGGTTGGCCCGCAACACCCGGAGCGACCCGCTTAGGGCTGCTTCCTTCCGGACCTGACCCGGTTCGCGACGCTCCGCCGTCGCGGGACCCGGCCATCACCATCGACTGATCCCGGCGCTGACCCGATCGGCGCCCATCCTCGGGCGGGAATTCGGCCCCGCATGAAGAGGGTTTCGGGTTCAGGGCACCCCTAGTGCCCCACCTAGCACGGTCCGGTCAGGGTAGCGGGGCGACCGGCTTGGCGATTCGGGAGCCTCCGTGTGGGCATGGCGCCGCGCCCAATGCCAGAATGAACGGGAACAAGGGATTCGGCAAGAAGGGAAATTATGCCTCTGTTTGATCTCATCTGGGCGATGTTGTGGTTCTTCCTCTTCATCATCTGGATCTGGCTGCTGATCACGATCTTCGTGGACATCTTCCGCAGCGAAGACCTGAACGGCTGGGCGAAGGCGTTCTGGGTGATCTTCGTGATCATCCTCCCGCTGCTTGGTGTGTTGGTCTACCTCATCGCACGCGGACACAGCATGCAAGACCGGGCGATGAAGCAGGCCGCGGCGCAGGCCAAGGCGCAGCAGGAGTACATCCAACAGGTCGCTTCGAGCGGAAGCTCGGCGGACGAGTTGGCCAAGCTCTCCGACCTGAAGGCCAAGGGGGTCCTCACCGACGAGGAGTTCGCGGCCGAAAAGGCCAAGCTGCTCAGCTGAACTGAACCGAACCAACGAGAAGGGCCGGCATCGAGCCGGCCCTTTCTCGTCCTGCTGATTGCTCTGTGCCTCTTGCCTCTTCGCAACGCGGAGGGGGTGGGATTCGAACCCACGGAAGCTTGCGCCTCGCTGGTTTTCAAGACCAGTACTTTCGTCCGCTCAGTCACCCCTCCGAGGCGGCGGAGCCGTCCAGGACCCAGGGTATCTCCGCGAGCGGCGCACACCGAGGCGCCAGCCATGGCGTAGCCTCGTGTGGTGACCACCACCACGATGCCGGCAGAGGCGGGCCGCCTCGTCCGGCGCTACTACACGTACGCCGGCGTCTACACGCTGGCCGCCTCAATCATCTGGGGCATCAACACCCTGTTCCTCCTCGACGCTGGACTCTCGATCTCCGAGGTCTTCATTGCCAACGCCGCATTCTCCGTGGGCACGGTCTTGTTCGAGATCCCGACCGGCGTAGTCGCCGACACGGTGGGGCGCCGCGCCTCGTTCCTGCTCTCGTTGATCGTCCTGGCCGTGGCGACGCTGCTCTACGTCGGTCTCGCCCAGGTTGAGGCCGGAGTGCTCGCATTCTCGCTGGTCTCGATCATCATGGGTCTCGGCTTCACGTTCTATTCAGGGGCGATGGAGGCCTGGCTGGTCGACGGGGTGCGCTTCCTCGGGTATCAGGGCGAATTGGACCATGTGTTCTCTCGCGGGCAGATCGTCGGCGGCGCCGCCATGCTCGTCGGCACGGTCGGCGGCGGCCTCTTGGGTCAGGTCGATCTGGCGCTGCCGTTCGTGGTTCGGTCGGTTCTCCTCATCGCCTTGTTCGTGCTGGCCTTCGTCGGGATGCACGATCTCGGTTTCGAGCCACACCGCGTTCCGTGGCGTCAGGTGCCTCGGGAGGCGCTCACCATCGGCAGGACCGGGGTCTCCTTCGGGTGGAACCAGCGCTCGTTGCGGCTGCTGATGGTCGCGGGCGCCGTCCAAGGGGGCTTCTTCTTCTGGGCCTGGTACGCCTGGCAGCCCTACTTCTTGGAGCTCCTGGCCCGCGACGCCGTGTGGGTCGCCGGCGTTGTCGCTGCCCTGCTTGCGGTCTCGATGATGATCGGCAACGCGATCGTCGAGGTCGTCACCCGCTGGTGCGGCAGGCGCACGACCCTGATGCTGGGGACGGCTGCGGTCTTCTCCGTGGCGATGATCGGCGTCGGGCTGGCGACCACCTTTGCGGTCGCTCTCGTGGCGCTGTTCATCGCCGGAGTCGCGATCGGAGTGCAGATGCCGGTCCGCATGGCGTTCTTCCACCAGGTGGTGCCGTCGGAACAACGGGCGACGGTGATCTCGTTCGACTCCATGGTGGGCGGCGTCGGTGGGATTGTCGGCCAGACCGGTCTTGGCGAACTCGCCGAACGGCGGGGGTATTCGGCCGGGTACATCGTCGGCGGCGCCGTCACCCTGCTCGCCGTGCCGCTGGTGTGGCTGGTGCGGAGGCGCAACGACGACGCCGACTTCTTCGTGGGATCGAACCCCGAGGTCCAGTCGTGCACACCACCGGGTTTGCCGGCACTGGCAGGTGTCGACGGCATCGTCAGCGAGGACGCTTCCTAGGGGCCGCTCGGTACACTTCTCGGTTCGGGAGGGGTGACAGAGCGGACGAATGTGGCGGTCTCGAAAACCGTTGGGCCGGCTTTCCGGTCCCGTGGGTTCAAATCCCACCCCCTCCGCAATCGGCTGCCGTTCTTGCGTAACTGGACGGCGCTATACGCCGCGTGGTTACGCAAGAAGGACCAGCGGGGCCCCAGATCAGCCGGCGGCGGCAGCGGCGCCTTCCGGGCTCCACCAGAAGGCGGCGTTCCCGGTGTCCCACCCCTGGAACCGATTGGGAACGAACCCCTGGATCCGGTCGGGCCAGTACGGTCGGTAGTTCGGCTGGCGCCGGACGAGCGGATAGGCGATGGCATGGTCGGCGAGGATCGTCTCGGCTTCCAGCAGGAGCTCTTCGAGGTCCGCATGGTCGACGGTGGTCGCCGCCAGTTCCATGATCTCCGAGTAGCGGTCCGCCGGCTCCCCGACACTCGACCAGTCGGTGAGCAAGAAGTCATCGTCACGGTTCGGGTCGAAGAGCGCCAGGCCAGCAGCGAGTGACGACATCCCGGGCCCGGCGAAGAGTCTGACGGCCCCCATGTCGGTGAGACCGTTCGGGAGCTGGGTTCCGAAGAAGTCGCCGGAGAAGTCGGTGGTCGTCGTGATGCCCGCATCGGTGAGTTGGGCTGCGACCGACTCCCCGATGGCGATCGTGACCTCTCCGCTGCTGGAGACATAGGCCGCCGTCGGTGAGCTGATCCCGGCTGCTGCGAGCAAGCCCGGCACCGCGGCAGAGTTGTCGTATCTCGCCCAGGCGTCCTGCTCCAGGCGGTCCAGCGCAATGCCGAGGATGCCGGACACGGCGAGCTCGCTTGAATCCTCGGCGACGCGGTAGCGATCGATCGCCGACAGCACTGCCTCCCGGTATTCGCGGACTTCGTTGTGTGAATCCGGGTTCACCTCGAACCGGGAGTCGGCGAGCTGGAACGTCATGACCTCGAACAACGTATCCCACTCGACCGCCACCTCCCCGGCGTCGGGGAGGAGCCCGCGATTGTGCGGGAGGACGATTCCGCGAACGTGCAGATCGACCCCTCCCGACGTGAACTGAGCAACTGGCGACGAAGAGTCGTCTGCGCTGTAGACCCTCAGCTCGAGACCTTCGAGGTAGGGCAGAGGCTGCCCTGTGACGGGATCGCGTTCCCAATAGGCGTCGTTGGCGGCCAGCGCAATCCGTGCCTCTTCGCCCGCCGACGGTTCGGCGGGAGTCAAGGACACGAAGCGGAACGGGCCTCCGGAGAGCCACAACGACTCGTTCCAGTCGTCGACGAACGACGTCGGGTCGATGACGTGCGCCGGCAGGATCCATTCGAAGGCTCGTTCGTAGTCTGGCGATGGCGCCGCCAGGAGGGCGGTGAGGGTCTTGCCCTCGGCCGCGACGCTCTCGATGACTTCGTGTACGACGCGAAGGTCGTCGATGGGCAACGCCTCGTCCATGATCAGGTCGTGGGTAAAGGCGAGGTCGGCGGCGGTGATGGGCGTCCCGTCCTCCCACACGGCTTCCTCACGCACGGTCCAGGTGACCGTGACCTCGTTGCCCTCGACGACGACACCGCCGTTGGCCACCGTTGGCAGCGATTCGACGAGCCACGGCAGGAACTCTCCGGTGGCGGCGTCGATGCGGTAGGCCCCGGGAACGACGAAGCGGGCGATCTCGGCGCCGTTGTTGCTGTCGAGAAACGGGTTGATCGTCGGGGGGTGGAACACACCGTCCTGGTCCTCGAAGCCGAAGGTGAGGTCTGCGCTGACTCCCACGGTGACCACCCCCCCTGCAGCCGGTTCGGTCGGCAGGGCGACCGTCGTCGTGGTGGTTGTTGCCGGGGGAGCCGTGGTCGTCGTGGTCGATGGCGGTTGCGTGGTGGTCGACGTGGTCGCCGCGGCGTCGTCCTGGCCGCCCTGGGTACACGCACCCAGGCCAACCACCAGGATGCCGGCGACGAGTAGACCTATGGATTCAACGTTTCGACGCGAAGAACGCGTCGAGCAATGCGGCACACTCCGATTCAAGTACTCCCGCGAGCAATTCGCATCTGTGGTTGAGCCGCTCGTCCTGGGGGATGTTGTACAGGCTCCATGCGGCGCCTGCTTTGGGGTCGGCGGTGCCGTAGACGATGCGATCAACCCGGGCCCAGACGACGGCCATGGCACACATCGCGCACGGCTCCAGCGTGACGACCAGGGTGTGGCCGGACAGCCGCCAATCACCCAACTCCTCGGAGCGGGAGCGCAGCACCAGCATCTCGGCATGAGCCGTGGCGTCTCCGCGCTGTTCCCTGCGGTTGTGGTCGGCGGCGACGACCGATCCGGAGGCAGCGACGAGCACGGCCCCCACCGGCACATCGCCGTGGCCAGCCGCGGCGGTTGCTTCCTGCAAAGCGGCCTGCATGGCGTCGTCCCAGATCTCTACCAGGGGGGTCTCCTTTACACTCCGGCGCCCGGGAGGGATCGCATAGTCTGGCCTAGTGCGCACGCCTGGAAAGCGTGTAGGTGGTAACCCGCCTCGTGGGTTCGAATCCCACTCCCTCCGCCTCCGTTGATGTTCTTGCGTAACAGCGCGGCGCGATACGCCGTCTCGTTACGCAAGAAGGATTCGTGTTACACCTGGATCAGGCTGCGGACGTCTTCGGGGACAGTCATCGGGCGGCGCGTCGTGGCGTCGATGACCACATAGACCTCCTTCCCGATGGCCACGGTGCGGTCGACGCCCTCCTCGACGATCTTGAAGCCGAAGGTGATCGACGTGTTGCCGACCCGCTCCACATGGATCGACGTCGCCAGCAGGTCGCCGACCACCGCTTCGCCCCGGTAATCGATCTCGGTGTGGGCCAGCACGAGCAGATAGCCCGCCGCTTCGTGCTCGGTGAAACTCAATCCGATGGCGTCGAAGTAGTCGGTGAGGGCATCGTCGACGTAGACGAGATAGCGCGTGTTGAAGACGTGCGCATTGGCGTCAGTGTCCCAGTAGCGGACCTTGCGGCGATACGGCTCCATGATCTTCTCCCTGAGTCACTGCGACCCTACGCCACGGCGGTTGACGAAGCGGACACGGCACCGGCTGGAGCGGGTGTACCCTTTCGCTTCCTGGAGAGGTGGCCGAGCGGCCGAAGGCGCTCGCCTGCTAAGCGAGTAGGGGACGATGAGTTTCCTCGAGGGTTCAAATCCCTCCCTCTCCGCGGAATGGTGCGTCGTCGGCAGGTCATGTCGCCTGCGGCGCCGCTCCTCTCGTTTCGAGCCCCTCGGGTCTCGAAGCGGTCGTCGGTCGACTCGCTGCCGAGCCAGCGAGCGGAGCTTGCCTGGGTTCAAATCCCTCCCTCTCCGCGGAAAGGTGCGTCGTCGGCAGGTCATGTCGCCTGCGGCGCCGCTCCTCTCGTTTCGAGCCCCTCGGGTCTCGAAGCGGTCGTCGGTCGACTCGCTGCCGAGCCAGCGAGCGGAGCCTGCCTGGGCTCAAATCCCTCCCTCTCCACCGATGCCACCCCACGAGGGCGGCATCGTCTTCTCGGTTCTCAACGCTTACCCACCCTTAACCCCCGTCGGATGCGCCGCTAACTCGCTCTCCCGCACAGTGATGCAGACACCCGATCCAGGAGGCTGCAACAGATGTGGAAGCGAGCGATCGTCCCCGCGCTCATGATCCTTGCCGTATTCGCTCTCAGCGGAGCAGCGTTTGCCGTGGTCGGCGCCGGTCCGATGGCACAGCTGTCGACGACGTCGACCAGTGAAGGCGAGACCGAGACCACCGAAGCCGAGTCGACCTCGACGACCGAGGCCACCTCGACGACCGAGGCCACGACATCGACCACGTTGCCGGATGAAGACGACGATGACGCCACGACGTCGACCACGCTCCCCGACGACGACGACGGCACGACGCCAACAACCCTGCCCGATGACAACAGCGCATCCGTGGCCGATGGTGTTCGCGTCGTCCCCGCCGGTGACGCTGGTTCGGTCACCGTAGAGATCCGTGACGGAGCCCTGTTCCTGGTTTCCGTGGACATCGTCGGCCCGTGGGTTCGATCCGAGACGTTGGAACGTCCCGACAAGATCGAGCTGAAGTTCCGCGACGGTTCGACGGAGCTCGAGATCGAGGTCGAGATCGAGGATGGTCGAGTCAAGACCAAGGTCGAGTTCGAGGCCGAGGATCACAGCGGCTCCGACGACGACGACGGCGATGACGACAGCGGCGGTTCTGACGACAACCCCGGCGATGACGGCGATGGCGATGACGACGAAGACCACAGCGGTGGCGATGACGGCGGCTCCGACGACGATTGAATCCTCCCCCCGCCCCCGCACCCGGACGGCAGCCCCGGCTGCCGTCCGGTCGCGTCAGGGGGATACCACGCCAATCTCGAACGGGATGGCCAACGTCACTTCGGCACCGCCTTCCGGTGACTCTGCGATCGTCAGCGTTCCCCCACCGGCCTCGGCGGTGCGGCGGGCGATGTCGAGGCCGAGGCCTGTCGACTCCACCCCACTGGCCCCCCGGTCGGTCGGGTCGATCTCGGGGGGGAACCCCGTTCCGCCGTCTCCGATGACGATGTGCGCTTCACCGTGGACTACGTCGAGCCGCAACGAGAGGTCGGTACCTCCGGATGTGTGGGCGAACACGTTGCCGATCAGGGCATCGATAGCTGCTCCCAGGTCCGCTGCCGTGACCCCGACCGCCGCCGGACCGTCGGAGCCCGAGACCGAGAGGGAGCGTCCCTCGTCGGCCGCCAGCGGCTCCCAGAACGCTGCCCGCTCGGCGAGCACAGCCGCCGCATCGCACGAACCCTCCATCGTCTGTCGTGCCGGACGCCGTGCTTCGCTGATCACGTGGTCGACAACCCGCTCCAGGTCGTCGAGCTGTTCGAGGATGGCAGTTCGGCGCTCGTCGTCCGGCAGCGCTTCTGCATTGAGACGCAGAGCGGTCAGGGGCGTGCGCAGGCGGTGGGCGAGATCGGCGGCGTCGTCGCGTTCCTGCTGGAGCAGACCCTCCACCTGGATGGCGAGCCGGTTGAAGGCCATGCCGACGTCGCGCACTTCCGGCGGCCCACTCGGGTCGATTCTGGTGTCGAGGTCCCCGCTGCCGAGCGCATGAGCGGCATCGGACAGCTCCTCCACCGGTTGGACCATCGAACGTCCGAGCCGGTCGGCGACGGAAACGGCCAGGAGGACGAGCACCACGCCGAGCGTGCCCAGGATCACCCAGGCCCTGGTGACTCCGGCCCGCATCGCATCGCCAGAGGCGACGATCCGCACCACGAACGTCCCCTCCCCGGTGAGAACCGGGACATACACGGCCTCTCCTCCCGCGACGGGTTGGCGGAAGGTCGAACCGCCGAATGCCGGGGACAGGTCTTCGTCGGCATCGAGCGGAGCGCCGATGACGGTGCCGTCGTCGAGGATGATCGACACGGGGCGCCCGTTGAGCGCGGCGTCTGGGCCGATGAGGGTCGCCAGAGCGGCCGGATCCGCGGGCGAGGGGAGCACGACGAGCAGCCGCGCCAGTGATTCGGCGTCTCTCTCGGCAGCAGTGCGTTCCCGGTCGGCGGACAGGTCGCGGGTCAGCATCGCCAGCGGGACGAGGAACGCGATCACGACCATCGATGTGATCGCCACGGCGACGGCGATCAGCCGGCCTCTCATGCCCCGGGGTCGACCAGGCGTACTCCCGCACCGCGCCGGGTGTGGATGTAGCACGGCTCGGCAGCCGATTCGCCGAGCTTGCGCCGTAGCCAGGAGATGTGGACGTCGACGGTCTTGTCGGCTCCTCCATACGGCTGGCGCCACACCTGCGCCATGAGCTCCCGCTTGCTGACGAGCGTTCCGGGGCGCTCAGCGAGGTAGGCCAGCAGCTCGAATTCGCGCAACGTCAGATCGAGCAGAGCGCCGTCCAGGTAGGCCTCCTTGGCGCCCTGATCGATCCGGATCCCGCCGACCTTGAGCACGGCGCTGTCGTCTCCTCCCGCCGCCCGGCGGAGCACTGCCTGGATCCTCGCCTCGATCTGGGCCATGGAGAACGGCTTCACGACGTAGTCGTCTGCGCCGGCGCTCAGGAGATCGACGATCGCGCGCTCGTCGTCGCGGGCCGTCGTGATGATGATCGGCACCTCACTGACGCCGCGGATCATGCGGAGCACGTCTGCGCCGTCGATGTCGGGAAGACCCAGATCGAGCAGGACGATGTCCCACGCCGCCTGCGTCACGCGCTCGACGCCTCCGAGGCCACTGGCTACGGCATCGACGTCATAGCCGCCATCGGCCAGGTGGCCGGTGAGCGACTGGCGGATGGCCAGGTCGTCTTCGATGATGAGCACGGATGGCATGCCGGTCCACGATACCGACGAAGGTCCCAACCCAGGGGCCCTCTGAGCTCATTTCACCTTGCCCTAACCCGGCGTTAACCAAAGGACGGTCTTCGTGGGGCACAATGTCGCCGATGCTTCGCAGACTCGCCTTCGCCGGCGCCTGGGTGGGCGCCACGGCCCTCGCCGTGCTCATTGCCGCGGCCGCTGTCGCCAGCGTGCGCACCGGGGTGACCGATCAGCCGCGCGCTGCCGAGCCGTTCACCCGCACCCAGGTCACGGTTGCGGCTGCGACGACATCGACGACGGTCTCCGGGGCAACGACGACCACCCAACCAGGTGGTTCCACCTCTACGACCTCGGCGACGACCACGACGACCCCTCCCGGGGAAACCACGACAACCCCTCCCGGGGAAACCACGACAACCCAACCAGGGGGGTCGACCTTGACTACCACGACGTCGACGACAGTGCCGGGTGCTACCACCACGACCACGGAGGCCCCGCCAACGACGACGACGTCGACGATTCCGCCGTCGGAGACCCTGACCTACAGCGGCACGCCCGGCCAAGTCACGATTCGCAGTGCCGAGCCCGACGTGTGGTTCGTCGCTGCTGCCGCCAACTTCCCCTTCATGGCAGAAGTGAAGGACACCGGCCCGAACGAGGTCTCGGTCGAGTTCGAGTCCGAGGACGAGGAATGGAGATTCCAGGCGAAGTGGGAGGACGGCGAGCTCGAGGTGAAGTTCGAGAAGAAGGGCGAGGGCTGAGCCTCAGCCTGCCGCCCACGCTCTGACCCGGCGCTGCATCACCGGCAGCGGTACCGATCCCGCCCCAAGCAATACGTCGTGGAATGTCCGAATCTCGAAACCACCCCCCATCGCCTCTTGGGCGGACCGACGCTCTGCCATCATCGCTAGCTGGCCGGTCTTGTAGGCAACTGCCTGTCCCGGCCACGCGATGTAGCGGTCGATCTCGTTGACGATGTTGTTTGCCGCCTGCGGTGAGTGCTCCGTCATGTAGGCGATCGCCTGGTCTCGGCTCCATCCCAGGGCGTGCATGCCGGTGTCCACGACCAGCCGACACGAACGCCACGAGTCGAACGACAGCATTCCGAGACGCTCGACGTCGCCCGAGTAGAGGCCCATCTCGTCGGCGAGGCGCTCCGTGTACAGACCCCATCCCTCGTGGAAGACCGTGACGAAGGCGTGTCGCCGGAACGTCGGCAGATCCAGTTCCTGGTTGAGCGCCAGCTGCAGGTGGTGGCCGGGCACGGACTCGTGGAAGGCCAGGGCTTCGGCTTCGTAGCGGGTGCGGGTGGTCGGCTGGGTCGTGTTGACGAAGTAGGTGCCGGGCCGGGAGCCGTCGATCGCTGGTTGCATGTAGTAGGCGATCGTCGAGTCCTCTGCGCCGATCGGCGGCATCGGCTGCACGATGCACGGCGTGGTCGGCAAGGTGCCGAACCAGGCGGGCACGGCGACTTCTGCGCGTACCAGGGCCCCTTCCGCAGCGGAGACGATCTGCTCCGGCGTCTCGAAGCGCAGCTCAGGGTCGGTACGCAGCCGCTCGTACATCGCAGCGACGTCTTCTGTGCCGAGTACGGCGCTGCCCAGCACCCGGTATTCGTCTTCGAGTCGCGCGATCTCATCCAGACCTGTCTGGTGGATGTCGTACGGCGTCGTCGCCAGCGACGTGTGGCGGCGCAGCGCCCTGGCGTACACCTGTTCTCCGTCTGGGATCCAGCAGATCCCGGAGCGCTCCGGAGGCCGCGCGTTGGGTAGTACCTCTCCGGCGATGGCCGCCCGGTAGCGCTCGTAGGCGGGACGCACTGTTGTCGTGACCTCGGTGGCAATCTCGTCCCGCCACTCGGCTTCCGAGGCGTCGTCGAAGTCCTCCGGCCGGCGGGGAGCAGCAACGAAGCCGTCCTCGTCGAGCGGTGTCGCCAGGTAGGCGTCGATCTGACGGAGAGCGATCTCGCAGCCAACCACGGGTGGGGTCCGATCGCGAGCGAGACCCTGGCGGAGCCTGCCGATGGCCTGATCGAAGTACGCGCCGATGGAACACAGCCGTTCTACGTGCGAGGCGGCGTGTTCGGCGCTGGTGATGGGGAGTTGACCGGCGCTGTTGAGCAGCCCGAGGTGCGGTCCCCGGAAGCCGTCCACCCGCAGTTCCAGCATCCGGGAGCGCAGCTCGTCTGCGGTGGTCGCGGCGTCGAACAGCAACTGCTCGCGGCTCACCTGCTCGTCCGCGGACAGGGCCTCGGGATCGATGGCTTCGGCGTCGGCGGCAAAGCCGTCGAGCTCGGCGATTCTGGCGTCCTCGGCATCCCGGGAGAGGTCGTCGATCTCGCCGTCGAACTCGTGGAGCCCCAGGAGGGACGCCGACACCGGGTGGGCCCGAACCGATGCCTCCCAGTAGCGCTCGGCGAGGTCGGTGAGCTCGGGGTTCATTGCGACGTCACCCACTCCTTGACGATCCGATCGAGCGTCCCCAGCGGCATCTCGCCGTGTGTCAGGACCGCGTCGTGGAAGCCCTTGATGTCGAACACGGTGCCGAGAGCAGCGACGGCTTGCTCCCGGATCCGCATGATCTCGAGGCGTCCAATCATGTAGCTGCAGGCCTGTCCCGGGTAGCCGATGTAGCGGTCGATCTCCTCTTCGATCTGGTGCATCGTCATCGGCGAGTTGTCCGCAACGTATTGGATCGCCCGGTCCCTGCTCCACCCCATGCCGTGCAAGCCCGTATCGACGACCAGGCGGCAGGCCCGCATCGAGTCGGCGCTGAGCATGCCAACCCGGTCGAGCTCCGATCCGTAGAGTCCCATCTCGTCGGCGAGCCGCTCGGTGTAGAGGCCCCAGCCTTCGGAGTAGGCGCCGATGTAGGTGTGCTTCCGGAATGAGGGGACGTCGTCGCCGAGCTCTGTGGCGATGGCGATCTGGAGGTGGTGGCCCGGGATGCCCTCGTGGAAGGCGGTCGACTCGACCTCGAACGTCCCCCATGACGCTGGGTCGGTGACATTCATGAAGAAGACGCCAGGCCGTGAGCCGTCGTCTGCCGGCGGGAAGTAGAACGCGACCGCGCCCGCGGTCGTCTCCTTCACGAGGCAATCGGTCTGGGGCAGCGTTCCGAACCAGTCTCCCATCGCCGCCTTGGCCTTGGCGAAGGCGTCTTCGGAAGCCGTGATGACCTCGGCGCCGGTCGCGTAGTGCAGCTCGGGGTCGTCGCGCAGCTGGGTGTAGATCGTTGCCAGGTCGGTGGTGCCCAGCAACGGCCCGGCGATGGTGCGGTACTCGTCGTCGAGCTTGGCGATCTGCTGCAGACCCACCTCGTGGACCTCGCCGGCCTGCATGGGCAGGGTGGTGTAGCGGTGCAGCGCACGCGTGTAGATGAGGTCGCCATCGGGCAAGTAGAACACTCCCGGCTGGTCGTTGGAGCGGGCGTGCGGACCGACCTCGTCGCGGATCACATCGCGCTGGCGTTCCACAGCAGGACGGATCTCGGTGGCGATGACGTTCTGCAAGGCGGCCTTCCACGCCGCTTCCTGCTCGCCGTCGAACTCGTCGGGAACCTGCACCGTGAGCATCGGGTCATCGGCGATGGGGGTTGCCAGCCAGTCGGTGAGCTGGGCGACGGTCTTCTCCACTGCGAACTCGGCAGGCGTGCGGCCACTCGAAACGCCCTGGCGGTAGCGCTCGGTTGTCTGGTCGAAGGTGCGGGCGATGGCGCGGTATTTGTCGACCATCTGGTCTGCGTGCTCGGCGGTGGCCACCGTCATCTGTGGCGTGTACACCTGGAGCACGGCTTGGAGCCCGAAGATGGGGTCGACCGCAAACTCGGCCTGACGGGTTTCGGCGAGGTCGGCTGCCGTTTCGGCGTCGTAGATCAGTGTTTCCTTCGTGGTGCGGTCGTCGGAGGACAGCATGGTGTCCTCGAAAGCCCGCGCGGTGGCCGCATAGGAACGGAGCGTGACGATGTGGGCGTCTTCGGCTTTCCGGGAGGCGTCTTCGAAGCGGTCCATGTAGCGGTAGTCGCCACGCATGTGGGCCGAAGTCGGGGCGTGCTCTGTGGTGTACTCGAAGTACTCCTCGGCCAGGCTGCGGATGTCGTCGCTCATGGATCCTCCGGTCGGGAACTGCGGGGGCCACTGTATTGGGTCGGACGATGACTCCGGCCAGGTCAGGGTCCTGCCGGCTTCAGCGGCGTCGTCGGCGGCAGTCGCTCTCGTCCTTCCTGGACGCCGATGACGACGGCTCCCGAGAGGCTCACCCCGGTACCGGCAACGGCGGCGAGTGCGGTGAAGGCGCCGGCATCGGTGAAGAAGCCTCCCATGAACGGCCCTACCGCTCGTCCGATCGCCATGAACCCCTGGGTGTCTCCGGCACGCTCTGCCGGGTGTAGCGACCGGGCGGCGATCATCTGCAGTACCCCGGGGACGCCCATCCAGAAGGCGAACCCCCACCACGCCATGGCCGGGAAGAACAGCCACGGGGTTCCGGACCCGATGGTCAAGAAGATCGCAGGTCCCGCTGAGGCCAGCCACCATCCTGGACGCTTGTGCCTGCCGGCAAGGCGGGCACCGAGCAGACCGCCCGCTGCGTTCAAGCTGAACCCGAGGGATGTCTGCAACGTGGTCAGGCCGAGTACCTCGACGGCAGCGACCGATTCGTACACGAACATCCCGGCTCCGGCGAACGTGAGGAGGAAGAGGGCGCCGAGGAGCACCCGATTGGAACGGGAGCGGCTGACGATGCGTCGCGCCGCGGGAGTCGTGGCTTCGCCCACCGCGGCGAAGAGGCCGGGGATCGACGCCACTGCGAGCACTGCATATACCGCCCGGTCCCCGAATCCGGAGAGGTAGGCGAGGAGTGGGGCTGCGATGAGCACGCTGAGTGGACCGACGCTGGAGATCGATGCCATGGCGCGTCTGGCGCTCATCGCCTCCCGCCACACCATCCAGGTGAGTGTTCCGGCCGCGGCTCCGGCGACGGCGCGGACGGCGACGAGGAGCGGAAACCACCACATCGCGATGCTGACGAGGTTGGCCGCGAGAAACACTGCTGCGGCTACCCGCAGTTTGCCGGTGGACGGGGTGACGAGACGGGGGAGTGTCAAGGTCATCGTGGCGAATGCCCCCACCTGGACGGCCGACAGGAGCCCGCTGGTGCCCTCGCTGACCCCGTACCGCACCGCGACGGCGCCGATCAAGTAGGGAGTGGCAGCAAACATCGCCGCCACCGCAGCGACGATGGCGAGCACCGCCACCGGCGCTCCGGGCCTGACGGCGTAGCTGAGCCTGCTCGGACCGAACACGGGACCGATTGTGCCCGCTGTGCCGCCGACGGTTGCGGCACTACCCGGTCAGTGGGCGCGCCCGGTGCGCGACATCAGTCGACGGTTCTGACGAAGTCGAAGAGGAGGCGCAGCGCCAGGGCGGCTCCGAGGATCCCGAGGGCCACCGGAACGAAGCCGGGGACCCTGTCGGCGCCGACCATGAGCGCAGCCCCGATCAGAGCGGCGCTTGCCGTCACGGCCAGAGAGAGCCGACGCACGGCACGGCGCACGATGCGTTCCAGCTGCTCTGCGCGGAAGTTGACCTGCAGCTTGGGGCCCGGCCTCGCCCCGGTGAGACGCTCGAAGGCTTCGATGAGCCTGGTGATCCGCACGCGGAGCTTCTGGCTCTCATAGAAGATCCATTTGGGATCGAGCTTGTCACGTATTCGGCCTGTCATGTCCCGCATGAGAAAGCTGCCTGCGACCTCGAAGGGGTCGAGTTCGGGATCGAGCTCGGCGGCCGTCAGCTGCATTTGGGCCATGGCCTTGGCGGCCAGCGTCAGCGAGGCAGGCAGCGGCACCTCGTGCCGAATCGCGATTTCGGTCATCTCCTGAAGAATCGGCCCCAGCTGGATCTCGCGCAGCGACACATTGCGATACTTCGCCAGGAGGTCACCGAGCTCCCCGCGAAAGCGTTCCACATCGAGGTCCGACCGGTGGCCTCCTCCGGAGAGCATCAGGGTGACGTCCATCAGGAAGCCGACGTCTTCCTGCCAGAACGCCAACAGCAGCAGCATCAGATTCTGACGAAGGTCTGGGCCGATCTCGCCGACCATGCCGAAGTCGAGGAAGTAGATGCCGTCGTTCCACCACATCAGGTTTCCCGGGTGGGGGTCTGCGTGGAAGAAGCCGTCGGCAATGATCTGCTGGTAATAGGACTCGAGCAGCTGGCGCGCCGCCTCCGTGCGGGCGATTCCCTCTGGCGCCTGTCTGACCGGGGTTCCCTCCACCTCCTCCATGACGAGCAGGCGGGTCGTCGACAGGTCGTCGTGGACCTGGGGCACGCTCAGCCGTGGGTAGGCCTGAAGGATCTCTTCCATGCGATGGATGTTGGCTGCTTCTCGCGTGAAGTCGAGCTCCCGTTGCAGCGACTCGGAGAGATGCTCGAACACGGCAGGCATGTCGATGATCTGCCGGAAGAGCGGTCGGCGCTTGGTCCTTTCGGCGAACAGCTCGAGCAGCGCGAGGTCCTCCATGATCTCGGCGCGGGCTGTGGGCCGCTGCACCTTGAGTACCACTCGGGACCCATCATCGAGCACGGCACGGTGCACCTGGGCGATCGTGCCTGCCGCCAGCGGCGCCGGGTCGATGTGATCGAATACGTCCTCCCAGGGCACGCCGAGTTCCTCTTCCATCACTGCAACGACCTCGGCCTCGGTGAGCGGGGGAACATCGTCCTGCAACTTGGAGAGCTCTTCGATGAACACGGGTGGCAGCAGGTCCGGCCGTGTCGAGAGGACCTGTCCCAGCTTGGCGAACGTCGGACCCAGCTCCTCGAGCGCGGCGCGCAGTCGTTGTGCCTGGGCGCGCTGGGAGTCTTCACCCTCGTGCTTGGTGAAGAGCTCCTTGATGCCGTGCCTGGCCATCACGGCACCGATCTCGGCGGTGCGTCCCATCAGTCGGGGCTCTGCGGCTGGGGGACTGGGTTGGGGTCCTGCGACGACGAATCCAGATTCCAGGCCCGTGTTGACGATGATCACGTTGCAGCGCGCGTTGTGCGATATTCGGTTGGGGACGTTCCCGAGAAGGAACTTCTTGCGCCCACTCATGCCGGCGTTGCCGACGACCAGCGTGTCGACGGCCTCCTCGTTCGCCACCCTGAGCAGTGCTTGGGCGGGATCATCATCGAGCACGACTTGGGCCAGGCCCTTCGATCCGGCAAGCTCACCGGCGAACGCCGCGAGGTCGCGTTCTGCGGTCCGAGCTCTCGTGAGGTCCGCAAGACCGCGTTCGGTCCCTGGGGAGCTCTCGGTGGGCATGACCTGGACGAGAAGCAGCTCCGCTTGGTATTGATTGGCCAAGAAGCCCGCCCAACGCGCCGCTCGATCCGCCATCTCCGAACGGTCGGTCGCGGCCATCACACGGTGGACCGTGGTTGTGGGTGCAACAGCGTCGGTGATCATGCCGCGTTCCTCAGCCGTGCCGCGCCGAGCGAAGGACGGCCCGTTCGACGGCCCACGCGAAGGCGGACATCAAGGGTCCGATGAGCCTTCGGCTGATGCGACTTCTCCAGCCCAGCCTGGTCACCACTGTCATGGTCTCCTCCTCGCGCCTCGTCGGTCGATCATGGGCTGTGGCGGTCCGCATCTCGATGGTGGGACCAGGCATATCGAAGTGTGGCTTTCCCCACCCCCAATCCACATGCTTGCCCCGTGTCCGCTGACCCGTTTGCCCCGCATCATGGGGCCATGACGATTTCCGTCTTCCTGGCAGACGACAACCTGCTGGTGCGCGAGGGAGTGCGCGCTCTGATGGAGCTGGCGGACGACCTGGACATCGTCGGCGTCGCCGGAGACTTCGACGGTCTCGTCGACGGCGCCATGGAGGCCGAGCCCCAGGTCGTCGTCACGGACATACGCATGCCGCCGGGCTTTCTGCGCGAGGGGATCGAGGCTGCCAAACTGGTTCGCCGGCGCCACCCCGGTACCGGGATCGTCATTCTCTCCCAGTACGACGACCCCGAGTACGCGGTGTCGTTGCTTTCTGACGGCGCCGCCGGGTATGCCTACTTGCTCAAAGATCGAGTTGGCGAGGGCGACCAGCTGGTCCGTGCCATCAGGGAAGTAGCGAGCGGAGGGTCGATGCTCGATCCGAGAATCGTCGAGGCTCTCACCACACCCGTGAACACCACCGGTGTGCTCACGCCGGTCGAGGAGAACCTGCTCGGAATGGTCGCCCAGGGGAGGCCGATCAAAGCGATTGCCGTGTCGTTGCAGACCACACCGGCGGATGCCGACGCCCGCATCGAGCACCTCTTCGTCAAGCTCGCAGAAGGGCTGTCTGCGGGGGATCGATCGGCCTTGGACCGGCTCCGCAACCTGCAACGGGCCATCGCCGATCGCGAGGAGCAGGGCCAGGAGTTGTCCCGGCTGCTCCCGAGAGGCGTGGCGGACCGGCTACGACGGGAAGGTCGCCGTTTCGGGGAGACGGAGGAGCGCGAGGTGACGGTGCTGATCTCGGACATCCGTGGCTACTCGGGTATCGCCGAGCGCACCGATCCGACCACGCTCGCCGGTCAACTCAACCGGCACCGCGCCGAGATGAACCGGGCGATCATCGACCACGGAGGCGCCGTGATGCAGTTTGTCGGCGATGCCGTGATGGCCGTGTTCGGGGCGCCGGAGCAGATGACCGACCATGCCGAGCACGCCGTGGCGACGGCCGTCGCCATGCACGATTCGCAGGCTGCTGTGAACGCGGCATGGGGGGCCGAAGGTCTCCAGCCTTTCGGACTCGGTATCGGCGTCTCCACAGGGAAGGTGGCGGCGGCTCTGCTCGGCTCGGAGGACCGGGTGGAGTACACGGTTGTGGGAGACACCGTAAACCTCGCCCAGCGGCTCCAGCAGTGGGGCGAACCGGGTGAGACCGTGCTCAGCGAATCGACTCATGCGGCGCTGAACGCACCCCCGGAGAGCGATGTCCTCGGTCCTGCGACAGTCAAGGGACGGGTGACTCCGGTGCGGGCTCGCCGGTTCCCGAAGAGGACCCGCAATGAGTGAGAGCTCGATGACCTTGCTCCTTCGGGCAACTGCCGTTGTCGGCGCTGTGCTCGCCGCGGCGGGCTCGGTGGTGATCATCGGTTTGGGCGAAGTCAGCGCATGGTGGTCCGGTGGCGGTCCGCTCACCCTGCTCCTTGCGATCTTCTTCTCCGTGTTCGTTTGGCTGATGGCTCCCCAGCAACCGCGGAACGCAGTCGTGTGGACCATGGCCGTGTGCGGTCTGAGCGGCGGCATCTACGCAGCCGGCTATGCCGGAGCGGCGCTGCTGATGGACGATCCAAGTCTCGTATTGGGAGACACCTTCGTGCCGGCCGACGCGCCGTTGACTGCGGCTTGGCTGGTGGTCATCGCCAATCCCTTCGTCTACGTCGGCCTCTTCGGTTGGTTCACGTTTGGCCTGCTCCTGTTCCCCGATGGGAGGCTGCCCTCGGCTCGCTGGCGGTGGGTCGGCTGGTTCGCCGCCTTCGGCATTGCTGTCGCGGTCGCAGGCGGAGCATGGGAGAATCGCCCGTGGAGCACCGCGCCTGCCACCGAAGATGGCCTACTGCTCAACATCGGGGCGCTCGTCGTCATCCTCGCCGCCGTCGTCTCCCTTGCGTCTCTCGTTGGCCGCTATCGCCGCAGCGAGGGCGCGACGCGGCAGCAGTTCAAATGGGTCGTGTGGGGCGCGTCGATGGTCGTGCCCGTCCTCCTCGCCGGCTTCATCCTGGGAGGAGGGCCGTATGAGTACCTGATCCTCGGTCCGATCTACGTAGCCGCCGCCCTCATGATTGTTTCCTACGGCATCGCCGTCGCTCGATACCGGCTCTACGACATCGACGTCGTCATCTCCCGAACCGTGGTCTACGGGACCCTCGCCGTGGTCATCACGGGGGTATACGTGGCGCTCGTCGTCGGGATCGGCCAGCTCTTCGGCAGCGGTTCGGAGCCGAATCTCGCGCTGGCGATTGCGGTGACGGCCGTCGTCGCTGTGGCCTTCCAGCCGGCGCGCCGGCGCGTGCAGCGGGCGGCGAATCGCATCGTCTACGGCAAGAAGGCGACGCCGTACGAGGTGCTGTCGGAATTCAGCCATCGTGTGGCCGCAGCCGACGACTCGCTGCTCGACCGGGTGGCCCGGTCGCTGGTGGAGGGCACCGGTGCGGAGCGGGTGATCGTGTGGGTTGCCGACGGCGATGAGTTGGTCAAGACGGCTGGGTGGCCTGATGATGGCGACGTTCCCGTTGACGGAGGAACCTCGTTTCCGATCGACCAGGATGGTGTGCGGCTGGGTCGGCTCAGCCTGGCGGCCCCCGCCGGTCAGCGGCTGTCTGCCGATGATCTGCGACTGGCCGGTGAGGTCGCTTCCGGCATGGGGCTTGCCCTGCGCAACCGACTGCTGACCCGAACGCTGCAAGCCCGCATCGCAGAGCTGCGCGTGTCGCGACGCCGCCTCGTCGTCGTCCAGGACGAGACCCGCCGCAAGCTCGAACGCGATCTGCACGACGGCGCACAGCAACAGCTCGTGGCGCTCAAGGTGAAGCTGGGTCTGGCACAAGCCATCGCCGAGAAGGACGATGGGGCCGAGACTGCCTCCCTCCTGCGACAGGTGATGCAGGAGGCCGATGTGGCTGTGGACGTGTTGCGTGATTTCGCCCGCGGTGTCTATCCGCCACTGCTCGAGGCCGAGGGGCTTGGCACCGCGATCAGTGCCCAAGCGCGGCGCTCCCCGGTACCGGTACAAGTGGATTCCAACGGGATAGGTCGCTATGACGAACAGGTCGAGGCGACCGTCTACTTCTGTGTGGTTGAGGCGTTGCAGAACATCGCCAAATATGCCGCGGCCTCTGAGGCTCACGTGCGTCTCGCCCAGGCCGATCGGCTCCTGACATTCGAAGTGACAGACGACGGTCGGGGTTTCGACGCGGAGCAGTCACTTGGTGGCACCGGGTTGGCCAACATGGAGGACAGGGTCGATGCGGCGAGTGGCCTGCTCACGGTCAATTCGGTGCCCGGTCGCGGCACCACCGTTCGCGGTTCGGTTCCCGTGGGGGTGAGGACGTGAGCGTCAGCGAGGCTGCGCTGTTACGGACGGGACGTTCGGTGGGTGTCCAAGCACTCGTGTTCGTTGCGCTCGGTGCCTTCATCGCCGCGATCTACGCACTGATCGTGGTCACCGTTGGTGCGCTCGTCGGCGGATCCGCCCTCGTGTTGTCCATCGTCGCCACTGCCGTTGTGGCCATCGCTTTCGAGCCGGTGCGCACGAAGCTTCAGCGTTGGGCTGCCCGCGTCGCCTTCGGCAAGAGGGCGACGCCCTATGAAGTGCTGGCAGAGACCACCGGGAAGCTCACAACCGCAGAGAGCGTGGACGGTCTGCTCGAGCGCATGGCGTCGATGCTCCGCGCCGGCGTCGGTGCGGAGCGGGCTGCTGTGTGGCTGGCGAAGGGACCTGGCTTCACGATTGCCGCTGCAATGCCGTCCGGCGATCAGGTGGCCGCGGTAGACGCAGCGGCACTTCCCGGTGCAGTCGAACTGATCCAGCACGACGGCGAGGTGCTGGGGGCCCTCACGATCGAGACCAGCCGTGGCCACATGCTCACCCCCACAGAACTCGTGCTTGTCTCCGATCTGGCCGGTTCGGCAGCACTGGTCATGCGCCAACTCCGGCTGGACGCTGCGCTCGAAGCCAAGGCAGCGGAGCTGCAGGAATCTCGGCGCCGTCTCGTCGACGCTCAGGACACCGAACGGAGGCGCCTGGAACGTGACTTGCATGACGGGGCCCAGCAGCTGGTCGTCGCTCTGAAGGTGAAGCTGGGACTCGCCCGCCGGCTTGCGGAGCGCGAGGGGAGCGAGCGGGCGGCGACGCTCATCGATGAGACGGCCAACGACACCCAGCTCGCCATCGATCAGATCCGCACGCTGGCGCGAGGCATCTATCCGCCACTGCTGCAGTCAGACGGCCTCGCCGCCGCGGTTCCCTCATTGGCTGCGTTGTCCCTCCTCGACGTTCGGGTGGACGTGGACGTGACCCGGCGGCACCGGCTCCAACTCGAAGGCGCCGTCTATTTCTGCATCTCGGAGGCGCTGACGAACGCCGCGAAGCACGGGAGGGGTCCCGTCCACGTCGCCGTCTCTGACACGGCGGTGGCGCTCTCGTTCGAGGTGACGGACTCGGGTCCCGGTTTCGATGTGGCCGGAGCTGCCACGGGCGCCGGGCTGAGGAACATGGCCGACCGGATTGACACCCTCGGCGGCACCTTCACCCTCACGTCGACGCCCGGTGGATGCACAACCGTGTCGGGAACGTTGCCGCTGGTGGCGGTGGCCGCTGCTGGCTCCTAGGTCGCTGCGGTCCACGCGGCGGCGAGCTCCTCTGGACTGAAGTCCGATTTGGAGATGAAGGCTGCCGCGCCCGCCTCGAGTGCCTGGGGCGCATACTCGTCGTAGGTGGACAGCACCACGATGTGGGTGCACGTCTGTCCGGCGACAATCTGGCGTGTTGCCTCGAGGCCGTCCATGCCGGGCATCTTGACGTCCATGAGCACCAGGTCGGGAGTCAGCTCGTCGACGAGGCGAATGCTCTCCTCGCCGGAGTCGGCCTCTCCGACGACCTTGAAGCCGTCGCTCAGCTCCACGACCATGCGCGCCGCGGTGCGGAAGGCGTCCTGGTCGTCGACGATGAGTACACGTACGGGTCCTGTCATGGTTGCCACTTCCTCATTGTGCGCCACCGGCCTCTCCAGGACCAGGTGGCAGGCATCCATCGCGCGGTGTGGCTTTCCCCACCCTCACGTGGCGGTCTCTGCCAGATAGAGGAGCACGGCACGCACCCTGCGGTTCGATTCCCGCTCCGGCAACAGGTCGAGCTTGGTGAAGATCGAGTTGATGTGCTTCTCGACGGCTCGTTCGGAGAGGAACAGCGCGCCTGCGATCGCCGAATTGCTCTTGCCGGAGGCCAGCTCTTCCATGACCTCTCGCTCCCGCGGAGTGAGCCGATCGATCTTCGACTCCTTCCGGTTGAGCCGAGCCTCGACGAGGGCATCGACGACCTTCGGATCGACCACCGATCCTCCTTCTTGCACCGCGGTGATGGCGGCCACGAGCTGACCGACGTCGCCCACCCGCTCCTTCAGGAGGTAGGCGAACCCCGCGGAGCCTCCCTCGAGCAGACGCAGCGCATAGTCGGGCTCGACGTATTGGGACAGCACCACCACGCCGATGTCGGGATGCTCCTCATGGATCTGGCGAGCGGCCTGCACCCCCTCGTCGGTTCGGGTGGGAGGCATCCGAATGTCGGTGACCACCACGTCGGGAGGCGTCCGTTCGACGGCAGCCATGAGCTCGTCGTAGTCCTCGGCGATGGCGATCACGTCGTACCCGGCCTCTTCCAGCAGCATGCGGACGCCCTCACGGACGATGAAGCTGTCCTCGGCGAATACGACGGTCGTTGCCACAGAGCCGAAGATAGAAGAGCCGATCGTCATCCGTCCACGATGCCGCAGCCGCAGCGCATCGCGACAGTGGCCCAGCCTGTGAATCGAGGGTGGGGGAGACACCACCCGGATCCGCATGGTGACACGATCGACCTTTCCAGGGGGTGTGCGATGCTCGATGTGATCGTGCGGAGGTGCGGTCCAGGGACACCTGCGGAACGGTGAAGAGATCCCCGCCCGAAGCGTCACCCATCGCGCCCACATGCTGTCGATGGTGTTGATCTTCTCGGGTTTGGCCATGGTCACGAGCTGTGGAGGCCGAGAGGCATCAGGCGGCGATCCTCCAAGCAGTGGCGGTGGCCACAGCAATCCTCGGCATCGATCTAGTCAGCGGGTCCTTCTCGCCCGAGGAGGAGATCCCGCTCATTGGCCTCATGTTCCTGCTGGCCATGCTGCACTCGTGACGGGGGTCGGTGAGCTTCCCGTTGACCGTAGGTCGCACTACCTTTGTCGCCATCCAGCGCCCGTAGCTCAATTTGGATAGAGCGTCTGACTACGGATCAGAAGGTTGGGGATTCGAGTTCCTCCGGGCGTGCTGACAGGACCCTTGCGGTGCAAGGACTCGTGCTTCGAGTCGGTCCTGCCTGACCGCCAACGGAAGGGTGGCTGACCACGAAATGACCACATCGCGCCGAGTCACGAGCATCGAGGAGCACCGTCGTCGCCGCCGGGTTGAAGCATTGATGCCCGAAATAGCACTTGAGTTTCAGTCGACGGGCGTAGTGCTTCGCCACCTGGATGACTCCGCCGACGTCGACCTATGGCGGCAGGCGGGGCGGCTCACCGGGCGACGCCTTGGTCGGCACGTCCGCACCGGGGTGACGCCATGCGGATGTGAGGATCTGAGCGGCGTTCACGTATGGGTGCTCGATCTCGACCGAGAGGCGACCGCAGCCGATCGGCGCCAAGCGGTACTGCTGGTAAACGCGCTCTTCGAGGGTCCTGGAGCACTGCCCGAGTCGTACAGCTGAGTCGCCGGCTTCACTCGCGATCGATTTGGAATCCTGCCGCAGCTGACCAAGCGGACGTAACGGGCACTGTGGTGATTGGAGGACATATCTCCGTACGTCCGTCGCTGGCCGAAAATGGCGACTCGAACACAGCCTGTGAGAGCTTCCTCTACATGATCAAGGGAGGTGCTGGCCTGCGGGCGGCCCTGGGGGCCGTCCTCGGCCGATCGATCTATGTCTACTAAGTCCGGCAAGCCGCTGTTCGAGCCGAACGGCCTGGTCGACGGATGCGCTGTCGAACTCGTTCCACGGCCGAGGCGGGGACTCTGCGTCCAGCCCCGCATGAGCCCACCTCACTTACTCACAATCCCCGGTCGAGAGGCTGCCAACGTGGCATACCCGTCAGTGCCCCTGGGTGGTATACCCAAATCGTTGCGCCGCACAGCCACCACGATCGATGGATCAAGGCTTCAGCGGTTGCTCTGTCAATCCTGTAGAACGATGTTGGTAGGGCACTTAGGGTTGCCCTATCGACAGGCGTGTGTTCAGCATTGACCGATCGCCACGCCTCAAGACGGCCTCTTTCTGCGTCGCTGAGCGTCCCTTCGTTGAACGCGCTGGCCAGGTTGAACGCAACACCCGTTCGGCCCTTCGACGAGTGGAACTCCTGATAGAGCCGGCGTGTGCGCAGAGCACTGGTTTGTCGGTGCATCACTGAATTGGCCCGCCAAAGCGCTCCCGCGAGCGGAACCCGACCCAGGCCAGCCGCTGAGTCTCGGTCGAGACGCATGCCCGCGTTGAGGGACACCACGAAGGCATCACTCAGCTCAGCGCGCTCTCTAAGCACGGCCTCGAGCCCAAGGTTGTCGTAGATCCCACCGTCCACCAGTCGGACGCCATGACTGTCGCCACAGGGAAAGGCGACATCGCGTAGGACGAGTGGGGGAAAGTAGCCGGGGACGGCGGCTGATGCCGCCACAGCCGTGGCAAGGCGCAGCCGTGTGCCGGTCGTCGGCACGCTGCCCACGACGTAATCGCCGACGACGTCGGCGTCGAAGCGAAAGCGGACACCCTCGTCGACGTTGGTGGCGTTGAACATGAACCAGCAGCCCCTGGGCAGGTCTTCGAGGAGCTGTCCGTCGAAGAATCTTCGATCCAACCGATCGGCGAGCACCGTAGTTCTAGTCCTGCCGGGCAGTGCTGCCCTCCAAGATTGTCTGACGAGCTCAGCGAAGAAGGACGATCCCGCCACACCCTTCAGTGCCGGGCCGACGACTGTCGTGTCGAACACCGGCTGATTGCGTGCCTCTGACCACTGCGACGCAAGGATGCCGGTGGCGATCGAGCCGCCTGAGACCCCCGATACCAGGCGAACATTGCGTAGTAGATCCGCGTCTGCGAGAAACCGCAGAACACCGACCGCTGCCAGTGTTGCTCGAAATCCACCGCCCGACAGTGCCAAGATCAGTGGCCGATCGCCGTCCGCCACTGGAGGGAGTGTCGTTCGTGGCGGCATCGGCGCGTCGCATGGAGCACCAACCACATCCTGCCCGAGGGCGCGGGAACGGCCGGGCCTGCTCGCCGCGACGGGTCCGGCACCGGTATTCACAGGAACTGCGTTGCGGGGTGCCGTTGGCTTCATAACGTGAGCGGTCCATTGCGGCTTGTCGAGGGCTCCGGCTCTAATCAGGATGACACTTGCGCCATCCGCAGGAAGCTTGGCTGCTGCCTTGTGGTCGGTTGGCGACATCGCAGCGGCGCCGTCTGGGTGGGTGTGCCAGTCGCCGATATAGGTCGATTGGTGATGAGTCGTGGCCTCTATCGAGGCCGCCAGGGCGTCGATGCCCTCGACACCTCGGACAAACCCGCCAGGACTGCGGTCGCTATCGATGGGTGCGCGTGATGCGTCGTCGATCCACACCACGCGCGCGGCGCGGTCGCGCTGGCCGAACAGCGCCCCACCGGTTTCAGACGGGGGCACTTCGTTGAAACTGTCGGCGATGGCTGCACGCATGGTCTTAAGAGCTTGTGGGGTCACAACGATCCGGTAGCCGTCGTTCGCACCAACGCACAAGGGCGAGCCATAGCGCGCATGAAACGAATGCTCAAGGTCTTGGGCAGAACTCAAGGTGGGAGAACTCGCGAGGTCAGCGGTGCCAGCCGAATCGCCATCGATGAAGTCGGCTATCAGGTTGGCCATGACCGCGGCCACACCAGCCGTGTCGGCTGCCGAACCATGGAAAGTCGGGGCCGAGCAACCCGGTTCAGCCTGCACCAGATCCGCGAGATCCACCGGTGACCAGAAGGCGTCGACGAAGTGGGAGTATTCGTCTTGGCCATACATCTCGCGCAGCGCTTCACGCTCGACATATCCCGGACCAACACCCGCGACAGGTCGAGTCGCGAACAAAGCACCGCGTTGGGCGCGAGCGTCGGTCACCACCGACATCGCAATCGGGGGCGAGTCGCACGCGGCAACCGAGCGCTCCAGGAGAACAGAGACCGAGCGGTTGGCCGTGGCGTTGATGAGGACGTCGACCGATTCGAGATCCCGATTCTCCGAGCCAGCCTGGACAAGGTTGGTCGTGTCGGACACAATGTCAATAGTCGGATCGATTGCCTCCAATCGCTTGGCGAGGGCCGTGGCCTTATGGGTGGTGACGTCAGCCTCGCCGTAGGGTTGGCGGACTATCAGTCCGGCGCCTACCCGACCGTGGTCTCGTAGCACGAGTCGAGCCGGCTGTGCTCTAGCGACAAACTCTGCGATCCAACCGCCGAGCGCTCCGCATCCCCAGATCTCGACTGTGCGTCCACGAAAAGCTGACATCGACGAAGCACCGTCTCGGCGGCGCGTCACTGCGGGGCGCGCTTCATTGACGTGAATCCATTGCAACGGCTCGCTAGCGGCCCAGGTGTTGAGGACTTCGAGATGCTCGTCGAGATCCTCATCGTCGGGGTCGGAGAGGCCACGGAGCCGGTCAGCGAGATCTTCGGACAGCTCCCACGCCACCAAGTGGTGATGGCGGTCTCCAGAAGTGCCGCGGTTTAGCGTCCCAACAATGACGATCAGAGGCGAGCCCTGCGGGTTGAGCGCGGCGACTTCGATGATGTGTTGGACGATTTCTCGTTTCTCGAAACCCAGGTCGTTGAGTTGAGCGATGAAGGCCAGCCACTGGCCGACGTAGTCCCCGCGGATCGCGGAGTTGGCCAAGATCACCGCTGCGACCCTCTCGGTGACGTCAGGCTTATGGCGGTGGAACCGGATGACGTCGACCCGGCTATTGCTTACAGGTTCGAGGTTCGCCCACAGCAACCGGCGTTGGCTGCCTGGTGGGATGTCGACTCGTACGAGGAGTTGTGTTGATGAGTAACCGAGGCCGACCGTGACCGGGGGATGAACCGGCGCGCCGTCCGGGTCGAGGCGTCCCGCGGCCGCGTCTACGAACCACTGCGCCATACGATCGACAAAGCCGAACATGCCGTCGGAAGGTGACCATTGGGACGCCGAATCCAGATACAGGCACAGGTTGCTACCGGTTACGTGTCCGTACTCGGCGAATCGATAGTCGGACGCGAACAACAACGGCGCTTCGAGCGGGAAGTTTCGCGGGATCCAAATCTCGAGGTCCTCTGTTTCCCCGATAGGTAAACCCCCGCCATAGCGGCGCACGCCCTGCATTGATGCCCCCAGTGCCACCGCCCGATAGCCGCTCTCATCGCGTTCGGGTCCGACGCTCAGGGCACCATCGCTTGCGGCGGCGATTGCGTCGAGGTCCTCCAGGGCTTGCTTTTGGCCACCGGTTATCACAGGATTCCGTATCCGGTCCGGTCTCGTGGCCGTGCCGGCTTGGGTTGCGACGCAGCAACTGCCGCGGCAAGTGCCGACTCTTCCATTGCGCGTTCCGCGTCGGGCTTCGTATAGCCGCACTCGTCACCTACATCGAACACGATCGGATCAGGATCATCCGCGCTGCCGTGGTCCCCGGTGCACAGGATTTGGTCATCGCCAACAATCTCGCCGTATTTGTCCCACGCGATGCGGTGCGGTGGATCATCACCGGCTTGGTTCGACGCCGGCACCGGAGGCGAACTCGAAACAACCCAAGCGCCATCGGCGGCGCCAGCGGTAAGGCCGTCTATGACATCGCTATCAGGAGTGTCATCGTCGTCGAACAGCGCCCGTTTCGAGCAGTGATGCGGAGCCAACAACACGTCCCATTCAAGGTCGGAGTCATCGGTCGTACGATCGACGATCTTGGCGATGGTCTCGTGTGCGAGATCGCCCAGAAGAAGGAACCGCTGTGAGCAATCGTCGTTGACCAATGTGACCTGCATCGCCAAGCTCGTGTCATTTCGCTCACCATTTCCGTCCTCAGCAAACGGTGCGTGAATGAAGGCCCGAAATCGATCCGCAAACTCTTCGCCATCCAGCTCGGTGATTTCGCTACCAGCTCCAGAGCGGAACGCCTCAGGTATGGCGGAATAGGGTTCCGTGTCGAACAATTCGGCTCGGCCCACAACGCGGACGCGATCACCTGACCCCACGTCGCCCTTCGATGCGAGATTCACGCGACGGTCGGCCTCTTCCCGGAATGCCGTTGCGTCGTCACTCAGATCCTTCTTGTATTCATCGAAGACACGCGGCGTGAGCCACAGTTCTCCGATTGTCACGTCGTCGAGAAGCCGGGCGAAGCCACGGCAGTGATCCTCATCCGGGTGCGTCAGTGCGAACACAGCCAAATAGGGGCGGTCGCCCACTTCCGGCAAGAGTTCGACTAGCTGGTCGATCAGAGGCACATATGCCTCGTCATCATCTTCGGCCTTGACCATATGGTTCAAGTCGACTTGCACCACGATGTCCGTTTCATCTGAGCTCGTACCGACGAACAGCGTCGTGCTGTCACCAGCCCCGACATACCAGAACGCGGCGCCGGTGGTAGGGAGACTGTCACGCTGCATCATTTGTGTTTCCTTTGTATCGAATGTGAGCCGCTGTGTTTCTACGGTAGGCATGAGTTTCGCGATTCCTGCGCATTTCCGATGACGGAGTGGCGACGAGTGCAAGCACATTCGGGTCCGGGTGGGGCTTCTTTCACTCGTGGGCAATTCGCGCGCGGAAATCCACTCAGCGCGCGCGAAAACCACTACCGTGCACTACATGGCACGACCCAAGGTCTACGAGGGCAAGCGGGTGACCACCGCCGTTCGTGTTCCGGAGGAGCTGCACTCACGCCTAGCTGAGGCGGCCGCGGAGCGTGAGATGTCCGTCAACTATCTCGTGGTCAGAGCCGTTGAGAACTACCTCGACCGGCTAATCCCGGCAGACGAGCTGAAGCTCACCCGCGACTGATGCTCGCCTACCGACGACCTCGCTCAAACTGACCCAGCAGCGGTCAGGCCGTAATCGTTGGGAGCCATTCGCGGTGGACGGCTGTGGACGACTAGGGACTGCGGCGTACAGCAAAGCCATTGGTTCCGGGGGCAACGGACGGCTACGGACCGCTGTGGACGGTCTGCGTCCATCTACGGATCAGAAGCTCGAGGGTCGTCCAGAGCGGCTTCAATCGCGATCCACCATTTCCGCTACGCGGGCAGCAGCTTCCGCCTGCTGACCAGGGAGTAGGTGTCCGTAGCGATCGAGTGTGAAACTCGCCGAGGCATGCCCAAGTCGGGTCGCGACGGCCTTGAGGTCGGCGCCGGAGGCGATCATGTGGGCGCAATGAGTATGCCGCAGGTCGTGGAGCCGGATCCTCGGCAGGTCGACACCTGCGACCAGCCGGTCAAAGGCTGCGGAGATACCCGAGTCCGGTCTCAGTGGGGAACCGTTGGGTTGAGAGAACACGAGGTCCGCTCGGTCGCCGAGGCCAAGCATCATGCGCTCTTCGAGCTGGCGCCGCCGCCATATCGCCAGCACGCTCACGGTCTCGGCGTCGAGTTCGATCAGTCGCCGCCCGTGCTCGGTCTTCGGTGGCTGGAAACTGAAGGAGCCGGTGCCATCCCCGGTGTACTGTCGACGGACCGCGATCCGCCCGGGTGCGCGCTCGTCTCCCTTGAGGTCGACATCTGACCAGCGGAGCCCGGCGAGCTCACCGCGGCGCATTCCGGTGAAGGCGGCCGTACGCCACAACGGGAAGAGCCGATCCTCAGCGACCGAGGCGAGAAACACAGCGAGCTGCTCAGGCGTCCAGAAGCTCATCTCCGGGGGACGAGCTGACTTGGCCGACGGTGGAGAAGCGAGGTCGGCGACGTTGCGAACCAGAAGACCCTTACGCATCGCATCTGAAAGAGCTTTCCGGATCACGGTGTGCGCGTAACGGACGGTTCGCGGCGACAGCCCGCCCTCCTTGCGGCGCCGGCCCTCTTGCAGCAGTCTGGCGTAGAGCCGGTCAAGGTCCGAAGGTTCGAGTGCTTGGAGCGGGACCTCGCCCAGCTCAGGCACAACGCGGAGTTCGACGGTCTCGCGGTAGCTCGCGATGGTCGCTGGCTTCAGCCCGGTAGCTCCCAGTCCGTCGAGCCACCTTGCCAGGTAGTCGCCGAGCGTCCGCTTCGACGGCTCGACAAAGGTGTGGGCACGGAGCTGCTCCTGAAGCTGACTCAGAGCCTCGAGCGCTTCGCGTTTCGTCTGGAACCCCGAGCGCGTGACCTGTCGTCGCGGCGCCCCGACAGGGGCGGTGTCGATCGTGAAGCTCCACGACCAACCTTCATGGCCTTTCGGGCATCGCCCGTCCCTGACGCTGGCGCCACAACGCGTGCAGCGGCGCCGCACCGCGCCTCGCCTACTCATGCTCCGCCTCGCCCTCGGTGTCCGTTCCGTCCTGGTTGGTGTCGTCTGGTGCTGTCTGGTTTGTGTCGGGGGACGGTAGGTCTTCGGTTGGGGGGTGGCCTTCGAGGTAGGTGAAGTCTTCGTCGCTGGTGTGTTCGGCGATGAAGCCGCGGATGCCGACTTGGCGGAGGTGGTCGACGATGCGGCCGAGTTCGTCGACGGCGCCATCGAGTGAGTCGGCGTGTTGGTCGAGGAGGGCGAGGAGGAGTTCTTTGCGCCGTTCCCGATAGCTCCATTCGCGGCCGCCGCTGGGGGCGCCGGTGATCTTCTCCACGGTCTCCTCAGCGAGGGTGGGGTCGGCAACGCCGATCTGGCGGAGCCGTTCGTAGACGGGCTCGAGTTGGCTGGGCCAGCCGAGGACGGAGGCGTAGAGCTCGTCGACGCTGCGGGTGGTGGCTCGCAGGCGGCGGTGGTCGTCGGGTGGGGGGAGGAGGAACCAGATGATGGGGAGGTCGAACACCATGGAGTAGATGAGGAGTTCGTGGGCGTCGAATTCGCGACGCCGGTCTCCGTCCCAGGCGCGTTCGATGGCCGAGATGCCGGCTTGGCTGAGCCGTTGCCCGAGGTAGGGCTCGAGGCGTTCGGCGAGTTCTTCTTGGGTCCAGCCGCGTAGCTGGCGGGCTTCGCGGATGTTGTAGGCGACGACCTGGTTGAGGTCGACTTCGTCGGGTGGGGACGGTGTCGATGGTGGGGTCATCACCCCGCACTCTACACCACCCGGCTGTTGTGTTGCTATTGCGCTCACGTTCTACGCATGATACTGTCCGAAGGCGTTGCCTGCATAGTTTGGGGGTTGTGACAGTGGGGAGGGAGATCCCGGCGCTACTCACCGTGGAGGAGGCGGGCCGGCTGCTGCGGATTGGCCGCACCAAGGCCTACGCCATGGCCCGGGAGTGGCGGGAAACCGAGGGACAATCCGGCCTCCCCGTCGTCGACTTGGGCCACGTGCTCCGGGTGCCACGGCGGGCCCTTGAGGAGCTGATCGGCGCCGAACTACCCGACGACCTCGACGCCGACCCGCTCGAGGAGACCCAAGCGGCACCGTCGGCAGAGCCACTCAGCCAAGCGCCCGCCGGATCCCCAGAAGAGGCACCTCCCCAACGCCCACCGATGAAGCGACGCAGTCGACGCCACCACCGCATCCAAAACCAGCTCGACCTCTTCAACCCGAAACCAGAGTCCAGCTGACCAAGGAGACACCCATGACCGCCCGACGACCAACTCAGCATGACGGAGTCAGACGAGTGCACACCTGCGGTGCGCTGCAGTGGCGGAGTGTGTCGTGACGGTTCGGGTGGCAACGCTGAAGGGCGTCTCGGCGGGTCGGTATTACACGGAGCATCTGCCGTCGTATTACCTCGATGGTGACGAGCCGCCGGGTCGGTGGTGGGGTCGCGGCACCCGCTTGCTGGGTCTGGATGGTGACGTCGAGGCTGAGGCGTTTCTTGCGGTCATGGCAGGCCGGGACCCGGCGACGGGTGAGGAACTGGGCCGGCGGTATGGAGAGGGGTCGGTGCGGGGCTATGACGCCACCTTTTCCGTTCCCAAGTCGGTTTCGGTCCTGTTCGGGATCAGTGACGCCGACGTGCGCCAGCAGGTGGTGGAAGCGCACGAGCAGGCGGTCGGCGCGGTGTTGGGCTGGGTGGAGAAACATGCTCATACGAGGTTGCGTCGCCGCCACCACGTCGTCACGGTCGATGCAGAGGGGATCGTTGTGGCGGTGTTTCGCCAGCACACCAGCCGCAAGCTGGATCCGCAACTGCACACTCATGCAGTGATCGCCAATCGGGTCCAAGCCCCCGATGGTCGGTGGCTGGCATTGGATGCCAGGACCATCAAACTCGACCAGCGCACCCTGTCGGCGTTGTATCACGCCGGTCTGCGGGCCGAGTTGACCCGTCGCCTCGGAGTCCGGTGGAAGGAGCCGGAGCATGGGATTGCCGAGATTGCTGACGTCGACCCTGACGTGTTGGCCGAGTTCTCTCAACGCACAATCGATGTGGAACACTGTGTTGAGGAGAAGCTGGGACGGTTCCGCACCGAGTTAGGTAGAGAACCGAGTGGTCGTGAGCGGTGGCGGTTAGAGCGCGAGGCGGTAGTGGACAGCCGGCCCCCCAAGCTCCACGGCCACACCGCCGACGAGCTGCACCACGAATGGCGAGACCGGATCAGGGCGTTGGGTCACGACCCGGAGCGCCTCATCGTCACGGCGCTCGGGTGGGAGCGCCGCCGAATGAGTATCGATCCTCAGATGGCTGCTGTGATCGTCGACCAGGGATTGGCATCGCTCGTCGAGGGCCAGTCGACGTGGCGGCCCGCCGAGCTGATCCGGGAGCTCGCGAGCGCCGTCCCCACCAGCGTCGCCGCTGACTCGGGGCAGCTCACCAGCCTTGTGGAGCATCTCGCGCATGAGGCAGCCGCCGAACGCTGTGTGGACATCTCTCGACCCGTCCCCGCCGGCGTGCCGCTCCGCCGGGACGGGAGACCGGTCAGCGAAGCCGCGGTGGATCGGGCCCTCACCACCCGGGTCATCCTGGATGAAGAGGAACAGCTCCTCGCCTGGGCGCAGCACCGTGGCCGCCCGGACGATCTTCGACCTGTGCCGGGCGTCGCGGCCGAACGCGGCGTACCGGCGGTCGAGGCGGCGGCAGCGGTCACCAGCACCACGGGCTTGGAGCTGATCGTTGGTCCAGCCGGTGCCGGTAAGACAAGCGTTCTCGCGTCGGCCGAGGCACACCTGAGAGAGGAGGGTCGCCGCGTCTTCGGCGTGGCGCCCACCGCGGCGGCAGCCGAGGTGCTTGCTGGCGAGACCGGAATGGCCACCGACACGTTGGACAAGCTGCTCAACGAATACCACCGGCCCGATCGGCTACCCCATTCCGAATACGACCTACCTGCAGGCACCACGGTGGTGGTTGACGAAGCTGGCACCGCCGCCACGCCAAAGCTGGCCGAGCTGGCCCGGCTCGCCGACCGGAACCGGTGGCGGGTCGTGCTCGTCGGCGATCCTCGCCAGTTTTCCGCCGTCGGGAGGGGTGGCATGTTCGCCCATCTCGTCGACAGCTACGGCGCCATCGAACTCGACCAGGTGCATCGGTTCCGCCACCGCTGGGAACGCACCGCGAGCCTCCGGCTCCGCGGCGGCGACCCGTCCGTCCTCGACGAATACCAGCAGCGAGGACGGATCCACGGCGGCACCCGCGAGGAGATGGAAGCCGGCATCGTCGACGCCTGGCGCCAGGCCCGGCTCGGTGGCGAGACGGTGGCGCTGATGGCGAACAACACCGCCACCGTGGGTCGGCTCAACCGGCTCGCCCAACACACCCGCATCACCGCCGGTGAGCTCGACACCGCCACAGGACGCCTGGTGGGTGGAGAGTGGATGCTGGTCGGTGACGAGGTAGTGACCCGCCGCAACGACCGAGGGCTGCGCACCAGCCAAGGATTGATGGTGAAGAACCGCGACCACTGGACGATCACCGCCATCCACGCCGATGCCAGTATCAGCCTCACTGGGCGTACCGGCACCATCCGGCTCCCCGCCACGTATGTAGCCGACCACGTCCAGCTCGGCTACGCCCAAACCAGCCACGCCACCCAAGGCCGCACCGTCGACACCGCCCTCCTCCTCATCGACACCCCCACCGACAGCCGCGGCATCTACACCCCAATGACCCGAGGACGAGACAGCAACCATGCCTACGTAGCAGTCGAAGACAACCAGACCGCCCTCGATGTGCTCACCCGGGCTGTCACCCGAGACTGGATCGACCAGCCAGCCGTCACCCGCCAAGACCAACTCAACGGGCATCGGGAACTCGCCACCCCAAGCCGTGTTGCCAATGATGACTTCGCCGAGCTAGTACGACGCACCGAGGAGCTGATCGCAGAACGTCGCGCCCGTAGCCGAGAGCGTGAGCGCGGCATGGCCATTGGATTGTGAAGCGCGCGGAGGCGAACCAACGGACCACACCGATGATGCCCCGACGACGGGACCTGTGGAAGACTCGGCTGGACTCAGTGTGACAAGGAAATGACTACCCCGAACCAGACGAGCTACGGCAGGCAGCCCTGCGGGCGGCCGTCCTCGACCTAGCCGCGGCCGCATTGCGAGGCGATGCCACCGAGGAAGAGTTGGTCGCTGCGATCGAAGCAGAGCGCCAGGTTCCGATCGACACAGAACGGATGACGAACGCGCTCCACGTTCCCAGCGATGCTGGCGAGTACGAGGACATTCTGCGCGCCTTGCTGGAACGGATTCCCGACGGCTGGGGACGGTGGATCCAGTGCGGGGCGGGCTGGTACCCGATTCTGGCCCGGCTCGAGGAGCGGCCTAGGGAGATCGATCCCGACTATCGGGTCCTGCAGATCAAGGAGAAGTTCGGCACCCTTCGCGCTTCTACCTGGCGGGGCGGCACTACGAGCTCGGGAAGGCGGCCGTGGCCGAGGCCGAGTCGGCGCGGACCTGCGAGCTGTGTGGAGGTCCCGGCCATCTCCGGGCCAGGAACTCGTGGCTACGCACGGTCTGTGACGACTGCGCCCAGTCGGAGGGGTACCAGGACCTGCGCAACAACGAGGAGGATTAGGGCGACGCTCGAGATGTCGCAACGGGGGGAGGCGCGTCCAAGTGACCAGATGAAAAGCGCACACCTATGTGCCGTTCCCGCGCACTCGGTTTTGGGTGTGATCTCAATGGGTGGATGCAACAGCTTCGGCGAGAGTTGGTGTCTCTCGTTTCGAGGAGGTTGCGGTGGCGAGGTTTACTGAGTTGGAGAAGGCTCAGGTGTGGGAGCGGTGGCGGTCGGGTGATTCGATGCGGCTGATAGCCCGAGAGCTGGGGCGTCAGTCGTCGGCGGTGCGGACCTTGATCGAAAGCACCGGTGGGGTCTGTCCCCCACCCCGGCACCGAGCGCGGCGGCACTTGTCGCTGCGGGAGCGGGAGGAGATCTCGCGTGGGTTGGCGGCTGGGGAGACGCTACGGGTAATTGCCCATCGGCTGGGCCGGCCGGCGTCGACGGTGTGTCGGGAGGTGAACCGCAACGGAGGCCGGACTCGGTATCGAGCCCATCGCGCTGACCGGGCCGCCACCCGGCGAGCCAGCCGGCCCAAGGTGTGCAAGCTGGTGGCCAACCCGCGGCTGTGCCGGATCGTGGAAGCCAAGCTGGCCTTGTGGTGGTCCCCGCAGCAGATCTCGGGGTGGCTCCGGATCGCATACCCTGCGGAGCCGGAGATGTGGGTGTCACACGAAACCATCTACCTGTCGCTGTTTGTCCAAGGCCGGGGGGCGTTACGCCACGAGCTGACCCGTTCCCTGCGGACCCACCGGGCGATGCGGAGGCCCCGCACCAAACGGGCCCCGACGGGCAAAGGCCAGATCCGGCACCCGGTGATGATCTCCGAACGCCCCGCCGAAGCAGAGGACCGAGCGGTGCCCGGCCACTGGGAAGGCGACCTGTTCATGGGGAGACGCATGACCGCCATCGGCACCCTGGTGGAACGCCACTCCCGTTATGTGATGCTGTTCCCCCTTCCCGGGGGCAACACCGCCGAGTCGGTGCGCACCGCACTCGCCGAAACCATCCAACAATTGCCGGAGCATCTGTGGCGCTCCCTGACCTGGGATCAAGGCAAAGAGATGGCCGAACACGCCCAGTTCACCATCGACACCGGCGTCCAGATCTACTTCTGTGACCCCAAATCACCGTGGCAACGCGGCTCCAACGAGAACACCAACGGGCTCCTCCGCCAGTACTTCCCCAAGACCACCGACATGAGCACCCTCACCCAAGCCGACCTCGACGACGCCGCCTACTCCCTCAACAACCGGCCTCGACAAACCCTGAGCTGGATGACACCATCACAAGTACTCGCCGAAACGTTGCACTGACCCCCTGAGATCACAGGCGATACCGAGCAGGCTGGGTGATCTGGTCGATTGGGTGTTTCGTTCACCGAGTGTTGTGGTGCCGATGAAACCCCCAACCTTTTGATAGGACGAAGGCGATCCATGAACACGACGCGTTTACGACGTGTCCCTGATCCCGCCACGATGTCGAGGGGGTCGTTGCGTGCTCCGATCCTGAAATCGCAGTCGAGTCGTTGTGCGTGCAGTTGTACGGTCGTTCAACTGGAGCCCGGAAGAATCGCATTGTCGAGGAAGGCCGCAACCTCGGCCACTAGCTGGTTGCCCGCCGTTAACTCGAAGTCGTTGTGATCCGCGCCCTGGATCATCACCAATTTCTTGGGGTGGGAGGCCGCCTCGTACAACCGCTGACTCTGGGCGACGGGCACGATGCTGTCGGCTGCGCCTGCCACGACAAGGACCGGGACCTCGATCCCTCGGATCCTCTCCAAGTTTGGGTAGCGGTCCCACAGCAACACAGAGGTGGGCAGGAACGGGTAGTGGACCGATCCGATGTCGGGAAGCGAGGTAAACGGCGAGCGGAGCACAAGAGCCGCCGGCGGTCGCTGCTCCGCCAGCCCGATGGCCACCGCCGCACCAAGCGACTCGCCAAAGTAGACCAGCCGGTCAACATCAACGTCGGGGCGAGTCTCGAGGTAAGCGACGGCGGCTCTCCCATCGGCGAGGAGGCCATCCTCTGTGGGCCTCCCCGGATTCCCCCCATACCCGCGGTAGTCGACGAGCAACACGCCGTAGCCTCTTTCCGCCAGCGCCTGCGCGAGCGGAGCTCGGTTGGCGCGGTTGCCGGCATTCCACCATGAAGTCGGTGCGCGGACCGGTGGGCACGTCGGTGCCACTCCACTCAATTCGGGTCACTCTGACGTTGAACCCACGAAACAGACCATGAAGAGTCCCCTTGAAAGGCCAATACCAAGGCCGCCGAGGGACCAACCCCAGTTCCGATTCGATCTGGTCGCCGTTTTCTGCCCACGGGTCCATCAGATATCAACACCTCCGAGTTTCATCTCGATACTCAATGACTCAACCTACGTTTCTGCCAAGCCTGAAGCCACGCGGGACGAGACACCAACCGCTCATAACCGGCTGGGAGGGATGATGTTGGTCGGGTGGCACTCAAGGCGGTCTCCTCGGCCACGAAAAGGATGCTCTTGGAGATGCCGTGTCGCGTGGTCAACGCATTGAGCTGTGTCTGGTACTCGTCCGGAGCGGCTGCAGGATCATGCCGAGCCCCATCGGGGGAAGCGAGACTTCCGAACTCGACGTGTACCGCCCTTCGCTCTCCCGGACCCACGTGTGCGTCATATTCAATGCTGCCTTCCCTGTGAACGGTCGATGTTGCCAACGACGGAACCAGGTCGTTGAGACTGCGTCAGTTGCCGGTTCCTTCGCCGACCGATGTCGGTTCCGTCGGCGGTAGCGGACACGAGGTGCGGCCGAAGCGCTTCACCACTCCTACCTTCATAAATACGACGACTATTACCGGCTATATTTGGCATGTTACCGGTGCCTAGCACATCCGTCAATGCCCAAACGACCGCCTGCTCGCAATGTCATAACCCATTGGTGCGCTGGTACTCGCCACGCCAACACGTTTCCTAAGCAGAACCAGAGACTGAAGTATCATGACATTCGTAACGTATGTTGAAACCAGGACAAACGAAGAGGCATCGATAACCGACCATCAGCAGCGGCCGTGGACGTTCCTTACCAAACCACGCCCGCGGCCTGGTCGCCCCCTGCCCCGGGGTTTCGCGGAACCGTCTCCTCGGTCCCTCCCGGCCCGTCCCGGCAAGTTCTCGGGAAAACCTGATCAGAGTGCGATCAGGTTTTGCGAATTCGAGTCACCACTTCGGACACTCCATCGACCGCTCCGACCGGCGCATTGTCATAGGGTGGTCCGCACCGGATTGAACGGCGGAGTCATGGCATCGCCCGGGGGCCATCGTGGAGTTGGGAGCATGCGGTTTGATCTACCGTTCATGCCGACCGAACGGAGAGAGTGTTGCTAGGCGCGGTCGCGCATTGTGGGTGAGTCGTCGGCGCTGCTCGCCAGCAGCTCAATAAGGAGGCCGACCTCGACGTCTCGTTCGCGTGGGTGGCGCAAAGTAGCGGTGTTCCTCACGTGGTAGTGGTTGCGGCGGCCAATCTTCTCATGAGTCAGGTAACCGGCGTCTTCCAGATCAGCGACGATGCGCTGTGTGGAGCGTTCGGTGATACCGGTCAGCGATGCGATGTCACGCACGCGAATGTCCGGGTTCTGGGATATGGCGATCAATACCCGGGTGTGGTTGGTGACGAAGGTCCATGGCTTGTCTCTGCTATCGGTCATCCATTGCTCCCTGCAACCGATCCGGAACGTACGTTGTGAATATCATGATATCACCGTCAGTGGTGGAGCACGATCATGGTCCTCGCGCCCATCGGACTCTGTCTGCTGCCAGTCGGATGTGATCGCTGGTATCTCATTTTGGCTGACGTGGGCGGCCTCTCTGCCGGTGACGGCACCTATGGAATCGCGGTCGTGCCTCAGTCGCTCGGAAACAGACTTCCTGGGTGCGGCTAGCGGCGAACGCGGCGGGCTGCCAGGGAGCTGGTCGGGGTGCGGCCGAAGGCCGGGGTGTGGTGCGGCAAGGGGATTTCCCGGCTCGGTCTGTACTGGTCGAGCCCAACTAGACGCGACATCGTTAACGTGTTATCTTTGTCAGTACAAGGGGAGTATCCCGAAACGAGCAGCGCCGTCATCACGGCCGTCCGGCCCGGTGTGCTGGCCCCTCTCAGGGGCGGGAGAGACCTTCGCGACAGAGAAAGAACGTCTCACGAAGGTTCGGTCACGTTATGTCTGTCACTGCTACCCGATTCGCGCCCAGGACGCTGGCGCGTTTGGTGCAGCTCCTGGTTGCGCGCCGAGACTCGATTTCGCGTTGTGTGGAGGCCTTGCGTGACGAGGCCGTCGATGCGCTGAGCGCGAGGGATCGAAGCGACCTGTTCGATGCGGAGGACCCTGTGGCGGATTCCGCTGCGGCCGCGGCTTTGATGTTGGCGGAGCGGGCTGAGCGGCGCCTGTGGGAGGTCGAGCAGGCTCTGGCTCGGATGCAAGACGGTACTTACGGCTACTGCGTGGGCTGTGGTGCCGGTATCCCACTGGAGCGGCTGAGGGCGGTGCCCGCCACCGCCGATTGTGTCGCATGTAGCGGCGGCTCGGTTCGCGACACCATGGAGCGCTCGGGTGGCGAGCGCGCCAAGGCCACCAGGGCTCGGGGTCAGTCGTGGGCCAGGTCTGGCACGTCGGTTCCAAGGGCGGGCGAATGAATGTGTACTCGGCTTCTGAGTGGCGGCGCCAGTCCCAGCTGCTCGACGAACGTGATCGGCTGAGGGATCTGCTGGAGGATCTTCGGGTCGCGGCGACCAACCGTGAGGATTATGAGCCCCACGACGTCACCGACGCCGAGGCCGCCCTCCAGGCCGACGGGGTCGAGGCTCGCCTCGCTGCCATCGACACCGCCCTCGACCGCATCGAATCGGGCGAATACGGACGGTGCCAAGCCTGCGGGTCAGCGATTCCCGAGGCGCGACTCGACGCCTTGCTTGCCACCACGGTGTGCCGGAAGTGTGTCCGATGACAAGGCCAGTCGATATCGCAGCTCGTCGTGTCAGCACCCAGAAATTGGCGGCGGGCGATGACCGACCGGATTGTGAGGAGATGAGATGCATACTGTCGAAGAGGCCATGACGGCCAATGTCGTCACCGTTGCGCCTGATGCGTCGGTGACGGTTGCTGCCAGGATCATGCGTGACGCCGGGGTCAGTGGGCTGCCCGTGGTCGACAACGTTGGTCGTGTGGTCGGGATCCTCACCGAAGCCGACCTGCTGCATCGTGCCGTCCTCCCGGATCCGGCTGACACTGACACACCGCGCGGTTCACGCAAGCGGTCGTCGGGGTCGACGGTCTCCGACTTGATGAGCCGCGAAGTAGTAGGGGTGCGCCGGGACGATCCCTTGGCGAAGGCAGCCGGAGTGATGGAGAAGGCCAGGGTACGGCGGCTGGTGGTCGTCGGGGACGGCTTCAGCCTCGAGGGCATCATCTCACGCCGCGACATCGTTGCCGCCCTCGCCCGGCCCGATGCTGACATCGAGGAGGAGATCCGCTCCATCGTGATCGACGACATCCTCGGGCTCGACCCGGACACAATCGACGTCGCGGTGAACCAGGGCATCGTCACCCTGGCCGGTGCCGTCACGTATCGGCGAGAAGCGGTCCGGCTGGAGCGCCTCACGAGCATCGTCCTCGGGGTGAGCCGCGTCGACAGCTCCGTGACGTGGCAGACCGACTTTCTGGGGCCGGTACCGCGGTTCGCCTACTTCGCCAAGCGCCGGGACCGAACGGACGATCCAGGCACGTCACCGGCGCCGGATCACCACAGCGGCCACAGCGACGGGATCAACGACAGAGAAGGGACGGTGGAGTGATGGATCGGTTCAAGAACATTCTGGTTGCAGCCTCTCCCGGGCATCTCGAACCGATGACGCTGCGCGCCGCGGTCAAGGTCGCAGACACCAATGAAGCACACCTCACTGTGCTCGACGTCGTGCCGCCGGTACCTCGGCTGCGCAAAGAGATCGAGGTCGAAGGCCGGGTGGTGGACGTGGAGGAGGCGCTGCTGCGAGACCGAGAGGAACGGCTGCGGCATCTGGCGGAAAACACACAGGCCAGAGAAGACACGGATGTCGTGGTGAAGACCGGTGACCCCTTCTTGGAGGTGATCCGCCACGTGCTCGAGAACGGCAACGATTTGGTGATGGTGGGCGGACGTGAGGTGCAAATGGCTGAGGTGCCGGTGCCGAGCAGCGGTGTGATGCATCTCTTGCGGAAGTGCCCGGTGCCGGTGTGGGTGATGCGCCCGTCACGGGCCGACAAGCTCCGCATCCTGGCGTTGATCGACCCCGACCCGGAAGATCCGGTGCGGGACAGTCTCAACGATCTCGTGTTGGAGCTGGCGACGTCGCTGACCCGCCGAGAAGGAGCTGAGCTGCATCTCGGTCATGCCTGGAGCCTCGTGGGCGAAGCAACGCTGCGGACATCCCCACATGCGGCGCTGCCCGAAGACATGGTGGACGTGATGGTGGAGACCGCGGAGACGTCCCATCGGGAGCAGCTCGACCTACTGAACGAGCGGCTAGACGAAATCGGTGGATCGGTGCACATGGTCGCCGGCGAGGCCGGCAAGGTGTTGCCTCGACTGGCCGAGCGGCTCGACATCGGACTGATCGTGATGGGCACCGTGGCCCGCACCGGGCTGAGCGGCCTGATCATGGGCAACACGGCCGAGACGATCCTGCGAGCGGTGCGCTGCTCAGTGCTGGCGGTCAAACCGGAGGGGTTCGTCACCCCGGTCAAGCTCGCACGTCCTGCCAGCGCCCGGGTCCTCGAAGGGTGAAAGGGTGCGCAACATCGCCTCCGAGCGGTTCGACATCGGAGCATCCGCAGCCGTCGACCCTCGGCAGAAGACGGTCCGACGTCTGGTCGTCGCCCTCCACGGGTTCATGATCTCCGCCGCCGCCTGGTTCGCAGCGTGACGACCGCGGCCCATGCTCCGTCGGTGGCGGTTCTCGGGGCGGGGAACGCCGGCCGGGCCCTGGCCGGCGACCTGGCACGCTTGGGTGCAGAGGTGATTCTGTGGAACCGGACCCCCGACCATGTCGCCGAAATCGCCGCCGTTGGAGGGGTCGACGTGGAGGGGGAGGTCAGCGGGTTCGGCAAGCTGATGCTCGTGACATCCGACCTGGGTGAGGCGGTCACCGACGCCGACCTGGTGATGGTGTGCGTGCCTGCGTTGGGCCACCGCGACGTCGCCCGGGAGTGTGCGCCGTACCTGCGGGATGGCCATGTTGTGGTCCTCAACCCCGGCAGGACGTTCGGTGCGCTCGAGTTCCTCCACGAACTCCGAAGCCAAGACTGTCCGGCCGACGTCACCGTCGCTGAGGCTGCCACGTTCATCTTCGCGTCGCGGAGCTCGGGGCCCGCCCAGTCCCGGATCCTGCGGATCAAGCAGGCGGTGCCGGTGGCTGCCATCCCCTGCACCAGGACCGACACCGTGATCGCCTGCCTCAGACCTTGGTACGGGCAGTTCACTCCGGCCGAGTGCACACTGGACACCAGTTTCGCCAACGTCGGGGCGGTGGTGCATCCGGCGATCACCCTGTTGAACTCGGCGCGGATCGAGACCACCCACGGCCGGTTCGACTTCTACATCGACGGGGTGAGCCCCGGCGTGGCCCGCGTCCTCGAGGCGGTCGACCGGGAACGGCTTGCCGTGGCTCAGCTCCTCGGGGTGCCGGTGCGATCGATGAGAGATTGGCTGGTGTCGGCGTATCGAGCCGAGGGCCGTGATCTGTATGAGGCGATCCAGGCCAACGAGGGATACCGGGGGATCGCGGCGCCACCGACATTGGAGAACCGCTACATCCTCGAGGACGTGCCGATGAGCATGGTGCCGATGGCATCCGCCGGGCGGGGCTTCGGCCTCAAGCCTCGCGCCATCGAATCGATGATCGACCTGGCCGGACTCGTGCACGAGACGAACTTCTGGGCCCGGGGCAGGACCCTGGATCGGCTCGGCCTGGAAGGTCTGAGCCCTCCCGAGATCCGGCGCGTGGCCAGCGAAGGGTATCCCCAATGACCGGGCCGCTCGTCCTCGGCGCCGCCCTCGGCGACTGCGTCCACGTCGCGGGCGTGCTCAACTTCCTCGCAGCGTGCCGCCGGCACGGATACCGCACCCAGTTCCTCGGCCCGGCCGTGACGGTGGAGCGCCTGGGCGAGGAGGTCGCCGCGCACCGGCCGGACCTGGTGGCGGTCAGCTACCGGCTCACGCCTGAAGCGGCGCAGCGGCTGCTCAAAGAACTCTCGGTGACGCTGCAGCGCCGAGGCCTGGCAGGAATCCGAGCGGTGTTCGGCGGCCCTCCCCCGGTAGTGGCAGTGGCGCGACAGTCCCACCTGTTCGAGGCCTGCTTCGAGGACCCCGATGGCCCCGACGTTGAAGAGTGGCTCTCCGGAAGCGCTACCCAACCCACGAGCGAGTATGGGGACGCCGGGCAGAGCCTCGTGTCGAGGTGGCAGGCGCGGAAGCCACGGCCGCTGATCCGCCACCATTTCGGGCTCCCCAGCCTCGAGCGGACCGAGCGGGGCATCCGCGAGATCGCCGAGTCCGGGCTGGTCGATGCGATCTCGATCGGACCGGATCAGAACGCCCAGGAGCACTTCTTCCACCCCGGACGAATGGACCGCAGCCAGGACGGCGCCGGCGGAGTCCCCGTCAGGGCTGCCGACGACTTCCGCAGGCTCTACGCCGCCGCTCAGACGGGCAATCGTCCGCTGCTCCGCTGCTATTCAGGCACCAACGACCTGGTCGCCATGGCCGAGATGCTCGCCGACACGATCGACAACGCCTGGTGTGCCGTCCCGGTGTTCTGGTACTCCGAACTCGACGGACGATCGACCAGGACACTCGAAGTGGCGGTCGCCGAGAACCAGCAGCTCGTCGAATGGAACGCCGCGCGTGGCACTCCGGTCGAGCGCAACGACCAGAACCAATGGGGGCTGCGGGCCGCCCACGACACCCTACAGGTCGCGGCCGCCGCGCTGGCCGCACGCCTCTCCACGAATGCGGGCACAACCACCTATGTCCTCCAGATGATGCTCAACAACCCAGCCGGCATATCCCCGGCAATGGATGCCGCCAAGATGCTCGCGATGGACACGATGGTGAGACGCGCCGTCGGTCCCGACGTGACCATGCTGCGCGAGGTTCGCGCTGGGTTGTTCTCGCTTCCCCCCGACCCGAATCGAGCCCTCGGTCAACTCGCCTCGGCGACCCGCACCGCCATGCTGCTGTCACCGGACATCGTCCACGTCGTCGGCCACACCGAAGCCGACCACGCCATCGAGGCCACAGAGCTGATCACGGCCTGCTCACTCGTTCATCAGGTGATCGACGACGCGCTCCTCGGTCTTCCCGACCCGTCAGCCGACCCGAAAGTGACCGCACGACGTGACCACCTAATCGCTGAGACAGAATCCCTGCTGTCCGCGATCGCAGCTCACCACCCGCAAGCCCTCGACGGAGACCCCGAGCAGCTCGGCTCACTCGTGCGCTCCGGCATCCTCGACGCCCCACACCTCGCCGGCAATCCAGCCGCACGCGGACAGATCGTCACGGTCGTCGACGGTGGCTGCGACGCCGTCGACCCGGCTACAGGACAACACCTCCCAGAAAAGGAGCGACTCGCATCGATCCTCGGCGCCAATAGCGCGACAGGGCGTGTCAGCCGCCAGAGCGAGCTGGGCGCTGGGTAGCGCCGCGGGCCCCAAAAGAGAGGAGCCCATCGTTTGGATCTAGGGATCATCCTGGTGACCTTCGTCCTGGGCTTCGCCGCGGTGCGTATCGGCCTCCCCCCACTCGTCGGCTACCTCGGCGCCGGGTTCGCCCTCCACGCCCTCGGGTACGAGGCCACCGGAGCCATCGAGACGATCGCCGAACTGGGCGTACTGCTGTTGCTGTTCGGCATCGGCCTCAAGTTGCGCCCCTCGTTGCTGGGGCGCAGAGAGGTGTGGGCTGTTGCCGGCATCCACATGTCGGTGACGACGGCCGTCATCGGGGCGTTGTTCCTCGCCCTGGGTGCCCTCGGCTTGCCCCTCGCTGCATCTCTCACCCCAGCAAAGGCCGCCCTCGTCGGTTTCGCCTTCTCGTTCTCCAGCACCGTCTTTGCGGTAAAGGCGTTGGAGGAGCGCAACGAAGCCGCCTCACTCTCCGGCCGCCTCGCTATCGGCATTCTCATCATGCAGGACCTGTTCGCCGTCGTCTTTCTCGCGCTCGCAGTGGGCAAGGCCCCATCGCTGTGGGCGATCCCCCTCCTCGCCGGCATCCTCGCCGCTCGGCCCCTCCTCGGATGGTTCCTCCGACACAGCGGCCATGGCGAGCTCCTGGTGCTGCTCGGTTTGGCGCTGGCGGTCGGGGTCGGTGCCGTGGCCTTCGAACGGGTCGGCCTCAAACCAGAACTGGGCGCGCTCGTCGTCGGAATGGCACTGGCAAGCCACCCGAAGGCCAGTGAGCTGTCCGACCGACTGTTCGGCTTCAGAGACGTGCTTCTCGTCGGGTTCTTCCTCTCGATCGGCCTCGGCGGCGCGCCCGAGTCACCCGCAATCGTGATGGCAGGGATCGCGCTGGCGCTGGTGGGCCTCAAGACCGCGGGGTATCTGGTGCTCCTGTCCCGATTTCGGCTTCGCGCCCGGACTTCCCTGCATACCTCCCTCACCTTGGCCACCTACAGCGAATTCGGCCTCATCGTGGCCGCGGTGGGGGTCGACCAAGGCTTCCTCGACCAGCAGTGGCTCTCCGGAATGGCGATCGTCGTGGCCGCGTCGTTCGCCGTGGCCGCGACCGTCAACAAGGCGCGATACGCCCTATACGGCCGCTGGTCACGGTGGCTGCTCGGTTTGGAACGGCACCCAATACAGGCCGAAGACGCCCTCGTCGAGCCCACCACAGCCCGCATCGTGGTGTTCGGGATGGGGCGTGTCGGACAAGGCGCCTACGACGAGCTCGTTCGCCGCAACGGCAACGTGGTGCTTGGAGTCGACCGCCGCGACGAAACCGTCGCCTCCAACCTTCAAGCGGGCCGAAACGTGCTCCGCGGCGACGCACTCGACCTGGACTTCTGGGAGCGCCTCCGTCTCCGCCCCGGCCTCCAGCTAGCGGTGCTCGCCATGAGCGACCATGACGCCAACCTCGAGGCAGCCCGTCAGGTCAAAGACCTTCTCCCCGATATTCGGATCGCCGCCACTGCAACCTACCCGGACCAGGTAACCGAACTCCAAGCAGCCGGTGTCGACGCCGCCAGGAACCTCTACGGCGAAGCCGGACAAGGCCTCGCCGATGACGCCTGTGACCTCCTCAAGCCCGAATCGTCGGACTGAGGAAGCGGTGAAGACGCGGCTTCCACCGGCACCGGCCGGTTGAACGGCCCGAAGAAGACTGCCTTTGAAGACAGTAGAAGCCCTGCTCAGACAACACTCGGACCAGGGCTCTTGGCAGCGGGGCAGGATTAGCGCAATCAGCTCAACAGGTGTCGAGGGAGTTAGTCCATCTCGCCGAACCAGCCGCGCCGCACCATCCACTTCGCCGCCTCGAGGACCGGAACCACCGAAGCGGCGACGCCTAGCAGCACGAGCCACTCGGCGGCGCTGAAGGCGAAGGTGCCGAAGGCGTCTTGGAGGAACGGCACGTAGATGATCGCAGCGAGCAGCAGCAATTCCCAGAAGACCGCGAGGTTGAGCCACCGGTTGGCGAACGGATGATCGAGCACCGAGCGACGGTCAGAGCGGTAGTTGTAGGCCTTGAAGAACTGGATGAGCACGAGGGAGACGAAGGTGTGCGCCATCGCCTCCTCCACGGTGCCGCCCATGGCTCTGGTGGCGGCGAAGACTCCGAGGTTGACGATCCCCGACCACACCCCGCCGACGGACATGAGTGTGACGACGGGTCTGGTGAAGATCCCCCGGCGGGGATCCCGCGGCGGACGCCGCATCAGATCCGGCTCCGGGGGGTCGACGGAGAGGGCAAGGGCGGGCAAACCATCGGTTGCTAGGTTGACGTAGAGGATCTGCACCGCCGAAAGGGGGAGCGGCATCCCGGCCACCACCGCCGCAGCCATGAGCAGGATTTCCCCGACGTTCGATGAGAGCAGGTACATCAGGTACTTCTTGATGTTCCCGAAGATCCAGCGGCCCTCTTCGACGGCGGCGACGATCGAGGCGAAGTTGTCGTCGAGGAGGATCATCTCGGCGGCTTCTCTGGAGACGTCGGTGCCAGTGATGCCCATGGCCACCCCGATATCCGCCTTCTTCAGCGCGGGAGCGTCGTTCACGCCGTCGCCGGTCATCGCGACCACCGCGCCGCGGTCTTGCCAGGCGGTGACGACCCTCAGCTTGTCCGCCGGCGAGACCCGGGCGTACACCTTGAGGTCGGCGACGTCGCGAGCGAGTTCGTCCTCCGTCATCCGCTCAAGTTCTCGTCCGGTGATGACCCTGCCCTCGGAAGCGGGGATTCCGAGCTCTTGGGCGACGGCGGTGGCGGTGACGGGGTGGTCGCCGGTGATCATCACGACCTCGATGCCCGCGCTGCGGCAGTCGGTGACCGAAGCCGCGGCCTCTGCTCGGGGCGGATCGACGAGACCGACGAGCCCAAGGAACGTCATGTTCTGCTCCGCCGTTGTGAGCTCGGTGTCCCTCTTGCTGGCGACACCGAGGACCCGGATGCCTTCGTTAGCCATCGTCTCGGTACGGGCGAGAATCTCCTCCCGCACCGTGGCGTCCAGCGGGGCGATGCCGCCGTATTCCAGCACCGTGGTGCACGCGTCGAGAACAACCTCCGTTGCTCCCTTCGAACACGCCGTGGTGCCTCCCGGGGTCTCGTGCAGCGTCGTCATCCGCTTCCGCTCTGAACTGAACGGGACCTCCGCGGTGCGCGGGTACTCGGCCTCGAGGTCGAGCTTGTTCATCCCCAGCTTCGCTGCCGCCACCACGAGCGCTCCCTCGGTCGGGTCGCCGCGGATGACCCAGCGGCTGTCGGCGTCACGGACCAGCGTCGCGTCGGAGGCGAGCGCCGCGGTTCGTAGCAGGTCGACGACCGGATCGGGCGCCTCCACCGCGATCCCGTCGACAGTCACCTCGCCCCCCGGCTCGTACCCAGAGCCGATGAGCGTCACCGACGCCCCTGCCGCGAAGACCTCCCGCACGGTCATCTCGTTTCGGGTCAGCGTCCCCGTCTTATCAGTGCAGATCACCGAGGTGCTTCCCAGGGTCTCCACCGCGGGGAGGCGCCGGACGAGCGCGTTGCGCCTGACGATCCGCCGCACTCCCATCGCCAGCGAGATCGTCACCACCGCGGGCAACGCTTCAGGTACCACGGCGACGGCGAGCGCAATCCCGAAGAGGAACATCTCGAGGAGGTCCTGGCCCCGGAGCACACCGAGGGCGACGATGAATCCGACGACCACTAGGGCGATGACTGCGAGGACCTTGCCCACGCGGTCGAGGTTCTCCTGGAGCGGCGTCTTCTCGACCTCAACGGTTTCGATCATCCTGGCGATCTTGCCGAACTCGGTACGCATCCCTGTCGCGGTCACGGCGCCCCGGCCCCGACCGTAGGTGACGACGGTTCCGCTGTACGCCATGTCACGTCGGTCGGCAACGGCGATATCGGGATCGGCGATCGGGTCGGCCTGTTTTTCCACCGGCACCGATTCACCGGTCAGCGGCGCCTCGTCGGCCTGGAGGTTGACGGCTTCGATGATTCTCAGGTCGGCGGGGATCCGGTCACCAACCTGGAGGACCACAACGTCACCGGGCACGACCTCGCGGGCCCCGACGACGGACTCGTCGCCATCGCGGAGCACCCGGGCGGTCGGCGCCGCCATCTCCCGAATCGCCTCCATTGCCCTTTCCGCACGGTACTCCTGGATGAAGCCGAGGAGGGCAGCGAACACGACGATGACGCCGATGATGACCGCCTCGATGCCGTGCCCCAACGCCGCGGACAGAGCAACGGCGATCAGCAGGATGACAATGAGGACATTCCTGAATTGGGCTGCGAGCAGCGCCCACGGCGAGGTCCGCTCCGGCGCCTCGAGTTCGTTCGGCCCGATCGCGGCTAGACGCCGAATCGCCTCAGCGGTGGTAAGCCCGCGAGGTGAAGTGTCCAGTGCACGGAAGGACTCCTCGACGGTGAGAACGTGGAACGGGATCGAGTGGCTAGGGGATTCTTCCTGCCGACGATTGGTTTCATCGATTCCTGGCTGGTCCATCGCTACTCGCGCTGTGGCTTGACCGGACTAATAAATCCTTCGGGCTTCACTGCCAGCACCGAGCAGCGAACCGATCGGAGGATCGTTTCGGCCGTGTTGCCCATGATCAGACCGCTCAAACCGGTACGGCCTACGGTGCCCATGACGATGAGCCCGATGTCGAGCCGATCCGCCAAGCGAGGCAACACCACACCCGGCTCGCCCGACACCATGTGGATAGCACCGCCCAATTCACCGACGCTATGACGCTCACCCAGCACGTTCAGCTGGTCACGGCTTGCTGCCTCCGCTTCCCGAACCATCACATCGACGATGCCACCCGACAGCTCCACATAGGGAGATGTACGCAAGGTTGCTTCGCCATCGAGGGTCCAGGCGTGTCCCACGTGCAACTCGCCGTCATTGCCACGGGTCAATGACGTTGCGAGCTCCATGACTAGGTCGTTGAGCCCGTCACGAACCGGATCACTCGGGTCCGGATCGACCAACGCCAATATCCGAAGCTTCCGCGCACGCGATGGGTACATCACCCACACCGGGGTTGGGCACTTCCGTAGCACATGCATCACGCCGCTGCTCAGTTGCGGCACGGCCGCCCTATTGACTTCAGCCTCACCCAACATGACCAGGTCATGGCCACAGGCGAGGACGTGCCGGATCACCTCGAGAAACGGCTCACCGACGGTGACGATCACCTCACTGTCCCCTCCGCCCCGAATGTTCTCGACCATATGCCGGAGCCGCTCCTGCCGGTCGTGCAGCAACGCCGCTTCGATATCGATTATCCGGCCTTCCACGTTTATCTTCTTTCGCCACGGCGGCAGCGGCGCAACGACGTCTAGCACCGTTAGATGTGCGTCGTTCGTGTCGGCCAGCGTGACGGCGATGCGCAGAGTCAGCGGCTCCAGATGGCCCGGAGAAGCAGCAACCAGGATCCTCTTGAACCTGTCCATCAGGTCACCGCATTCCTCAATCGACTGCGTCGTCAGCCGGCGCAACTCCGGCAGAGAACCACTCTGCGGGTCAACAAGGGATCAACGAGAGCGTCCGGTATCTTCGATGTAAACCGGGTGGCTGGAACGACCATCGCGTCCTCCAGAAACCTCGAACCACTTCACCTTGTCGTGAAGGTCTCTCCCACCCCGGAGGGGCCAGCGTGCCGGGCCTGACGGCCGTGTTGACGGCTGCGCTCGCTTGGGGATACTCCCCTTTCAACGCCAAATATCTCACGACACACATGTCGCTACCAGGGTCGGAAGACCCCACGAGCCGCGCGATCGGGATCGGCATGCTCGTCGTGGTCAACGTGGCCGCGTTCATCGCTGCGGCCTATGAGCACGAGGCGGAATCGCCACCCTCATCGCTGGGTCGGCGTTCAGCGTGTTTGTGCTCGCCACCACCGGTCACAACCACTGGTTGGCGGCGCTGGTCAGCGGCGGGCCCTTCATCTTCACCGGAGCCATGTTCCTGGTCGCCGAACGTCTCGGCGAGCCGGCAGATCACAACACCGCGATCACGACGGCATAGAACGCGAAGTACAGCGCCACGAGGATGAAGCCGCTCACCCGGTCGTGATGTCGACGCACTGAAAGCAGCACAACCACGACCGCGATGGTCGCCGCGGCGGCGATGGAGCCTCTGACCGCGAGGCTCGCCGTCACCGCTACCGGTGCGATCAGCGGTCCCGCCGCTATCGACAGCGAGGAGTCGACGAAGCTGGCGCCGAGGGCGCCACCGATGGCGAGGTCGCGTTGACCCTGCCGGATCGCGGTCAGGTTGACCACTAATTCGGGGAGGGAAGTCCCCAGCGACGCCAGTACGAAAGCGACCAGGTACTCGGAGACGCTGAGCACCTCGGCCACCGTCGCCAAACCCCACACCGCCACCGTCGCGCCAACGGCCACGACGCCCAACGCAACGAGGACAGTGACCCCTTTCCTCAGCTTGTCCCGCACCTCGACCTGCATCGAGGGCTGCGCCTCCGGCGGAAGGTCACGCCACACCAGCGCGCTCCCCGCGAGCCAAGATCCGATCAACAAGATGGCGTCACCACGGCTGAGATAGCCATCCGACATGAGCAGTGCCCCCAACAAGAGCGCTCCCACCGTCGCCCCGCCAATTCGGGCAACCCGCCGCCGGCCGGCGATGAAGGCGCCTCCCACGATGGGAAGCAGCCCAACCACCAGCGTCGCCTGAGTCACCGCCGACCCGACCGAGTCGCCAACGTTGATGTCCCCATGACCGCTGATCGAGGCGGCGATCGAATTGGCGATCTCCGGGAGATCAGTGCCGATCGCGAGCAGGGTGATCCCGATGATGAACGGCGGGATACGGGTTCCCGTAGCAAGGGCGGCGGCATCGGACACCGCCCGCTGGCTCGCAACGATGGTGACGGCGAAACCCAGTGCGATCGCCACGATGGCGATCAGCAGCGTGCTGACCGTGATGTCGGTCATACCGCGATTTTCGCGCCCGAGGCGGACCGGGAGTAGAGCCACTGGACCTCGTATCCAGCAAGCCCGGTGCAAGGTTCAGACGCCCCTATGCGTCCTTTACACGGGGTCTTACGTTGAGGCTGGATCGCACGAGAGAGGGATCGCGATGGATGTCAACACGGGAATCAGCGACGGCGATCGCAAAGACAGTTGTGCTGACCCGCGCTTCGCGTACTTCGCCAATGACATCGCCAGACGCTGTCAGGGATCGCGCGGGCGAAGAGCATCATCCATCGGGGCTGACAACAACAACGAAGACAGAAGGGTGTGAATCGTGCGAGAAACGGGTACTCGGTACTCGCTCTGCCGCTATCTGGGAGATGCCAGCCGTTCCCGGGAAGCCACGCATCATCACGCCGACCTCACCCTTGTCAGCGACGTCGAGACCGAGTGATAACCGGCTATTCTGCGTGGCCTTCTCACGCCGCGCTCGAGGGGCCGATGCTCTGGGCATCGCACGAACGCAAAGACCGCGATTCCTCTAACGGATCTCCTAACGGATGGGCCGTAATGAGGCGTTTTCGGCCGTAACACACGACGCCACGGTCAATCTACCAAGGCCCTTGCTACGCAACACTTTACGGCATAAACCATCACTAGCCGAAATGGCCGGAGAGGAACTCATAACCCGAAGGTGCCGTTGCGGCAGCCTGGCGCCAAAGCGGCCGCAGATCGGCATGGAGGCCGGGAGTACGAGTTGGTAGATGGCCATTGGTGTACGCCGGGGACCAGTGTCCAGCCGCCCTTGACCGAGCTTCCTTCCAATCGACCCACCATCCGACGTCTCACACGCAAGCGTTCACCTTGCCGGCGCCAAGCGATGCATCGAGTCCGGCCCCTGCCCGACCACATTCTGACCACGAACGACAGACAACAGGCCGCGACCAGCGGGTACAGCCCGGACGACCAATCCGCGAAATCAGTTGTCAACACTACGAAACGGGATTGGGCGGAACCAGGCGTAACAGCCTCCAGCTGACTACGGATCAGGAGGTTGGGGATTCGAGTTCCTCCGGGCGTGCTGCTGAGACCCCTGCTATGCGGGGGTTTCTGCTATCTCCCGCCGAGTTCGATGCCTCGCGACTGGTCTCTGGGCCGCGTGTGGGCCGCGAGGTTTCGGGCCCGGATGTCATCGAGTCGTCTGATGAGATCGTCGACGTCGGAGGGGAATAGGTGGGTGTAGCGGTCCATGGTCACGGTGATGGATGAGTGGCCGAGGTGGGCCTGGACGGCTTTGGGGTTGGCGTCGGCTGCGGCGAGGAGGCTGGCGCAGGTGTGTCTGAGGTCGTGAATCCTCAGGCCTTGATGCAGTTCTGCCTCTTCGACGGCCTGGTACCAGATCTGCCGTCTGAAGTTGCTGTTGCGCAGCGGCGTACCGGTTGGTGTGGTGAACACGAGCGCTTCGGGATCGTTGGGAACGTGACTGTCGAGGTGTTCTGCGAAGAGTTCGCTAAGGAATCCGGGGATGGGCACGATGCGACTGCGATGGTTCTTTGTCGGCCCGAAGTAGAGGTGACCGCCGACGTCGGCGAGCGATTCGGCGACCTCGATGCGGGACCGGGACAGGTCGCATCGTTTGCGTCTGAGGGCAGCGGCTTCTCCCCACCGGAGCCCGCCGTAGGCGAGCAGGTAGACGAGGGTGCCGTAGGGCTGACGGATCGTGTCGGCGAGGCGGTCCACTTCGTCGGCGTCGAGGAACAGCATCTCGGGTTCGGAGAGCCGCGGCGTGCTGGTCCCTTCGACCGGGTTGGTTGGCAGGTAGCCGGCGTCGACGGCGAGGGTCAGCATGGCGTTGAGTACCTGGCGGGCTTGCCGCACACCGGAGGGCCCGAGACCGGACGCCTGCAGGTTGGCGATCCATTCTTCGGCGGCCATTCGGTCGATGTGACGAAGTTGGTAGTCGCCGAACGCGGGCAGGACATGGGTGTGGAGGTTCGAGCGGTATCCGGCGAGGGTTTTGGGTTTGAGATGTGTCTTGGTGACGAGCCACCGCTCGGCCCATTCAGCCAGGGTGGTTTTCGACAGTCGAGGGTCGGTCCAGTCGCCGCGGATCAGGTCGGCTTGGACGGTGGCCATGAACCGGTCGGCGTCGGCCTTGCGGGCGAAGCTCCTTGAGCGTTCCCGACCTGTCGGGTCCCGGTATCGCACCCGCCATGGTTTGCGGCGGTTGGGCCGCTTCTCGATGTGCGCCACGGCAGACTCGCCTCCTCTCGGTGTAGACGATTGACGGTGTCGCCTCCCCGAACAATGCGACCCAACCCTGTCAGCAGAGTGTTATCTCGTTGCCATTTACCCTGTTCTCCGCCGGTCAGGGCATGTTTCTGCAACTCCTCCATCCGCCCGGTACCGACGGCGCAGATCCGCTGTGACAGGGCTACTGACACTCTGCTGACAGGGTTACTGACACTCTGCTGACAGGGTTAGGCCGTTTCGTCTCGGTGGACCGATCCGGCCCGTCGCGGTGAATGTCGCTCACAACCCTTGGCACAGAGTTGGCATCGCTTCGAAGCGACCCGCGAGGGCGTGTCGAGCAGCCCTCGGACGAGATTTCCTCCGACTGATCGACGACGTCCCGTGAAGCGTTACGGCGCAAGGAATGTGGGCCTCCTGGCTGCTCCTCGGAAATCCCGTTGACAGGGCTACTGACACTCTGCTGACAGGGTTGTCGCGTCCAATTCGTAGATATGGCAGCCACAATCGGCGTCGGTCGTCGTGGAGACATGATCGGAAGCGGCGATCTCGATGACGTCACCGAACGGACCCAGCCTCGACACCACGAACACGCGGAACTACAAGCGCGGAAAGAGTGTGGCCCCGGAACCCAGGAATGGAGCGGAGAACACGGGATCCGGTCAACTCCGCGCCAATGGTGCTTCCACACAATCCGTCACATGGCCGAGATCCCGAGGAGGAACGCGATGACGAACCACCCCCGCTACCAGAACACGGCTCGCGGACGTCGTGTCGACCCTGTCACCGCGTTCGCGCACGAACCCTGTCAAATCACACACGCACGTGCAACAAGTTGCGGTCGGTCAACTGGTTAACCGATTGGGGTGATGCTGATGGCGTTGGACCGAGGGACGTTGTCGAGGATCGATCGGAGGGTGTTCGCCGAGTTGGCTCATGCGGCTGGTGTCCAGGCGGTGAAGGTCCCGGTCTCTGATGCGGTGTGGTCTGTGTGGCGGAGGTATTGCGAGGCGGTTGGCCTCTCGATGGGTGAGGGCGTGGCGGGGCTCATTGCCCACGAGCTCGAGACCGTTGTTGGCGACGAGGGCGACGCGGGTGACGTCTTCGCCGAGCAGGTCGTACGCCAGGTGGGGGAGCGGGCGTCCCGGCTTGATGCCAGGGAGCGGGAACTCGATACCCGCGCCGAACGATTGCGGAACAAGGAGGCACACCTCGCCGCGTGGGAGCACCGGATCCGTACGCAACGAATGTCCGGAGCGCCAGATCGCGCGGTGACAAAGGTGGGCCGCAACGAACGGTGCCCATGCGGATCAGGAATGAAGTACAAGCACTGCCACGGCCTGGCCGGCCGCCGAACATAATGAAGCCGGTTATGCGCTACCTGTTCGGAGGGCTCAGGCTTCTGGCTTCCTCCACGATCGGACGACCGGTCAGACTAGGTCGAGTTGGCGTGCGCGCGCGATTGCTGCGGTGCGGCTGGTCACGCCGAGCTTTCGGTACACGTTTGCGACATGGCTCTTCGCGGTGTTGCGTGAAATGTAGAGCTCGCTTCCGATCTCCCGTAGTGAGAGATCACTCTGGAGCATTGCGATGATCTGGAGTTCACGGTCCGTCAGCGGTTCCAGCTCGCTTTCTGGAGCATCGACGGATGCGCCATCGGGGGCGAGCGCCTTCTGGACTTCTACGAGGCGCTCTTCGAAGATGCCGGCGTCGCCGAAGGCGTCGAGTCGGGACGATGCCGTTCGAGCGTGGACGCTTGCGGCGCGGTGGTCGCCGAGGAGGAGATACGTCTCTGCTGCGATGAGGTTGATCTGAAAGGCATCGAAGGGAATCGAATCGGAAAGGCTCTTCTGAATCGACGCGAGTGAGCCGAGCCGCTGGAGTGCCGAGCCGCGGTTTCCTGAGTGGGCTGAGGCTGCTGCTGCGGCTACCTGTGCTGCGCCACTGGACAGTAGGTTTTGAAGGTTCGATTCTTCGATCTGGGCACAGGCGATATCGGCCTGCCGTGAGCCTTCTCCCCAATTGCTTTCGGACATCTCCAGCAGGGCGAGCTGGCCCCGGGCATACGCGGCCGTCCCGTCCGGTCCCATCGACATACGCGCCGCCTCGGTCAGCGCGACCCGGGCGTCCTCATAGCGTCCGAGGCCAAACCGTGTGACTCCTACCAAGGCGGCTGCCAACTGTCGCCATGGGCCTCCGGGCGGCTCGAGGCGATATGCGACCTCGGCATGTTTGTTGGCGTCCCTCATTCCGTCGAGGCCGAGTCCGGCCCGGAGGATCGCAACCGCTGAGGTGTACGACGTCGATCCATCTGGCATGGGAAGGTCGAAGGAAGTCGCGCGGGCGGCGGCCGCGAATCGACGGGTTGCCTTGGCGTCGCCACTGAAGGCCGTGATCCAGGCAGATGCGACGAGGATCGGTGGATAGTCGAGCATCGCCTCGGTTGGGAATCGGTCGATCCACTCTCGAAGGGTCTGGAGCAAACCACTGAGCATGTACTCGAGCCAGTTGGTGCAGACGAGCTCTGCGGCGCGTTCGTGGTCGCCGGCTTCCATGGCGTGATGGATGGCCCGGGGTTCACCACCGTTCTCAAGCCACCATTCCATGGCCCGCAGATGCGCGACCCGTTGCTGCTCAGGAGGGTGCCTAGTGAACTCCCGGCGCAGCGCATCACGGAGTAGGTCGTGGAAGCGATACCAGTCGGCGTTCGCGTCGATCGGCATCAGCAGCATGTTCGCTTCCGAGAGCTGTTCCAGATGTGTCGCCGAATCCGTCCGGTCCGTCACCCGGTCGCACAGACTCGCGTTGAGGTGTCGGAGGATCGACCACTCGGCAAGGAGCGCACGGTCGGATTCCGGGAGTTGGTCGAGCATCTGCTCCATCAGGTACCTGTGAACGGTTCCCACCTCCGAAACATCGCCGCTCGCCGCATGTGGGGCGTTGGCGATTGCGACAAGGTACACGCCGGCCGGCCAGCCCTCAGAAGTTCGGTGGACACGGGCCACCGCCTCGGGACGGGGGTGGCCGTGCACTCCTTCCAGGGCGCTCTTGGTCTCCTCGAGGCTGAACTGCAGTTTCGTGCTGTCGATTGTGAGGATCAAGCCCTCGGCCTTGAGCTTGGACAGGGAGAGAGGGGGTCGGGTACGTGTTCCCACTGCGACGTGCATCGAGCTCGGAAGATGATCGATGAAGTACTGCATCGAATCATGGCTCTGCCGGTTCGTGATGACGTGGTAGTCGTCCAACACCAGAACCAATCGCCCAGGCACGTCGAGCAGGCTGTTGAGCACATGGGTGATGACCACCTCGAGGTCGGGTTCTCGCTGGTGGAGGAGGACCCATGCCCGGTCGGCCAATCCGGGCACTACGGCCCGTAGAGCGAGGAGCACGTATCGCCAGAAGACAACAGGATCGTTGTCCGACTGCTCGAGGGATAGCCACCCGAACCGCCGTAGGGGATCTGCTTCGACCCACTGCATGAGGACGATCGACTTGCCGTAGCCGGTCGGAGCCTGCACGAGGGTGACCTGACGGTCATCTTGGTCGGCGAGGCGAGTGATGAGCTCGGTCCGTCGGACGAGGCCCTTCCGCTGCACCGGCACACGCGTCTTGACCACCACCAAGGGCGGAAGCTCCCGACGGTCCTCGTCGCCTTGCCTGTGAGCAGCGCTCATTGCTGGGAGCGTACCGGCGCCTTGGCGTCGAGCCAACGGAAACGTGCTGGCCCCCGGGGCAAGGTTTCGGAGATCTCGTGGTGCAGAAATCACCCGGGTGACTCCACCCGGACCGCATCTATCGCATGTAGAAAGAGTGCAGCACGCGGCGTAGTTCGCGCGCGTCAATGAACGGGGCGGTTCCGGTCGAAGGAGGAAGGTCGAATGGAAGTCCAAGAATTGATTGCGTCGTTGTTCAATATCACTTTGGTGGTGATGATTGTGGCGACGATGGTGTCTGCAGGGTTCACAACGACCTTCGCCGGCCTAGGCAAGGTGCTGAGTCGTGTTGGGCTGGTCCTGTTGGTGCTTGCCACGGGCCTCATCGTCCGTCCGCTCGTGGGATGGGGAACTGCCGAGCTGTTCAGTTTGTCTGAGCCGGCTTACATTGCGATGGTCCTTATTGCGGTGGTTCCAGGCGCCCCGCTCGGTGTCAAGTTCGTCATGGGCGCCAAGGCAGACGTCACCACTGGTGCCGCGCTCCAGGTCGTGCTCGCTGTCGTGGCATCATTCACGTTTGCGCCGACCGCCAACTTCATTCTCGAAACAGCGAATCTCGGCGATGGAGTTTCGCTGCCCGTTGGTGATCTCCTTATGGCAATCGTGTTCCTCCAGGTTCTGCCGTTTGTCGTGGGCCTCCTGATCCGGCATTGGAATGAGAAGAGCGCCCTCGAGTGGAACGGGTTCGCAGGGAAGGTCATCGGCCCATCCTTCATGGCCGTTGTGGTGTTGGCTTTGCTGTCGAGCTGGCGGATGATCATTGATCTCCTCGGCGACCGGGTCATCGTGGCCGGCGTCGTTTTCACGGTTGCCATGATTGTGATTGGCTACTTTGCTTCCGTGGGCGACTACCGGACGAGAGCAGCTACAGCGTTGGTCCAGCCGGGCACCAACGCCGGTCCCGCGTTCGCTGCCGTGGCGATTGCGTTCGGAAACGATCCGGCGATTCTCGGTGCGGTCACCGCCATCATCTTCGTGCAGATCGTCGTCGCAGCGCCTATCGGCACTTGGATGGGCAGAGACAAGGAAGACCCAATGGCGGAAGCCGATGAAGCAATGGAGGAAGACATCGAAATGGCGGAAGGAACCAACAATGGCTGACACACCGAACATCGTCTTCATGTTGGCCGACAACATCGGCTGGGGTGATCTGAGTTGCTACGGGAACCTCAATCCCACTCCCCGTCTCGACCAGTTGGCGTCCGAGGGGATCCGGTTCACCAACTTCAATACCGAGGCACAGTGCACGCCGACGCGCAGCGCTGTGATGACGGGACGTATGCCGGTCCGCTCCGGGACCTTCGCGGTTCCGGTTGGTAGCTCAGCTCCGTATGGGCTCTGCCCGTGGGAGTACACGATGGGGGATATGTTCTCCGATGTTGGGTACGCCACCGCAATGTTCGGCAAGTGGCACCTGGGCAAGACCGAGGACAGGATCCCGACCGCTCAGGGCTTCGATGAGTGGTGGGGTATCAGCGAGTCCTCAGATGAGGCCGGTTGGACTGCGCATCCGATGTATCCGGACTACTTGCCGCGTCCCAAGATCAAGAGAGCCGTCAAGGGCGAGCCCTATGAGGAGGTCGATGACTTCAACTTGAAGACGCGGCCCTTCATGGATGAGAAGATCACGGACAAGACGATCGATTTCATCCGCCGCAAGCATGCGGAAGACACGCCGTTCTTCGCATACGTCGGGTTCACCAACACGCACCCGCCGATGATCCCTCACCCGGACTTTGCGGATGCGACGGACAGCATGCACGCAGGGCCGAAGAACCTAGCCGAGCTCGATCATCGAGCCGGTCAGATCCTCGACACCCTCGACGAGCTCGGCATCGCCGATGACACGATCGTCGTCTGGGCCAGCGACAACGGAGCTGGGGCCACCAAGGGTGAGTCGTTTGGATCCGGCGGCTTCTACAAGGGCTGCTTTGGGGGCGGTTGGGAAGGCTCGTACCGCACTCCCGCCATGATCCGCTGGCCTGGAAAGGTTCCCGCAGGTGTGGTGACCGAAGAGATGGTCGCCGCCCTCGACTGGTTCCCAACCCTGGCAGGACTCATCGGTGAGTCCGATCGGGTCCCAACCGACCGGCCGATCGACGGGATGGACATGTCGGGGTTCATGCTCGGTAACGCGGACACGTCCGGCCGTGACAACTACCTCTACATGGGTGTGGACGCCGAGGTTATCTCGGCGAAATGGAAGACCTTCAAGGTGCACTTCCGCCACACCGAGGAGTACTCGTGGTCGGCGCCGTACATCAAGCGGCAGGTCCCGATGGTGATGAACCTCATCAACGACCCCCACGAGGAAATCGACCTGATGGATGCCGAGCTCACCTATGGCTGGGTGATCGGCCTTGCTGCGGCGCCGTTGATGGAGCTGGCACAGAGCCAAGCGCAGTACCCGAATATCGCACCCGGCGCCGACTTTGAAGGCTACGACAACTGAAGCTGCGTGCGCTCAAGCCTCGAGAGGGGTAGTCGACAGCGACGAACTGGAGGAAGAGGAAGAGGGGCTGCGAGAGTAGGCCGCCTCGGGCGGGGGTATGTGGCAGAAGTAGGCAACAGCACGGACATCGTGTTCGAGAGGAGATCTCATGAGTAGTGATACAACAGATCAAGGAGTTGCCGGCGTTGGCATGTTCCTTGCGAGCTACACGGGCGAGAACGACGCAGGCGAAGCCTTCGAGAACTTGAAGCAGGCCAAGGACGACGGCTTGTTCTACTACGACGACGCCGCGGTGGTGAGCCGCGGTTCCGACGGCAAGGCGAGCATCAAAGAACACGGTGACATGAGCACCGGCAAGGGCGCTGGGATTGGCGCATTGATTGGTGGCGTGATCGGGATTCTCGGTGGTCCGGCGGGTGTCGCCATCGGCGCCGGCGCGGGTGCCGCGATCGGTGGGATCGCTGCACACTCCGATGCCGGTTTCAACAATGTGACGCTGGAGAAGATCGGCGGCGCGTTGCCCAACAGCACATCGGCGCTGGCGGTTACGACCAGCAAGGACTTCGTCGAATCGATGCGGGACGAGACCAGCGACGAGGACACCCTCACGATGGCTCAGGACATCGCCGATGAGATCAGCGGCAACCTGAAGGCCGGCCAGGATGTGCTGATGGCCTTGGTGCTGACCGAAGACGGGGTGGCTGCCACCAGGATGGTTGCTACCGACGATGCGGTCGCTGTGTTTGGCATGGCGGCGAGCGACGATGGTGTAGTCGCCGCCGGTGCGGCCGCAGTGCCCGTCGCGGACGACTCAGAAGGCGAGGCCGACGACCAGACCTGAGAACCTGAACGGGACGGCCTGCGCGCTCAGTTCGCAGGCCGTCCCGGACAGCATCGCTTGTCGTCTTCATCTTGGGGCCAGGATCCGACCGTACCGCGAGGAGGACTGTCGCGTGATTCAGCGAGACTCATGACCGACACCCACGAATTCGACAGCACGGCCGACGAGAATCGGTCGGGGCGCAGAGCGCTCAACATCTCGATCGACGGCCGCACGGTCTGGGGGATCATCGGGGCGATCCTGATCACACTTGTGCTGCTCTGGATGTTCGATCAGGCGAGCCATCTCCTCGGCCTTGTCGGCTTCTCGTTCTTCCTCAGCCTGGCGCTCCAGCCCCTGGTGATGAGGATGGTGAACCGCTGGCCCAAAATGAAACGGGGCGCAGCGGTTGGCATCGTCTACGTGGCCGGCATCGTCATCTTCATCCTCATGATCGTGGTCCTCATCCCGGCGATCGCGACGTTGGGCCGCGCCATCGGCGAGGGCGGTGCGACATGGGTGCAAGACTTCACGACCTGGCTGAACGACACCTTCGGTATCGACCTCGGGGATGGCGGCTTCGACCAAAACGCGGCGACGAGCTTTGAGGATGAACTGGTCGCGTGGGCGAAGGGGGCGGCCGATGGAATACTGAACTTTGCGACCAGTGGGATCGGCGCGATCTTCGACATCGCGACGATCGCGATGTTCACGTTCTACTTCACCGCCGACGCCCGACGGCTTCAGCGGACCGTGCTCCAGCTCCTCACGCCGGAGCATCAGCACCGCATCGGGTGGACCTGGGACCAGGCCATCGTGCAGACGGGCGGGTACTTCTACTCGAGGGTCATCCTGATGCTGATCAACGCTGCCGGGTTCTTCCTCACGTTGGTCGCGGTCGGCATGCCGACCGCCATGTCGGTTCCGCTGGCGATCTTCGCCGGCTTTGTCGCTGCGTTCATCCCTGCCATAGGAACATATCTCGGCTCGGCAGTGCCCATCATCATGACGCTGGCCATCCAGGGTCTGGTGCCTGCGCTGATCGTCCTGGCGTATGCGATCGTCTACCAGCAGATCGAGAACTATTGGCTCAGTCCGAAGATCTCTTCCGATACCATGACGTTGAACGGTGCCGTCGCATTCGGAGCTGCTCTGGCCGGCGGTGCCATCGCCGGGCCGATCGGCGCGTTCGTCGCCCTCCCGGTGGCGGCGCTGATCACGGCCTTCGTTTCGACCTTCGTGCCGAAGAACGAGGTCGTCTACGAGTTCGAATACGATCAGCACGTCGATGCAGCCAAGGAAGCCGCCGACGAGCGCTCTGCGACCGACTGAGCGACTCCGCCCGACTCTCCGCTACTGCAAACAGGTCCGGCAGTTCGCCACGGATCGTGCTGCGCCACCGCTCCAGGAACCCCCAACAGAATGCGATGGGGCCAGATATGAGGGCGACGGACTGCAACCCGATCTGCGACCCAACGTCATGGCACTGGTCGGTACAAGGTGGTACTTGCCGACGCAGTGACCGGCTGAAGGTCATACAGGGAATGACGTGACGGCGGAGCGTGGTACTGGCAGGCATGAGGTTTGTGTGACTACGAATCAGGTGGTTGGGAGGGCTGCCGAGGCAGTGGTAGCTGTGAACCGACGGTTCGCTCTTCCTAGCATCCGGCCCACGACCGGATCAATGCTCTCGTGACGTTCGGATCGATGAAATCAGACTTCACGTGCAGCCGGTCCGCGGGCAGGCCGGCAGGAATCATATTCGATCGAGCGAGCTCTGTGAGGACGATCGTGGCGTCCGCTGCGCGACTGTCCGTGCGCAATGCCCGATGGGTGACAAGTGCGGCCACGACAGGAAGCGTCGCCAACCCGTGGTGAGAATCCGACTAGTACTGAATGTTCGGTGGTAACCGTTGATGACCGGTGGTATCGGTCATGCGTTCACACGGCACAGGTCACGGGCACGGTCCCAGGAGCGTCCACGCCGACCGCTCAATTCGGAGTCTCAGAATCGCCGACGAGTCCCTTTGGGGGAGTAGCAATCGTGGAATCGGCTTCTGTTGCGGCCCCTCCCGGTAGTGCGTGACCCATGGCGCACGGGTTCCGGATGATCTTCACTGAACCTGGGCCGCGGTTGGCCCGCGAGAGGTTGAGAAACGACGGGGATCGGTGCAAACCGGTGAGCGGCGAGAACTGGTGTGCCGCATGGATTTCGGCTGTTTCCTCAAGAGTGTGAGGACCCTTGATGATGACTACGGATCAGAAGGTTGGGGATTCGAGTCCCTCCGGGCGTGCCAAGAGACCCCCCAGGTAGGCCGTGGCCCTTATCGACTTGCCGTTAGGAGTGTTCGACGACGATTTCGGGTGTTGGCATCTCGATCCCGGCCGTTGCGAGTTGCGTCATGATCGTCTCGGCGACCTGATCACGGGCGGCGATGCGGTCGCTGTCAGCGTGGTAGAAGCGCATCTTCAGGTTGACGCCGTCGTCGCCCAGTTCGTCGATGTACGCGACCGGGCCAGGGTCGTCGTGGACAACGTCCAGAGCAGCCACCGCAGCCACTGTGATCCCCCTCACCTGTGCCATGTCGTGGCCGTAGGCGACTGCGAAGCCAACCTCGGACCGCCGCCGGTCATCGTCGGTGTAGTTGAACAACACCGAATCGAGCACCACGGAGTTCGGGATGTAGACAGTGCGGCGATCCCGCGAGGTGAGCACGACCGCTCTTGCCGTCACCGATTCGACCCATCCGGTGACACCGGCGGTCTCGATCCGGTCACCAACCACGAACGGGGTTGTGACCTGCAACGACAGACCTGCCGCGAAGTTCTCCATCACCTTGCGAGCCGAAACGCCAGCCAGAATGGCAAAGAGCAGCAGCAACAGCACCACCGGACCCATCTGGATGCCGATGATCATCAACGCAAGAATGATTCCGACCAGACCTATGGCCCACCCCGTCATCCGACCGATCAGCTCCGGCAGGTGCGGCGAGACTCCTTCCCGCGACTCCAAGAAGCCGCGAACACGGCGGCGCACCCATCGAGCGAGCAACACTGCGGTGAGGAGCACCAGTCCCGCGAGGAGTAACTCACCCAGCGTGAGGCTCGCGGTGTCGAGGATCTGATCGATCTGGGTCAAGTCGTCCATTGCTCCAACTCCTAGTCGGCTTGCGCGTGACTCGAAGCATCCCACACGCGACCGGGTGCCAAACCAAGCGGCCCCACACTCTCCACCGCACCTCGAACACCTCGGCAGTTCGGCGAATCCTGTCCACAGAGGGAGCGCATAACCGGCAATATGTTCGGCTGTCCACCAGCGCCGTAGGTAGCGCATATGTGCCGTTATGGGCGGGTCAGGTGAGGTGGTCTAGCTGGTTGCGTGGTGACGGTCGGGTGCGGGTCTCGGCGAGGGTGTCTCTGGTCCACGTCGGGTGGCGTCCGCTGTCGCGGGACCGCTGCGCCCTTACCGGGCGGTCACCTCAGCACGCGTTGGTGTAGCCAGGCAGGCCGTCGGTGAACCACTTGATGTCCTCCAGGCTCCACGCGGTTCCCCACCCTGGGTGGCATGGCAGTCCATCGTTGTCGCTATCCATTTCGGTCGCCCGACCGTTCATCAACCAGTAGAGAACTAGCCCGTAGTAGTCGTGGTCGAAGTGCTGCGAGTCGGCGAGTTCGTCGCACGACATCCCGCCCTCCAATTGGCCAACCCACTCGACGTCCCATGGCTCGTCCTCGAAGCCGACACCCTCGCATGGGACACCGTCGCCGTCCGGGTCGAGACGATCTGGGAAGCTCTCGGCGAAGTAGTACGCGACGCTTTGGCGGTAGTAGGGACGCACCCACCTGAGGTCTTCGCATGTCAGCCCAGCGGGGGTGCCATCGCGCAGGAGGTACGGATCTTCCAGGAAGCGTCGCAGCACGATCTCGGGAAAGACGGTCTCGCAGGGGATGCCGTCGTGGTCGGCGTCCATGCGGTCAGGAGACCCTTCGATGAGCCAGTAGAGAAAGGGTTCTCGAGGGCTCACCCAAGGGTCGGTGACGATGTCGCGGCAATACAGCCCGTGGGGATACCACGCGTCCTCGCTGTCGCCCACGATCGGCACCCATGCCGTGAACGCTTCCT